>ERZ1740058.1459-NODE-1459-length-11062-cov-4.903062_pt1 | contig 11062 bp, 15 predicted proteins | sample MGYA00581745_ERZ1740058 | MGnify/ENA primary metagenome ERZ1740058 (study PRJEB43018, sample SAMN04849742) | marine metagenome | isolation source: floating plastic debris | place: Pacific Ocean | collected 2008-08-30 | study: EMG produced TPA metagenomics... | reverse complement strand
CCAAGAAGAACATTTGTACGTCTAGAACCTTCGGGCAGCTTGAAACCGATCTTTCGGCCATCAAGGAAGCCGTGGCCACTCACGCGGCCTCATGTGCCGAGAAGCTTCGCAAAGAGAGCAGCATTGCCAATTACCTGCAAGTGTTCATTCAGACCAACCGTTACCGGAAGGACGATCCTCAATACAGCAATCGCGCGGCGAACCGTAGTTTTACGTGGACATTGCCGATTGCCAGCAACGACAGCCGTGATCTGATCCGCTATGCCACCCAAGCGTTAGAGCAAATATTTCGTTCAGACTTTAAGTACAATAAATGCGGGGTGATCGTTTCGGGCTTAGTGCCGGAGAATGAACGCCAGCTCAACTTATTTGAAAGTACAGACAAGCAGCCGGAGCCGATCTTTGAGCAGGTGCAAGCGGTATGCCGCCCAGATAACCGCGTCATGGAGGCAATGGATGATTTAAACGGACGGTTTGGGGCGAAGACGATCAAGCTGGGAGCCACCATGAGCACCCAGAAAACACAAAGCTGGCAATTAACGCCGAGCTTGCTTTCCCCGCATTATACCACCAAATTTACCGACATACCCATTGCGCGATGCTCTTAACCCCTACCCTGCTGATTATGGAACTTAGCAAACATGAATTATCGGTCTTGCGCCACCTGTGCCGTTATCCGGATAAGACCTTAGAAGAAACCTGTCTGAAGCTTGGGATTGCCCTGATTGAGATCAACGAGATTGAATACACCCTACTTTCGCAAAAGCTTATCCAGGTGCAGCAGGTCAAATACAAGAAGACCGCCGATGATACCTTTAAGCTACGGCTCTACCGGGCAACCCAAGACGGGCTGAAGGTGTCTAAGATTGCCGTCAAGTCGGGGTAATTCTGGCTTTATTCCTACAATTAGGCCGTTTCTCGTTCAGTTGAGGGTGTAATGATACGGTCATTGAACACGAGATCGACGAGAACGCCCGTCATTCTGCATGTTTTAGCGCATTATTGCCGCCGCTGGCTTTTTATTCAGTCCGGCTTATTGTCTTCGTTATAGTGAAAGTACAACTCGGTAGAGAGCTTATCAATCTTACCGCTTAAGCCTTCCATTGTGACCGTGATTTTATGTATCTGGACAGACGCATCAATCAAGGTATCAATCGCTTTGGCCAGTTTTTCTTTGGGAATACTTGTTATGTAAATGTTATAGAACATTCACATGGGTATTGTCTAGCCTGCTTAACAGCAGAGTATTTTTTTTCTACCCGTTTCCATGGCAAAGCCATGATTAGTTAAGGTGTTGAATGTAAAGGTAACATTGAGAGCTATACGGCACTTTTGGGAACTCTTCCCTACACTGGGTAATCAAGTGACCAAGCCGCCCGCAATAGATGCGTTTTTCGGCCATTTCCAAGACGGCGGTTTGTTGCAGGAAAAGCAACGCCTGTTCTTTGCGGTGCACCTCATAGAGCGAATACGGAAGACTAGGAATCACCTCAATCATGCGTGAAATTTTGTTGGATGAAACACAGGTGATTTTTAGGAAATTGCCAAGAATTAACCCCCCGTGTTTTTATAACCAACTTTATTTTAATAATACTATTTCTAGACAGGGGGTACACTTTTTTGCCAACTCCCCTACCCTATCAGTGAAGGTAGTACAAAATCCGTTCAGGGAGAAAACGTCCTTACGATTTTCTTACATAAGTGAGAATTTCCCGCATGTTTACCCGTGAGGAAATACTGCCCATTTTTGCCGCAAACCTGAAACACTACCGAAACCTTGCCCAATTATCACAGGCCGCTTTAGCGGGAAAAGTGGATATTGACGAACGCCAGATCAGACGCTTTGAAGCCGCCGAGCAAGCCCCGACCATTGTTCACGCCTACCGTATGGCGCAGGTGCTTAACATCAAAGTGGATGATTTCTTTACGAAACGCTAGTCCTCTACTCTGTCTTACCCGACTGCCGCTTTTCTTCCATGTAATCCATGATCGTTTTGCCCTCAGCTTTGAGCTGAGCATAAAGTTCATCGGATTGCTTACGGTTCAGTTCCTTTTGTTCTTTGGTGAGGACTTTAGCCGAATCCAATACCGCATCGACATAAGGGGTAACTTTTTCGTAGACGGGTACACCCAAAGCCATCGCGATTTCAGCGACTAATGTATGCTTATGGTTTTGGACATCTTGTAATCCGCCAAGAGCTCGTTGTAACCAGATGAACGTAGAGCTTAATTCCCGATAGCCCATTTGTGCCGCTCGGTCATGTTCGCGCCGATCTAAAACTTCTTCGATAGCATCCAGATTTTTACGCATTTCATCCATTGCCCTGGCTACCCCGATGGTTTGACCTACAAATTCATTATCCAGCTTTTCCAGTGCTGGTTTGAATTCCTGAATAGCGGCCTCTATCTTTTCTTTTTCTGTCATGATTGTTTTACTTGCTCTACTGCTACAAATGCCCGTAATGCGTTGTTAATACTGAATTAATGGCCACGACCACCTTTACGGAAGAAATCTACCATATCTTTATCTAGCAATATAGTTACTTTTACTTTCTTCGGTTTCATAGCTATCCTATGGCGATACTTGATGTAAAGGAATACGCTGTTTGCCCTGATCGCTGACGAGATCCAGATGATAGCTCAACGCTTCGGTGATATACATAAAGTTAGTCAGCCCAATATCTTCTTGTTTGCCAGTTCGGATGATTTGTATCACCGAAGGGGAAATACCCGCTTCTTTGGCAAGTTGACGCACTGATTTCTGGTCTTCTTCCATCAGGGCACTAAATAATTCTGATAGAACCAACTCTTTTTTAGTGGCCTCGTATTCATTACGGATGTCGGGGTCTTGGAGTCACTTATCAATAGTTGACATCGGTTTAGTTTTCTTGCATCCCTTGCCCTGAATCTTTTCTTTCAATAACATTATTTTTCCCCTAATTTTCTTATGTACATACTACAGTTAAGAGCGTTTACCTATGACTTGGAATTAACGCGTTAGCCAGCGCAAAGACAATAGCCTGAACATCCATGAAGACTTTTAGCGGTATGGCAAGCCATCGAGTGGCCGCCACCCGGCGTTCCTCGCGGGGCGTTCCTCGCTGGAAAAAATCCGACGTTCATGCCATGACGTGGGCGACCAGCCACTTACTTTTCCGAGCACTCAAACAGCTTCTAAGAAAATAATCTTACCTTGCCCCTAGGATGAATGCTCTCGAGAAAGAAACCCTGTTATCCCAAGTGGCAGCCCAGCTTCAGCTTCGGTCTAATCAAGACTACTTGGTCAGCTACCAGGGTGACGCCCTCTACATCCGCTGTGCCAGTCGTACGACTGCCGAATGCATCGCCCAGCGCTGGCCCCGCCAGCTGCCCGGTAGCAGCACCTCCCCCATTGAGAACCGGCAGTCCGTACAGCATCCTTTTTTACTGGTATGGCAAGAAGATACTTGAAATGAGCACCTCTTCTTTTCCAGTGCAGTCACTTTTTCAGAATGAGAGCCCAAATCTTGGGCTTCCCTTTTCACTTTACTGGGTAAAAACTTTCATCCCCCCCAGTTTTTTACTATGTTGTCTTTGGTTGAGGCTCGTTCCACCATTTCCTGGCTGTCCCTTAAAAGTATTGTCTAATCCAACTCCGTTGTCCTTGATGAATCCTACTGTGAAAAATACTTTGGCCGTACTGGGCGGCTGGATCATTGGGAGCATTGTCAACCTGGGTCTGGTGCAAACTGGCTACGCCCTGTTGCCTTTACCAGGGGTGGATGACCCCCAAGATATGGAAGCTATCGCCCAGGTCATGCCTACGGTAGGCATCGAGTATTTTATTTTTCCGTTTCTCGCCCACGCGCTGGGAACCCTGTGCGGGGCTCTGACCGCTGGCTGGATTGCGGCGACCCGGAAAATGCTCATGGCCCTGCTGGTGGGAGGGGTGTTTCTGATCGGAGGTATTGTCGCCAGTCAGGTAATTCCAGCCCCCGTCTGGTTTGTTGTAGCGGATCTGACTTTAGCCTATATTCCGATGGCTTGGTGGGGGGGTAGTCTAGCCGTAAAGCTAGGCCGCTCGACGCGTAACTTTCAGAACAACCGATAGGGTTTATCCAGATAGCATATACTACGATACCTATTACAGGCAGCTTGCTATCCGAAAGTAGTGTGCCTAACAAACTTGCCAGCAAACCAGCTAGAATACCCAAGTTTCGTTGTTCAATATCTTATCCCTGGGGGCTTCTTTTGGGTTAAACTCCTGAAGGAAGGCGTGCTGGGTAGATCTTAAAAATTGACTAGTAGCAGGTCCTCGCCGCCGATTGTACTTACTACTCACTACTCGGATAAGGGTTGAGTAGCGGCTTTGCGTAGTAGAAGGTTTAGGGTATGTAACAGTTTATCGCAGTAGCTGGTTGGATTTTCGTTTTCCCCTAAATCGCAGACGAATCGGTAGATTACTGAGTATAATTTGGATTCTGGTATTTCTAGCTGAAATTCCTCGGCTTGCAGGGGAAGTACACCGAACCGTATCAGCCACTCATGGATGTACGCCGTCCGGTGGGTAGTCAGTATGGGTGCTGCTGCATCCTGAATGGTGGAAATAGTAGCTTTTCTTTTCTTTGGAGGGGAGGTTGACTTTTTCACGATTTTTTTTCGCAATTTTCCGGCAAACGTAAACTTAATCTTGTGAACACTGCGTCCCCGTTTAACGGCCTGATAGGTAAACCGCATATCCGTACTCTCTAATTCCTTTTGGGCAGGTTCCAAGACGCGGCGCCGAAAATTGGAAAAATTGGGATATTTATCCTCCAACATCATCATGTTCTTGAGCTCGGCTAGCGCAAAGGTTCGTTCCCCAAAATCGGAATATTGCTTCAGTAACCAATAGATTCGGTACCCAAACGCCGAGCTAACCCGCATCAATTGGTTAAACTGAGTATAGGTGAAATTCTTGGTTAAGTTCAGTAAGTACTGTTTGGCTTGGTCATTAAAGCGAGCCCGAACGAACCCTTCACCATCCTCATAGACACTGATGGCGAATAAGGGGATATTGATTGTTCGTCGCTTCCCCTTTTCCGAAATCTCATTGACATGAATCACTTTCTCCGTTAGTGTCTTACAGGTATCCCGAATCTGGGAGTAGTGTACTTTAGCATTTGCCCCACCAATGATCCGGCACGGAATGTGAATTTCCCGAAATTCTTTATCCCCTTTTTTGATTTGTAGCAGCATGTAAGTAAACATCCGCAGCTCGTTGAGTTGGAGCATAAACCGACCCGTCACAAACTCGTTATGTTGGGCAATCGTTTTGTCGGATGGAAGATACGGAAACAGCATAGTTACTAAATTTTGGGCAAATTAGCCTTCTGCACCAGAATTCCTATCATTTTCCGCATGACCCTCCTCCAATGTGTTTTAGTTCACCTCCAATTTGTTGCAATACACCTCCTTTTTGTTTTAGTTGTTAATAAGTACTTTTCATAAGTATAGCGTGTTTTTTTGCTTCAATAACCAATGTTATCCAAATAATATGAAAAAATAACATTTACTTTTAATTATTGATTTTATTATAATTAGTTATTTACACTGCTCATAACCAATTGATTTTCAATAATTTACATTATTGTTTAAAACAAAAAGGAGGGATATTGCAACACAAAAGAGGCAAATTGCAACAAAAAGGAGGTATGTTGCAACGAATTGGAGTTCATACTAAAACTTAGAGGAGGTCAGCGGGCAATTGCAACAAAAAGGAGGTTATTTAACTAACTGATAATTAGAGATTTACACTGATACTAAAACAAGATGGAGGTTATAGGTCAACCCGATCAATTAGTAATGATCATGATGATCTGGGCAAAAGGGCACTTTTCCTACTATTTTGGCTCATTCCTATTAGAATACCTTCTGGTTCCTAGGGATCATATGAGCTGTAAGCAGCTCATTATCAGATTATTGCGAAGATAATTAAAACAAATTGGAGGTTAGGGACAGCCAGCAGTCCCTATGGTTTCGATTTCCAGCTGCTCCTTTGCAGGGGGACTAATGATCGCCTTAGTTGAACCATGTAGTAATAAATTTCCTCCATTTGACCTACTTCTAGCCCGAGCAGGAGCGGGCAATTGCAACAAATTGGAGGTTACAATTGGTAAGCCAGCGTGTTTCTCTTGGTACAGTAAGTAGTTTTGGCCATTGGATCCAATTCAGTGAATCTACTGTACGAGAATAGATTCTTTTACTGGTCTGGTTGATTTCTGCTGTACGCTGCGCTTTTTAACGAATTGATTGAGGTGAGTCCGGCTTGGATCAGCGTTCGCAACTGGGCGTGTCCTATCGATATGCCGACCAAACTGGCCACCGATGCCTTTACCTTTCATCGCATGAAATACCGCGAATTGTCTCATCAATCAATGCAATTGAATAACCTTATGCATTTTTCAGTGAACGCAAGCGAAGGCGTTTCCATAATCAGAAAAAGATATTTCTAGTTTTTGATGATACGAATGTGGGCTAGCGATTAATAGATCTAAATTCTTTACGAAATTGAATGTATATATTCCTTGCAAAGACAAGCATCAGAATGAGTGAGATTGTTTGAACAATCACATTCAAAGCAGGAGAAACATAATCAGTTAAGAAAAAGTGATAACCATACCATACTAGAAAGGTTATAAAAAAATAGTACCAATTTCGATTAGTTGTTTGTAAGCCATGCCATTGGCGTTGAAACCATTTTCCTGCTATTAAGGAGTGTAGTACCCTATATAAAGCAGTAGCCACAAAACAGTAAATGACAAGCGAATTAATACCAAATAAGATACCATAAAATGCCGCAGCCCCACCAACTAAATAGGGAAGTCTAATTAATACAAATCTTATATTTTCTTTTTTCATGATAACATGGGTTGGAGTAGTTAAATAATGCTGAGTATACTGTAAATAATAGATATATTTCAGGGATTTCACAAAGACTCGAGAGTCAATCATTTTGTTCTTATCACCGTTAACATTTCTACTCAAAATTATGTGTATTAAATTGATTGCATGAAACAAGTTATTTTGAAGATTAAATAATTGAATTTAAACTTGACTTTTAATCCAAATTAATTCCTTTCTTATTAAGTGTATTAGGCGCCTCTCTACGCGATGTTCAGCCTGCTGATACGTATACTTTTTTTTCGGCAAATACTGAATCCCCGTCTGCTTTAATTCCTTTCCATTTCCCTGCTGCTTTACCTTCTGAGGGTTATTTTCGTCGTAAATGATCACGTCATTGGATTGTAGGAACTCAGTAAGTGTTTCAGCTATTCGGTATTCTTGCGTGCTCCTCATGCGTATAAGTTAGTAACTATCATCCACTTTTTCATAGTATCATTACTGGGTCAGAAACCCTCCGCTTTAACGGAAGACTTTAGACGTCAATTTCAACCTGATTGCTCGGGGACAGTGGCTGGTTTGGTTTTTTCTCCATCATCGTTGCATATCGGGAAATTTTCTCTTCTGATAGATTAGGGTAGCTTTTCCTTAGTTCGGTATGCTGAGTACTAGGTTTACCCTTCCCCCTTTGTTGAGCATTAGACTCAGAAGTTAACCCTGTGCCTTGCGTGACGAACTCAGTATTCAATCCCTCAAGTCGTTGATGCTTTACTAAACGCTGCTCCCTATCTACTTTACTCAGTAGCTTTTTATAACCATCTGGTAAGGATGAAGAATGATCCGTTGTGTGCTGTTTCAAACCCGGTACCCCCCCTTTCGCTTGATTACTTGGTTCAACAGTAGTTTTTAGCGCACTGGTAACAGAAAAAGCGCGATCTAATCGTTTGTCCTTAGTAGATACAAGTCGTTGCACACCCGAAGCATGGTCTACCGATTGATGCATGGTTTCAATCGTTTTAAACTGACGGGTTACTTCTTGGTAGTTCCGTTGACTAAGCTGGTGATGATCCTGTTTTCCCAGCACAATTTCTTGATAACGGTTGGGCTCTGAAGTAATACTTACGTTCCTAGTAAGATGACTAGCTAGTTCATTAAGTGCTTTATCATGCGTTTTTCCTTGTTTTCTGTGTAAATAGTAGTGTTCAATCAATTCGTTGGATTGCAATGTTTTATTCCCCATTGTTTCGATACGAGCTCTTTTATCTTTATCCTGGTTAGTTACCTGATTTTGGTTCCTGGTGGCCCCGGCCACCGAGGCAACGGCGGCATTCCGGTGATCCACAGGGGTGCCGCCGCGTCCACGGTGGACCACCTCAGCTTTGGTAAGGGTTGGGTCTTGCTCTAGTTCTTTTCGGAGCTGTTGTAGTGTTGAGGGTGCTACGTGGTGCCGCTTTTGCCACATCCTACGATACGCCTGATCGAGTATTTCTTCTTTTTTTGAGGTGGCGGGAAGCGGTAGCTGATCTTGATGATGACCACTTACAACAGAAGATATCTGCTCAATACGATCTATATTGTAGGAAGCTTTATGACCATCTTTCATCGTAAAATCATTACGCTCATGATCGGTCAAAAAAGTGTTCCGTCCTGTTTTTGAAAGCGAAGTGCTACGTTTCACATACGCTTGATTTGCGTTCTTTTCGCGTTGCATGGCCTCCAAATAATCCTGCTGCATCAATCTAGAAGACTGACGTAGTGCTTGCACAAACGATGCATTTAACGTGTTTTTTGTTTCAGTAGTCTGTACAGACACCGGGCCGCCGGCCACTGGCTTCTCGAGTCCCTCCTGAAGAGACTTCATCAACTGCGTTGTTTCCTGGGTTGTCCCGGAATGGTGTTCCCGGTCTTGTAAGTAGTATTGGGCCTCACGCGCTGCTTCATAAGCAGGATGATTGCTTTTGAAGGGTAAGCCTACCTCACGGCCATCCTCCAATTTCACATAATAGCTAGACAGACGTTTGGTCAAATTCACTGGCGCAGTGGCTAGCTCTTTTTTTATTGATTCTTATTGTAGGGTAGAAATCGCTTGCCACGAGGTTTTATTAGCACTGGGGTGAATCTGGCTAGTAATAAACCGTTGATTCTCTTGGTTGGTTGCTACGTAGAAGGTGGGGTTTCCATTCGTATTTTGAAAGGCTTCGATTTGTTGGATCGTGTTACGCATCATTGTACCATTCGGTTAGGTATAAAGTATACCGTGAGACATTACTTTTTTTTCACTTTAGCCACGATCGCCGTGAACACGGGAGACCTTTTCGTCAAGTTCTTGTTCTTCCCCTTCCCTATCGTCTAACAATGCGCTCATCTGCTGAACAATTTTCTCAAAGCTCATCTGTTGCTGAGCGGGGAGCCGGGATATATCTAAGCGCTTGAAGAGGTCACGAAAATGCTCATTCAAAGAGCGGGTTTCCGGGCAGTGGGGGTTCTGTCGAAGGCGTTTAACCAGTTCAGTGTACTGGTCGTAAAAAGCCAGATATTGCTTTTTCCATAGCACGTACATACGAGGTGCGGTTTATTCTAAAAAGATGGTCAAGACCAGTATACCCCCCTTTTCCGTATCCAATGGTAACATACATCCATACTACAGGCGAACCTTGCCCTTGGCATTGCTTTTTCTGTTGAGAGAGAAAATCAACTATGTTCTTTTTTGGAGTTGATGGAGGTAGTGGCTTCTCAGGTTGAGAGAGTGGGATGATAGGATCAGCCTGTTCACAATCCATATTTGAGCAACCCTCCTCCTCTCTCTGACGAAGAAACCCTTCTTCTTGACAGTGTGTCATTATTAGACACACCAATGCCAGGCATGAAATGAATACATTTTTCATGAATAGGAAATAGTGATAATGTCTTTGAAATACCTGCTATCAGCGGTATACAGTACTTACCGATTCAGGCGGAGAAGTATTATTTTTTACAAATCACTCAATAGCCATTCGAAAACATGGTAAGTGTATTAAAGCTGTTGAATAGCAACAACGTTAGCCAAGTTACATAAACTTTTTAAAAACACTAAATGTTTTTTATATTTTTACTAAGCAGCAGTATCAAAGTCGGCTGATAAGGAATTAATACTGGATTGCCATTTGCGCTCAGAGAATTGTTGAGCCTCTGAAACCGCATCAAAAAAGTCTTGTAAATAGCGGAAATACGTGAGCTGCTCATTCACTGTTTCAAAGTAGATATTGATCTTCGCCGCTACATCCACGTAATGCATTACGAAATCGCAAACTGTTTCGATTTGAAAAAATTGTTTTTTGATGGTGCCGGGCGTATGTTGGATGGAAACGATCATAGCAGCTAGGTTGAGAGGGTAATATAAATGTATCGCAGAACTGTCTAGGGTTTTGCTGGTACCGTCAGATGTTTTACGTCTGTGGTTTTGCTTACCTGACTTCATTATATTAGTCAGTTATTGTATAGCTCTTTCTGACCGTCAAACAATTTCAGACTTTTGCCGTCTAGTTATTGAACAACATTGTTTTGAATTACCAAAATAAAAAGGGAGAGTACAACCAATCCGTGACTAACGGGAAGCTTCGCTATATGTATTCGTTCAAAACGATATGAAAATGGTCATTCTACACATATGGAATACGCGTATAAGACATGAAAAAGCGGAAAAAACGGCATTAATAATGGGAAAAAGTCATATGAAGTGTTGCCCTGTTCAATAAACTTAGACTCAAATGTCTTCATTCAAAATTTCATCAACTATACACTGTTTCCCCGAGTAAACTGCCGATTTTAGGATATTGCTATCGCTATTGATCACGCTAATAAGGACACTTATGCTCACCGTACATACTAGAGTATGTGATCATTCTCAGAGGCTGTATTGAATAATAACCGTAGTAACCACATCGATGTTGTTGATTGTTTTAATCGATCCTATCGACCTTTTAGAGCTGCGTAATATCTTGATAATCAACTATTTGAGGATGTTTACCCTAGCAGGCTACCTGTTAAAAGCCACTTTTTGAGAACTAACTTGTGCCTTCAGTGCCCCAAAACCTTGGTAACGAGCGGGGCGATTGGTAAATTTTGATACAATTGTTACTTACTTGGCTACTAATAAGTAACTGTCTATCAGATTATTATCTTCGTTTCAACCAAGTAAGTAAGCAGAAAAAAGTAATGATGG
>ERZ1740058.1458-NODE-1458-length-11066-cov-5.738262_pt1 | contig 11066 bp, 11 predicted proteins | sample MGYA00581745_ERZ1740058 | MGnify/ENA primary metagenome ERZ1740058 (study PRJEB43018, sample SAMN04849742) | marine metagenome | isolation source: floating plastic debris | place: Pacific Ocean | collected 2008-08-30 | study: EMG produced TPA metagenomics... | reverse complement strand
ACTACCAGACCATCTACTACGTAAAGAGGGTTATTATTACCGCTAATTGAGTTGGCTCCCCGAATTCGGATTTTGTAACCAGCTCCGGGTGCTCCGCTAGTTTGTACTACTGATACTCCAGCGGCTCGTCCTTCCAGTGCCTGGTCAATTCGAGTGATAGGCTGCACCTCAAAATCCTCCGAAGAAACTGAAGCGAGTGCCCCAGTAACATCTGATTTCTTTTGCGTTCCGTAACCTACTACCACTACTTCAGACAAAGAAGTAAAATCGTGTGCAAGCTCTAAATTGATAACGCAACGACCATTAATCTCTATTACTTCTGTAACGAAGCCGATAGAAGAAAATACCAGTGTGGTTATATTATCATCTACTTTAAGCTGATAACGACCGTCCATGTCTGTTACAGTTCCAATGGTAGTACCTTTGGCTAGTACGTTCACTCCGGGTAGTGCTTCGCCATTTTCTACATCAGTAACTGTTCCTTGAATAGTTTGCTCCAAGGTAGTCACTGCTTTTGCACTAAGTACCGAAGCTGGTAGCAAGGATATATCTCTGGCGGGCTTCAACTCAGACTCATCAGCTTTCGGTTGATTTCGTGGTAATTTCTTAGGAGTGGGATTGCGTACAATCAGGTAGTATTGATCGCTAAACTTGCGATAATTCAAATCGCGGGGAGTTAATAGCTGTTCTAACGATTCCCGAATATTTTGTTTATCGTAGCTCTGCTGATCTTCGGTAAGGCGAAGGTCTTTCAGTACATCCGTTTCGTAGTGAAACGATACTCCAAATTTTCTTTCTAGCTTTTCTAAGGCTTTCTCAATGGTGATACTTTCTTTTTGCCATCCATCTGTGTAATCTCCAGAACGATAGGAGAGCGAAGCCAGGGACTGACTGTTCCCCGACTCGCTAATGCCAAGCAGTAGGGAAAGTACAATTCCCCACAGTGTAATCTGAGAAAAGTTTTTCATAGTGATAGATTTAGTAGTAACATTAGTAGTACTGGTCACCGCCTGCGTAGGCAGAGTAAAGCTTCCAGTAATATTTTATTTTATGGTGATACGATTGCCATTATGCTCTATTTCTAGATCAAAGAGGGTTTTTAGTGCTATTAGAATAATTTCTGGGTCAGGGTTTTGAAATGTTCCCGTATAGCTACGGTTAAGTAGCTGTGGGTCAAGTACCGTAATTTCCAGGCCGTAGGTATCTTCTAATGTATGGATGATTTCTTGTACTGGGGTATCGTCAAAAATGAGTTCGTCTTGCAGCCAAGCGGTACGTTTGGACGGATTCACTAGCGTTTTTTCTAGTTTCTGACTACCAGCTTCAAAGGTTATCATTTCGCCCGGTTCCATTAACACGGACTTTGTATTTGAACCCTTGGTAAGAGCAAGCTTGACGCTCCCTTCTGATAAAATCACTTTCGTACTTTCCCGATGGGTATTTACATTAAACTTGGTTCCCAATACATTGACAGATAAGTCTTCGGTATGCACGCTGAAGCTAGTTAAAGAGTGATCAGCATTCCACTGTTTGGCAATAGAGAAAAAAGCCTCTCCTTCTATCCAGACCTCTCGTTGCTGAAGAAAACGCTGCTCATTATAAGAAATAGTGGAGTTGGCATTCAGCATAACCACCGAGCTGTCAGGTAGTAAAATTCGCTGGGTTTCGCCAAAAGCCGTTTGGTAGGTATTCTGGTTGGTATCAGTAAAAGTAAACCAAAGAATAAATGATATTAATGCTAACCCAGTAAATGATGCTGCTACTAGCAGCCAGGTGGGCTGTAATCTTCTATTTTTGGCAATTGGTTGCTCAACCGTACTGTTGACGACTGACTCTATGTTATTCCATGTCTTTTGAAGAAGCTCGTCAGACATTCGATAGTTGATATCCGGTAGTTCTTGCAGAGCCCGCTTCGCTTGTTCAACTAACTCAGTATGCTCGGGGTACTGGGCTAAGTATACTTGCCATTGTTGTCGAGCTTGAGGATCGTGATGGATAATCCATTGTTGGAAAGAGGAATCCATCATGATATCTTCTACTGAGTGGAACTGGTTCATTTACCCTAGTACGTTTTGATGTATACTGGTAAAAGAGGGCTAGGGTAAAAATCTAGACGTATTTAGTGAGGATTTTTGAAGAAATGCAGAAATTCCAGTAAAACGATATTTTGATTACGAAATTAGCAATAAAAAATAAGTTCTATAAAAAGAACAATAACAGAAAACTGATGATGAGTTGAGGAATAAGCTTTTCTCTTACTAAGCTTTTTCTCAGCGCCTTCAACGCTTTGGATATCAATGTATAGACCGTATCAACATTAACCTCCATTACTTCAGCCACCTCGCTTCTAGTTAGATTTTCAAAGAAAACCAGCATGAGGGCTTCCTGTTGTCGCTTAGGTAAAGCTTGTATTGTTTCAATTAGATAGGCCTTTCTCTTTTCGTGACTTTGCAAATCATCACTTAAGAATCCGCTTAGTGTTTGTAACTCTACTAGTTCAGATGATGGAACTGTACTAGCAAGTTGTTGACTAATTTTTTTGGTTTCAGCTATAATTTTTCTTCTTAACGATCTATATAAGTAAAATCGGACTGAAGTAGTTGGCTTGAGTTGCAAGTGACTATTCCAGAGGGTAATAAATAGGTCCTGAATGCAGTCTCTCACCAGTTCTGGGTCGTTAGAGATATGACGACCGTAGTTGAAGAGCAATTGGGCGTAGTTTTCGTATAGTACTTTTAGAGCCTCCTTATCGCCTATCCTTAACCTTTCCCATACGGGGTCATAGGACGATAGAGTGAGATTTGAAGAAAGTTGCTGCATGAAATGATTCAGTATTGCATACTATTCAAGAATAAGCTTAAAAGCAAGTGATATAATAGAATTATTACACTAATTTATGGGTTTTGGTGAAAAAATTTAATCAAGAATACTGCACTGGGTATTCCTTACAGCAGTGTATTACGTACAGCATCTCGCGAGCTATTTGTCGAAAACGCTCATCATATTGTTTGCTTTCTTGCGGCGTATTATCGTGCTGTTTAGGGTCTTCATAGGGAAAAAAGAAACGAGCATCAGCCTCGGGGTTAAACGGACAAGCCTCATCAGCATCAGAGCAGACTATAACTGCCGCGAACATGTCTTGTGGATTTTGAGGGTTAAATCTAGGTTAATGAAAATGCTGGTAGTTACAACCTACTAAGTAGCCGAAAATTGCTTCAAGGATTTGGAACAAATTATTCGGACAAAATTTAAAATGTGTTTTATCATTCTAGTTTACCAATCACCCTAAACCACGGTCAATTTATTGATCAATAAAGATCAGGCGATGATTACCTGTATCAGCAATTACCATTACTTCATCCTGAATAGCAAGAGAGAAAGGCCAATATAATGCGTTACCGGTACCGTGAATAGTTTCTAGGTTCTCGCTACCGGTTGTAAAGTCAGCAGGCCCAATCACCGCATCAGCAGGATGGTTTGATTTCTTGGGAAACTGATCAAACTTCAGAACTCGGCTATTACCGGTATCTACTACCCAAAAACCTTTTTGGTCGAAGCAGCTATCGTAACACCAGTTGAGTGTATTAGCCTGCGGAGTATACTGGAACTGATTTTGCCCGTTGGCCTGAAAATCCGATTGTCCGATAATTTCTTTGGCAGACTGCTTAAAAGCATCCCGCCAATGATCCCAGAGTAGTACTCGGTAGTATTGAGTATCGGTAATAGCTAATTCTCCTTTAGGACCAAGTTTTACCGAATATGGCCAGATGGCGTGCTGATGATCGTAGTCTCGCTCACTGAAGCTACTTTTGCCAATCAGCCTATCAGCAGCTGAATGATTAGTAGTTGGAATTTTATCGTAAAACAACACTCGACGGTTTCCAGTATCAGCAATCCAGAGGTGTTTCCCATCAGAAGAAAGGCCGTAGGGCCAGTAGAGGCTTCGCTCAGAAGGAGTTGCCCCTACTCCAAGCTCATTAGGCTGATTAACCGAGAAATCAGTCTGACCGATAACCACCTCCGCCGGTTGACCGGAAATAACAGGGAATGTGTGCCAGATCAGTACCCGGTGGTTCCAGGCATCAGCCACCATAACCTTTTCTCCGTCCGACCATAAGCCCGAAGGATATTGAAGCGTTGAAGTGTTTACTTCTCCTCCCCTATTTCGCCCAGTTGATTCTATTTCAGACTGACCCAGCACCACATCCGGTTTTTCGTACTCTTCCTTAGGTACATTATTCCAGATAAACACTCGGTTGTGGCCGGTATCAGATACCAGCAATTTGCTTCCAACCAGAAATACTCCCCGGGGGGCCAGGAACGGACTATCCGGTGGTCCTTTAAATATTCTTAATTTATCAGTTGGATTAGGTAAGTGGATGGCCATATTAACAGATGCGGGGTAACTGCTCACCGGCCAGCATATTTACCACCCGTCGCCCCCCAATGCCGCTGGTTAGCACTACTTTTCTGGGATGCTCGTTCGTAACTTCGCCGATCACTGCCGCTTCAGTGTGTCCCTGATTAGTCTTTAATAGCTTCACAACATCCTGGTTGATTTCATCGGCCACTATCGCTATAAATATGCCTTCGTTTGCTACATATAATGGATCTAGTCCGAGTAATTCGCAAGCTCCGGCTACCGACTCGTCCACTGGAATATCCGCCTGCCGCAGATTAACACCAACATTTGCCCCACGGGCTATTTCGTTCAGCACCGTACCTACCCCCCCCCGGGTGGGGTCACGTAGTAAATGCACACCACCACCAAACTCATCCAACAAAGCTTTTACTGGCTGATGCAAAGGGGCGGTATCACTTTTGATTTCGGTTTCAAATTCCAACCCCTCCCTTACCGACATAATCGCCATGCCGTGCGCAGCCAGCGGACCGCTGACAATGATTTTATCTCCAGCTTCTACCTGGCTGATGCCAATGTTAGCCTGAGAGTGAACCCGACCAATTCCGGCCGTATTGATAAATAGTTTATCGCCTTTACCCCGCTCAACAACCTTAGTATCACCGGTGACCACCTTCACTCCAGCCTGTTCGCAAGTGTCTTGAATAGTCAGTAGCACCTCCCAGAGTTCGGCCATCGGCAGCCCCTCTTCAATAATAAGACTTAGTGATAGGTATTTGGGGATGGCCCCGCACATCGCCAGATCGTTTACGGTTCCGTTAACGGCTAAATCACCAATATTCCCTCCGGGAAAGAACAAGGGTGACACTACAAAACTATCGGTAGTAAAGGCCGTTTTTCCGTCCAGGTTGAGAAATGCTCCGTCGTGACGCTCAGTTTCGGATTCAGTAGAAAAGAGGCTTAGAATAACTTCGTCTAGCAGCTTATTGGTTAACAGTCCACCGCTCCCGTGGCCCATGGTAACAATATCGAAGTCCAGTTCGGGCAGTGGGCAGTTCAGTTGCATTTTGAATTGACTCATAGACCAGCTTTAGGCTTCCTGATAGTGAAAATAGGCCGCACAAGCCCCCTCGGAAGAAACCATTGGGGCACCTAGGGGAGTAGATGGAGTGCAGGCTTTGCCGAACTGCGAACACTGATGCGGCTTTTTAAGCCCCTTGAGGACTTGCCCCGCGATGCATTCTTTACACTCGGAAACCTGGGTAATATTCACGGAAAATTTGAGATTAGCATCGTAGGCCGCCAGATTGTCTCTCACCTCGTAGCCACTTTGTGGGATTGTGCCAATACCTCGCCACTCCCGATTCGCTATCCGAAATACCTCTGAAATAGCCCTTTGAGCAGCCAGATTGCCTTCGGGACGTACCACCCGCTTATACTGATTCTCTAGTTCGTACGTTCCACTCTCCAGTTGTCGTACAGTCATTAGAATACCCTGGAGCAAATCAACCGGCTCAAATCCGGTTACCACAATTGGTACCTGGTATTTTTCGGCAATGGGATAGTAAGCATCGATGCCCATGATGGTACAGACGTGACCTGCCGCCAAAAAACCTTGGATCAAATTTTCATCATCCGATAAAACGGCCTCCATAGCCGGGGGAACCAGAACGTGGGAGGCCAGAATAGAATAGTTGGTTAGTCCAGCTCGCTGGGCGTGAAGCACCGATAAGGCATTGGCCGGAGCGGTAGTTTCAAAGCCTACGGCAAAAAACACCACCTCCCGTTCAGGGTTTTCTTTCGCCAATTTTACCGCCTCTAGGGGCGAATACAGAATGCGAACGTCCGCTCCGCGAGCTTTGGCCTGCAACAGACTGCGCTCCGAACCTGGTACCCGCAGCATATCGCCGAACGAGCAGAGTATCACACCCTTTTCTTCGGCCAGGTATACGGCCTTATCAATTAAATTTAGTGGAGTAACACATACCGGGCAACCAGGTCCGTGCACCATGGTTATTTCTTCTGGCAACAGGCCCAATAAACCATTTTTTACTAGGCTGTGGGTTTGCCCACCGCAGACTTCCATAATTGTCCACGGTCGGGTAACAGTCTTTTTTATTTGCTCCAGATAGGAAGTCGCCAGTTCAGGATCCCGGTATTCGGATAGGAATTTCATAGGTAGATTGTTTAGTGGTGGTGTTCCATCGAACTAGTTGTCGCCCAGATGAAGATTTCTCTTGGAATCAAGTATGGCAATTCGCCGGTTAATTTCACGACTGCGCTGAATCATGAGCAGTAATCGGTGAAACCAGTTTCGCTCCGGTTTGAGTTTGGCTTTGTATTCCGCTCGAACCTCCTGCTTTATCTCAGCAATTTTGCTCTGGTAGGCCTCAGTTTTCTGCCAGCTCTTTCTTCCGTTAGCCGAAATGCCCGTACTAATTAGGTTGATCTCCATGTCAATCATTTATACCTCCGGATTTAGTTCGTCTAATTCACCAATTTCTTTGAGGTACCGAAAAGTGGTCTTCGCCTCCTCCTCATCTACTACACTGATGGCTACCCCTACGTGCACCAGTACGTAGTCACCTTCTTTCGCGTGAGGAACCATCTCCAGGGTAGCTTCTTTGGTAATGCCCCCAAACTGTATCTGAGCCATGCGGATGGCCCCTCCGTACTGCTTTTCAATCGACTTAATCTTTCCAGGAATTGCTAAACACATAGGTTGTATAATAAATTGAGTATTAACAAATTAAATCATTAAATGCGGAAAACATAATCATACTGCCGTAACTGTTTCCGGTTTTTGGCAGGAGTTTATTTTTGCTTTCTGTTGTAATTGGTAATGCACTAACTGCCCGAAGGAAATATTCTCGTCATTAGGAGAAAGTTCCTGATGGAAGTAAAGGGTAAATTCTTGCTTCATCTGAGCCTTGATCATGTCTACCAGTAAGGCATTTTGGAATACCCCACCGCTAAATGCCACTTTTTTCACATCAAACGCCCGAGCAACTGCGGAGATCATGATAGCCAAGGTTAAGTGAAAGCGGGCGGCAATCAACCCGACCGGAGATTTATTCAGATCCGAAGCAATTTCAGCAATGATCTGTTTAGTTGAAACTGTATTACCCATAGCAATGCCGTAACTTTTTACCTTGTTGTACCCATGTTGTTGAATATAGTCTGAAGCAGCAGTTTCTAACTGCAATGCTGCCTCACCTTCGTAACTGGCTTTATCAATCAACCCCAGTAAACTTGCTACCGCATCAAACAGACGTCCTACGCTGGATGTCAGTAATCCTCCCTTTGATCGGCGTAATTGCTTAGTGTAATGCTGCCACTCCACTGAAGTAAATTTGTCGCGTAGTCTATTATTCTCTAGAGCCTGTTCTCCATAGCCTAGGGATAAAGCCGATAACCGAGGCTCCTGGGCCATCTTATCACCCATCAGCTGGGAGAAATAATCGAAATAGTTTACCCGCTGGAAATGATAATTGTCGTAGATAAAGAACTCTCCACCCCAAATCTGACCATCCTCGCCTAGTCCGGTACCATCCCATACTACCCCCAAAATGGGCTCTTTGGTTTCAATCAACTGATTCTCGCCTAATGCTGCCGCAAAATGAGCCTCATGGTGCTGGACTTTATATAATGGCACCTCCCACTTTTCCGCCAATTCCTCGCCGTATTGAGCCGAAAAATAGCCGGGATGTTGGTCAACAATTATAACCTCGGGCTGGGATTCAAACAGATTCAGTAAGTGACTCATAACCTGCCGATAGCTCTGTTGGGCGTCAAAGCTACCTAAATCGCCCAAGAACTGACTTACATACTGGTTGCCTCCGTGGGTGTAGGCAAAGGTACTCTTTAAATCACCTCCCATAGCCAAGAGGCAGCGGTTAGTGCTTACCGGCGTTGGCAGTACCAAGGTAGGAGCCAGTCCCCGAGAACGACGCAATACTATTCTTTGTTGTGATTCTGGACTGAATCGGACCACTGAATCATCCTGTGGGACAACTATCTCCCGATTATAATCCACTCGGAAGTCTACCATGGCTGATAGCTGACTTTGAACGGCCTCATGGGTATAAACGATGGGCGAACCACTGATATTACCACTGGTAGCTACGATGGGACGACTCAAGTATTTCATCAAGACCTCAAATAGCGGAGCATACGGTAGCATTATTCCTACTTGCTTAAGCTTAGGAGCGATCTGCTGGTAAGCAATCCGAGATTTTAGTTGATCAGTTAGGGGTAGGAGTACAATGGGCGCAACAATTCCGCTAAGCATTTCCTGGGTTTGGCCATCCATCGTCGTATCCTCTTCAAGTAGCTGAAGAGATGGGTACATAATCGCGAATGGCTTGGTGGGGCGGTGTTTCCTCTGCCTCAGTATTTTAACCGCCCGAGCATTCGCAGCATCACAAACTAACAGGTAACCCCCTACTCCCTGAATAGCTCCAATGGCTCCCCGGTCAATTCTTTCCGCTACTTTCTTTATGACTTTATTTTGGTCGTCAGAAACTAGTTTTTGTTCGTGGTCATAGAGCGAAAGGGTGATAGCGCAATTCGGACAACTATTGGCTTGAGCGTAGTAACGACGGTCATGGGGGTTTTCGTACTCCTCCAAACAGTCTTCACATAAGGAGAATGGTGACATAGCCGTAGTAGCCCGGTCGTAGGGCAACGACCTGATAATCGAGTAGCGTGGACCACAGTGAGTACAGTTAGTAAAGGCGTATTCAAAACGGCGATTATCCCTATCGCTAAGCTCATCTCGGCAGGATAGACATAGTCCTAAATCAGGAGTCAGCAATACATTGGTTAGTTCGCCCCGCTGGCTATGCACAATGGAAAAGTCCTCAAATAACTGTCTAGAAACTTCTTCCATGGTATAAGCAGTGATGCAGGCAACCTTAGGATGTTCTCGAAGAATATCCTCGAGAAAAGGTTTGATAACAGTTAACTTCCCATTGACCACAATCCGAACTCCATCAGTACGGTTGCTTACCTGGCCGGATAAACCGTATTGCTGGGCCAATTGGTACACAAACGGGCGAAAGCCCACACCCTGCACCTGCCCCTGAATATGGATCTGATAAGTCTTCAAAAGTATTTAAACAGTTGTTAGCTGAGGCTTACGTTTTGCCTCCACTTTTTCTAGCAGCCATTGGCACCAGGCTTCTATTCCCTCACCACTAGTGCTAGAAATCTGCATTACTCCAATATCCGGGTTCACCTCCTGGGCGTCTTTGGTGACAGCTTCCACTGAGAAAGGTAAATACGGCAAGAGATCCGCCTTTGAGACCAACATTAGTTCACTAGTCAGAAACATTCGAGGGTATTTTTTAGGTTTATCGTCGCCTTCGGTAGTGGCTATGAGGGTTACCCGATAGTCTTCGCCCAGATCGAAGGAAGCCGGACACACTAGGTTACCCACATTTTCTACGATGAGTAGTTCTACTCCTTCCAGATCAATCTGATCCATGGCCTGCCACACCATCTGCGCTTCTAGGTGGCAGATACCTCCAGTCACAATTTGCAGGGCATCAATTCCAGTTTCGCGGATACGGCTTGCGTCCCGCTCGGTCTCCAAATCGCCGACTAGAACTTTCATTTTCACCTGATTAGCGAGGCGACGGGCCGTTTCCTGTAGTAGGGTAGTTTTACCGCTTCCGGCCGAGGAGGTAATGTTCAGCATCAGAATATTCCGGCGCTTCATTTCCTTGCGGATATTTTCGGCCATAAAATCATTGGCTTTTAACAAATTTAGGGAAGTGTTCTCGCACTGAACGCTGCCTCGGGCTCCTTTACTTGATTTTTCTATTGCCATACTTTATTTATTGAAAATTGACAGTGGATAATTGAGAAGTGGTTTTCCTTTAAGTTACTCATTTTTAGATTTCTATTCTGGTTTAGCTCCTTAGTTTTCACTGAAGTGCACTTGATGGATGAGTAGTTCAGTACCCTCTACCACATTATTATTTAATTGACCGCAGTGAGCACATATGAATTTATACTGCTGCACTTCTGAAGTTTGCTCACAGCTGGCACAGTAGATTTTCACCGGCACCGTTTCAATTTCTAATGAAACCTCTTGGTACTTAGCCTCCGTTTCCCTCAAAGCCTGAAAAGCAGTTTGCATCAGCACCGGCTCAACGTTAGAAAGCAACCCCACTCGCAAATTTACCTGAACCAAACGATTCATTTTATCCGCCGGAAACTCTTCTTCCAACGTTCGGAATATGCTGCGTACCAAGGATACTTCATGCATAGTCTTCACTTTTTACAGTGATCAACAACTGAGAAAGCCGCTCTAAATGTCCCGCTGCTTCGCTAATTAGATCCGGAGCATCCACCAGGGTTTTCACTTCCTTAGCTTTGGCTACCATATCATCGTAGCGTTGTTGATTAAAACCATCTTCCCCGTTGTCTACGTGCCAACTGGCTTCCAAATAATTAAGTAAGGTAAGTGCTCTTTCGTAAGGGTAAACCGCAGTTCGAACCGAGAGAGCCTCCTCGTAAAACTCCAGGGCTTTTTCGTAGTTGTCGGTTCGTAGAGCCGTTGGATATTTGGTAAGAGCATTAGCGTAGTTGTTACAAACCAAGCCGTACTCGTAAGGATATTCGTCCTTAGTAAAAAACCGCAACGCCTCCTGAAAGGAGGTAGCAGAAACCGCGGCCAAAATGCTTTTTTTCTGCTGCA
>ERZ1740058.1457-NODE-1457-length-11096-cov-5.974278_pt1 | contig 11096 bp, 10 predicted proteins | sample MGYA00581745_ERZ1740058 | MGnify/ENA primary metagenome ERZ1740058 (study PRJEB43018, sample SAMN04849742) | marine metagenome | isolation source: floating plastic debris | place: Pacific Ocean | collected 2008-08-30 | study: EMG produced TPA metagenomics... | reverse complement strand
GCTGGCGATATTGATGGCCAAAGACCCATCGGGCCGTTCGTTAACCAGCGATTGTTTAGCGGTTACAGTCACCTCTTCCAATTCATTAGCTGCTTCCCGAACCCTGACCTTTCCCAAATCCACGTGAGCATTGGTGGCGTAGCGCACAACCTACATGGTATCCCGGAAAGTAAGTGAGCTAAGCTTAAGCATTACTTGTTGATTGTTTAACCCGGTGAACTCAAATTTCCCTTCCAAAAAAGGTGTGCCCTGAATAATGCTCGAGTCGGCGGGTGAGATCACCATCGCGTTTCCGAAAAGTGATTCTCCTTGGGTGTTTACTATTTGGCCAGTAATGGCTTGAATAGACTGGGCGTGCGCCGCGCAAGAGAGCGTAATTAAGCATCCGATAAGGAGTGCTTTTTTTAGGAAGTAAGGCATATGTACGAGGTTTGGATGAATGAGGGGGAATCCTCTACACTGGCAATACTAACCATGTATGCATTTCCTTATTTGAAAAGTAGACCAACCGTTGTTTCTCGCTATCAGACTGTCGCTGAGGGTATAAATCGGGTTTTATCTACTACAATGGTCGGTATGACCACCTAGCCCGCCGCTTTAGCTACTTTTGCAGGCAGTTCACCTAGCTATCTGTATCTTTACCTATTGCTATGCATTTTCTGAAAGAAACATACCAGCGAGTAGATACTCCTTTCCTGCGGCACCTACTTTTTTGGGTAGTCATTTTTGTGTTCCATATCATCACCTCCAACCCGACACTTTATAGTAGTGTAGGACATTTGGTAGGGGTAATGGCTATCATGACGGCCCTACAGATGGTGGTAGCATACATGACACTCAACTTCTTGATTCCAAAGTTTCTGGACAAGAAGCGGCCAATTGTGTTTGGGTTACTGCTTACAGGGTTGCTGGTGTTGGCTACTACTGGATATCATACAGCTAAATATTACTACTTCGAGCCTACCTACTCTCAGTCTTACACCTGGCAGTTTGAAAAATTTGGGTATTTGTCGGTTCCCGAGCGATTAGCTGACCTCTCGACAACGGCTAGTAAATCGGTATTTTTCTTCTCGCCTACAGTACTGTTGCTGCTCTTTCAGTTCTATCGCAACCAGCAACGTTTGGCGAAAATTAACGAGCAAAAAAGAACAGCTGAGTTGACAGCCCTGAAGCACCAACTCAACCCTCATTTCCTATTTAATACATTAAATAATATGTACGCATTGGCGGTCAAAAAGTCGGATAAAACTCCCGAAGTCATTAGTAAGCTATCGGATATGCTGGACTATATGCTATACCGCTGCAACGAAGACTACGTACCGCTTGCTAAAGAGGTAGCATTGATTGAAAATTATCTAACGTTAGAAAAAATCCGCTACGGCCAACGGGTAGACATGGCATTTAACACTTCACTGACCCACGAAGTAAAAATTGCCCCGCTCCTATTACTAACTTTTATTGAAAATGCTTTTAAGCACGGGGTAAGCCAAGAGATTAACCAGGCTACTATTGATATTACCCTGAAAACCGATGATCAGGCAATTACCTTCGGTATTAAAAACTCTATACCGATAGTCGCGCATCGCAACGGGAAAGCGGAGCCTACCATTGGTTTGCAAAATGTCAAAAAGCAGCTTGAGTTGCTCTACCCTAATGCCCATCATCTTCGTATTGACCAGTCGCGAGAGTACTATACTGTTACGCTAGACATTAAAACACCATGAGGTACACTTGTTTGATTATTGATGATGAAGAGTTAGCGCGTGAATTGGTGGCTACCCATTTAGCGCAGCTACCCGAGTTTGAGGTAGTTGCCACCTGCGCTAGTGCCCTGGAAGCCCGAAAGGTGTTACAACAAAATACGATTGACCTTCTGTTTTTAGATATCGAGATGCCACTAATGAAGGGGACGGAGTTTTTCAAAAATCTGCTGCATAAACCGAAGGTCATTTTTACGACCGCCTACCGAGACTATGCACTCGATGGTTTTGAGCTGAATGCAGTAGACTACCTGCTAAAACCAATCACCTTTGAGCGTCTCTTCAAGGCTACCGAAAAATTTTTGAGCCAGCAACCGGAAGTGACCCCGATTACAGCTTTGCCTAATGAAGTAGTACGAAAAGACCATATCTTCGTTCGGAAGGACCGTAAGCAAGTGAAGGTACTACTCGATACTATCTTATATATTGAAAGCCTGAAAGATTATATCACTATTCATTGTGTCGGTGAGAAACATACCGTCAAGTACAGTATCTCAGCGTTCCAAAGGTTACTCGATGACCGCTTTCTCAGAATTCATCGCTCGTATATCGCCAATGTTGATAAGGTGACTGCCTATACTAAACAGGACGTAGAGATTGGCGGACGGGAGATTCCCATCGGGGAGCATTATCGTGAGTTAGTCAGACAGCGCTTTCATCATTAAGCCCTAGTCAAGCTGAATAGATTACGCTATACAAGCTTGATAAATAGCAGCATCTTTATCCACTTTGTCAGACACTTACGGCTTGTTCCAGATACTGTTTGAAGGGAAGTATTTCCTGGTAGATACTTACTACCTTATCGGTAAAACCATCGGCCATAATTTCTTGCTGGGTAATTGGGTGCACTACCGTAAAACTCTTCAGCCGCAGTAAGTCTGCGTGGGGGTGGTTGGTCGAAAAGCCTTTGGGTGCAGCTTTAAGAGTATCTTCATCATCTAAGCTACCGAACGTATCCACGAATGATTTCCGGCCGATGATCTTCTTAAACTCCTCACCATCATAGTCAATTGCTTCGCGAATACTTTTGAGGATGTCACTGGCGGGGCGGTAGAAACCACCATCAATAAAGCATCTTTTTATGCTCACGTGCACGTAGAAGCTGATCTTTCTCTTCCCTTTGTTCAGCTCCGTCCCAATGTAGTTTCGGTAGGTAGGAGCGTTTGGCTGGTATACCAGATTATTGTTGATACGGGTAATAGCTTTATTAGCTGGAGTTGGGGCGTAGTCAGGATCGATTTTCTGAAGCCGACTATCCAGGTTTTCAATCCACTCCAGCATAAAACTTCGAACCTCCCGATACGCATCACGATGCTCATCCATCCAGGCTTTATTATTATTTTTATTCAGATCACGAAGAAAAGCAAAGACTTGGTAAAAGCTCACGGTTGCACTGGTTTGTAGTTATTTAGGCCGACTGATCGTCGGTATACTTATTAAACTGCGGGGTCGGAATTAGTTTTCTTATGTTATCTTCTAACTGCACTTCAAACACTTCGGTTACCTGCTGTTTACCCCGTAAAAGTAAGGTATCTACCGGATGTACGGTGTAGGAATCGTCATAGTTAATATGTTCGGCGAACGAAGCCGTGATCAGTAACTCTTTTTGCATTTTACTGCCCAGGCTGAGCAATCGCGAAGCAGTGTTTAGCACATCGCCGTGATAGGCTAATTCTTTACGGTGGTGCCCCACCTGCGTAATTGATACCGGCCCACAATGGACCGAAGCTTTAAAGCCAGGTAGCAGCCCGAATTGCGTACGGTACGAAAATGCCCTTTGATCAATCCGTTGCTTAAAGGCAAAGTATAGTCCGACTACATCTATGCCTTGTTTTACGTTCTTGGTAGGCCAGGTCAATACCACTTCATCGCCCACATACTGGTATACTTCCGCATCGTAGGCCAGCAAAAAATCCGACAAGTCGCTAAAGCATTGGTTGAGCAAGTTGCTGTACTTCACGTGTCCCAGTTGTTCAGCAATGGTGGTTGACTGGTTTAGGTCCAAAAACATAAACGCACGATGCTCTTCCAATCGGCGAGCGTAGCGCCCGGTAATTAGATCAATAATACTGCTGGGGCCAAAACGATGACTGATCTGACGAAAGAAGTTCAGCAGGGTTGCCAGAATCAGAGCGTAAGTAAATAGTGATATCATTAAGGGCGATTGTAGAAACTGCCAGGCCGATTGAACGGCTACAGGAAAGGTGTTGCCCGTTCGGAACACCCGAAAACTGATGTCTACGGATAGCATAACTACGGCGATTACTCCAACAGTTATCAGCAGATGAGCCAGAACAGCTACACCGTACCGATAACGAGCGTACAACCGCTTGCAAATAAGGTGCTCAGCAACTGCTAAAGCCAAGCCGATCACTATTCCCTCAATGGTCGGTATCAGTGGATGGAACGAAGGGTTGAGATGGTAAAAGTAAGCTCCATCAACCCCGGCAAACTTAATGTAGGCCAGAAAATTCATTCCAACCACAAAACCAACTGTAAGTAGGAGAACATCAACTGTCCTGGGGTGTCGTCTTAGCCAACGAAACATAATCAGTAGTTAGTAATAAAATTACTTCTCGGTAGAGGTGCTGGACGATACTTCCAAATACTTCCGGTTGGTTAACGGGGTTATCTGCCTGCGATCAGTTTGCTGAGAATTAAACTCGCGCAGCGACTTCTCCCAGCCGTGTTGGTAGCTCCGGTTTAGCGATAGCGTGGGTAAGGTATCTTGACTCATCATAATTTTTAGTAATTTAATAAAGGACAGTTTACGGCTGGCTGGTAAATAAGCCGCCTCGTAGTTTCTCCAAACGGATAAACGATGTAATAATATCTGCCTGAAGGTTGCTGATAACGATGTTAGCATTCAACAGGGCTGTTTGCGTATCCCGAATATCTAAGGAAGTAGCCTTGCCGTTGTAGTAGCGTTCCTGCGAACGGCGAAAACTCTCGGTAAAAGTCTCTAAATTACGCTGCTCCCGCTCTAGCTGAGCCTGTAAATATTCCAACGTGCTATACTCTTTAATGGCCTGGTTCACCAACCGTTCGCGCACCTGCTCTAAGCGTACTTCTTCGGCTTCTATGGCGAGGCGGTCGTTCTGTAAATTACGACGGGTACGTCCTCCCTGATAGAGGTTGTAGCGAAAAGAAACCCCAGCGGTGTATCCTATATTCCGCAATTCGGCTAGCTGCTGCACATCGTTTTGTTGCCACTGGTAACCGTAGTTCACAAAGGCGCTTAAACGAGGGTACCGATCTGCCTGGGTAAGCTTACGCTGATCCTGAGCGGCTAACAGACTTTCGGCTTGCAGCTTACGCTCTGGGTTACTCTGCAACACCTGCTGCTTGAGGCTGTCGAGGGTTATTAGACCAGGAACCTGGTAGGTGACCGAAACGGCGTATTCGGTTTCGGCTTCCTGCCCGATAAAAAAATTAAGATCCTTGAACATATTATTTTTGGCCAGACTCACATCGTCCAACGTACTTCGGTCTTCGTTCAGGTTGGTTTCGGCCCGTAGTACATCTAATCCGGTGGCTTTTCCGAAAGAGAACTGATCATTCACCCGAGCCAGACGATCCTCGCTAATGGCAATGGTTTCGCGCAGCAGTTCCTCCTGCCGCTGAAGCTTAGCGGTCTCTACAAACAGTTCGGCCACCAGTAGAATGGTGTTATTAACCACAACCTCCTGCTGGTAGCGGCTCATGGTGGCGGCGTGCTCCAGCAAACGGTAGCGATACTGTCCGCTAAATCCTCCGAACAGCACGTAGTCGGCCTGCACCACACCCGAAGCCTGCTGGGTGACTACGTTGTCTTCCTCAATGCTGATCTGGGAAGGGTTTTCGGAGAAGGTGCGAAGGGCTACATCGGTGGTGCCGCTGCTGTAACTACCGTTACCAATCAGGCTGATGGTAGGCAGCAAGCCGGCGTTTCCCCGGTACACATTGTTACGGGCAATGTCGGTTTGCTTACGCTGAATAGCGATCTCCTGGTTGTTCTCCAACGTCAGGTAGATAGCATCCTCCAGCGTGAGCGTATCCGATTGGGCGTAGACGAAGGGGGTGACGCCCAGGAGATAAAAGATAAAAAAGATACGTATAGCGTTCATCTTGTTAATGATTAATGAGTGGTGAATAGTGATTGATGGTTATGATGAATGATTGGCGTTCCATTCATCATTACTCATCAATCACTATTCATTAAAAAATTAGCTGATTTGCTGTTTCATTTCGCGGAAGACCACATCCAGTTCTTCGGATTTAATGCGCTTCTTGCGGATTTTTAGGTGATAGAATTCTTTGGCTCGGTGGAACAGAAGAATCAGGGCTGGTAAGAAAAAGAGCGTAAGCACCATGCCGAAGATCAGGCCGTAGGCAACCGCGATGGCGGTGGGCTTGATAAACTGGGCGCTGATGGAATTATTCAGCAGCAATGGGGCTAACCCAAATACGGTGGTAATGGTGGTGAGCACAATGGGCCGGAAGCGAGAGATGGCCGCCGCCTTCAGGCTCTCGGCTACCGAGTTTCCTTTCTTCAGCTCTTCGTTGTAGGTGGATATTAGCACCAGTCCGTTATTGATCAGGATGCCCCATAGGGCAATCATCCCCAGCACCGAGAAGATACTGAACGGAATGCCGTGCAGGAAGGTCCCCCAGGCCGCTCCCACAAAAGCGAAAGGGAGCATCAGCAGTATAGCCAGGGTTTTACTTACTGAGCGGTAGTTCAACATCAGTACGGTGATCATCAGGATCAGAATAATGATGCTTGGCCCCTGACTGGAGTTTTGCGTCTTACCCGATAGCCTGGCTTCGCCTTCCAGCGTATAGCGGAGGTTAGGAAACTGCTGCTGAATATCCTGCAATACCGTAGATTCGGTTTCGGCCAGTACGCCAGGAACGGATACTAACAAGTTAGCCACGTCGGCTTCCACCCGAATTTCGCGCTGCCCTTCCTGATGGTTAATGGCCGCTACGTTGGTACGTTGATCAAAGCGGGCGAGTTCGCGGATGGGATAGGAGGCCCCGTTAGGAGTTCGTAGCCGAACATTTTCCAGTTGATCCACTGAGCGGCGGTCCTGTTCGTCGTAGCGCATCCATACTTTTACTTCTTCATCGCCCCGCTGCAGGCTCTGCACTTCTAGTCCAAAGAACCCCTGCCGTACCTGGTTAAACACCTGCGCTTCGGTGAGTCCTAAAAAGCGGGCCTTGTTGCTAAGCTGCATTTCTAACTCCGGTACTCCCTGCTTGTCCGTATCCGTTACGTCTTTCAGGTCGCTTCGCTGCTCCAGATAATCGCGGAGCTGCCCCTTGGCGGCCCGTAGCTCTTCCAGGTTGCTTCCTACCAGGGCGATAGATACCGGTTTGCCAAACACGGTTTGTCCTCCGTAAGATAAGTTGCGAGCCTCAGGAATGGGGCCTACCTCATCTCGGATGGCACTGGCAATATCAAACGAGCGAATACCCCGCGCATCGCCCTCCATCAGGTAAACATTCAGCTTACCTTCGTTGCTGTTAGGACCCACAATCCGTTCTACGTAATTTACTACCTGAGCGCTATCGTCCCGCTGTTCACTGTAGTATTCATTCACCGCCCAAACGGCTTCTTCCATTTGTTGCAAACGGTCGTTCACAATGGTTTCGTCGGTCCCTAGTGGCAACTCCAGGTTGGCAATAATCACATCCTGATCAATCGCTGGAAAGAAGGTACTTTTGATGGTACCGGAGCCCATAGCCATTACGGTAAATACCATTGCTCCTACTACCACTACCAGCGGCACCCACGCCCGCCGGATGCCGAACCCGATGATGGGAGTGTAAACCTTATCGCGAAAGCGGATCAGTGAATTATTGGTTTTTTGGGTGAGTTTCCAGGGTTTATCGTCTTTACTCAGGGCTTTGGAACGGGCGATGTGCACCGGTAGAAATAGCAGGCTTTCCAGTAGCGCAATCACCAGGGTAGCACACACCACAAAGGAGATATCCGAAAAGTAATCGCCGAGCTGACCATCTAAAAAGAAAAAGAGCGAGAAAGCCAGGGCGGTAGTGGTGAGCGAAGAAATAATGGCCGGTACTACTTCCAGCGTGCCGTCTATAGCCGCCCGCAGCGGGTTCTTTCCGTTAGTATAGTGCTGATAAATATTTTCGGCAACTACCACACCGTCGTCTACCAGAATACCCAGCACAACAATGGTTCCGAAGAGGGAAAGCTGATTGATGGTCATCTCGTAGAAGTTGGCCAGAATGAACATGCCCAGCAGTGCCACCGGAATTTTGAAGGCCACCCAGAACGCAATACGGGGATGCAGAAACAGGCCCAGTACGATAAGCACCAGCAGTATTCCCTGCCAAGCGTTATTGACCAGAGTGTTGATGGTGGTTGTAAGTCCCAGGCTTTTATCTTCCACAATAATGGCTTCCACGCCTTCGTGGCTTTCGTTAAAGCGCTGCACGTAGTCGGCTACGTACTCAGCATTATTCAGAATATCTTCCTGAAAGCGGCTGAAGATCGTCATAGTGACCGCCTGCTGTCCGTTGATATAGGTTTGGTCGGGTTTGTCAGCAAAGCGGTTCTTCACTTCGGCTACATCCTTTAGCAAAATGCTTTTCCCATCGGGCGTGGCCTTCACCACGGTGTTGAGCAGTCCCTTGGCGTAGTAATCACGGTTATTCAGCCGAATCAGAATATTGCGCTCTTCGGTCTCTACTTCCCCCCCTGAGGCTTTAATGTTGGTTTGCTGCACTGCCTGGCTCACTTCTTCAAAGGTAAGCTGGTAGGCCCGCAGGTCGTTCTCCCGTACTCGTATTTCTATCTCTTCTTCCGGATAGCCACTAATGGTAATTTGCGAGAGGCTGGGGGAGAGGATCAGCTCATCTTTAATGTGCTTCACGTAGTCTTTTAGAGTGGCCAAACCCACATCGCCTACCAGGCTAACGGTCATGGTATAGTTTAGCGGCTCTTCCTTCAGGATAACCGGCGTATCTATTCCATTGGGGAAGGTAGTAATCTGATCTACCGCGTTGTTTACGTCTTGCAGTACTTCGTTTACGTCGGCCTCTTCCTCTAGCTCAATACGCACGTTGGCGTTGCTTTCGGTAGCGGTAGAAGTCACCTGCAAGATCCCTTTGAGTCCCTGCAGGTTATCCTCTATCTTATTAACTACCTCTTCTTCTACTTCTTGCGGAGAGGCGCCGCGGTACACCACATTCACCGAGATGAAACTTACTGGCTCGGAGGGAAAGAATGTTGCCCGACGCGAGAGCAGGGACAGCAGGCCTACCACCACAATCAATCCGATAAAAATATTGACCAAGCTTGGCCGCTGGGCTAAAAATTCTATGATCTTCTTCATCTACGGGCTTACTTTTGTGCCTTCTACCGGCATTCCGAATTCATTCATAATGATCTGATCGCTTTCGGTGAGGCCCTGCACGATAATAGAATCGCGTAAATACTCTACCGGGGTGATGGGCTTACGCACGATCACATCTTCTTTCAGTACCAGCACGCTCTCGTCGCGCGACAATGCCTCCTGGGGGATCACGAATATATCTTCGTAGCGATGGGTGGCAAATGACCCTTCCAGGTACATACCACTTTTCAGCGATGGTCCTTCTAGCCGGAAGAAAACCGGAATATCCTGGGTCTGAGGATCGACGATGTCGTTAATGCGAACCACTTCGCCCGTCCAGGTTCCTGTTATTTCGTTACTACTGAAGCTGATTCGGTCACCTACGGATAAGTGGGTGGCCGCCTCCAGGTTAATGCCGGCTTCAAGTTCGTAATCCTGGCTACTGATGAGGGTGCCCAGTAATTGCCCGGGCGAAACCATTCCGCCAATATCTACCTGGGCCTGCGTGACTAGTCCGGCGTAAGGCGCCCGGATGGTGTATTTGCTCAGGCGTTCTTCCTGAGCTTTTATAGAATAATAGGTGTTGTACACCTGGTTAGCCGTGATGAAGTATTTCTCTCCCTCAGTACTTGTTTCGGGTAGGGGCTGCAAGGGCTGACCGCTGTCGTAGGCTTGCACGTAGGTAAGCCACTGCTGGTAGCTATCCGGATAATCGGCTTTTAGGTCAGGCATAATACCCGTCAGGATGTTGAGAAACGCTGAGCGCTGGGCTTCCAGGTTGAGGGCAAATTCCTGGGAGTCGATGCGGAGTAGCACCTGACCCTGCCGGAAGTATTGTCCGGCTTTGAAAGGCGGAGAATTGCGTAGTACTCGACCCTGCACTTCGGCGAACAGCTGCGTTTGGTTCTGGGGTACTACTCGACCACTAACGGGGACTTCCACAATTTTCTCGCGGTTCCGGACGGGTAACAGGTTTAGACTACTGCGGCGCACTGAACTAGCGGAGGAGGTGTAAGCCGAATCAGCTACACTAGCAGAGGGGTTGGCGGCTCCGCTTTCTGATCGGGTAACGTACGAAACAAAGACAATGCTCAGGAATATTCCGAGCAACGCTAAGGCGGCAAATTTTAGATACTTCATTACTACAGTTTAAGATTTTAGTAAAAATGACTAACGGTCACTAATACTTAATCGTAAAATGGATAATATTGTTTACAAATCTGTATTTATTTTTAAACAAAATTCTTAAAAAAAGTATCAAAGAGTTGTTAAACGAAGAGAACCAGCGTGTTAACGAGTAAAAATAAATAAAAATAAAAGTGACTGCTAGTCTTTTTTATCATTAACGATTCCACTAGCCATCATTTGCACTGATATATTGATTACTTCATCCATTGGAGTTTCGTGGATATTCTGTATCAGCTTCTGTTTGGTTTGTACGAACTGGATAACTCCAATATTGGTAGCCCAGATAACCCTCACCAATAGCTGAGGATTTAGAGTAGGGTTTATTTCCCCCTTTTTCTGACCTTCAATAACAATACTTTCGCAGAAATCTTGAATTGACTGGCTAATCTTGATATATCCCTGAACATTGATGTCGAACTCGGGACGTTCAATATACGCAAGCAGTTCGTGGTAGGTATTGTGGGTTTGGTAGTAGCGGTAGGCCGCCCAGCAAATAGCCTTGAGCTTTTCTATGCTACGATTGTGCTTGGCAGTGGCCTGCTGAAACGTTTGTAGTAGTAGACTGACCGCTTTGGTACTGAGCTCAGCTAATATTTCATCTTTGCTTTTGAAGTACTTGTAGACAGTCCCCTTAGCGATATTTGCTCTTACAGCTACCTGATCAATCGTAAAGTCTTCAATCCCAACATCAATCAATACCAGATCAGCCGCCGACAGTATTTGCTGCCGTCGCATCTCTGCTGACTGATGTTTAGAGCCGACTTTCATAATGACTAACGGTCATAGTTGCTTACTATATACC
>ERZ1740058.1456-NODE-1456-length-11105-cov-8.012489_pt1 | contig 11105 bp, 11 predicted proteins | sample MGYA00581745_ERZ1740058 | MGnify/ENA primary metagenome ERZ1740058 (study PRJEB43018, sample SAMN04849742) | marine metagenome | isolation source: floating plastic debris | place: Pacific Ocean | collected 2008-08-30 | study: EMG produced TPA metagenomics... | reverse complement strand
TTGGCTCGTAACCTGGATATCCCCAGGGCCACTCTGGCTAACTGGGCGAGAGCCGTCCTCCCGCTCAATGCTGGCTCAAACCTACCGATGACTTGACTGACAGGCCTGCCATAAATCAGGTGTTGAAATAACGTTATTTAGGAGCTCGACCGATGTCACCTAACTCTAAACGGCCCAAAATAGATGGGGGTATTGAGAATGGTTCATCTCCACAGTATTATTCAAGTACTTGCTCTGCCTAGTTTCCGTCGCTTCTGGCAAGGCTTCGTCCTTCTTCAGACCTGCGATCGCAGGTGGGTAAGCTGCATTTTTATCGACGGTGATCACTCTCGGCTCAATGGTGTGCGAGGCATTCAGCACCTTTTTGAAAAAGCGCTTGGCCGCTTTAGTATCCCGCTTGGCACTGAGCATGAAGTCCAGGGTATTGCCCTCGGAATCCACAGCCCGATAGAGAGACTTCCAGACGCCTTTGATTTTGATATACGTCTCATCCACCCACCAGGAATCACTAGTCGGCTTGAGATGACGGCGACAGCGCTTGTCCAGCTCGGGGCTATAGGCTTGCACCCAGCGGTAGAGCGTCGTGTGGTCAACCTTGACACCGCGTTCCATCATCATTTCCTCTAAATCCCGGTAGCTTAGGCCATAGCGCAGATACCAGCGGACATTCAGTAAGGTCAGGTCTGGCTGGAAGTGACGCCATTTGAGCGGTTTTGAGGGTTGCATAAGGCAGGTTGCGAGCAGGGCTTCTCAGCCTAGCAAGGACGGGCGACCCAATTTTTTGCAACACAACCCGTATCCCTCTACCTGGTCCGTCCGTTGTCAACTCGCACACTCCGCTAGATTAGCGTATTACTTGGTCAACTTAAGCGCCTTACGAATCTTAGCGCCAGCCTCCTCTAGCTCGCTCCGTTCGGGCTTCTGGAAGTAACGTTCCGAGAAACGAAGTCCGAATCCGTCCCCTTTGTAGCGCGGGAAAACGTGGAGGTGCACGTGGAACACTTCCTGCATTGCCACCTCGCCGTCTGCTAGGAACAAGTTCACACCCTCGCACGGAAGCCCGCTGCGCCTTAGCGCTTTCGCGATTCGCTGCGCGATCCGGAAGAGTTGTGCGCCGATCTCTTCATCTAAGTCTGAGAGAAACGCCACTTGCTCGTTGGGGACTACCAGAACGTGACCCGGGTTCACCGGTTGGATGTCCATGAATGCAGAGACCGTATCGTCGCGGTATACGAATGTAGCAGGTGCCTCTCCACTAAGGATCTGGGCGAAAACCGTTTCTGTCATATGGCTAACTCACCGGCATTGCGGCATAACTATTAATTCAACGTCAGATCTGCTGTCTAATAGCCTTGGCTAGGATCGTAAACGTCAAAGTTGACAGATAACCGTCCTATTCACAGAAATTATCTATCATTTCTGTTGTGTCAGTACATGATTAAATCGCGCTGTACTAGTGTCTCAAGACCACCGGATACTGTTGGCGAACCCTGAAAGTGGCGAAAACTCGGTATTCTGAGGCTAGTCGCTAGTCATCAGGAGCGCGATCGCCGATGTCGATCAAGTCGCAACCGATAGCCGAGATACCCGCCCTTACCCAGCAAGTTGCCAAAGTCGCCTTTCCAAAAGGCAACCCGTACCTAACGCTGCGCGATGAACTCGGCACCGTCTTTGAAGATACAGACTTCACAGAGTTGTTCTCAAACACAGGCCAGCCAGGACTTCCACCGTGGCGACTGGCACTGATAACGCTGCTGCAATTCCGTGAAGACTTATCAGACCGCCAAGCGGCAGAATCCGTTCGCTCGCGCATCGACTGGAAGTACTTGCTCGCGCTAGAGCTAACCGACGAAGGGTTCGACTTCAGTGTCCTGAGTGAATTTCGCAAACGCTTAGTAGACAAGGGACAAGCGAGCCTTTTGCTAGACAAACTATTGCAGTGCGCCCAAGAGAAAGGTCTGCTCAAAGCGCGAGGTAAACAACGCACAGATGCCACCCGAGTAATCGCCGCCATCCGCAAGCTCAACCGCCTAGAGCTAGTGGGCGAGACCATGCGAGCCGCGCTGAATGAACTAGCCACTATCGCCCCCGAGTGGTTGAAAACCATTGCCCCGAAGCGCTGGTACAGCCGCTACGGGCGAAGAGTAGAGGATTATCAACTGCCAAAGACAGAAGGCAGGCGAAACCAATACGCTCAAAAGGTTGGCAACGATGCCTACTACCTACTTTCTTGCTTAGAAGAGTCAGAGATTGCCAGTTGGCAGGACCTACCGCAGATCAAAGCCTTGCAGCTCGTGCTAGAGCGCCACTATGAATACAACGCCGAAGCGCCTGAAGCAGAGCGCGTCCGCTGGAAATCAAAAAAGGAACTACCCCGCGCTAAGGAAGGCATGGAATCACCCTACGATATCGATGCTAGATTTCGGTCCCGGCGCGGGGTGAACTGGGTAGGCTACGCGGTACATTTCAGTGAGACCTGCGATGATGACCATTGTCACCTGATTACTCATGTAGAAACAACAGATGCGAGCGTGCATGAATCGCAGCGGACAGAGGAGATTCACCAAGCACTGATAGATAAGCAGCTATCGCCCGCAGAGCACTTTGTTGATTCTGCCTACGTCAGCGTAGAACACATATTAAACGCGAGAGAACAACAGATTGAGATAGTCGGGCCGTCCCGCCAGAACGCTAGCTGGCAGTCAAAAAAGAAAGGTGCATACGACGAGTCCTGGTTCAAGATTGACTGGGAAGCCGAGAGTGTCACTTGTCCAGAAGGCAAGCAAACGCAGAGCTGGAAGATGCGAACGCGGCCCGAAGGTAGAGACTATATCCAGGCTCGGTTCAGTCAGTCAGACTGCAAAGACTGTATTGCCAAAGTAATCTGTACAAAAGGCGCACAGCGAACGCTCTCGTTTTTACCACAGCCAGAGTACGACATCCTCCAGCGGATCAGATTTAGGCAAGGGCGGCTAGAGGGAAAGAAGCGCTACGAGCGTAGAGCCGGAATTGAAGGCACTCTATCGCAAGCTGTCAGACGGTTTGGGCTGCGGCGCTCTCGCTACTGTGGACTAGAGAAAACCCACCTACAGAGCATAGCCATCGGCGCAGCCGTCAACCTCGACCGGCTAATCAACTGGCTAAACGGTGTACCGCTAGAGAAAACCCGAGTGTCTCGATTCAAAGCGCTAGAAGTTGCCTGAGTTTGAACAAAACAACAATATCAGAGAAATAAAGAACAATTACCCAGATAGCTAAACCGTAACACTGACAGTTACTTCAATGCTTTTTCTAGTAATTTTTCACCTGCCTCTTTGAGTGAACCGTCACCGTTGACGTAGGTATAGAGCGTGGCAGTAGAGACGCCTAATCTGTTGGCAACTTCTCTAGCAGACGTACTCGGGTCACTCATCGCCTGCATCGCCATCTGCACAGCGGTGGCGTCTATCTTGCGGGGTCGTCCGCCCAAGCGTCCCCTGGCCCGAGCCGCTTTTAGCCCTGCTTTTGTTCTTTCTGAGATGAGTTCTCGCTCGTACTCTGCTAGTGCCGCAAAAACAGCAAAAAACACACGCCCATTAGCTGTCGTGGTATCAATCTCTGCGCCTGCTCCTGCGAGTACCTTGAAGTTGATCTGTCGCTGTCGTAGGTCGTCAATTGTTTCTATTAGATGCTGAAGGTCGCGGCCCAGTCGATCTAGTTTCCAGACAATCAGCGTATTACCAGGTTGCAGCGCTTTCATACAGGCAGTCAGGCCGGGACGTTTAGCGCTTTTTCCTGACACACGATCTTTGTAGATGCGATCTTCGCTCACACCAGCTTTCAATAAGGCGTCTTTTTGAAGATCGAGAGATTGAGAGCCGTCTGCTTTTGACACCCGTGCGTAGCCGATGAGCATAGAACTTGTCTAAGAGTGCTAAGAAAGATAAAACGGTGGGGGTTTATCTAGCTTTGAATTCTAGACGAGTTTCTTTACGCTATTCAAGCACTAATCCATGGCAATTCAGATGTGCTCAGAAAACGCTCGTTTTCTGAGCGAACATATGTACTAAAAATGGTTCGCCAACAGTATCCCACCGTTTTTGAGACACGCCGACGAAAAAGCAAAAAAGCTGCTTTTAGAGCCGTTTTTGTGTGTCAAAAGATGTATTAAAATCAAAGTGTCAAAAGTAAATTCACTTTATGAGTTTTAAGACAGTAAAGGATGACTGCTCCAGAGTTTCGACTGCTGACCAAAACATAGAGTTTCAAACGGATGCTCTGAAGCAGGCAGGCTGCGAGAAAATTTTTAGTAATCACGGCGAAAGCAGAGCGAATGGGTCTCGACAAAGCGTTTGAGCATATCTACAAGAAGGGCACGCTAGCATTTGAAAGGTCGACCGTTTGGGTCGCTCGTTGAGCCACCTGCTGAGCATTGTCAAAGATTTTAAGCAGTGAGACATACACTTCGCTAGCATCCAGAATAGCTTCGATACCTCTACCAATTCAGGGAAGATATTGTTTTCGGTCATAGGGTGCTGCAGTTAGCTAGGCAGGCCGACTCATGACGCTCTGCCTAGCTAACTACAGCACTCCAGCTTAGTGAAGGAATAATTTAACTGACGTTATGATAGGGCTTCGAGGTTGTATACAAAGCCTAGTGATATGAGTAGCCCCCTCAATGAGCCGCTGATTGTCGACGACCATGCTATCCAGTTCCATGTCATGTCTGGGCCGGTCAAAGGCGTTCAAAAATACGTTTCAACAAAGACAGTTGGCTTCTTTCCTTATTCGTTTACTCACGGTAAGACAGTTATAGAATTCACCCTTCAACAGAAAGGAAGGACTAATGCCATAACGCGAAATCCCTGGATAAGAGTGCACCCTTTAGATGATCGGCTTCAAGTCTTGGAGGGTCAGTATATCTCTGGCATTTGGATCAGTGTCGGCAATCAAAAGAGCGAGTGGCTTAGGTTAGTCTGCCACGATACTCATTGTTCACATTGGTTATATACCTACAGACGAGAGCTTTTTGACCGTTTCAATCTCATTAAGCCTATATCAACTAGAAAGGTCGAAAAACTCTCGTCTGCAATGGTGGCTTTCACAGGTGCAGGAGTACCTCTTCTACTACTCATTTGGCTCGCCCGCGATAATTATTTAGTGTTTACCGAGCTCCTTTCAATGACCTTCATGCTTTCAATGGCCTTCATTGTTATTTTGGCATGTATGTTCTTAGTGCTTACCACCTGGAAGAGGCATAACAAAAAACAGTATAAGAGAGAAGAAATTATTAGCAGGATGATAGACAGCAAACTTAGCGAAATGGCCAAAGAGCTACTGCGATCTGGATCAGTGATAGAGCTAGCACGATTCAACCATGGAGTTAATCAATAAGGTCTCGCCTAGCTAACGTCACTACCCCAAGGAGCTGGGCGAGAGCCAGGTAAAGGTGGCGACTCCCTTGGAAGGCTTCGCCATCGCACTGGCGAAAGAAGGAGAGCTGACGATCAATGAAATCTGTGAGCAGCTCGGCTGCTCGCGCTCTACCTACTATCGGCAGGTAGCTCCAATTCTAAAAGAATCTAATGAAGCGAAGCTGTAGGTATCATTGGCGAATAGTAGTAGCAATATTAGGAAGCAGAATGAATTGAGAACCTACTATGCTACGAAGACTGAGCAAATCGGCATAGATTAATAGCAACGATAGCGCCAACAGCCTTGATTATCAAAAGGAGCCTTGACATGAGCTATGTCCAAGAACTACGCGCTTTAGTAGGATCTCGGCCAATCATCGTTCCTGGAAGTGCTGTACTCATGTTTGATCGTCAGCACCGACTACTTCTTCAGCACCGACGAGATAATAAGCAGTGGGGACTGATTGGCGGAAGTATGGAGATTGGAGAGTCTTTAGAAGAAACCGCTAGGCGCGAAGCTTTAGAAGAGACAGGATTAGAAATAGATGTGCTGCAATGGTTTGGGCTATTTTCAGGGAAGGAGCTGGTCTACGAATATCCCAATCGCGACGTGGTTGCAAACGTGGTTGCCGTTTATACAACGCGACAGTTTAGAGGAGAACTGAAAGCCAATAAGGATGAGGCAAGTGCAGTCTGTTTCTTTCATCTAAAGGAACTGCCGATGAACCTGAGTCCACCGGACAAGCCCATAATAGATAAGTATCTTCGTAGCCTAGAATAGTTGCGCCCCCGGCAAACAGTCGAACGCATAGAGAAGATCTATAATCAATGGGCCTGCAAATCCATCCTTTGGCCGGATGATCTAGTTTTCTGGTGGACAGAATGATTATCGTATCTGGGAAAATATATGTAATACCAGGCGAGCGCGATACCTTTATGGAAGGTTCGATGGAGTCAATTAAGGCAGCACGGCGTACAAAGGGTTGCAGAGCCTTTGTCGTCGGTCCTGACGTAGTTGAACCAGACCGAGTCAACATCTATGAAGAATGGGATTCAAAAGAAGACTTATCAAACTTTAGAGGTTCAGGCCCTAGCTCTGACATTAGTAGTTTGATAAAGGATGCTAACGTCAGCGAGCATTACATTAAAGATACCAGCCCTGATAGTTGACGAACCAAGCTCAAACTAACGGCAGCAACCAACGTTCCACTGTTTCTTAGAAGTTTTGAGACAGCTACTTTGAGACATGCAACGAGACATGTTTTTTGTGAGTGCCGAAAGGTCTAGGTTTTGGTCCTGTGAGCTAATTTTGTACGTCAGCAAGAAATGGAATATTGTGAGCGGGCGTTGGAGAGAAGCCTCAGCTCATTGTTGTTGCTTGGCAACACCGCAGCTAGCCGTGTGACTGAGTTGTTCTTGAAACATAAAGATAATGCTACTAATGGCAATAAGCCCCACGCCAGCTAGTCTATAGGTTTCTTCTAATCCGACAATTTTGCTCATCATCTGGCTAACGAATGGAGAGACGAACTGCCCAAGAAAGAAGAAAGCACTCAGCCCACCAATCAGCTTACCTCTGATGCTCTTAGGCAAAATTTGAGAAATCCAGACCGTCAGATTAGGTATCAGCAGTCCGAGACCAACTCCCGCAGGTATCAGCGATAGCAAAACTACCCTGTAGCTATCGCTGAGGGCCAGCCCAATATAAGCTGATCCCATAAATCCTAGAGATAGCGCGAGAAGGACGATAAAGCTAAGCCGTTTCCTGATCTGCCTAAAACTGATAGAGGCGAATGCACTACATAGTGTCGTAAAGGCAAGTGCTAAGCCGCTACGAGCTTCCTGCACACTACCGAGTGTCTTCAGGTAGAAAGGAATTTGAACCGGAATGAAGTAAAAAGCGACTTGTGATAAAAAAGCACACCCATAGATGAAAGCTAGAAAGTAAAGGGATAGGGGCGCAGCTGGCGCTTCCTCATATTTCTTTTCTTTCGAGAGCCTTCGCCTTGGCTCAGGCAAAAACCTTGTTATGCCCGGAACTATCAGCCACCCATACAGGTAAAAAAGAAAAGGAAATCGCCAATTGATTTGAGCTGCGAAACCACCCAGGGAGAAGAAGAGAACGCCTCCTATACCGATGAATCCAGCTTGTAATCCAAGAAATGCAACCCTTTTTCCGCCTTGATAGTAATCTGCAACTAAAGTGGTTGTACTGATAGTGACACCTGCAACTGCTAGCCCCAGTAGCGCACGGCTTGCCAAGATAGCTGTTAGCGAGTCTAAGAAAAAGCCAGCGATGCCAGCAATTCCGTAAATTACAGAAGCAATGACTAACAAGTGTTTTCTGCCAAATCGGTCAACAATATAGCCAGCGATGGGTGAGCCTACCACAATGAACAATGCTGGCATAGTAAGCACATATCGGACCCAGAAATCAGCATTCTCAACACCACTAAAATGCACTTGCATTGCGGGTAAAGACGGCGAGATCGCAGCAGTTGCCAAAGGCGTCAAAGCGCTTGAAAGAAGCAGCGTAGTCTTAACGGACAATGAATTTGTATTGGTCATAGGTGGCGACTCTTTTCACAAAACAGGCATGTCTACTGGTGAGTCGGCCATTCTTGATATAGCTTTTCAGCATGAAACATAATTTCTTCCTTCGGTAAGCGCATCTTAGGCTTTTCTCTGGGATAGAGACTTTCGATAGTGGTTGAATCTTGCTCAACAATCTTGTCCGTTGATTTGAGGAAAGAATTGCACAATGCCTTGCCAACTATCGGGAGCTTGAATAGCGGGCTTTTCCATTTCGCATAGGTTATGACGAATGTTCTGGTAGAGACCTCAGATTCAGGGTAAAGAATGAAGAACTGAGCAATGTCTCCTACATCAAGTAAGGCTTTGAAAAGCGTGGTTGAAGGGAACGTGTATTCCAACTCGCTGTCAATTGTCTTGGGAAGCGTCAGCAGTGCAGGATTCTCTACTATGTCGCTGAAGGAGTTTTCTGCGCGAATAAAAGTCTGCCGCACCTTTGCATAATACTCATCATCCTCAAAGCTATGCACCGGATTATCCCGAATCTGAAAGTTCTCGCGATGAGTGCCATTCTGGTGGTTATAGTCGTAATTGATTTTGATAGCTGTCAGAAAATCAGTGCCAATACTGGCTTCACCTGATACGCCCAAGAACTCTAAATCTTGAGTCCGCTCTTTGATTAGAGCTGGAATCTCAATTTGTGGCTCATGTCCACCATATGTCCAGATGAGATCGTCCTGAACAATTAGCTCTAACGGCGGCACCAGCGGTTGACGACTTGGCTGACCGTTATCAATGTATCGACCTTCTTGATCAAACTCACGTGCGTGAAAAGGGCAAGCAATGGTGTTGCCTGCTTTGCAAATCCATCCATTAGAAAGGGGGGCCTGCATGTGCGGACAGACATTGCTCAATGCTGAGATTTGACCGTCTGCATTCTGCCAGAGTACATAATCTTGTCCGTTAAGCCTGATCTTGCACGGCTTATTCACATCGAGCATTGAACGGTGGGCAATCAGCCACGGAGCGCCGGGAAGAACCGAGAACATAATCTTAGATATAACTAACCATCTAGTTAGTTTGTAACGCGATGCTGTTCCCTATGTCAACAATTAACTAGATGGTTAGTAAGTTATCCTGTTCAGGTATGCAGTAGGCTGCCAGCATGTAAGATGTCTGCTGTGCTTTTCATATGCGGTAAAGGCGATGGGAAAAGTAACATCTAAAAAGAAAGAAAGAGCAGCTAGTACCTCGCCCCGTCGAACTCGCGACACAGAGGCAACTAAAGCTCAAATTTTGAATGCTGCCGAAGAAGAGTTTGCGCGGCATGGCCTAAGTGGCACTCGAACTGAAGCGATCGCAGCAAAAACAGGTGTGACGAAGGCAATGATCTTCTATCACTTTGGAAATAAGGAGAAGCTATACAGGGCAGTCCTCAAAAGGCCATGTAGTGATGTGATTCAGGCTTTTGAAACGTTGGACCTCGAACAACAAACGGCTGAAGTGGCCCTCAGCCGTTTGATTCGTGCTGCTATTGAATACTGTGTTGCCTATCCGCATCGCGGCAAAGTCTTGTTTCACGAAGCGAATCAAAATCAGGGCCGATACTTTCAAAAAGAAGGGGGCTGGCAGCCTGCCATTGACTACATCAGTAATCTGCTTGAGCGTGGTGTCGCAGAAGGGAGTTTTCGACCGCTTGACCCGTTTATCACGACTGCTCACATTATGGGCATCTGTAGTTTCTATTTCGACGCTCGCGAAAACCTAAAGTATGCTGCGCCGGAAAAGGATTTACTGAGTCCAGATATGGTTCAAGCACATATTGATGGGGCCATTGCCCTAGTTATTGCAGGCGTGAAAAATCATTAGACAGTAGATTTGAGACCTTATGGTACATGGATAGAGGTTTTTCGAGAGTTGATTAGCAAAGACACCGTGTCGCAAAAACCTTTCTTCTGAGACACTGTATCTCACGGTTCGCTGAAAAATATAGGAGAATGATAAATAGCTCAATTCCTGTCTAGAATTGCATTATAGCTAAGCGATGGCCGAATTAGTCAGTAACGAACGCGTCGATGATATCCCGCTGTTGCTAAGCCAGATGCAAAAAGTAGGACTCAGCGAGCTAGTCGATGAGCACTTTGAGACCCACGGTAACTGGAAGGGGCTGAGCCTGGGCAAAGTGGTGATGGGTTGGTTGTCCTATATTCTTTCGCAAGGAGACCATCGACTTAATCAAGTAGAAGCCTGGGCAGCCGGATTAAGTCACACCTTAGAAACCTGCCTGGATGGGTCAGTGCGGCCCTTAGATTTCAGTGATGACCACCTGGCAACGGTGCTAGACGAATTGAGTGACGACTTATCGTGGGAGAGCTTCGAGGGTGGGTTGAATCGACAAACGGTGCGGGTCTATGACTTGAGTGTAGAGACGGTGCGGCTAGATACAACAACTGCCAACAGCTACCGAGCACCCACGACAGACGGGTTATTTCAGTTTGGTCACAGCAAAGATTATCGGCCTGATTTGCAGCAGGTGAAGATATCGCAAGCGGCCTTAGATCCCTTAGGACTGCCTGTCAGTACAACAGTGGTGAGTGGGGTTTGAGTAGTAACGGAACAGAAACCTGCGCTAAGGCTATATCCGTTGCCACGCTTAGCTTACAGCCTAGTAAAACGGTTCATTTGGGTCATCAGGGTTTCGCAGCGGCCTAAACCCGCCTGCTTTGATAGTCTCAGCTAGCTCGAAGTAATAACGCCCGAGCATATTTATATGGATGTGCCCCAGCGGCGACAACCGAGCAATGTCATCAGGATCGATCTCTAAGCCCTGAGCGCGGAGGTGATCAAGGGCTCTATCCATGTACAACGTATTCCAAAGGATGACGGCATTGGTGACCAGCCCCAGGGCATTGAGTTGATCCTCCTGTCCCTCACGATAGCGCTGCCGGATCTCCCCTTTGTTGCCATGACAGATCGCCCTGGCCAAACTGTGTCGGCTCTCGCCTCGATTGAGCTGGATAAGAATGCGCCGCCGATAATCTTCATCATCAATGTAGTTCAACAAATACAACGTCTTCGCCACCCGCCCCAACTCGCCAATGGCCTTGCCCAACGTAGACGGCTTCCCGCCCTTCTGTAGCACTCGCATAATTTCTAAGGCACTGACCTTCCCAAGCTTCA
>ERZ1740058.1455-NODE-1455-length-11111-cov-7.599222_pt1 | contig 11111 bp, 15 predicted proteins | sample MGYA00581745_ERZ1740058 | MGnify/ENA primary metagenome ERZ1740058 (study PRJEB43018, sample SAMN04849742) | marine metagenome | isolation source: floating plastic debris | place: Pacific Ocean | collected 2008-08-30 | study: EMG produced TPA metagenomics... | reverse complement strand
GTGGCGCGATGGTGACCACATCATCAGTATCAGTGGTCCTCTCTTCATGGATTGGTTAGCGGATCAGGGCGGGCGCGGTGCGATCGACCTGGTAATGCATGTTCAAGACGTTGAGTTCAAAGCCGCCGTCGAGTGGCTGTCGGAACAAGACTGTTCACATCGTCCAGCCTATATCAATACTTATCAGCCCTCTAAAGAACAAGAGCCAAGGTTTCTGGAAATGCCAGCCGCTAATGAGCGCAGGTGGAATGCTGTCCGAGAATATCTGGTAGAGACTCGCAAGCTTCCAGTAATCTTGGGGGATCGGCTCCATGAAAAGGGATTGATCTATGCCGATGCTCACCAAAATGCGGTGTTTGTCCGGCATGGTCTGAAAGGAAATGCCTGGGTGAGAGGCGAAGTGACAGGGGCCAGTTTACGAGGCACCTGGGGTGAAGGCAATCATTATCACGGACTGGCTCCGGGGTCGATTAGAGGCCAAGGCTGGTTCTGGATTGGTACAGGCCACGGCCCAGTTCAGCGCGTCTTCCTCACAGAGTCGCCCATCGATGCGATGTCGCTGGCTGTACTGGATAAAGGAAGACAGACTCAGCCAGGGGTGACGATTTATCTGTCTACAGACGGCTCAGGAGGAGTGCCCATTGAAGCACTGAAATCAGTCCTTCAGGATGGCGGACGAGTATTCGCAGCTTTTGATGCTGATCAAGCGGGTACGCTGATGGCTTGGCGCATCGCAGAACAGGTGCCAGGGGTAGAACGATTGATGCCCAAGCATGGCAAGGACTGGAACGAACGGTTAATACATGCAAAAGACTCTGCGAGCACATTCCCAACCATGGCAAATAATGCCGAAATGAACCAGCTTTGGCAGTGGCATTTGACCGCAAAACGGCTCGGAAGACCAGAAACTTATCTCAGTCGTATCACAGAGGTTGCCCGAGAAGTTGTTAGAGGAACACCCTTATCGAATAAAGCTACAGTCACGATGGCAAAGGATATGGCTTGTCTTTCACAAGCAAAGGCTAAAGCAGGTCCTGAGTTATAGAAGTTTCCTTGAATTTGCTCAAAAATGGTCACAGCTAACCTAAGAATCTTGTTCGTATTTCGGATATTTCGCCACTCGCCAAAGAATATTCAAGGGCTACGACAGCATGAGGATCGTAGGTACCGTTTCTATTCTCTGACCGATGGCGCAAAACTGAAGAAACTGACGATTTTCAAGGATTAGTGCTACCGTAACCTACTGGCTATTCCGAACGTCTAGCTTCAAGTTGAAACAGGGCAACGTTCATGCTGAGCCACAGAAAGCCGATGCTATAGCCTGCCACCACATCTGTGGGCCAGTGAACGCCCAAATAAATGCGACTGAAACCGATGCTGCCGATCAGTAAGACAGCAATGCCGTAGATCAAACACTTTTGCGATTGAAAGCGCTGCGCTAGCAAGTAAGCCAATAATCCATAGAGCACCATCGATCCCAAGGCGTGCCCGCTGGGAAAACTGTAGGACGTTTCGGTTATCGGTTGTGACCATAGCTCTGGACGCTCCTTCCCAAAGAGCAGCTTGAGTCCATTGCTTAGCACTGCCCCACCAACGCAGGTAATGGCGAAGATCGCAGCAATCCGCCAGCGCCAGCGCCACCACAGCCAGAAAAAGCTAATACAAGTTAGGGGTACCACAATGTCCGGATCGCCCCAACGGGTCACGGTCAGCATGACCTGATCCAGCACGGGACTGGAAAACTGGTTGACCCACAGCAGGATGCTTTCGTCGAAAGCGAAGGCATCATGTTCCAGCACTTCTTCAGCCAGATTAGCTAAGCCGAAAAGCAGGAGTAGGCAAACCCCGAGCCAAATGACGCCAGCGGTTGTAACGAAGGACATCAAGCGGGGATTTATCTCATGCATCCACAGCCTAGCCAGTTTTTTCAAAGCTTCTTGCATAACAGATTAAATCAGACAGCACGATCTGCAGATACGCGAAAGAATTATCTGGCAGCTCAAGGATCCTGGTATCTACACGAATATCTTTCCACTATTGAAACGAGCATTCGTCCAAAGAAAACTTTTGCCTTAAAGCAGTTATTAAAAAACGAGTGGAAAAAGGCTTGATGAAAATATTTTCTGGGGCTACCAACTTGCGTAGATCGTGGCCGTTGATCTGATAGTTCCCTGCCAGCAGAATTAGGGGGACTTGTCGTTGCTGGATAAGCGCCACTAAAGATGAGGTATCGGCCTGAAAAAAGTCAGCATCAATCAGGACTAAATCGGTAGGAGCTTGCCCGATGGCGTCAATAACAGCACTGTAGTCGGTCGCTATGGCGGTAGTCCAGCCTTGGAGTTGCAGCCCTTTTTCTAACAGGGCAGCGAGGCGAAGACGGTTGGCAGTGACTAAGACATGAATCATGGTCAGCAGGAGAAAAGAGGGGGCTGGCGGCAGCTATCCCTTTAAGGGAGAGGATTTGGCAGAAAACTTGCAACTAGTCGTCTATAACAGTGATGGTTTCGTCGCCAGCGGTGGTCAGGATCAAGGCTTCAAATTCGTCTTCCTCGTAATAGACAGTAACGGTAACGGATGTACCGACAGCGAGATTCGCCTCTCGAACGGTGGCGGTTTCTGCCTCGACCTCAATTTGTCCGGTGCCGTCATCCAGCAGGAAAACATCGTCGTCTGTGAGGCGAACCACTTCTCCCGAGAGGGTGACGGTGTTGTTACTGCGCAGATCTTGAATGGTTGATTGGCTAAAGATCGAATATCGTCCCTTTTCACAAGGTGCGATGGTCAACGTCATGAAGCTTCACGCCTGCGACTGTCTAAGATTGCTCATGCCGCTTTTTCAGACAATCGAGCATTTGTCGTTTGACGGCTCTAGCCCAGCGGTCAAAATCAGTTGACGCCAGCGCGTCACGTTCCGACTGCGTGGATTGATTGGACGAACGATTTGAATCGTGAGATTTCATGTTTCACTCCAGCGATACGTAATACTCACAGGATGACAAAAAAGCGAATTTCATCGAGGGGGATATGCAATAACCGAATTGCTTTAATGCGATTCACGCATACGTGATCAAGGCGACAGCTTTGCCCTTAGCAATCGCGAAATCGGCAGAAAAAGTTGGGTTGGCGTCTACCGGTTATATCTCAGCAGTAAGGAGCGGGGCGGAAAGCCAGACGGGGTCTGACGATGCCGTCTCCCAGAGGGTTTTTTGAATCTGATCAGCAGACCATCTTGTTCTAGTCGGTTTAAAGTACGAGTTACCGTTACTCGGCTAATCCCTAAAATTTCGGCTAGTTGCTGATGAGTAAACAATGGGTCGAGTAACTGCCCTTGGGGCACCGGCCGACCAAACCTTTGTGCTAGCCAGTGCAGTAGTTGTGCTAAGCGCTCTAACACCGATGGTTGGCGAACAATTTTGAGCAGATCTTCCTGATACCAGAGGTGCCTAAGCAAGACAGACTGCCAACAATAGCCAACACTATCGAGAGAAGCGGAGAACGCTTTTACCAGCGTCAAACATTCAAAGCTGCAGGGATGTTGGCGCGTCAGAGGCTTTCCGGTGATATCACTTTGCCCCCAGATGCCCAACGTTGTGACCTGCCCGTCTTCATCCCAGGTGATGGCTCGAACGACGCCCTGTTCGATGTGCCAGACTCGATCCGAGATGGATGGCAGGCAATCTTTACGCCGAAACACCTGGAATTTGGTAACCGAAGGTAGAACAGGGAGCGGGAGCAGAGGAGTACAGTCCATTAGTAAACAGTGAGAACGCTAGCGAAAGAAAAGGGCAGGGGAGGCTGCAGAAAGGTTCCGAGTGCCCTGCATCGACCTTGCAGTTTAATCTTCGAAAAAATCATCCTGAAAATTTATTGAATATATTTGTCAACAAGCTTTAAACAGTATAGAGCAATACAAAAGAGGCTGTGGGCACTGGAATTTAATGTTCCATATAGATAGATAGGTCTCCTAAGGTCAGAGGCAAAGGCTAATGTCTATTTGGGATAAGGCTTTCAGACAAGCCTGTAGATAAATACAGGGTGAGAAAAGAAGAGGGATACTCAAATCCTATAGAAGGCATCTGAATCTTGGATGTCAATAGTTGAAAATTAAAGTCAATAAGCCAAGGCAATAGTGCAGACAATTTGAGCTTATAGCCGCAGCCGAGTGAGCACAGTCGCTCATTATGATTCGGTGTCAAAGGTCAATCGACCCCATGATGAAGCATCTCGTGGAATTGCTGGATGGGCATCAGGAGCGTGATTTTGCCGCCCCGCTCGTAGGTGACTTTGCCTTTGAGCTGTTTAAAGAGCCGAATACATTCTTCATAGGTAATGCCGATACTGCGGGCGATTTGGTAGTAGGTAAGGTGAGATCGCAGCCGTTTCCCTTCGGGCACTGGCTCGGTACCGGCACTGGCGGCAAAATATTCCAGGTAGTGAATCAAGCGCACAATGGCCCGTTCTGATACCAGTCCATGCACGCGATTATGGAGATGCTGTAGCCGCTGGTTATAGACAGTCAGCAGGTGCAGCGCTAGTTCCGGGGCATGTCGAAAGCCCTCTAGCAACGCCTCTCGCTCCATGGTGAGCACTTGAATCGGTTCCATCGCAGTGGCGGTGGCCGGAGCTAAACCATCTCCAAACAGGGCCGGAGCGGCAAATACGGCATCGGCCCACAGCAAGCGCAAGATAGTTTCTTTGCCAGCATCAGACATCTTCGTAATCCGCAGCGACCCTGCCACTAGCAAATAAAGACAGGCGGGCAAAGCATCATCTTCATGAAAAACAATCTCATCAGCGTCATAAGCTTGCAGGCGGCTATGCTGAGCAAAATACTCTAGCAACGAAGTATCTAAGTCTTTGAAAAGACTGATTTCTCGAATTTTTTCAACATCAACCAGCATTGGTCAGGGGTGGGCTACGCAAATGTGAACGCTTCTTAACTATAACGATTCTCAATCAAAAGGCTGATTGATGGTTGAGCCGCCAGATTGCTGTTGACACCAGCGTTGGAGGCGTCAGTCGTATATGGCCCTGTTTGTCATTATGAGCTACCTCATAGTGGCGATCGCACCGCTCTGCCAGAGTGAAAGTAATGTTTCTCTGGTGAAGGCGATGTCTGCGACGCCGCTCAACTTCAAAACCGCCCCTGGGCATCAAGTGCTGGCCGCCGGGGGCAAAAAGATTCTGCGCCCTGGGGGTCGTGCCCCCACGGAAACCTTGTTTACCTGGGCTGATTTCCAGCCTGGTGACACGGTGTTAGAATTGGCTGCTAGCTTTGGCTATAGCGCAATTGCTCTGGCTCAACGGTATGGAGTTAAAGTTGTCGGGGTCGAAAAAAATCCGGACAGCGTGGCTCGTGCCCGCGCGAATGTTGTGGCGGCGGGGCTGAGTGACCAGGTAGACATCCGCGAAGGGGATATTTTTCATCTGGACACGATTCCTGAACAGTTTGACTATGTGTTGGGCGAGGCCATTCTCACGATGCAATCGGCACCCGGAAAGCACAAAATTTTGCAGGGGGTCAGCGATCGCCTCAAACCCGGTGGTCAGTATCTGAGCCATGAAATGATTGCCCAGGGGGCTCAACGGGAAGCGATTGATCGGGCGCTGGCGACGACGATTCGGGTTAATGCCCAACCGCTCGATCCAACAGGGTGGATGGCAACCTGTCAGCAAGTGGGACTTGCCGTAAAGCAGCATCACACTGGCCCGATGGCCCTGCTCAATCCCCAACGCATTGCCCAAGAAGAAGGACTTGGCACCCTGCTCAAACTCGGCTGGAACCTGCTTATCCATCCTGAGATGCGGCAACGGATTCTGGATATGCGGCGAGTGTTTACGACCTACCGCCATGATCTGGGCTACATCATTTTTCGCGCTCAGAAATCGGTCTAAGGTGTCTTCTGGCCTTCTGGTCGCAGCACGATCGCAGTTTCTCCCCAGTGTCAGAACACCTGCTCTATTCTCTTTACCCTTCGAGGTCACGATGGCGAATGCAATTCTGCCTCTCCAATCCACGTCTACCCAGCTACAAGAACACATCGAATATCCCCAGTCTGGGATTTTGAGCAAGGTGCTGTTAAAGGCTCAGACCTGCGAGTTCACCTTATTCTGTCTGGCCGCTGGCACTGAAATTTCTGAACATACGTCTACCCGCCATGCCGTGGTGCAAGGGCTAGAAGGCAAAGGCATCTTGACGCTAGAAGGTCAAGACATTTCCCTGGAACCGGGCGTGCTGATTATCATGTCGGCCAATGCCCCCCATGCCCTGCGAGCCGAGGAGAACCTGGCCTTTTTGCTCACCCTGTCGCAGCCCTAACCCCTAGAAAATCACTCTCTCCTATGCCCCGTGGAAAAGATTCATGGGGCATCGTTGTGCTTGCCTCGCCTTTGTCAGGGTTTGTGAACTTTTGGGCCTTTCCTAAAGGAATTCCCCAGATTTCTGTAACAATAGCTACAGAAATGAACTCTCGCCTTTTTGCAGACCCGCATAGAAAGGTGTTTTGTTGGCCCGATTAGGACACGTCACTATGCCTCTACAAATAGGATGCGCTTCAGACACTGCCGTAGCTTCCAACGACCCTGCCGCAAGCTGGAATCCGGTTTGCAACATCACCTATACCCGCGACACCTGGGTGAAGCTACTGAAAAAGCCCAATGACTACGCCGCTGATGAGGCGAAATTGCTCTGCCAAGCTGCTAACCATGCCTGGGTTGTTTGGGTACCTAATCATGGTGAAGCCGTGCTCGATCGCAGCGATTTCTATTGTGAGTGATTGGGTCGTTGAAGCAATGGATGAGTTTTCTCCGATTGATTGGGATGAAATGTTTGAATACCTGCCAGGGACTCTGGTGGAGCTGGTTGATCAGCCCGGTGTTGTGTATGAAATTGAATGCTATGAGGCCATGATGGTGCCGCCTATCTGGTTAAAGGGTGACCCGCGCCCGCGCTATCCCCACGCTATCCGCATCATTTCACGCCAAACCACTCAGGTTTGTGACCTGGAATGGGCGATCGCCTAGCCGTCGGCAGGTATTCAGGAGTCAGCTGTCAAGAGCATAAAGATAACGCTCCTGACGGCTGACTTTATTATTGATGCCTTTGGCAGGGTCTCTTGCAGAGACGGACGCTGGTGCAGTCGGTCAAACCACTGGGTCAGTCGGGGAAAGTTTGACTGCCAGGTAGTGCTAAAGCGGAGACTGTAGTAGCCCGTCTGACACCGCTGCCACACCGACATCCTGATTAGACTACTTCATACATAGATATTGCTAACATACTGTACCTAAACGGTACGTTTTCAAGTTTCAATCTCGTTTGGGTAAATTCCCCGCCCCTTGGGGCGTAAAATCAACGGCGGTAGTGCGCTCCGAAGGAAAAATTCCGTAATGCTCCGTCCGCTTGCGGCGGAGATAGGAGTTTTAGCGCTCCGCCTTTTTACTCTAAAAAGGAAAACAAGGGCTGAGGCTTGTCTTGGGATTATTTCCGGTTGAGTAAAATGCGGCTGGCATTGAGAATGGCTAACAGGGCGACCCCCACATCGGCAAACACAGCTTCCCAGAGGGTGGCAATGCCCACAGCGCCGAGAGTAATAAAGATGCCTTTGACCGCCATTGCCACAATGATGTTTTGCCACACGATACGACGGGTGCGATAGGCGATCGCGACCTGAGCAAGCGGTGGCGCGGCATATCCCAAAATAAACAGTGTTGCCGCAAACCCCAATTTGTGAGTAGGTGGCAGGTGCCGTAAACAGTTGGTGTAGGCCAGGGAATCAATCTGATGGTGCATCCTTCAACCGCATCCAGCGCTGCACCAAGCCCCAATGAACGGCTGCTAGTCCGCCGCCCCAAAGGACATTTCCCCGCAAAATTTCTCCCAGCACCGATAGCGTGAACCCGTGGACACCCCCCAGCACTAAGCCCCCTAGCCAGATCACCAGCTCACATAAGATAAACCCGAGCAGTAGGGACAGCGTCAACTACAGTCCATGACGGGGTTGGTTATGGTGAAATATTGGACGGAGGGAGGCCAGCAACACTGCCAGGGTGGCCCTCAGCAACATCACCCCGCCCCAGGCGAAGGTACTGACCGTGTAGGGATAGCCTCGCACGGTGAATCCTAAGAGTTGATTCACGAACCACATCGTTAACAGCACCGTCAATGCTCGCCGTCGGGGCAGCGTTGTCCCAGCCAGCACACCAATGCCCACCAGCGGAACCGTGCAGTAGTACAGGATATTGCTAACGCTGTCCCGACGCCAGCAAACCGTAGTACCAAAGCCGACTGTCATACAGCGATCGGCTGCCCCACTGCCAGGGGGGTTCCAGCATTGTTGACGGATTCATTGCCCTTTACCTGACTGTTGCTGCTCAGTCCGTCCCCGATACAGGCCAATGACATAACCGATAATTCCCGCGCCAATGGCAGCCTGGGAAACGAACAGGAGACTTTCAATTTCGCCACTGGGCGGCTCAAACACGCCGCCAAACCAGGGTTCATAATCCGGCTGAATTTCGGTGATGGCTTCCTCGGCCTCACCATCGGCACCGCCGTATTCACCACGGACGAAAATCAGGGGTAGCACCGCCAACGCGAAGACGGTAAACACGATCAGCCAGTTGCCTTGTTTTTGTTGAGTTTGCATCGTTCTGTTGTGAATGGGTGGATGGGAATTGCTAGAAATTAGGGGGTTGGGATTAGGGCTGGACAAAAACAACCTCCTGCTGCCTGCTCCTTATTCTCTAAACTCCTGCCTTCAAAACCTTCAACGTCTTCAGTTCTTCTGTGGCGTAGGATTGCAGCCAGTTCCAGATCAGCACCGTGAGTAGTCCTTCGCTGATGGAGAGGGGTAGTTGGGTGATAGCGAAGATTCCGGCGAATTTGAGGAAGGCAGCGAGAATGCCACCACTCGCAGCGGGGAAGGCGATCGCCAGTTGAATAGAGGTCACTACGTAGGTCACCAGGCTACCAAGGGCAGCGGCGAGGAACACAGCAAAGCGCTGTCTGCCGCTGCTGGCTACCCAACGATAGATACCGTAGGCAACCCAGGGACCCACGATCGCCATCGAGAACACATTTGCCCCCAGGGTCGTTAAGCCACCGTGGGCCAGCAGCACCGCCTGAAAAATTAGTACCAGGCTGCCAAGGACGGTCATCACCTGGGGGCCAAAGAGGACTGCGCCTAACCCAGTTCCGGTGGGATGGGAACAGCTCCCGGTGACAGAGGGGATTTTCAGAGCAGAGAGCACGAAGCTGAAGGCTCCCGCCAGGGCCAGGAGGAGTTTGAGTTCGGGGTTCTCGCGGGTGATTTGGGTGAGCGATCGCAAGCCCCAAACAAAGAACGGTAGGGACACAACCCACCAAAACACGGCCCAGCCGACGGGCAAGAAGCCCTCCATGATATGCATGGCTTGGGCGGGGGCAGCAGCGGCCACAATCAGATAGAGGCTGAGCCCAGCTATCGCGGCCAAGTGTAATCGCCGATGGTTTTGTTGCATGATTAAACTCCTGAAAGAATAAGCCTAAAACGGTTGGTTAAATAGCCGAAGGCTCTGCTGCTACAACCTGCTGTCGAATGCTGGCCTGATTGAGACCATAGCCGATAAAAACCAGCCGCGTGCAGCGGGGTTCGTCGGCTTGCCAGGAGCGATCGTAAAAGTGGTCGAACCGCTGTCCGACGCCCTGTAGCACTAGACGCATGGCCTTGTTGGGCACCGCAACGAAGCCTTTGATGCGATAGATTTCTTGCTGTTGTACCAAGGCTTGTAACCGCTGCACCAGGTCTTTGGGGTCAAAGGACTGCGCTAGCTCGATGCAGACGGAGTTGATGTCGGCATCGTGCTCGTGGTCTTCTTCGTGGTCGTGATGGCTGGGGCGACTGTCGAGGTTGTCCTCCACGGCGGCGTTGAAGCCTAACAGCACCTCGAGGGGAATTTCGCCCTGGTGGCAGGGCACGACTTTGATACCAGCGGGGGATTGGGATTGCAGCCAGGTTTGCACGCGCTCTCGCGCCGCCTCATCCATCAAATCAGTCTTAGTCAGCAGCACCATATCGGCGCAGGCGAGCTGATCTTCAAACAGTTCCTCAATCGGTGTCTCATGCTCCAGGCTGTCATCGGCCTGCCGCTGAGCTTCTAGCGCTTCCAGGTCGCCGACGATGTGTCCCTGGGCCAGCGCATCGCCATCCACCACCGTCACCACACCATCCACCGTGGCTCCGGTACGAATCTCGGGCCAGCGAAACGCCTGCACTAGGGGCTTGGGTAGCGCCAGTCCCGACGTTTCGATCACGATGCAGTCAATGTCGTCGCGCCGCTTCAGCAATTCTTGCATGGTGGGCAAAAACTCTTCCTGGACAGTGCAGCAGAGGCAGCCGTTGGCCAGTTCCAGAATATTGGGACTAGCCCCATCCATGGATTCATCTTCGTCACAAACTTGGCAAGATTTGAGGATGTCGCCATCAATGCCGACTTCGCCAAACTCGTTCACCAGCACCGCGATGCGACGTCTCTGATTGTTTCGCAGCAGGTGTCGCACCAGCGTGGTTTTGCCAGAGCCGAGAAAGCCAGTGATGACCGTAACGGGAATTTTATGCATGGTTCTAAAGAGTAGGTGGGTGAATGGGTAGGTGGATCGGTGAGTAGAGCGAAGTAGCGGAACTAAGGCGTGGGTAGTGGGGGGAGGACAAAGGCGGTGGCCCGACGAATTTCGGGGGTGCGATCGCTGAAGGGCACTCGACCGTTAGTGCTGTCGGTGTATTGCTGGCAAAACTCCGCGACCGTTGTTGCCCCGTTTTCGGGACTCACGCCACTGAGAATAAAGGTCAGCTTACCCGGTGCCGCCAACGAGACATTGCAGGGCTGTTGACACCCAGCCATACAGCGCAACGGCTCCAGGTGAACAGTCGCTTGCAAGTCCCGTTCAGCTAGGGCTTGCTGGAGATGATTGATCAAATATTGTCCACCGGCAATGCCGTCTCGACTGCGTTCCTGAGCCGAAAACTGACAGAGTGAGCACACAAATAACGTTGTTGGGGTCATCCGGCCCTCCGATTGAGCGTGGGTAGTGGGGGGAGGACAAAGGCGGTGGCCCGACGAATTTCGGGGGTGCG
>ERZ1740058.1454-NODE-1454-length-11112-cov-20.054716_pt1 | contig 11112 bp, 10 predicted proteins | sample MGYA00581745_ERZ1740058 | MGnify/ENA primary metagenome ERZ1740058 (study PRJEB43018, sample SAMN04849742) | marine metagenome | isolation source: floating plastic debris | place: Pacific Ocean | collected 2008-08-30 | study: EMG produced TPA metagenomics... | reverse complement strand
CATTCTGCCGATTTCGTGGATGTACATTGCCATGATGGGCAGCGCCGGGCTTCAGCGGGCTACCGAGGTGGCGATTCTCAACGCCAACTACATGGCGCAGCGACTGACGGGGCATTACGACATTTTGTACACGGGCAAACAAGGCCTGGTAGCCCACGAGTGCATTGTGGATTTGCGACCGTTTCGCAAGTCCGCAGGCGTCACCGTCGAAGATGTCTCGAAGCGGCTCATTGACTACGGCTTTCATCCGCCCACCATGTCTTGGCCAGTGGCCGGAACGATCATGATTGAGCCGACTGAAAGTGAGGCCAAGGCGGAACTTGATCGCTTCTGCGACGCCATGATCGCCATTCGTCAAGAGATTGAGGCGATCGCGACGGGCCAGGTGGATGCGGAGAACAATCCGCTCAAACTCGCGCCCCATACGGCGGAAGACTTAGTCTCCAACTGGGAGCGACCCTACGATCGCCGCCAAGCCGTGTTTCCCACCGAGTGGACGCAGACCAACAAGTTTTGGCCCGCCGTGAATCGGATTGACCAAGCCTATGGCGATCGCAACCTAATGTGCTCATGCCTGCCAATGGCAGCCTATGGCGAATAGTTATGGCCTCACTGTTTAACCCTAAATTAATCGGTGAACACGGTTTAATTGAGAGGCAGGCAAGAGGATTGGCAACATGGATCTGGCTCAGCTCAATCAAGACTATGGCCTTTCTGGTCAGGTAACGTTTGTGACCGGTAAGGGCGACTTTCCTTACATTGAAGTCGCTAACGATCAGGCAACAGCGCTGATTTCATTGTATGGCGGGCAAGTGCTGTCGTTTCAGCCTCAGGGCGCGGCTCAGGATTTAATGTTCGTCAGCGATCGCGCTTACTACCAACCGGGCAAAGCCATCAAGGGCGGCGCACCGGTCTGCTGGCCTTGGTTCGGCCCCGATCCAGAGGGACAGGGCCGCCCTAGTCACGGGTTTGTGCGCAATCGGCTGTGGCAGGTCAAGAGCACCGCAGCGTTGCCGAACGGAGATACTCAGGTCACCCTTGGCGTCAGCGATACCGAAGACACGCGCGCATTGTGGCCCCACACCTTCAAGCTAGCGATCGAGATTACCGTGGGCAGCACGCTCGATATGGCGTTAGTGAGCCGCAATACCGGCGATCGCCCCTTTGACATCACCCAAGCGTTACACACCTATTTCACCGTGGGCGACATCACCCAAATCACGGTGGTGGGGCTAGACGGTACCACCTATATCGATAAGGTGGATGGTCAACAGGTGAAGCCACAGTCGGGGTCGGTCGAAATCGCGGGCGAAGTTGATCGCATCTATCAGGGGGTGCCCAGCGAATTAATTGTTGAAGATGCGGCACTCAACCGCCGTCTCAAAATCACCTCAATGGGCAATCAAACAGCCGTCGTGTGGAATCCCTGGGCTGAGATTGCAGCCAAGTCAGGAGATTTGGCGGATGACAGCTACACCGGCTTTATTTGTGTCGAAACCACCAATGCGGCCGACGACGTTGTCACGGTGGCGGCCAACGATAGTTATCGTCTAGCGGTGACCTACGCGATCGAATCCTGAGCCACAATTGACAACAATCCCCGATCTCGATCGCCCGCTTGAATTCATCAAGTCTCCAGTTACTAGCCAGGGGAATCGAGCACTGACAAGTAACTGGAGAATACTTCCTCATCGGTCAGGGCCGCTGTCTGCATAGCGGGGCAACTCGTCGGTAACCTGCAGCCACGACGCTTGATGCGCCGTCCAGATGTGATATTCCGGCACAATTTCATCGCGCTGATCGAGTGTCGTCACCGTGATGTCCATTTCATGGCTGTCGGTGCGGGTAAAGGTGAGCTGGGTGCCACAGGTCGGGCAAAACTGGCGACGCCCCTGAGGCGAAGAGGCGTATGCAGTCGGTGCGCCCTGGGTAAAAGCAAATCCCTGCTTAGGCACCGAAACCCAAGCCACAACAGGAGCGCCGCAGCTTTTCTGGCAGATCGTACAGTGGCAATATTCTGCATCAATCAGTGGTTTGGTACTGCGATAGCGCACAGCACCGCAGAGACAGCTCCCGGTTAGGGTAACCGCTAGCATGGAGGATTTTTGGGCATCGCTTCATAGGTGCGGCGATCGCCCACGCGATACATGCGTTTGCCCTGTTTGGGGTAGTCCACCACGTCGTAATCCAAATCGGTGCCCCCCATCAAATACACCAGATCTTCCGCAAAGGGATTGTGCATGCTGTGGGCGAGGCTGTCGGGGCAAAAGCCCATGAAGTCACCAGCGGCGACCTCAAAGGTGTCGTCGCCAAGGTGAGCAATGCCGCGACCCGAAAGAATGTAGATAAATTCTTCTTCACCGCGATGGCGATGATGCTCGGTGGAATCGTGCCCCGGCAACACCCGCACTAGATGCACACCGAGCTGCAGGCAGCCGGTGGCCGCGGCTAGCGATCGCGTATGGCGCACAGCGTTGGCATTGAGCGGATGCCCAAAGACGTGCTCGGGCATGGCGGCGATCGCCGCTGCCGACAACAAAGGATGGGGTGACGTCATGAGGCAAACTCTCCTACCGGCAAGCCCACTGTGGGAAAGCAGTAGATGATTGTGCCGTCGTCATCCACCTGAAACGTGGCGTCATATTCCACACTGCGATCGTTGAGGTAGGCTTTGGCGACGTCGCCGTCAATCTGCGCGGCCATGGCCAAACGCAACGGCGTGATTTGGCCCCGTCCCGCTTTTACCAAATCAAAAAAGACGGCGCGTAACTGCTGCGCCTGCTGGCGTTGACGCTGTTGGCGATCGTGCCAAATGAGCCAGCCGCCGAGCGCCGTTGTCGGGAGCCCGATCAGCAGGCCTGCCGTCATGATTTCTCGCCGATCTGTCAGATTCGGGTTTTGATTCAGCCCCGTTTCGATCGTTCTGCCCAAACACAAAAAGCCCACTAGCAGCAAGACGGAGGCACCACTAAGTTTGAGGAATCGCATAGTTGCTGTCACCAAGTCAACGCCTGGCTTCAAATTTAGCGGCAATTACCCGGTTTGCTCACGTTGGCTCCAGAAAATTGGCTGGGCGATCGCCTCATCGCGGTTCAACCGTTTGTCGCCAATCCGATTGCAGTTGGGTGGTCAGGTCTTGCGTGGTCGTTATCCTCAGGGTGGGCAAGGTTGCTGATAGCGGTGGGGACGCCGCTGTATCAGCTCCCTGCCACTGCACCCAAATACTGCCGGACGGCAGGGCTGGCACAGTGCCACTCGGGCTCAGCCAGAGCAACGGCTGGTCCGGTAAGCGGGTCGTTGGAGGAGCTGGAGCGGGCATTACCTCAGCCAGCGCGGATAAAACCGTATGGTGATTTTGCAGTAGGCCCGTTTGGGGCAACCACAGTACTACAGACAGCTGTCGCTGCAAACTATAGATGTAGAGGCTAGCCGCCGCAATGACTGCCGCTTCAAAACTTTCGGCAGTCCAGTGCGCACTTGTATCGAGGCCGATCAGCACTTGGTTTTCAGCGGTTTGTTCTTCTAGTTCTCGCACCCGCAATTCGCCATAGCGGGCACTGGTGCGCCAGTGAATCAGGCGAGTCGGGTCGCCCCAGCGATAGGGTCGCACCGCGCGCGTCAGCCCGCCGCTGGACTGCTGCGATCGCCGGTCAGCTTCCCACCGCGTTCCCGTCGCGACGCCCATTTGATCGATCAGGGGGCAGTGCGACAACGGCAAAATTTGGGGGTAGACCGTAGCGTGGGCGGCCACCGCTTGAGGGCGCTGACACCAAAACAAGCCAAAGGGGCCAGCAGTGCGCAGGGCTAACGTGGGCCAATGGTAGAGGCCACGCTGGGTGGGGTAGCAGGTGTATTCCCACTGGTGTTGCTGGTGTGGGGCAATCACCGCGATCGCCGTCTCAGGAGAGGAACCAAAGGCATCAGGCACCAGATCTCTCACCTGCAGCAGAGTCTTTGGTCGAGCGGTCACGTTGTCGAGGGTGATGACGATAGAGAGCGCTTCGCCGACGCTGATCGGACGTACCGGCTGCCGGTGAATCTGCAGTCCCCGCAGGCTGCGCGGCGATGACCAAATGTTGATCACGGCGATCGCCAGCATCACCCCACTAATGGCGTACAGCCAGCCAGCCATACTGTTGATCGCTGCTCCAAAAAAGGCGATCGCTAACCCCAACAGCACGCCCCCCGCATAGGCAGGCGCTACCCAGTGAGTTTCTAACCAGGTTGTGAACGCTCGGCTCAGTCGTGCCATGTCCCTCTCCTCACGCTCTTTCCAAGATGACACACCCGATTCAATCCACGCTCACCTGTGAAGCGATGACAGGGTAGCTAGGGTGCGGAATGCGGAATTGCGCCCCATCTATCCTTAACCTCAACCCGCGTTACAGGATGGCATCATCAACGATAGATGTCTGTTCTCAACGATCATGCCTATTAATCAGCTTCTAGCGCCCGAAGTGAAAGACTTGGGCGGCTTCATTGCCCGTCGTAGCTTGCCCGCTCCTGGTCGACAAATGGTCGGCCCCTTCATTTTCTTTGACCATTTAGGCCCCTCTGACCTCCCGGCAGGCAAAGGCATTGACGTGCGTCCCCACCCTCACATCAATTTGGCGACCGTAACCTACCTGTTCGATGGTGCGTTTATGCATCGCGATAGCCTAGGCACCGTGCAAGAAATTCGACCCGGCGCGGTGAACTGGATGACTGCTGGTCAGGGCATTGTGCATTCTGAACGATCGCCGGCGCGCGATCGCGAGCAGGCGGCCAGCATCCACGGCATCCAAACCTGGGTCGCGCTACCGGCAGAGCATGAAGAAACGGAGCCTTGGTTTCATCACTACGGGGCGGATGAGATTCCCACTTGGCAAGAAAATGGTGTTTCAATCACGCTGATTGCTGGTCAATTGGGTGATCGCACCTCTCCCGTCAAAGCGCTCTCACCGATTCTTTACCTAGATATCGTCTTTGAGCAGGCCGGGGAAATCACCCTGCCCGCCGCCTACAGCGAACAAGCCGTCTACAGCATTGATGCAGGATTGACGGTTGACGGCGTCTCCCTCCCCGCGCAGCAATTGGCGATTTTAGATCCGGGCCAGACCAGCACCCTCGCCGCTCCGTCGGGACGCTGCATGGTGATTGGGGGCGAGCCCTTGGGTCAGCGCTTCAAATGGTGGAATTTTGTCTCTAGCCGCAAAGACCGCATCGAACAGGCCAAAGCCGACTGGCGCGCCAACCGCTTTGCCACCGTGCCGGAGGAAGATGAACGGATTCCTTTGCCAGATCAGGTCAACGAGGCCAACCCACTGTAGAGCGCACGTTTCAGGATAAGGGCAAATCCAGTACCCCCTGACTCCGCATCAGGTGTTTTCTACGCATCAGAGGTGTGCTGAGCGATGCGCCACCACCCACTCGATCGCCTGTTGGGGACTGGTGATATGCCCTTCTGCATGGGCCAGTTCGACAGCCGCGAGCAGTTCACCAATGTGGGGGCCGGGACGCAGCTCTAACTGCTCAATCAAGTCGCGACCGCTGATCAGCGCATGGGGGTGGGCCACCGGATCAGCCTTATCTAAGAAGCGATCGATCAAGCCGTCGAGCACTGAAAGGGGCACTCCCTCGGCCAGACCGACCAGAGCCAACGCAATGAAGCTGTTACCCACCGTTCGAAACAGGTAATATTGCTGGCGGCGAGAATCATCACCCTGAGCGATCGCCGCCAGCAATGGCCATCCGCGCAAGATGGCCAACACGGCCTGCTGCTCGGCTCGACTGTATTTAAAGTGAGTGAGTTCGGCCTCGGCGATCGCGACATCGGGCGACAAGATGCGGCTGAGCTTGGCCGCCTTAAACCAACTGCGATGAAACCCCGGTGGCGTCTGCTCTTTGATCCAGACTTGGAACCGTTGGGCAAACTCGGGTCGATGGGTCTGCAGGCGGGCTGCCGCCTCATCCACCGCCGCCAGCTGACGAATCTGGTGAGCCGAGAGATTGGGTAACCAGGTGCCGAGCACGGCATCAGCCCAAGCCAGCCGCATCAATGGGGTGCCCTCGGCCTTGCTCAACAGACTGTCGAGTTCCCCGCGCACGCGTTCCGCCGCGACCTTGCCCAATAGCGGGGCGAGTTCATGAATAGTGGTGCGGGTGGGCTCATCGAGGGTGAAGTCGAGCTGAGCGGCTTGGCGATAGGCCCGCAGCAACCGCAGCGGATCATCCGCCAAGTTATCGGCAGCAATCATGCGCAGCAGTCGCCGCTTCAAGTCAGCACAACCCCCTAACGGATCAAAGACCTGCTCAGTGTGAGGATGGTAGGCGATCGCGTTGACCGTGAAGTCCCGACGGTAAAGGTCAGCCTCTAAACTGTCGCCCACCTGCTGTGCAAAATCCACCGTGGCTTGCTCAAAGACAATACGCGCGATCTGATTTTTCGGATCAAGCACCACGAAGCCGGCCTGATAGTGGCGGGCGATCGCTCGGGCCGTTTCCACGGCCTCGCCAGGCACCACAAAGTCGAGATCGAGATAGTCGGCCTTACGCCCCAGCAGGGCATCGCGAACACTACCGCCAACCAAATGCGCCGATGTCGGCAGCAGGGACAGATCAAAAGGCCAGGTCTGAGGAGATAAGACAGAACTCACAGAGAGTGCAGCGGCAGCAAAAGGGGATTGATGAAGAGAAACAGCTTGCAATGACGGACAGTGGGGTAGACAACAGAGCTTTCAGCCTGACTGGTTAAAGAGAGATGAAAGACACAGCTTTTCATTTTGCAACATTGCCTGCTTTCTACAAGCCAGGCACCGAGCAGTTACGCTAGATTGGCAAAAAGTTGCATGGGCGCTTATTCAGCTTATTCAACAGTAGGCCGTTTCGTTGGAAAAGATCCATGTGCATTTGTGTGAATTGCCACTACGTCGATCGCTGCACGACCTACCATGCCGTAGAAACTCAGCATCAGCAGCTGCATTTGACGGAATCCCCCGAATTTGAGGCGAATAATCCCACGATCAATGTCAATATTCGCCAAGATGGCGAAATCATTGAGACCGAATGGGACGTGGTGGGCTGCGATAGCTTCCGCGAAGAAGTGGGTAAATGGGCAAAGCTGCGTCCCGGTGAACTCGTGCCCACTTAATACAGACGGCGGCGTTAGCTCCTGAAACCTCTTTTGAGCTAGGGGGGGAAGGGGGCGAGGAGACTGGAATAGTCTTGTCACTAACTGCTGCGATGGAGAACTAGCCACGATTGGCATCGGCCAAGGCTATCTGAGAATACCGTTGGGGCGATCGCAAATTGCCCCAGCGACCTTCACGACCTGTAATGGAAAAATTCGCCAGCGATCGCCTAGAACCGCTCAAGTTTCGGGTCAGAAGCTCAGCGCTCTACGCTTAAACCCCATCCATCGAACTAAGTTATTTTCAGTAAGGGTTTGGCAGTCTCCAGTTCCTGCGATCGGAAAGCTATGCTGGCTGAATTCTGCAGCTTGATGTCTGCGCTTGGCAGGAGACCCCCTGGTTCTAGAGCAGTGCTACACAACGCTTCAGCGCCCCCGCCCCTCAGCCCCTGGCCCCTTCAGCTCCCCTGCCTGCCCAGTGTGGAAGAGCCATTGTTACAGACTCTAAACTCACTGCTTAGGCATTAAATGCTGGATTGCCTCAGCCTTTTGCGTTCGGCGCTGACAGTTTTGCCAATCTCGATCTGGGCAATCGGTTTCGCGGCAATCAAACTCACAAGCGGCGACATCAGCGGGCACTTCGGTCGCGATGAAGGCCTTTAAGCGCTGCCAAACTGCGGAAATAGAGTTTTGCATTGACCATCACCAATCTAAGGGCTGGAAGTGGTTACATTATCAGGTGACCCCTCAGGGACTGAGAGATTTGTGAATAAAGCCTTCATGAAGACTAGGGCATCGCAGATAAAGCTTGCACAAAGTTTTGGTCAAGCAGGCCGTGCGGGTCTGAAATAATGAAGTGTCGCCATTCCCGCTGCGATGTCAATTTGCTTGCCACACTCCCAGACAGAACGATTAGACTAGTGATTGGCTAAGGTGTTCACTGGGTTTCTTGGGAGTCAGTCTTGAGAGGCGGAATGCCCTAGCTATCGCAGGTACGAGTTTAAAGGCACGATTTATGGCAAACCGTTTGCGTCAGCAATCTTCTCTGCGCCGCACTGCACAGATGGCGGCATCTGGCTTGTTGACGACGACCTGGTTCTTAATGCAGAGCCTGACAGCGCTGCCTCCCGCTTTAGCCCAGACTGAAGAAGAGGATGATCAGCTCTCCTACGGTGAATTTTTAGAATTAGTCGATTCGGGGCAGGTGGCCCAAGTCGATATTGACCCTGATCGCGGTCGTGCCGAAGTGATTCTCAAAGACGCCGCCGAAGATGAGCCCCCGCAAGAGGTGCTGCTATTTCAGGGCGACGGCAGTAACCCTGAGCTGGTGCAGCGACTGCGCGCTCAAGATGTCGATGTCGAGATTCAGCCGGAGGGCTCGGGCAATGCCTTCGCGTGGATTGCCACGAACACGCTGGTCATCATGTTGCTGCTGTTTGGCTTGCTGCTGATTTTGCGTCGCACGGCCAACAGCGCCGGTGGGGCCATGAGCTTTGGGCGATCGCGGGCGCGCTTCCAAATGGAGGCCAAAACCGGCGTGCAGTTCACCGATGTCGCCGGGATCGAAGAGGCGAAGGAAGAACTGCAGGAAGTCGTTTCCTTTCTCAAAAATCCTGAGAAGTTCACGGCCATTGGCGCGAAGATTCCGCGTGGGGTCTTACTGATTGGCCCACCAGGTACCGGTAAAACGCTGCTGGCCAAGGCGATCGCCGGGGAAGCGGCGGTACCGTTTTTCAGCATTTCCGGTTCTGAGTTTGTCGAAATGTTTGTGGGCGTCGGCGCTTCACGGGTACGCGACCTGTTCAAAAAAGCGAAGGAAAATGCTCCCTGCATCGTCTTTATTGATGAGATTGATGCCGTAGGCCGACAGCGAGGCACCGGCATCGGCGGCGGCAACGACGAGCGCGAACAGACCCTCAACCAGCTATTGACCGAGATGGATGGCTTTGAGGGCAACAGCGGCGTTATTGTCATTGCCGCTACCAACCGCGCTGACGTGTTGGATATGGCACTGCTGCGGCCGGGCCGGTTTGATCGCCAGGTCACCGTTGATTTGCCCACCTACAGCGGTCGCTTAGAAATCTTAAAAGTTCACGCCCGCAATAAGAAGATTGACGACAACGTTTCGGTTGAGGCGATCGCCCGCCGCACGCCCGGTTTTTCGGGGGCGGAGCTGGCGAACTTGTTGAACGAGGCCGCCATTCTCACCGCTCGCCGCCGCAAAGAAGCCGTGACAATGACGGATGTCGAGGATGCGATCGACCGACTCACGATTGGTCTTAGCTTGACGCCCCTGCTTGACAGTAACCGCAAAAAAATGACGGCCTATCACGAGATCGGCCACGCATTGCTGACTACCATGCTTGAGCATGCCGACGCCCTTAACAAAGTCACGATTATTCCGCGATCGGGCGGGGTTGAAGGGTTCACCCAATCTGTGCCCGACGAAGACGTGATTGATAGCGGTCTCTATACTCGTAACTGGATCTTAGACCGCATCACAGTGGCACTCGGAGGCTTGGCCGCAGAGGCGGAAATCTTTGGGGATCTCGAAGTCACCACGGGAGCCGTTGGCGACATCAAGCAAGTGACCAGCTTGGCCCGGCAAATGGTGACGCTGTATGGCATGTCTGATTTGGGGCCGGTTGCCCTCGAAAGCATGGGCGGCGAGGTCTTTTTAGGCCGCAGCATGATGCCCCGCTCCGAATACTCGGAAGAGATGGCCGCCAAAATTGACCATCAGGTGAGGGCGATCGCCAACTATGGCTATAGTCGCGCCCGTGATATTTTGCGAGAAAATCGTGCCCTTATCGACTATCTCGTTGACCGTCTGTTAGACATCGAAACGATGGATGGCGATGAATTTCGCCAGATTGTTAAGCGGTACACCGACATTCCCGAAAAGCAAGCGCGCCAAAAGATCACCGGTGCAGCAGTCTAACAAGCCCACTTCTGAAGCAGTGGACACCCAAGGCAGCCCATCGAAGGCTGAACCAGTTTTAGCTGTCCATCAGTTGACGGTCAGAAAATTTGGCAGTGAAAAAAATATGTTGAACTTCGCAACAAATCTGTCGAACTTAGCTGTCACCCTTTAGCCTTGAAGGGAGGAATGCTTTCAACAAGATGAGCCCAAACAATGACGTAAGCTTATGCCACTCACGATTTTAGTTGTGGATGATGACGAGGGTATCCGCCTCTCGCTCAAAGATTATTTAGAGCTGGAAGGCTACATCGTGGTAACCGCCAGTGATGGCTGGAAGGCGCTGCAAGTGATTGATCACTGTCAGCCGCAATTGTTGATCACCGACATCAGCATGCCGCGTATTGACGGGTATGCCTTCCTCAAAAGTCTGAGGCAACAGCCGACTTGGCGGCTGCTGCCGGTAATTTTGTTGACGGCACGTACAGCCACGCAATCGCGCGTACAGGGCTACCAATCGGGGTGCGATGTCTACATCGAAAAACCCTTTGAGCTGGAAGAAATTGGGGCCGTAGTCAAAAATCTCCTCGCGCGATCGCAGTTGGTGCAGACCGCACTCCTGCAATATCAAAGTCTACCGGTGCCCGTACCTGCGGCCATGCCACAGGCCAGAATTCCCCTCGAATCTCAAGTGCCGGAGACGGATTTTTCCCTCACTGAGCGCGAAAAGTCAGTGCTTGATCTGCTGTCCGAAGGCATGTCTAACGCGCAGATCGCCGCCACCCTCTTTCTCAGTCCCAGGACGATCGAGAAGTATGTCACCAACCTGCTGCGCAAAACGGACACTAGCAACCGCGCTGAACTGGTCAGATTTGCGATGGATCATCACTTAGTCGATTGAGTGAAGTCGGTTGCCCTAGGTGACCTGAGGGAAATGTGTACACATAATATCCCAGTGATCGGAGAGGGGCGAACGGCCGTTCGACCGTACAACTTGTTAGCAGTGGGACACTATTTTTGAGCATGTCCCTTAATTGCTGGAAAGGGGGATCATCGCTCGCGCCTTTGCGAAAGCCACGCCCCA
>ERZ1740058.1453-NODE-1453-length-11118-cov-12.630751_pt1 | contig 11118 bp, 8 predicted proteins | sample MGYA00581745_ERZ1740058 | MGnify/ENA primary metagenome ERZ1740058 (study PRJEB43018, sample SAMN04849742) | marine metagenome | isolation source: floating plastic debris | place: Pacific Ocean | collected 2008-08-30 | study: EMG produced TPA metagenomics... | reverse complement strand
AGAACTACTACGATACGTTAGGCCTCGACGAAAACGCCTCTTTTGAGGAGATTCAAGAGGCAAAAGAGCGCTTATTAGACGGGTGTGAGGACGATCGCAAGCGCATTGATGCGATTGAATCGGCCTACGACGCCATTCTGATGGAACGTCTAAGACTCCGTCAGGAGGGCAAGATCAAGGTACCTGATCGCATTCGGTTTGCCGAAGAGGTACCTGAAAAGCCGGTGGTTAAAGCCAGCAGCGGCGATGTCTCGAAACCCACTTGGCTGGCTGACTTTTTGGATACCCCTTCCCGCAATGATGTGCTGCTCCCGGCGGGCATTTTTGGGATTTTGGCCATCATTAGCCTGGCAGGACCATCGCTCGCTTTGGCGATCGGGGTCGGGGCGACTATCTATTTTCTCAACCGGAAGGAATATCGGTTTTGGCGGGCCCTGTTGATCACCGTGTTAGGTCTGGCGGTAGGTCTGACGGTGGGAATTTTGCTAGGCCAGATTTTGGGGCCGCAGGCAGCGGCAATGTCGGGCGCGAGTGCCGATGTGGTGACGCAAACGGTGGCCGCAATGGTCAGCATGGTGGTGTTGTGGGCCGTGAGTAGCTTTTTACGATAGCCGTCAACATCGCTACTCGATTCGATAACACTCCACAGCATCTGGGGATAAGGGGCCGGCGTCCTATCGGGGATGAAGCCCTGACATATCTCGATGCTTTCAATCGGCGGGCTAACGCTAGCTTCTCCGCACTTTTGGAAGCGGCTGAGCAAACATAGCGATCTGTCGCTGAGTTGAGGAGTCACCCCCTTACAGACCCTTACAGAAATCGTTGCTGTCCCTGGCTGGTGATTTGAGCACAGCTCTAATTATCTTAGGGTGCGTCAGCGCCCAGTGTGACGCACCAAAGCCAGCGCTAGTGGCGCGTTTGTTCATCAGCAACGCCCCCTACAGCAGCATTTCATTAGGATTCTCTACTTATTAAGTAAAGCTGAGATGGTGGCCTGCTGAGCAGCGGCGATCGCGATCGCCGCTGGATAGATGCGATGTTCTTGCTGCTGAATTCTGGCCTGCAGGCTAGCTGCCGTATCATCGGCCAAAACGGGCACGGCAGCCTGCACAATAATCGGGCCGCTATCAATCTCAAGTTCCACATAGTGAACGGTGCAGCCGGTGATTTTGACGCCCGCTGCCAAGGCCTGCCCCACAGCTCGAATGCCCGGAAAGCTAGGTAACAGACTGGGGTGGATATTCAAAATTCGTTGCGGAAAAGCCTGAATCAACACGGCGGTCACCCGCCGCATCCAGCCTGCCATGATCACCCAGTCGGCACCCGCGTCTTTAACCGTTTGCACAATGGCCTCATCCAAGGCTTCTCGACTGGCAAAGGTGCGATGGTCGAGCAGCACGGCAGGCAACTGTCGCTGGGCTGCTCGCTCAGCCACTCTGGCCGAGGGATTGTTGTAGATCACAACCTGAATAGTGGCCTTGAGGTCACCGCTCTCAATGGCTGCCGCGATCGCGGCCAGGTTGCTCCCGTTCCCCGACGCTAAAACCGCTAGCCGTAGCGGTTCTACTGGTTGCGGCAAGGGAGCAGAAAGGGCAGGGGAAATCAGCACAGCGGTCACGATGGGTCACGCCCAAAAACAGTCTGAATCAGCTTACCTTACCGACAAAATCTGACGATTGCCGACGGCAGTTTATTCTTCCGAGCGGGCAAGATGAGGCCAATGGATGAAACAGCGAACACAAATGACAGCACAAAAGTTTCTGCGGCGGGGGCTGATCGCGTTGATCAGCTTCGAGTTTGGCCTAGCGCTTACCTATATGGCGCTGATTGTCAAACGGGGTGAGGCAATTTTTCTGCTCGATTTCAATGGCCTGCGATCGCTGCCTTCTTTATTGCAGGCGGCTCATCTCTTTGCCATTGGTGGGATTTGTGCACTTTTACTCCTGGCGCGGCAGCACCGGATGCAATCCTATTCGTGGTTTTTGCCTGCAGCGCTGATGCTTCTCTGCCTTTTCTGCGGCATTGACGAGCTGACCAAACTGCACCTTGCCCTCAATCAGGTGAACTGGCAGATAGTTTACCTCAGCCTGATGGCGGCGATTCTGGTCTTCAGCTGGGGTGATTTCATGTGGCTCTGGCGTGACCACCGGCCCACGCTGCTATGGGTGTTGGCGGGCATCAGTATATTTTTGTTGGGCGGTTTTGGCGGCGAAATGTTGAAAGCCCCCATCACCGCTGCTCTGAATACCCACAGTCCACCGAGAATCGCTTTTCTGCTGGAGCATGTGCGGATTTTGGTCGAGGAATTTGCCGAGCTGATGGGCGAAACGCTGGTTCTCTACGCGTTTGCCAAGTTCGCTTTGGAGGTCTGGTCGAGACCTAAAACGGTGGCGAGCTAGATTCTGTCGCCTCAGGCGATCGCGCGCTGTCCAAATACTGGCCCAGTGCTAGTAGACTACAACATCATTTCACCACCCCTGCCGATGGCGAGGGAGCTGCAGAGGCAGGGGGCAGAAACACCGGAAAGGTTCTGTTACTTCTGTCCTAAAGGACTTGCTCAACTGGACAATTCTGACCAATTTGCCTAGACGCATCCGCCATCACAGAAATCTGTTGCGCCTCGTCATAGGTTGACAATACCCTTGGTGCTAAACTCCAACCATTCTGGCGTTGGTCAGCGACCCAGGTATTTTCCTACATTCGCCATTCATGATTATTGATCCCCATTATCCTCACATCGTGTTGGCGTTCTCTTATCGAGAGACCACTATAGCGATCGAGCAGGCCGCGATCGATGACCTCACCATTTACACCGCCTGGGTTGATTATGCGACAGGCTCAGCCGTCGCGGTGCCCAAAGCTTGGACCCGCGCCGACGCGATTCAGAGGGCAAAGCGGTGGGTTGATCGCAAGCTGTATTGACGATGGTTCTGCAAGCGGGGTGGCGCGGATGGGAGTAGCGGGGCCGGGCTCGATCGCAAATCCTCTACAGACAACCGGCTGAGCACCTCTCAGATCGCCTATTTGCCAATACAGAACCGACTAAAGATTTCATCTAGCATCGACTCCGTCAGTTCTTCGCCCGTGACCTCGCCCAAAGCACGAATGGCCATGCGCAGATCAATTGTCCAAAAATCGAGGGGTAGCTGATTGGCGATCGTGGTGCGCACCTGTTCCAACGCGGTGCGGGCACTGGTGAGAGCGGCGGCTTGGCGCTGGTTGATCGTGACTTCCACATCACTGGCCGTCAGCTGCTCCGCGTGGATCGTTTTCAAGATTGTTTGTTCTAGCTGGTCAATGCCCTGATTCAGCGCTGCAGCCGTCGAGACGATGGGCACGGGCAGATTGACCAATGACTCAGGAACTCGGTCAGCCACGAGATCAATTTTGTTCACCACTAAAATCAGCGGTCGATGGCTGATCAGTCCGTAGAGTTGCTCGTCCGCTGCTGTCCAGCCTTGCTGAGCATCAATCGTTAGGAGCACCAAATCAGCCGACTGGGCCGCTGCTCGCGATCGCTCGATACCGATCTGCTCGACCTGATTGTCGGCCTCGCGAATGCCCGCCGTATCGAGCACCTGAATCGGAATGCCCCCCACCACCAACTGCGACTCCACCACATCGCGGGTCGTGCCCGGCAGATCGGTCACGATGGCGCGATCGCTGCGGCTCCAGGCATTGAGCAAGCTCGATTTACCCACATTGGGTCGGCCCACAATTGCCACCTTGAGCCCCGAGCGCAGCAGTTCCCCCTGATAGGCCGTGTCTAAAATCGCGTTGACCGTCTGTAACACCTGGCTCAACTGCTCAGCCACAGCCGGTTCATCCAGAGGCGGCAAATCATCGGCAAAGTCGATCCGCGCCTCGACTTCTGCCAAAATATCCAGACAGGCCGATCGCAGCTCGCGAATCGGCTGGGTCAGTTTGCCTCGCATGCCCGCTAGCGCCGTTTGCGCCGCCTGAGGGGATTGTGCCCCGACTAAGTCAGCAATGCTCTCGGCCTGGGTCAGATCGAGCCGCCCATTCAAAAAAGCGCGCAGGGTAAATTCCCCCGGCTCGGCCAGACGCGCTCCTTGAGCCACACAGAGCTGCAGCACCTGCTGCACGGCCATGATGCCGCCATGACAGTGAAATTCCACGACATTTTCGCGAGTGTAGGAGCGAGGCGATCGCATCAGCAGCAGCAACGCTTCGTCTACCGTCTGCTGAGTCTGGGGATCGTGAACATAGCCATACAAAATGCGGTGACTTTCCCACGGTTGCTGCCCCGGCGCTTTAAACAGCGTGCGGGCGATCGCTTCCGCGTCGGCTCCCGATAGGCGCACGATGCCGACGCTGCCCTGCTGGGGCACGATGGCGGTGGCAATGGCGGCGATCGTCTCACCTTGAATAATCGTTTGACCCATAAAGCAGAATTTTGAATGAAGACGTCGGCAGTCAGAATTAAAAAGCTGATCTGATGGTGATTTCAGGTATTGGGAGTGACCTGATCCAACTGCGGCTGGCGATACGACAGAGAACGTTTGGATCAAAAGACCCGATACTCCTCTTTTAGGAGGAAAGCGCGATCGCCGCAAAACAATTTTATCGGGTGTGATTAGGCAATCACGATAGCCTTGTCCCCCCCGAGAGCGATCTCAGCAACCCTACGGAGGATGCCCCATTTGCTCGGTGAGTATAAAGCCGCTGAGCGATTCCTCTAGCCGATCCCTCTGGCCAACGCTCTCAAGCCGCCGTCGGTTGTGTGCCCTGCAGGCGGGCCAGTCCCCCAAAGCCGTAGAGCCAGACCACCACCGTCAACCAGTGCACCAGCGTGACGGCGAACAGCGACCCCGTCAAACCATACAGCGTCGTCAGTACCAGCCCGAGCCAAAGCACCATGAGCAAAAATCGGCGATCGCTCAAAGCCTTTTTCGCCTGGGGTCTGAGTTTACTAAAGACGACATGGGCAAGCACATACAAGCCCAGGCTCAGGACCGTCCAGGCGAGCCACTGGCCCGTCTCGATACCTTCGGTAGGGTGAGGCAGCAGCACCACGCGAAAAATTAGCTCCTCTAATAGGGCGGGCACAAACAACAGCTTGACCAGATTGAACACGGCTCGCACGGGTCGTTCAATCGCGATGTGTGGTTCATCTAGATAGCCGCTTTTGCGACCGTAGACCGGGATTACGGCGGCAATGAGCAGTAGAGCCAGCAAGCTGTAGCCTAGCAGCGCCGCCGACCAGGGCACAGCAAAGCTGCGGGCCGCTCGCAGCGCCACCCGCGAGACACCTGGAATCAGGCCAAATAAAGCCGTCGGCGGAATGGGCGCGATGGTGGGGTCAAAGCCACCGATTTGATTGGGGCGCAGAAACCAGAGATCCGCCCCGTTTTTCAAAAAAATGTAGGCAATGTCATCCTGGCCCCAGCGCGGCATCATGGTGCGCCAGCTAAAAATGCCCGCGACCAAACCGCTGTAGGTGGCCAATTCGTTACCGCGAGCATTCACCCCGGCGAGTTCTTCGGCATTGCTTTCCCAATCGCGGCGAATCACGCCATAGGGGCTCAGGGCTTGATGCAGATTCATCGCCAGCGTGGCGAACTGGTCAATCTTCTGCACGTCGGGATCATCGGGATGGTCTTGAATGTAGGTCTGGAGGGCTGGGTCGCCTGCTGCCTGAGCGCGAATCTGCTCGATCGCGATAAACATCGCCTGGCTAGAATCTTGGACACAGGAGGTGGCAGGCGTTACCGTTGCCACGCCGGTGCCATCGCCGGTGCGATAGCGGGCGGCAATCACCTGCGCCTGAATCAACAATTGCTCAAAGAGAGACAGGCGAGTTGCACCGAGCTGCAACGGTTCGGTGAAGTAATCAAGCTTCACCACAATGTCCGAAAAGGGCCGCTGGCCAATCCAACCGCGCTGCATATCGCCCGCGTAGGAACTCCAGTCGTGGGTGCCTGAGATGATGCCCCCAGAGTTGTGGGCATAAATTTGCTGATAGTTAATCTTGAACTGCAGCTCTTGGGCGATCGGTTCTTCCACCACTTGCGCTAAACCGTAGGCAAAATGTCCAGAGACGGTGCCCGCTGGAGTCAGTTCCTTATTTTCGCCGCCGATGCCGCCAAACAGATGCATGACGAGAGCGTTGTCACCAGCCTGCCAATGATCTATCGCTGCTGCCTCGGTCGCCGCGGTGGGGCTCACCAAAACCCGCTGCACCGTTCCTTTACGGGCAGGCGTATCTTGCCAATTGTCGCGATCCAGGTAATGGCGTCCTGCCTTTTCGCCGAGGACGACCTGATCGGGCATCAGCTGCACCAGCTGACGCGGCTGCAATGATTGCACTGTAAAGACGCCAGCCTGATCCCGCGCGCCATAGACATACCAGCCCGCACTGCCCGCCGGTGAATCAATCAGATCACGAATGTTGGAAAAGAAGCGATCGCCCTTGAGTTGGGGCTGCTGAGGAATGCGAATCGTCTCAGTGGGGCCGGTGAAATCGGCCACAGCGGCCTCAAAATGCTGCACCTTGAAATATTCCGTGGGGCAAGGCGACAGGCCAGGACATACCGTTGGCAGCGCTGAGTCAACGCTGGCATCGGGCTCTAGCAACCTGACCAGGCCATACTCTCGACCGGTAATCTGTACCGGCTCTAAGCCAATTTCGATCACCGGCGCGTCTCCCTGAGCCAGTAATGTTGGGTTCCCCACCAGCTTGACGGTGACATCATCTTGGGGCCGCGCTCCCGCTAAAGACTGCAACGGCCCCACCGCCTGCCGTCCGTTCAAGCGCGTCGGCACAATGTTGCCTCCCGCCCCAAATTTCTCGGCCTTCTCAGTGAACTGAACGTCGCGAGTCACCTCTGCCAAATATCGCTCAAGGGCTGGCGACTCGCGCCAGGTCACCTTCACGGTCTGCCCGAGGAGACTGGCCTCAGGGGCATGCCAGACTTCCATCCAAGCCCAATCACCCGGCTCAGGAGCATAGTCTGCTGCACTCGGCAAGATCAGGCGGCCCATCCAATCACCGAGGGGCCGATAGCTAGGGGCAGAAGGCAGCGGCGTCAGCGGATATGTAGTGACCTGGTTAAACGTCGCTGCTTGAGCCAGGTCATAGTTTGAGACCTTCGTTTCGGCGGGGGCCGACTGCATCGAAACGAACTGGGTCGTCACTAAGCCGATGCAGAGCAACCCCACCCACATCAAGTTTTTGATCAGACGACGGCGATCGCTGCGAGTCATTGGTTCCATCAGATGTCAGCCCCGCTAAAGCTTAAAAACCAGAGATGCTCAATCATCCATGCCTGAATGTCTGATACAACCCACGCTGTATTCTATCGGCAACTCACCTTAAGAGAAGCTCAGTCTTTTTGATGCCAACTGTCTGAAACCGCCTGTAAAAGTTTTCAACATCGCCACGTTATCGACTCAATGGCAATGCCCAAAAGCCCGTACTTTCTGGCGGCAAGCCCCCTGAACCATTGAGTTTGCTGCCCCTTTGCTCGCCTGTACCCCTACCCAGGAGAATGGAACAGCCCCCAATGATCTAACCCTGTAGGGGTTTGACAATGCAGCTCTGATATCGCTGCCTCGGTGCGCTCTTGTTCGATGGCCATCCTGGCCGTCCTGAACGCCCCGCAACCCTTGAAAAAGCGGGTTATGGAGGCAGGCTGGAAGCCTACCCGACCGGTTGTCTACAGGACTTGAGCCGACCGGAAAGGGCGATCGCCGCCACCATCATGGAAGCCGAAAGCTCAGTAATATGAGGTTCCTGGAAACCCCTACAGGATTAGCCCAATGATGGAGAATGGGGCAATGCAGGGAGACCTCGATCGCAAAATGACAAATATTCAATACTCGCTGGCCCAAAAGCAGGATTTAGACCTCCTGATGCAGCTTTCAGAAGAGTTTTATGAGTTAGACGGCCATCAATTTGAGCCCGACAAAGCTCAGCAAGCCCTGTTAGGCCTCATCGAAAACGAACTCTATGGCCGCATTTGGGTGATTTTGGGGGACGATACCGCGATCGGCTACGTCGCCCTCATGTTTGGCTACAGTTTGGAATATCACGGACGCGATGCGATTTTAGATGAAATCTACCTGCGGGCACCGTTTCGCGGCCAAGGCATTGGGACTCAGACCTTCGCCTTTGTGGAATCAGCCTGCCGTCAGCTGGGCATCAACACCCTCCATTTAGAAGTAATGGACGACAACGAGGCGGCGCGATCGCTCTATGGACGATTGGGCTATCGAAGCCGGGCCAGCCAATTTATGCACAAACGGCTCTGAACTGAGCCCAAGTACGTTTCTGAACGCTATAGCAAACCAGCCATCCGGCTACCGGTCACGCTAGTATCGCGGATTCGCACTCAGGCAACGGTTGGAGCCCGCTCAGCCCCCTAATCCTCTGTAGCGGAAGACGCCATCATTCCAGTTTGCGCCTTGCCCCCTTGCTCCCTTGCCTCCAAGTCCACGAGAAGCATATGGAAACTGACACCGCAGTCGACTAGGGCATCCACTCCAACAGCAGCGTGACCCGGCTCTCTTGGCCGTTGTCCGCATTTTGAGTTTGAATGTCAGTGCTGATGCGAATATCTTCAGCAATGGCATAGCCCGCCGAAAAGGTACTCAACCCAACCTCTTGATCGGTGCCGGGGGCCACCCAGCTCTGGGTAAAGCTCAGGTCAGCCGCCCCAGCTCGCGAGGGAATCAGCATGATGCGAAACCCCACATTCACACCATCGGTGTCGAAGGTCGAGGTTTCGATCGAGCGGTAGCCCACGACTGGGGCCACATTGCCATACCAACCCAACGGCAACAGATAAAACTGGGCGTCGGCTCCGATTAGCTGGCTATCGCCCCGCCCATTGCTGGAATACTCGGCACTGAGGGTTAGCGGCGTCCGCCCAACAAACAAATCCTGCACACCGACGTACACGCCACCCGTGTTATCCGCTGCAGGAAATTCCGCGTACCCCAGGCGAACGCGAGTGCGAAAAGCCGGGTCGTGCTGAATGTCGATCGCGATATCCGGCACCTCTTCTAGCCAGCGCTGCAAAACAGGACTACTGTCAATAATGGCAGGATCGACATCCACCGCTTGCCCCCCCGAGAGGGGTGGATTTTCGGCGATGGCCAGAGGCGGGGGACTCACAGCCGTCATCACGGAGAGGGAAGCGACTGTCGGAACCACCGTCGGCGCGACGAGAGATGGGACAGCAGCGGAACGAGCACCGATGTCAGAAGCCGGCTCCTCCAAGAGCGGTTCGTCAAAGAGCGGTTCAGCCACTGCCAAGGGGCGATCAAAAGCAGTCAAGGGGCGATCGCAGTCCTGAACCTGATGCTTGAGAGAATGAACAGGGGCTGGATACAGCTGACAAGACTTTGACTGAAGTTTGTCAATATTCTGCGCCAGCGCCGCTGGGGCCAAACTCACCGTGCCCAGCGATCCACCAGTTAACAGAAGAAACGTCGCTAGCCACTGCCAACGACTCATCGCCGGGGGCAGCGATAGAAAAATCATCATGCTGAGCGCTTTGAAGTGATCAAGAAACGAGGCCGGTTACGACTCTGGGCTCAACAGTCAAAGTTGAGGGCGATGACACCATAGCGCGATCGCTGTGGCTTTTATACAGCAAAAAGCCCCAGTTTGCGGCTGGGGCTTTTAATTCGAGGTGCGATCGGTGAGTTAGCGAACCACCGTGCGCATCTGCTCAGCATCAATCGGCTTCATAAAGTAGAGCCGTACGAGTTGCCAACCAATTGTCGCAATGTGGGGCAACCGGCGGAGCAACTGCAGCGGCTTGGGCTGCTGACTTTGACCGATTGCCGCTATTTGGGTGTTCGCAGCAACAGCTTGATCCAACGCTTTAAAGAACTCGGGGTGATCCACATTCAAAATGATGGGGAACACGCGAGCCGCGGTTTCATTCGTATTGCGAATGACATCAATGTCGTAGGTGCGAGCGTCCAGACCCAAGATCGCGTAGAAGTCTTTACGCTGCAGGTCGTTGAGATACATCGTCGCAAACACTGACAGCAAAAAGAAGCGACACCACAACCGCGCTCTCCAATCATTCAAAAACTGCGGTTGAGACTTGATAAATGCCGAGAAGAAATCACCATGGCGGTTTTCGTCCTGGCACCAGTTTTCAAAGAAGCGAAAAATCGGGTAAACGTGATTTTCAGGATGCGCTTCTAAATGGCGATAGATCTTGATGTAGCGCCAGTAGCCAATCTTTTCCGACAGGTAAGTCGCATACAAGATGAACTTCGGCTTGAAGAAGGTATATTTCTTGCTCTTGGTCAAAAAGCCCAGATCCAACTGCAAGTTGAAGTCCGACATGGCCTTATTCAAAAAGCCAGCATGACGGGCTTCGTCGCGAGAGATGAGATTGAAGCACTCAGCCACGACGGGGCTTTTGTCCTTAATGCGCCGACCCAGCTCTTTGTAAAGCAAAAAGCCAGAGAATTCAGCTGTGCAAGAACGCTCTAAAAATTCGACAAACAGTTGCCGAGTTTCCCCGTCAATGTGCTCCCAAGACTGGTCAAACTGCTCATCGCGAATGAAGTGATGACGGTTGTAGTCTACGCGAAGCTCTTCGAGGATCGCTTGCATCTCATCTTCGTTAACGGAGATGTCCATCTCGGCCATCTCGTCGAAGTCAGTCGTATAAAAACGGGGGGTCAGGAGAGTATCCTTAGCGGGCGCTTTTACCCCAGGACGGGCTTCTGTTAATTCAGGCTTTTTAAGGGAATCTACCATGAGTCCTCTGATACAAGCTCGATGCCAAAACCGACAACAATTTCCAAGCAGTCGGTCAGTATAGATAAATGCTTATACTTTCCCAAAAGAACTGGCGGGAAAGCGTTTTCGCTAACTGACAACGACTCAAACATTGTCACACAGTCTATCAACTGTAGGGCGGTAGAACCTAGTCAGAGCTTTAAGAATTGCAACATATCGCAACCTGGCGTAAGCATCATTGAGCTTTGTATTGGGGATGAAATTCACAAAAGATGATTGAGGATTTTGTCTTTCGCATCCCTGAGGGCGATCGCTGCCTGCCAGCACTCAGAGCGATTGACCGCCAAGCTGCAACATCTCCAGCCGCGCCGCGCGAGCGTGAGCTG
>ERZ1740058.1452-NODE-1452-length-11124-cov-4.180775_pt1 | contig 11124 bp, 17 predicted proteins | sample MGYA00581745_ERZ1740058 | MGnify/ENA primary metagenome ERZ1740058 (study PRJEB43018, sample SAMN04849742) | marine metagenome | isolation source: floating plastic debris | place: Pacific Ocean | collected 2008-08-30 | study: EMG produced TPA metagenomics... | reverse complement strand
CCTGTACGAATTGCATATATGTTTCAAAAGGCTCATGGTATTAGAGCAAAGCTTGGTGTTGGAAATGACCCAAGACAACGATTTTATTAATCGTCTTGGGTATATTGCCACGCTCCCCAAAGAGGATATGCCGCGTAAGCCGTATTCCCACGGCCGGTACTATCATTACTTTGATCTGCATCTAAGCCTTAATTAAACATGGCTCTGCTGCGGAAACGGGTTAGAGAGAACCATAAAGCCGCTAGGCTTCTGGCTCTTCGGGGCGGGCAATGATCGTGCGCCCGATGATCGTATAGACTTTGGCACCTTCTAAATATTTCGGATAGTTCTTATCTTTCATAAATTCGGCAATGGGTATGCCTTCCATATCATCAGGAATAATATAGCTGACCGATTTTGTTTCAATAATGCGGGTGCTCATGGGTATTTTATAGCCTGAAACTATGCTATGATGAAAGGGTAAAATCAGAGTGCGAATACTTGGCCGTGTAAGTAATCATTCGTGCGCGATTTGTGGCATTGGATGCCCGAATAGTTACAGTATTCCATAATGTCGTTTTGTTACTTTCCGAATACTACATTTCCTATTGTCATATGAAACATTATCACGCATTGTTATGACAATCAGGTAAGCAGAAAATACCCATTATTGGGTATTGATTTAGAACATACTTTTTCAGTTATTCAATAGATTTCTTATTCTCTTGCTTCAAACTAATCTGCACCAATATGTCTAAAATTTCAGAGGAAGCTAAACAAGCTATACAAAATGAAACCAGAAAACTGTTACATGAGGAGCTGTTAAAAGAAGTTCATGAACACAGAATTTTTCTGCGCTCGTTAAGTCAATGGACTATTTCAGCTATTTCCCTTGTATTTGCAGTGGTGATAGCTGCTTTTTTCTTTTACCTAGGAAAGACAGTTAATGAGACCAAAGAAGAAATAAGGTCACAAATCGATACAAAGTTAATTGATTATAGGATAGTTGAAGTAAATCAAGAGAAAACAGATGAGTTCGCAAAAATTGCTATTGCAAATAGTAAGTCAAAAATAGACGCTGAACTGTCAATACAACTTAACTCGTTAATAGACGCCCTAAACGATACTTTATCAATCTTAATAAAATCCGAAGTGACAAAAAATCTGAATGATAAAATGCTAACTGTTTTCCGTGAGGAGATAAAAAAAATTGATAAATCAGACTTAACTGCATCAATTTCAAAAAGTCTCAAGACTATAGAAACAGATTTAAATCAAAATGAAGATCAAATTGCACAAAATCAAAAACTGATTTCTAGTTTTAAAAAAGATAGAAACAAAATAATAAGAGTCGCAGCAATATTAGAAAGGGTTAATAACATGGATAATAGCCTAATTGAATTTAGTTATTCTTACCTTGACAATTTATACGATTGGACTAACTTATTTGCGAATTCATCCGGATATGGATATGGTACTACAACTAATGCGTATGCAGCACAGGTTTTGGTGCTGAAAAATAAATTAGAAGAGGATTTAGAAAAACTAAAAGGTGAACGTGAGAATTATTCATCCTTAGTAAGAAACATTCTGATTGAATGAAAATGCCCACATAAACTAAGACCAATAAATTTTAACTATTGCCATAAAATATATTATCAGACTTCCAAAACGTTAGCAACACTCTGTTTTTTGTCATTTAAATTTTGTTTTTTTAACTTTTAGCTATGAAGAAAAAAGAGATAGAGCCCAAGGTCATAGAGGCTTTCAAGAATTCAAAATATCGGTGGCGGACTATACGAGGAGTTTCGAAACAGACAAACATTCCACCAGATAAATTGTACAAGTTGATTGAAAAATCTGATTTGTTTATACGAGCCAAAAAGTCTAATAGAGAAGGACAACCTTTATTTGCCTTGAGAGAAAAGTATAATCAAGAAACCCCTTTTGGGGTTAAATTACTCAATGCCATTACCAATAAAATTCACTGATTTGAATGTACCAGTAGAACCTCTTATACAGGCAGCAATCGGCGGCTTTGTACTCAACATGATGAACCTATATCAACAGTCTAAATTACCAAAAGCAGATCGTGTTCCCAGAGACTCATTGTATTGGGTCTTTTTCGTTTTTTGGCCTATTGCTGGAATGCTACTAGCATACATTTACCTTGCATCAGGGTATACTATTAATGGATGGCTTGCTTTAACTACTGGACTAACAGCACCAACGCCAATTCAGACTATTATCGATAAGGGTACTGCTTCTTCTATACCAATATCAGAAGAAAATGATATTGAAGAAGCTTGAGTTTTTAGTAACAAAGTCCCAAACACTTCTTGATGTGGTTTTCCGTAACATCCGGTATCAGATTTTAAACCAGCAAGCCTACTTACTCGTATTTTATTGAAAGAATGCGCCTAAAGCGATATACTTGTAACTATGACAGCCATTGAACTAAAAACCCGCCTATATCAGCAAATTGCTCATCTTAACGAGAAGCAATTAAAAGAGCTGTACGAGTTACTCGATAAAGAATTCTCGCCTGAAGCTGGCGAAGATACTCCCAAGCGGGTAGGCGGAAAGTATAAGGGGCAATTTGTCATCCACGATGATTTTGACCAAATGCCCGATGACTTCATGGCCGCATTTACCAATGGCTAATCTGTGAATATTCTGCTCGATACACATATCTTCATTTGGTGTAACGATGAGCCTTCTAAAATCACCAAGAAGGCACTGGAAATTATTGAAGATCAAAACAACACCATATATATTTCGGCGGTCGTTATCTGGGAAATGACGGTCAAAAAGATGCTTGGTAAACTGGAGTCTCCTGACGATCCACTTGCCATTGCGGTTAAAGAAGGTTTCATCCCATTACCTATCACTGGGGAACATGCTTTAGCCCTAAAAACACTAGAAAGTCATCACAGTGACCCGTTTGATCGGCTCTTGATCGCACAAGCCAAGCACGAAAACTTTACACTTCTGACCCACGATAAAACAGTAATGAAGTACGCTGATTTTAACTATATCAAAGCGTAGTTTCCATACTGCATATTATCACGCATTGTTACGGAAAGTTTAGCTTAAGAATTCTCTGGAAAATATCCCCTTCTGCGCTATAATATTTCCATAAGTGACGATCCCAGAAGAATTAGAACATTGATGAGTAGAATGGCTGATCTAGGAGAGTCGAGCGGTTTCTACAGGTATTCTAGTAGCTTAAAGAAAGGTATTTTCAGTTGAAGGTTGTAAGACCAATATTAGGCTAAAAGAAACTTTTCTACTATCGGTGTTTACACTTCCACTATCAGTGTTTACACTTCTACAATAAGTATCTAAACGAATTTGTACTTGGTCAACTTTTTCTGTTACCGGAATAGATACTTCTTCAGAAATATATGGATTAGCTTTTAAGACTTGGTAAACTATCTTCTCCAATTCATTGTCATGTCCAAGTTGTTGTATAGTTAACACTGTCTTTGAGCAGACTGTCGGAAAAGAGGTATCAAACGTAAAGCCCACAGGATGATTTAATAAATTTCTGCTGATACTCATTGCGTACTTCCCGGTCTCCTGATCAATTGCGAAATAATAAGTCGACTTTGAAGAAAAATCTAAAATCAAGTTTATCCCTTCCAATGGTGTTTCAACTAATGTGTCTACAGCGGAATTAATTACTGATGTTGTCTTTGGTTGATAAAGTAATGAATCGATTATACTTTCTTGATACGATAGCTTAGCGTTTAAAATTAGTAAACTATCCTGGAGGCTATCTAAAGAATTGAAAATTTCCTTTTTCCATCTTTCAGAAAACAAGCTATCACTAGCTCCAATAGCAGTTTTAAAATTATAATATTGCAAAATATTAAAAGCTAATGACGTACCGGTCATGAATATTACTAATATAAAAACAAACAATCTGGCGTTCATTACCTGATCTTCTGAAGATACACTTCTAATTTTCCATCAACTCTCTCTACTTTTCCATTAATCTCACTAAGAATCTTTCTAATATCTGTTTCTATATTTTTCACGTCTTTTTCAAAAATCTCTCGCTGCTTTTTCAAATCATTTAATTCAGTTTTCATCATCTGAAATGTGCCGTATGTAACCCCAGCCGTAAATACAAAACCAAACAATATTCCTAAATACTGTGGAGTCGAAATAAGTCTAATTTTTTCAATATCTACAGATTTCGTACTACTATCTCCCTTTTTTATTTTTTTCATCTAAAGGCATTCTAGAAATTATACATAGGTTTTCGGGATAATACTTTTCTTAAAAGTAGATAATATAGTCTTTAGCCCAAAGAGTTTGTCAAAATATCAATTAGAAATCAGAGTGAATAAGCTCAGATCAAACTTTTTCTCAAGATCCTCATTACGGCAGGCGGGTATGATCGGGGCTAACTACAAGAAAAAAGGTTGAATGTAGATATGCGCGATATCCAAATTGCTGGAATTGCTAGTTTCCACGGGGCAACGATTGCCACGCGCAATGCCAAAGATTTCCAGTTTAGCTCGTTATTAGTCTTAAATCCGTGGGATTAAGAGCGTAGTTAAAAATTTGGTATAATTTATACTATCAAAATAATATTTTGTTTATACGTAAAAATCAAAATATTTTTCTGTAAGGTAAATTTTGATTCTAAATCTTCTGATTTTTGCGTATATTAAAAAACGAAAGCCCAGATGGGGCTTTCGTTATCTAACTTAAAATAATAGCTTATGACTGAGAAAGACAAGCCAAAGAGAAATCTTTGGTCAAAATTCAGTCGGCTATTCAAAAGTCTTTCGCTTCACGTTGCAGCGCGAGTGATAGCTAAAGTAATAGTCGAGCATTTGCCCTTTTAGGAAGCGAAATGCGAAAAAGATCGCCAGCTATGTCTGGCGATTTTTTATTTGACTATATACAAATATAAGTAAATTTTAGTTTTGATACTTAACTAAAAAATGCCTACATTTGCGCTTTTTTTCATCTTCTTTAAAAGAAACAAGAAAAAGTTCCGTAAAATTCGTTATCACTTATTGGTCTGATTCATCGGTTACCCGTGCTCGCATTGCCATTTCTAAAATCAAATCATCTGCTTCTTTAGGGCTAAATTCCTTTGATTTGCATAATATCTCATGCGCTGCCGAAACCATAAAAAAAGCAATTGTTTTAGGCGCTATATCGTCCTTAATTAGTTCACGGCCTACCAATGGGAAAAAGTTTTCAACCGATGAAATCTGATAGTCATTGTCCGGTTCGTATAGTGAACTCTCAGCTTTTTTCTTTAAGAACTCACGAAACTTACTACTCATTGGATACCCCTATATCTTGTGTCTAATTGGATGCCGGCATTCACCCTAACATACAAGATGTAGAGTTGCTACACCCTCAATTATCGGGTGTTCGGTTCTCGGTAATTTCCTCGTATTTCTCGGCCTTCGTGGTTCTATCCAGTAGTTCTTTTAAGTAATAATCGGCAATCCTGAATACTTCCTGTTCGTCCTCTTTAGATGGCATTTCTCCCGCTTCATTGGGTAGGGGCTTAACGATGGCCTCAAACTTGGGTGTCCATGTTTCAAATACGCCAAACTCCATATCGACATCAAACCCCGTTACGATTTCATAATGAAAGCCGTTCCAATATGCGCCAATGATCTGTAAGGTTCTAGGGTCGGTTTTGAAGTGGTTGCCTATATCCATGAGCCAAAATGTTTTTGGAATATAGTACTATCTAAAGAAAATCCGCTCGGTCCGGACGGGAAAAATTGCACTTAGCGAACGCTTGCCCTGGTCGGATTGAATTTGTCGTAATTGATCTTATCACTCATCACAATATAAATTGCTAGTCCATTTACTTTCTGTAGGGCTTTTACTATTTTGCTGTATGGTTGGACTTATGGGAAAATTATGGGTAGGCGAAGCACGATATCAAGGCTTTAAACCAATTGAAACCTATCGCTACTTTGCGGCACAAACTAAAAACATTGATACGGAAAAATCTATTCGGTGGCAAGACAAACGCTTTAAGATTGGACTAGCCTTTTTTCTGTATGAAGTGGAGTATATGGCTCGTGCCCAGTCGCAGAATAATAAGGCATACCCTGCAAAAGCAAAAAGCTTTCTCCGTGATACCTATTACAAGAATGAAGCAAAAGTATTAAAGTGCTGTGATACACAGCGTAAACATACAGAAAGACTTAACAAGCTTGAAGCTATTACTTTCTATCATATTGGATGTGATCTTATTCAATATTACGCGCATCGTGGTCACCATCGTGCGAAACTGCTTGTAGAGATGTATCAGATTGATTGGTATAACCGCCAAAAATTCTATACACGTGAAATAATATTTACCTTACAAGAAAGGCAAAAGTATGTGAATAATTATGATTTTTGGTGGGTTAATAATAACGAACATAATGGGAGAAAGAAACTCACTTTCGACAAGAAACGAGAAGACTTTAATCAAGCACAAAAACTTTACGAATTCCTATTATATATGTTCCTACTTAATTAAATCGTAATATCCTGACGGGCTATATAGGCTTCATACCTCTTTATTGTTACAGGGCCGAACTCTTCGCCTTTACGGGTTCTTAATCCTGCATTATTAAAAAAGGCAGCTTTAGCGCGTAATGATTTGATCCCTTTAGCTTTAGCCTCTTTAAAATAGGGAATTAAGCTTTCAGCAAATAAATCTGCTTCATTTATCTGTGCCTCTCGTCCTTTTTCTGCGGCTGCAATGAATACATCTTTATGTAGAATATAATGATGTTGGGTAACTTGATTTATAAACTCTTCTGCCTTGCCGTGTACTGCCAAATCATAGATTTTCATGTAGGATGCACGTGTCTCTTCTCCATTTACAAGTTTAGCAATCTGATTTTCAAAAGCCTCTCGCTTTCTATCAGCTATAATCGCTGGGTTGTTAGGCAAAGCTCTCTCTCCAAATAATCCATCTACATCTACATCAGCTTTTGACTGTGATTTCTTCTTATCAGATTTTGAACCCATTTACAACATAATATGTAATTAGTTGTTACAATTGCCTTATAAGTTGCAACACTTAATTATTTTACTTACTTTTATCAAATAGCCGGGTTGTAGGAAACCCGGCTAATGAAAACCAGTAATCGAATTTCTCACCAAATACCAATTACAATGAAAAACCGATTAGTTTTCAGTCAGCGAATTTAGAAAAATTCGCGCACATTCTTTACGTGTGTGCTGGTCGCCCTTATTATGAAGGGCATGGTTCAGGCCGGGTCGGCCTACTCCGAAGATGTTACCAATCAGGTACAATACGAAGTCGTGACAGAACCTGTAACGATGGCCGATGCGGTCAACATTGCCTTTACCGAAACTGCGCCCGGTAAGACCGATGAACAGCTTTTTGATGAGTTGGTCACGTTAATCAGAGCCTACCTTGTTTTTGATGTAATCGTTTACGGCGGCGTTCGGGACGGGTACGTAGAAGCACGGGAACGGGTGAAGCTGGCAATCATCAGCTACCTTCGCCAAATACAGCCGTCCATGTTAGAGGGCAATCTCCATCAGCTCATGAAAAAGGAATTATTCCCTGAGTTGCTGGACGATATGATTGCTAACCGTATGGTACTGGATCACGTGTTTAGCGAAGCTCTGATTATCTCCTCGTACCTTAAAAACATTGACCCCAATGATGCCTTCGAGGAGTTCACCAAACCCAATTTTGAGACGTTTGAGCGCATGACTTCTGTGATTAAAGGCAATGGGTTTGACCGGGCGGATGCTATCCGGGTCATGAAAAGCTATCGTAAGGTTCAACTCACCGCTAATTGATGTCGGGATGAATAGGAAGAACTTAATCTACAGAATGTTGAAATGGGGGCTTATCGGCCTCCTTTTCTCTTGGGTCTATATGCTGGTGTCCTACGGATATTTCAGCGATACCCAAGAAACCGAGCTTGAGGGATTTTTAGCCATTCGCGGGCTGGGCGTTGCTTTCTGGGCAATCCTTTACACCTACGTTTGGTTTGCTCTTGGATGCACGATACACCGGGTACGGTGGTTTAACGCCGCGTGGCTGGCTCTGATCGGGCTACACGTAGCAATGATGGCCTACGATAGCGGGGTATACCTGCTTGACCCGATTACCTACGATAATTTCGTACCGGAATACTGGGACTACGTGTTTTACTATTATGGTTGGTTTGGGCTGCTGCCGTACGCTCTGGCAATTGTACCTCCGACTATCATCTTCCATTGGGAAATCCTGCGCGAACATGCACGATACGCCCAATGGTTCTTAGAAGGGATTGGCGGTAAGGTTGGCTTTGCAGGACCCGCTACCTACAATCGGCTCGCGGAATATTTTAGCAACAAGTACAATATCTTCGCGCCGGACGGTATCACTAGTAGCCACGTTATTTTAGGCCGGGCGGATTTTGACGATGACCCGAGGGGCAAGCTGATTGCCGTACCCCACGACTCCAATATCATTACCATTGGGCAAGTCGGCTCCGGTAAATCTACAACCGCGCTATGGCCGAATTTGCTCACCTATCATGCCTCGGCAATCGTGCTGGATATGAAGGGCGAACATGCCCGGCAGACCTATTTCCGGCGGTCTTCTAAAGAGCATTTACGAAACCTCGGATTGCGGGGCAATGCCACCAAGCATTTTAGCAATGGGACATCCTATTTGCTTGACCCCTTCGGCGAAAACAAAAAGATGGCTCGGGCGGCTCTGCATCAGGCAATCTTAACCGAGATTGACCCGAACGACTTACGGGGGCGTGAATTGGTAGAAGCGGTGGCCGATGGGCTGGTCGTACCGGAAAGCAAAGAGAACCGCTATTTTGAGGATTTGGCGCGTCTGCTGCTTAAAGGGTTGATTGCTCATGTTCTGACCAGCTACCCTAAAAAGTATCATACCTTCCCCTTCATCTTTGATCTGATGTGCGGGGTTGCGCCGGGCAGTAGCACCGTAGACTTTAAAGCCTTTGACCAACTGCTTTTACTCATGCTCCGCAATGATGCTATGGGGGGATGGCCGCAACAGGCCGCCGGGCAGATTTTGCGGGAATCCTCCAAAACGCGGGGGAATATTATCTCGAATATCTATCGTTCCTTAGAGTGGGCGGGTGACCCGGCAATGCGTATACATTTGAGTAAATCAGATTTTTTACTCAAGGATATTGCCGCTAATCCGAATAAGATTGATACGCTCTATATTGTGTTGCCCGAAGGGATGATGGAAGCACAAATGCGGTGGCTGCGGGTGCTTACCTCGGTGATGATTGTCCACCTTCGCAATCGGCAGAAACTGCCCAATTTACCCACTTTGATGTGCCTTGATGAAGTAGCGAGATTAGGTGGGCAGATTAGTGCTATAAGTAAGGGGTACGCGACTTTGCGAAGTTCAAAAGTTAAGCTCTGGTCGGTGTGGCAGAACTACGGCCAACTCAAAGCGACAGAGCCTAAATTACACCAAAATTTTATTGCGAATTCGGTGGTGCAGATGTTCGGTATCGGGGATCTGGAAACCGCCCAGCTTGCCAGTGATTTGCTGGGTCGCCGGACGCTCGCCCGGAAGAAGAAAGGCAATGTGATTTCCGAAGTCTCCCGCGAAGTGCTGACCCCTTCGGAAATCATTGCCAAGTACCATAAGGCTGCACCCCGGCAACTGATTTTCCCCACAACGGGGCTGCCTATTCGGGCAATCCGCTATGCCTATAAGCGCATGAAAGTAGACGGGTTCAAGTTCCGCCACTACGGGTTTTTTGGCTTTCGTGGCCACTATGAACAGTAATCTTTAAATCAAAAACACCATGAAGAACGAAGAAGAAAATATAGCACATGAGCGGCCTTCTAGCCGTCCACATTATGCGGGGGCTTCGCAAAGCTATCATTCGCCCCCGGCACACGGACAAAGTGCTGATCGGCCAATGTCACCGGAAGCCGCCGCCGCTATGCTAGAACGTCAGGACGAAACCGGGCGTAAGCAAATGGCGACGATGAATGAAAGTAGGCTGAATGCCCGGATTGGCGAAGATCGGGGACGGGAAAGCATCACCCGCCAGATCGGCGAGCAAACCAGAGCGCATATCGCCCAAGTGCTGCGCTCATCGATGAGATTGCCCCGTCCCGGTCAGGGGATCAACTGGTACAATGAATCCGAGGGCTACGGCTATTAATCACCTTTAAATCAAAAATGAATATGAACCCATTACACAATAAAAACCTGATTTCGGCGGGGTTGCTGGCCTTAAGCGAAAACCGCCACTTGCATATTTTCGTCCCGGAAAACCTGCCCCGTTTGCTGCGGCTCTACCAGCAAGGGGCGATCACCGATGAAGAAATAGCCGCCGCTTTCAAGTTCACCCTCTGCCCTGAGCAAAACTTAGAGCTGCAAATGTTCCTCGTTCAAGAGTTTTTAGATAAGCTGAACTCCGGTGAACCCCTGTTAGAAGCACCGCAACGCTTCTACCCCGATGAGCCGGAAAACGACAAACAGTCCCAGTACGGCAAGTGGGACAATGACGATGACTTGCCGATTTAAACCGTAAGTAAAGCCCCTGTCACGAGGCTTTTTTTGGAAATGGTTGATCGGGCTATAATAAATTCTATAGTGAAAGATGATATGAACACAGTATATTTTGTTCTTTATCCAAAATTTGCTATTATTAGAAACCTTTTCTATAGAGTAGTCCCTACTATATGGTGTTTTCACCAAGGCTACCTAAACCTTATTAACCACACATGTTAAACCGGCGCATGTAGAACTGCATGCATTCGCCATAACAATACATCTGTGGAAAGTAAAAGGTGTAATATACGAATTCGGGTAGATGTTCAACTCAAGCTAGATGGGCGCGATCTACTGAAACTAATTGGTCTCTTCTTCTCTTTCCTAACTGGCCTCATTAGTGTCCTTAATTGGGGAAAAACTAAAGAAGTAATTGTCACCCTACTGAATTCTCCTCCTTGATATCAATCTCTTTTGGTATTGTTCCAGCATCTGCAAAAACCTCTGCGCCAAAACGATGAGCTGGGCGCACTAAAAACATGAGCTGCTGCTTTAGAAAAACGCCTTAATACGCCCCCCTCTTAAGGCTCATAGCCCATTTCCTTATCCTGACCGCCTCTTAGTCGCTCCTGAAT
>ERZ1740058.1451-NODE-1451-length-11125-cov-7.368022_pt1 | contig 11125 bp, 13 predicted proteins | sample MGYA00581745_ERZ1740058 | MGnify/ENA primary metagenome ERZ1740058 (study PRJEB43018, sample SAMN04849742) | marine metagenome | isolation source: floating plastic debris | place: Pacific Ocean | collected 2008-08-30 | study: EMG produced TPA metagenomics... | reverse complement strand
GTTGCCTGTGTCACTGTCTCAGAATCGTACCTCACGCAATCAGGAACCGCTATAAAGTTCCAAAAAGGTTCTCAGATTTCCAAAATCTATGGCTCGCTAAGTGCAGAGGAAGAATACTATTGCAACTTTGGGCTAAACCCAGATTACGTTTCTACGCTGATAGCCAGCTCGCTAGCGGTTGTCGGTTCGGATAATGAAGGAGAAGTGCGAGTGGTGGAAGTTTCAACGCATCCCTTCTTTATCGGCACGTTGTTTGTTCCACAAACTCGTTCAAAGCCTGATATGCCTCATCCTGTGGTGACAGCGTTTCTCAGAGCAGTGGTTCAGAAAACAGCTCAATGAAGATTGCACAAGTTAAATACTTAGCATAGCCGCCGGGATCGCAGCTAGGCGCACGCAGAATAAGTATAGTAATGTTCATGCCTATACGCTTTGTAGTTCATAGATGTTGGTTCTCCCGCTGACGGTGTCTACGAGCAGCAACCCCTCTGACTTGCTATCCATCTGCGCAAGCAGCTCACCTTCATGGTTCCAAGCTGCCGACTGCCCAACGCTGGCAAAGTTGTCGCACAGCCCAACAGAATTAGACACAACAACATACATACTATGCTGCTTAGCAATTGTCGGATAGTGAAGCATACCTTTCTCCATACCGCCTGCTGGCTTAGCTACGCTAGCCAAATAGACGTTGGCTTCTAGCTCTGCGGCACGTCTAGCATGGTCACACTGTAGTGATTCATAGCAAATCGCCGGGACAGCCTTACCCCTAGCTGTTTCTAACACCAGTTGGTCATCGCCAGCTACAAAGAAGGGTAGCTCGTCAGCATGAAGCTGTTGCTTTGCGTAGCTACGACGAGGTTGATGAGGCATAAACCAAACCATTCCGATCTGTATTCCAGATGCTACAGAAATAGGTAAACCAGCGCCGATAACAACATTGTGTTCATCACTGAACTGCTGAAACACCTCAAGACGTTGATCGCTCTTGTCAGTAGCAAATGACCGAGCAAGTCCCGGTTCATAACCCGTGAGCGACAGTTCTGGAAAAAATATGAGGTGAGTTCTCCTCTTGATCGCAGCATTAGCAAGGGTAAGGTGTTTGGCTATGTTCGATTCAATATCGCCTGTGACAGGTTGAATTTGAGCAGCGCTAATTTTCATTCTGAGACTTTAACCTCATATCTGGATACTGAACATGGGCTTTCATGACTGTTGACGCACAAACACTGCCTACGGCTGAGGGCGGATAACCCACAATCAGCTATATTTGGTCGGAAACTTTCTACTCGATCAGCTTATTCCTGTAATCAGGCGAAACAGTCTTACCTAATTTGCCGTTTAGAGTAATTTATGTAAAATCTTCTCTCTAGATAAACAGGCAGGCGGCTTATCGCTAGAAAAGATATCACGTCTCACACAGGTCACACACGTCATGTTTACTACCGAACCAGCCTTGGATATATTCCTTAGGGGGCTATTACTCACGGTACTCGCTATGTTCTGGGTTGTCGTGCTCGTCCGCGTCAATGGGTTACGGTCATTCTCAAAGATGACTAATTTCGACTTCGTTATGACGGTTGCAATAGGATCTTTGCTTGCAGGCGCAAGCCAATCGACCAGTTGGGGCGCATTTGCACAGGCAGTTTTAGCGATGGCTGCATTGTTCGTTGTGCAATATGCAACTGCTCGAATGCGCAAAGCCTCTAACAAGTTTGAAACACTAATACAGAACACACCTGTCGTACTCATGCGAGACGGTAAGATCCTCCAAAAAGCGCTTACAGAGACTCGCGTTGCGAAAGATGATCTAATTGCCAAGCTCAGAGAGGCGAATGTCCTCGACTTCTCTGAGGTGCGGGCAGTGATCCTTGAAACGACAGGCGACATATCGGTACTTCACGGCGATAGATGTTCAGAGTCGTTATTGCAGGGAACTAAATACATCGATCTCTAGCTGGGGACTCTAGCTGGAAAGAAAGCGAGAAAGAGAGCTGTCGTTACTAAAATCTCAGAGGCGATTCTACATGTCAGCACCGCTCACGAATAAGGTAGCCCTGGTTACTGGCGCAACTCGGGGCATTGGCAAAGGAATTGCGATCGCACTCGTTCAATCCGGTGCCACGGTTTACATCACAGGCCGTAGTTCAACATCTCAAACAGCTACTGACTCCATCGCAGGCAGCCTCGAAGACACGCAGAATGCTGCTAAGCAATCAGCAGGTAGTCTAATTGCCTGCCAAGTTGACCATAGCGACGACGAGCAGGTGCAGCAGCTGTTTCATCGCATAAAAGTTGAACAACATGGCCAATTAGATATTCTTGTAAACAACGTCTATGGCGGCGTGCGTGCCTTGCGAACCTATCAGGGAAACCCCTTTTGGGAAGCTGACGCCAGCCTTTGGGATGACTGCAACAATGTAGGTTTGCGTAGCCATTACATAGCCAGCCGGTTGGCCGCGCAGCTCATGGTGCCACGCCAGCAAGGACTGATTATCACAATCTCTTCTTGGGGCGGACTCTCTCCTATCTTCGGAGTCGCTTACGGAACAGGAAAATCTGCCTGCGATCGCCTCGCCGCTGAAATGGCAGCAGAACTCAAGCCCCACAACATCACCTCCATTGCCCTGTGGCCCGGCATCGTAGGGACAGAACACATCACAGAACTGGTTGAAGAAAGCAGCGCTACAGACGATCCACAGATGGCAATGATGCACACAAAATTCAACTGGGAAACGCCAATTTTTACAGGTCGTGTCATCGCTGCGATCGCAGCTCAACCCAACACATTACCCCTCACCGGAAAACTACAGATCGTCGCTGAACTAGCGGCAACCTACGGAATTGTTGATCAAGAAAACAACCAGCCAGCCTCTCTGCGATCGCTCAAATTCCTACTGCCCATGCTGTTGCCACCGCTCAAAGCTCATACAAACATCATTCCAAATCTATACGTTCCCTGGTGGATCTTGCTAATCACCGCACTCAGCGCTCCTCGCAAATAAGCGGCCCCTTTCAAACAGTTCAAACAGAGCCTACTCACCGGCTGGCGAAACATCGCGGTCAAACGCCCGTCATCCAGGTGGCCGCAAAAAGCGAAATTCCCAACATGCATACGCAGCTTGCACCGATGACTCGCCCTAATTGAGCTAGGGGAATGGGCAGTGATAGAGTTGCCTTTTTTGCGAGTCGCTGCTGCGCCACCCGGGCACCCCACCGATGCGTAAAAATCGCCATAATGCCAATCCAGGCAAGCGTCATTGCCATCCCTGCTGAAATAGCCAGCACCATGGCAACGCTCTGCCACAGCATGTCATTGGCTAGCCCATACAGCAAAACCAATAGTGCACCACTGCAGGGAACTGACCCTACTGCCAGCGCCAGCCAGCCGCTCATGCTGTTCGCTTCACCGCAGGATAGGCAGCTACAGCTTATCCATTCATTCTGGCCACTTTTCGCAGACGTGCCTTGACGATTTGAGGAACGATTGGAGGAATGATTTGAGGGACGGTTTGTAGATTGAGCTGACGCTTGGATCTGCTGGCTTAAACTGGGATAGAGCAAGTCACTTGGGGTGCTATCTGGCTGTAGGGCTACTGAGGAGGACGTAAGTTGGGGCTTTGTCTTTTTCGTTAAGGTTTGCCGTAGCATCCAGCCGCCTAAGAGAGCGATCGCCCCATAGCTAATTAGCTGAACCACTCGATAGTTACTCTCTGCAGCAACCCCTATCTGGCGCATCACTGTATCGGTAAAGATCACCAGAAGAATCGCTGAGAACACATGGAAAATGGCAATTTGTCCGCCCATTAGCAGCCCTCGCTGCAAACTGCCTCCTCGTCCTACAAAGTAAGAGACAATGACCGCTTTGCCGTGTCCTGGCCCTAAAGTATGCAAAATGCCGTAGCTGAACGACATAAGCAGTGCAAAAATCATTGATTGAGGCGACTTCTGGCTTTGTATTTGGTTGAGCGCAGTGGTTAAAGTATTAGAAATCGCTCTAGGGAGCTGTTTCCAACCCTGGAGGGTGAGAAGAGAACTGACTGAGTACGACGGGACAACTGGCTGGCTGTCAGTAGAGACGATTGACCTCAGGTTCATTGTGTAGCTTACGTCCACCGTCCGAGAACCGTCCAACTGAAACAGTTCATAGCTACCCTCATGTGCCTGCAGTTCACCTTCTACCTGCACAGGTGAAAAGATACCTGGATTGTCTACGGCTTCAGATGTTTTGATGTACACCATTTGATTAGGCGGCGGCGCCGGCACATGAACACAAGCGCCAGCATAGGGCACCAGTAAAAACTCGTTCATCTGCTTTTCCTGGCTTCTAACTTGACCAGCATCTGCGCCCAGCGGCAACACATAACCGTCGATAAGAACAAGGCTGTCCACAACATCGGTATTAGTCGCACGAGACTGCGCCGCCCAGTATGCCCTAGCCTCGTCTGCTTCCTTGAGCAGTTCGTCGGTATCCATGCCTTCAGCCACAAACAGCGCTTCCAGTCGCTGAAGCTCTTTTCTTTCAAGGCTCTCAGGTGCAGGCTGATTGACCTTAATCCATTCTCGTAGCTGATATAGCTCAGAGAGCTGATAGGTCTGGGTGGTCGTCAAATGCTCGTAGGGGTTGCGCAGGTGAGTAGACTGCGACTTCAAATCGTCCCAGGTCACTGTAGTTTGTGCCGACGCAGGGACAATCGGACTCAGCACAAAAACACAGCTGAGCAGACAGGCCCAGCAGTAGGTAGCGTAGCGCCGCCACCGCCGCGAAAAAAAGCCCATTGCATCTGACCTGCCTAACTTTTCGTTAGTATAGCAGTCTAACTTATTAGGAAAATATGCTCTAACCATACACAAAGCGGATCGGTAAGTTTCTCAAAGCATAGCCTGATATTTTTTTGCAAATCTGCGGCTATCGTTCGCGCTTGCCATCCGATTTTTCTAACTGAAAAAACAACAACGTCACAACACCGGAGACAACGATCAACACAACATTAATTGCCAGCAGCGCCATTCCGCCCCAGCCTCGTATTGGGTCATGAGAAAGAAATGCGATCGCACCTGCAACACCAGCAGGCACCAGCGCTAGCGCAGCCACTACCCCAACGAGCGTATCTGTCTTTCGTTCAGTGATTGCAACCATGCCAGCAATACCAGCCGCGATCGCCGTTACAACGCTATACCATCCAGGACTCACCCGCTCTTGCAACAGTGTTCTATCCAGTAAGTTAGCTTCCTCGGGTAAGACATGCGTAATATTAAGCAACCATGTGACAGTGAGTGCCGCAGCGATCGCAACCCCTAACCCTAGTCCTGCTGAAACACCCCCCTCAATCACCAATTTCCGTTCTCATTTCACATTCGCAAAAGAGATTTAGGCCAGAGGCGTCAAAGCAGGCGCAATCACCATTGAGCCAATTAATACAGGAATAGAGTTCGTCAATAGCGCGACTGCTGACAAAATCCCAGAAGTCGCCATTAGAACAATATACGCCACGCTAAATTCACTCAGCGCAACCACTCTCTGCATAGTTTCGTCGTCAATCTTCTGAAAACCAACCAAGTTCTGTTCCTTACAATCCAAAACATACACGCAGAAAGCAAGTCTCATGGAGAGACTCGTTTAACTCTATTTTGGTCTCAATATGATAGAAAATATCATTCTGAGACTCACAACAAGACTAAGCCTTGAAAAGGCACATTCTTGCACTAAGACCAGTCAGCTACAACAATCTTTCCAAGCGTGGTCCCAGACTCAATCTGACGGTGTACCTCACGCAAATTCTCTGCGTTGATAGGGTGAACAACCTTCTGGCAAGTGGTTCGAATGTCATCACTGTCTATCAGCTGACTTACCCGATTCAGTAGCACTTGCTGTGCTGCCATATCTTCTGTCTGATACATTGAGCGGGTAAACATAAACTCCCAGACAAAGCCAGCGCTCTTCCGCTTCAGCGGCCCCATCTTCAAAGGTTGCTCATTTTCTACAATTGAACAGATTGTTCCCTGCGGCTTGATTATCTCTGTCATCGCTGGCCAGTGCCCGTCAGTATCGTTCAGACATAATATGGCGTCAATATGCTTATAGCCAACGCTGGCAATCTCTTTTACCAGGCTGTTCCGGTGATTAACAACCGCATCTGCGCCTAGCTGCTGACACCATTTAATCGTCTCAGGCCGAGACGCACTTGCAATCACCGTCAGCTTTGCCACCTGCTTAGCTAGCTGAATCGCAATCGAGCCAACGCCGCCAGCACCGTTAATAATCAAAATAGACTTGCCTGCGTCCTCGCCAGACCGGCCTATCCCCAATCGTTCAAACAGTGCCTCCCACGCGGTAATCGTTGTCAGTGGCATAGCCGCTGCTTGCGCAAAGCTCAACGTCTTGGGCTTGCGGCCAACAATTCGCTCATCTACCAGCTGAAATTCACTGTAGCTGCCAGATCGGGTAATATCGCCCGCGTAGTACACTTCATCCCCTATACGAAACGCTGTAACCGATTCCCCAACGCCGACAACGACGCCTGCCGCATCCCAACCCAAGATTTTCGGCTTGGCCTCCACACCATCTTCCTCTTTATCTTTGGGCGATCGCACCTTAGTATCTACCGGGTTAACAGAAATCGCCTTGACTGCAACTAACAGGTCGTATCCCTTTGCGGCTGGTGCTTCTAGTTCAACATCTTGCAGACTATCGTCATCAGTAATAGGCAGATACCTATAAAGCCCAACAGCTTTCATAAGAAAAACCAAAAAGAGAATAGGAAAACCATTATACGTAAGCCTGTAGCGCTAACTGTCCTGGCTGCAGCAGTGACCGTCTCCGTCACAATCGCATGCCAGCAGCTCAGCTATCTGGTTCAACAGGTCTGGAATATCAAAGGGCTTGCACAGCAGGCCATTAGCCCCTGCCTTCATACCTTTATTCAAAACGGAGCGATCGTGAGCCGTCAACAGCAAAATAGGAATATGAGCCGTCTTCGGATTCTGGCGAATTTGGCGGGTCACCTCATAGCCATTCATCTCCGGCATCATCACATCTAGCAAAATCAAATCTGGCGGCAGTTTCTGCACTGTTTCCAGCGCACTCTTCGCACTCTCAGCACCGCTAAACTGATAGCTTTCCTCACTCAAAATGGCTTCAAGCAAAAAAAGATTATCCGGCGTGTCATCGACCGCCAAAATCTTAGGATTTTCAATAGTCGTCATACTACTCTCATTTGCCATGCGCCATCCGCAACAAGGCCCTCTATATAGGGCCATGCAGCGAACAGCATGCCTACAGTCAACATCTCTCAAAACCTACCAGCGCCAACCTCACTTGTGCTCCTACCAGCGACAGAGAACGACCTAAAGCAAAACTAAAGATCCCTTTTTGCCTCTCTGTTTGAGCTGCCAAGCACGCCGCTTGACAATTTATTTTATATTTAGCAAAATAGCTAAATAAGGAACCACGCCGATACACCTTGGATAGGCAACAGTTAAAGCAGTGAGTTAAAGCAATAAACGAAAGCAGTAAGCAAAAGCAGCGAGCGACCTCCACGGTAAATAACCCTAGTGAATGACATATACAAAGCCCTCTCCGATCCCACGCGTCGTCGCATTCTTGAGCTATTGCGAGATCATGACATGACCGCTGGCGAGCTGGCCGAACACTTCAGCCTGGCAAAACCCACTCTCTCTAGACACTTCTCAGTCCTCAAACAGGCCGATCTCATCCATGCCGACAAGCAAGGTGTCACGATTACCTACCATCTCAACCTATCCGTCCTCGAAGATGCCTTACTGCTCATGATGAGTAAATTTAAGCTATCTCCTCAACCATCCACAGACGCCAACCCCTTACCTAATATAGAAGGCGCTAGCCATGAAACTTAAACGTACGCTTCTAATCAATCTGACGATTATCGCCGCCATGCTGGCACTATCGCTTTGGGCATGGATTCAGCTGCCTACTAATAGTCAGATTCCTATGCACTTTGATGCAACCGGTGTCCCAGACAGATACGCTGGAAAAAGCGGTCTTCTAGAACTTCCCGCAGTTGCGTTAGGACTGTCTCTCCTCTTTGTTGTTGTTCCTAGTATTGAGCCTCTACAGAAAAACATTCAGCGATCGCACAAAGCCTATACAGCCTCCTCAATCATTGCAGTCGCTGCGATCGCCACTATTCACACAGCGATCACATTCATCGCTCTCGGTCAGCCAGTCAGTATTCCAAACGTTGTCAACATAGTGATAGGCCTAACATTTATAGTCACTGGCAACTATGCGAGTAAAATTCGACGCAATTTCTTCTTTGGATTCCGCACACCCTGGACTCTCTCTAGCGAAAGGGCTTGGCACAAAACTCATCGCCTCGGCAGTTGGCTGCTGCTGCCACATGGTGTTGCTTTCTTCGCAGCAGGCCTACTCAGTGCGTCTTTTCTAGTCACTTGCGTGCTCACCGTTAGCCTCATTGTTTCTCTTCTATTAGTGCTGCCTGTTTACTCCTATCAAATCTGGAAGACAGATCCTAATCGGCTTACTCAATAAATAATCTCTCAAACAGTACCGCGCAAACACTGTCGAACCAACATGGACTTTCTTTACGAAATACAGCGCCGTGAGCCGGTCTTTCAACATCCTGAATGGGGAACCACACAGCAAGACTTTGAAAACCTCACAGACCCGAGCTTTTACGGGATAGACAGCTATGGTCGACGCTATAGCCGTGAGCAAGCCATTACAACAGCGCTGGTCATGTACAAAGATCCAGGCTATAAAGGTCTCCATTCCTGGCCCACTGAAACCTGGGAAATTGGCAAGTTCGAATGGCTTGGCATTTCTCACAACAAGCTACTGGTTACCTACATGCTTCTCACCCGCAATCAGTTAACCCGTCGTACCTCAATCTGGCGAATCGAAAACAACATTTGGACTATTGTGTTTCACCAGGCAACGCCAGTACAAGACTAGCCACTCTAGCGTTGTTGCTTCGTGCAACAATTCTCTTCATCCCCGACTGCGGCCCTTTCCACACATAAACTGAGAACGCTCACCCAGACTACGACCGTGTTGCCACAAATTCATGCCAAGTGCTAGCTGGTCAGATTCCCAGTCTGCCAGCGCCTGCGGCACATTATGACTGTGGTCTACTAAAGCCTCTACCAGCGCAATCGCATTCGCCGCTGCCTTAGCCGTACTGGCCGCTGTATGAGGCCTGGGAATAAACGCGGCATCTCCTATCAGTGCAACCCGGTCGAACGCCATCTGGGGCACGCCTAAATCTAAAATTGACTGCACAAAAGGCTCTTTAGTAGCCGCAACCAGCTTTTGAAAAGGTGCGATCAGTACCTGATCCGCATAGTCACGCATTTCCTGTTCTGCGGCAGCAGACATCATACCTGGCGGAACAGAGTAGGTCCTTTGTCTCTCACCTTTATCAGTCAGCAGCCGGGGTAGCTCTGTCTGCTCATCGTAGTTGACATACCAAACCCAGTTGAATCGACGTTCTCCAGGAACAAGCGATTCATTTTCGCCCGGAATCACGTACTGCAAAATATGAGAGTTAGGAAAATCATAAAACACGAAGCGCTCAGTGAAAATCTCAGCGGCTTCAGGCTCAAGGTCGGCTTCGTCAACCAGTCCTCGATAGCCCACATAGCCTGCATACTGGGGTGCATAAGCTGGTAATAGCTGTTGTCGAACAGTTGAGGTGGGTCCGTCTGCCCCAATCAGCAAATCGCCCGTTTCATCAGAGCCATCGGCAAAAACAGCCGTTACCGTTCCATTACCCGGTCGAACTTCTGTGAGAACTTTTCCCTGATGGTAGTGCTCATCAGGAAAGTGTCTTCTCATGGTGCGATAGAGAATATTCCAGGAAGTGAGCGTCTGGCGCATAGGCATTCGATCGATGCGGCCATCTTTTTGTAGGTAGTAGCGCTCAAAGGCATCAACGCCCAGCGCAGCTGTTGCAATACCTGCTCGCTTAAACGCGGTCACAACATCAGCTTGTAAAACAACCCCGCCGCCTCGACTGTCCAGCTCATGGGCAGAACGCTCGTAAATATCTACCTGCCAGCCAATAGAGCGTAAAAGGACTCCAGAGAATAGCCCAGCGAGCGAACCGCCAATCACAATTGCCCGCCTGTTAACTGTTGGTGTATCTACTGCTGGTTGATCTATTGAGTTTGTGGATACAGTCATGCAGTCTCTCTTTTCAGGGCTGCGACAAGAGTGCCAACAGACTGAGCACCCGAGATAGTTGTATTGCCGATACGGATACTGGGCACGCCGCGGATACCCTGCGAAATCGCCTGTTTTTCCAAGCGCCGCACCTCCTCAACCCCTGCGTTTGACGATAGAAAGCGGCTCACAGCTTCAGTCTCCAGACCGATTTCCCCTGCTAGTGCGCTCAACGTTGCCGCCTGACCGATATCTTGCCCTTCGCTGAAGTAAGCACGCAAAATGCGATCGCCCATTTCAGTCGCCAGCCCACTTTTCCCAGCCAGCCAGGTTAAACGGTGCGCGTTGAAAGTATTCGGCGTCACCTTTATCTTTTCATAATGAAACTCAACTTCGTCTGCTTGCGTAGCCTGTACTGTTTGCGCGTCTAGCTGCTGAGAATGGGCCCAGCTACCAAACTTCGTACTGCGGTAGAGCTGGCGGTCTATCCCCTCTGCGGGCATATCCGGATTAAGTTCAAACGGCAGCCAAACTCGCTCTACGTCTACAGAAAAATCAAGTTGTTCAATAGCTTGATCCACCCTGGATTTAGCCACCCAGCACCAGGGACAGATAAAGTCAGACGTCATGTAAATCGTGAGGGCCATAGTTAATTTCTTTGCTTGCCTCCAACCGCTTAATGAGATTGACTTCACTATAGGCTGACTCAATAAGAATGTTAATATAGCGCTTATGCTAATTACCTTTGCAAAAAATGCAAAAGTAATTACTGGGCGTGAATACCTGAGTAAAAATCAATGGATCAGCTCGCGGCTATGCGGTCGTTCGTGAAGACAGTTGATGCTGGCGGCTTTTCGGAAGCCGCCAGACAAATGAAGCTGGCAGTTTCTTCAGTCACTCGCCAGGTTAATAGCTGATTGACTGACAAAACATAGGCTTGGACGCGATTAAACCTATATGCGGATG
>ERZ1740058.1450-NODE-1450-length-11131-cov-6.022391_pt1 | contig 11131 bp, 9 predicted proteins | sample MGYA00581745_ERZ1740058 | MGnify/ENA primary metagenome ERZ1740058 (study PRJEB43018, sample SAMN04849742) | marine metagenome | isolation source: floating plastic debris | place: Pacific Ocean | collected 2008-08-30 | study: EMG produced TPA metagenomics... | reverse complement strand
TGGTAGGGGATGCCGTTACGAACAAAAACCAAAAACCGGAGAAGCTCCAAAAGCCTCCCCGGTTTTTGCCAGCCAATCAACTGGCGAGTCCCTACAGTCTAGAACTCAGTCCAGCCGGTAACCTCAAACTAGCTAGTAGGTTTCTACGTGCCAGCGATGCTCTTTCTTCATCTGTTTACAGAAGTCATTCCAGTTGGCACCATTTTTCTCCGCTTCAGCGGACATCGCGGCGTCAATGCCATCTTCCATACCCTTGAGACCACACATATAAGTATGAGTCTTCGGGTCTTGGACCATTTCCCAGATGCGGGCAGCATTCTCCGCAACGCGATGTTGAATGTACATCTTGCCGCCTTCCGCGTTCTGTTGTTCACGGCTGATGGCGTAGGTCAGCTCGAAGTTATCAGGATACTTAGCCTGTAGCTCTTCTAGCTCTTCCTTGTAAAGGATGTTGGCGGAATAGGGGACGCCAAAAATCAGCCAAGCCTTGCCATGGAATTGATAGTCAGGATTCGTTGCGCGTTCAGCATCCTTAAACATGCGCCAGAGATAAGCTCGGAAAGGGGCAATCCCCGTCCCAGTTGCCAGCATGATGACCTTAGCATCCTCATCATCAGGCAATAGCATTTCTTTCCCGACTGGACCAGTCACCTTAACCTCTGTCCCAGGCTCAAGATGACAGAGATAGGATGAACAAACTCCGTAGACGGTTTCTCCAGTCTCAGGATCTTGATATTCCAGCTCACGGACACAGAGTGAAACGGTCTGATCGTTCATATCATCGCCGTGCTGAGTTGAGGCGATGGAATAAAGACGTAACTTATGGGACTTGCCCTTTGCATCAGTGCCTTCGGGAATGATGCCAGCACTCTGACCTTCCAGGTAGCGGTAATCGCTGCCTGACAAATCGATCTTGATATGCTGAACAATGCCAGAACCGCCTTCGCGCACGAGCGGCTCATTCGAAATCACCTTTGCCACCAGAGGGCTCTTAGGCTTGTATAGATTAGCGGGAATGTCTTTTTTCTTTGCCTTGGGTGTCGCTTGAGTCATAGACTTACCATTGTCTTGCTGGGCAGCGGCCGCAGGCACGCTCTGACCATTGACATCGTCATTGACCGGCGTGATGCTAACAATTTCACCACCCATGCGAGTGATGCGCTGCATCTCTTGATTCATCCGGCTATAGGGCACAGTGATGAATACGCTACCGCTCTTACGAATGGGGCTACCCATTTTGTCGGGTTCAGCATTCTGCCGTAGCCCCTTGACTTCATACTTGAATAAGCGACTTCCCGATACAGAGATGGCGTTACCGCCGCTTACGCTTGGATTGTACATGTGCTAACTGTTGTGACTCCGAGAATCAACCTACACTGACAGGCATGCCTGCCGCCCCCTTAGCTGGAAAGTCAGAAAATAGGGTGCAACAACCTACCGCAGCGTCATTCTTATTTCCCTAGCGTATCACTGTACCGGAAAGCGCTCTGAAATCAAGCTGCCGGAGTGAACTCGACACCGGTCTGAGAGACGTTCTCAAGGACGATCGCGAATTACCTGCTGACTACAAAATAATCGAAGATTCCGCTCAGCAGTGTGTCTTTAATCGCATTTTTATAATAATCATAGGTTTCACTACTCCAGGTCATTGCCACGGTCATTTGGCTTCAGACATCGAGCCGTAAATTACGTTAATCCTGTGCTTTGAGAATCGACGCTTCAACGTAGAGTAACCACACTACGAGAGATGTCAGCCTCAGAGCGTGATGCTTCCTTACTGTATTGAGGAAAAGTCGTCAGACCATGACATCAAAGGCTATTTCTTAGAACGCAGATAATAGTTGAGACTGAGACTTGTGAGCCGTGATACCGATTTGATACTATGACGTCTTAGTAAGGACGTTAATGATAGGAATCGTCTTGTTTTAGCAAGCTTGATGAACTTCAGGGAATTTAGGTTTCGTGTGAGTCATCCTATCGGTCGTCTCTGCCCCTGGCTGTTCTGGCTCAATGGCTTCGGTTGGTTGAATTTAGTACAGCATATCGACATAACCAAATTTGTCGGACTCGGCAGAGATGGGTAAGTGTTAGCAATTATGATTTCACTTCATCTCAAGTGTCCGTCATTTTAATGATTTAGGTCTACTAGCGAACGAGGAAGATGGCGACTTTGTTCAAGACTGGTACCCAAATCTAATCTAATTATCAATTTCAGTTGTTTTCTGTTTGCTCGAGGAAAGCTATGACAAGTAAGCCGGATCGCGTGGTTTTAATTGGGGTTGCTGGCGACTCTGGATGTGGTAAGTCCACGTTTTTGAGACGACTTGCCGATTTGTTTGGTGAGGAATTCATTACGGTCATTTGTTTGGACGACTATCACAGCCTGGATCGAAAGCAGCGTAAAGCGGCCGGTGTGACAGCTTTAAATCCGAAGGCAAACAACTTTGACTTAATGTATGAGCAGATCAAAACGCTGAAAGATGGGAATTCGATTGACAAGCCAATTTACAACCATGAAACCGGCGAGATTGATCCGCCTGAGCGGATCGACCCTAACCATATCGTCGTGGTTGAAGGTCTGCACCCCATGTACGATGAGCGGGTTCGTGAGCTGTTAGATTTCAGCGTTTATCTCGACATTCACGACGACGTCAAGATTGCTTGGAAGATCAAGCGCGACATGGCTGAGCGCGGCCACACCTATGAAGATGTGCTGGCTTCTATCAACGCCCGTCGTCCTGACTTTGAAGCTTACATCGACGTTCAAAAGCAGTATGCAGATGTTGTCATTCAGATTCTACCGACGCAGCTGCTGCCCGATGACGAAGAGAAAAAGATTTTGCGGGTTCGTTTGCTGCAGAAAGAAGGAATTGAAGGGTTTGACCCGGTCTACCTCTTTGATGAAGGCTCAACCATTGATTGGATTCCCTGTGGTCGTAAGCTAACCTGCTCCTTCCCCGGTATTCGGATGCATTACGGCCCCGACAGCTACTACGGCAACGAAGTTTCGGTGCTGGAAATTGATGGTCAATTTGAGCGCTTAGAAGAATTGATTTACGTTGAGAGCCACCTTAGTAACACCTCCACCAAATACTACGGTGAGATGACGGAACTGCTGCTTAAGCACCGCGAATATCCTGGCTCTAACAACGGTAGTGGGCTCTTCCAGGTGCTGGTGGGTCTAAAGATGCGTGAGAGTTACGAGAAGATTGTGGCGAAGACTCCTCAAGCGGTCGGCTAAGCGACCTTTTTGAGGCGATCGCGTCAGCTATCTGTAGCGAAGGGACGGTGAGTAAACTCACCGTCCCTTTTTGATGTTGTGCCATCGTTCTATAGCAGCATTCGGAATGCTGAAGTCGGAATTGAAATGCCGATCAGATGTTATACGGTTTTAGCTTTAGCGATTGAGAGCAGCTTGATCAAACTGCGGCTGCTATACGAAGCCCCCGATGAGTGACCCCAGCGATCCATTTGCCCTGACTACCGCGCCACATGAGCCTTCGCTATGTGACGACAAGCAACTCAATCCGTTAGGATTTCGGCGCTTGGCCCACTGCTACTGCTGTGTGGATGCAGCAGAACGCGGCATGCGGAGTTCGGAAGAAGAACACTAACTGTGTGGTCATTCTAGAAATTACAACTGTCCTGACCGAATGTGTAGATCGTCTTAGTTCAAAGCCACTGTAGAAAAAACAGCAGCGGTTGTCTCATGGCAAGACAACCGCTGTCGCAGTTCAGCCGGTTATTATGACGAGCGATGACCGCTGAAGCGGCGCTCTAATGGCTGTGGTGATGATGATGCCCGTGAGTATGCTCATGATGATGATCGTGGGCGTGGGCATGGCTGTGCATTTGGGACTGGGCGTGAGCGATCGCCAGCTCCGGATTCACCGTGAGCGCGTCGGCTGCCAGCAGATCACGAATTTGACTGTCAGCCCAATCAGCCACCATCGTTAAGAACGTAGGGTGGTCATTGACGCAGGGCATCTGGACAAAGCTGATATCCTCATGCTTTTTCCGCACGTTCTCGATAATGTGCTCAACATCCAGCAGCGTTTCATGGTTTTCGGTAGCGAAGCCGATGGGCATCATGACGATCGCTTTAGCACCCAATTCAATCAGGTTTTGGGTGGCCAGCTTGGCGTTAGGCTGAGTCCACTTGATCATGGGTGTTTGGTGATTGAGCCAGCCGACTGAAACGAGTGGATAGCGATGAATTAACCGCTCTCTTACTCGCTCATACAGCATCTGACTTTCATCGATACCAGAGGTAAAGCCCTTGGCCTCAAAAGGACAACCATGGTTCATCAACACAATGCCGATTTGCGAAGGTAAATAGGCCTGTGACAGCTCAGCGCTAATTTTTTCCTCAACCATCTGCACCATAAGGTCTAGGTACGCGGGTTGGTCAAAAAACGAGGGAATGTAGCGCACCCCTTTAACCCAGTGCTCATGACCATCACTGAGTTGGGTCAGCGCATTGTTTACCTGTTCGATAGCAATGCCGCTAGTAAAGATGGAATCAACCACTAGCAGCGGATAAATCAGCAATTTACTGAAGCCTTCAGCCTTGATTTGCTCCAGCACTTGAGCAGGCAGGTAAGGCTGGCAAAAATTAAAGGCTTTGAAAACTTTGACGCGATCGCCCCAGCGAGCTTGCAGTTCTTGCTCTACGCCCGCCCGTTGTTTCTCAAAAATAGCGTTGTGAGGTGAAATGAACTTATCGTGCTGATGACTCCATTCATGCAGATCAAACATTGCCAGCAGCTTCGCCATCGGTGGATAAACCCAGGTCGGCACCGGAGCGAACTTAGCTGTGAGCAAATTTAAAGCTTGCTCGTTGTAGTTAGCAAAGTCATCGTAGCTTTCAACCTCTCCGTATCCCATCAGGAGAACTGCAACCCGGTCATGGTCAGTTGACGAGTTCACCCCAGGAACTTTAAAGCTTGCTTGAATGTTTTGAGTAGTAGTAACCAAACCGTTTCCTCGATGATGCTTGCGAAGATTCTAACGGCACAATTGAATTAAATGCGGACTTTTTAGTGATACGTTAACATCCGTCTAGATAAACATCGGCTAACGGATGGAGGGCTCAATATTTAAGCAGAGAAGTCCTTTCACCACTTGCCAAGGACAGATTAGGAGAGGAAGATAACGACTGAATTTAAATTATTGACAACGGTCAAAAAAAACTTAGGTATAAGTTTTATGACCTCTTTTATTGAAATGAAAAGTTTTCTAATAATGTCTTTTACGCTGGATTTCTGAACGGCTTTGGGATGCACGATTCAACCTATTTCAATATAATTGCGCTGCGAATTTCAGCAGTGGTATCAGCGCAATCTGAGTTTGTGGCGAGCGCACGGAAACGCTTTATGAATTTGATCGATCAACTCTGGCTCAATCCTCGGTCAGCTTGGGTTGGCACGGTGTTAGGCATTTTGTTGGTCTCAGTACCCGTCTTTTTTGAAGCTCCCTTAGTCAGAGCCGCCCCCGGCCTCAGCTTGCTGCTGACCGGAGTATGGGTAGCGAGCAGTGTGCGGCTGGGCCGACACCCACAAACCGCTTTTGTCGGTGACTTGTTACTAGGGCTCAGTTGGAGTTGGCTCGCTGGAGCGATTTACTGGGGGTGGTTTCGGTGGGAGCCGCTGTGGCATATCCCGATTGAGTCGATTGGTTTGCCCGTGGCCTTCTGGGGGTTACATCGCGGGTGGGGCAAGGTGGGGCACTGGTTTTATCTAGGGTCGCTGTTAGGAACGGCAATTACCGACGTGTATTTTTATTGGATGCACTTGATGCCTTATTGGCGGCAATTAATGGTGGCGCCGCCTACTGAGGCCTTGGACATTGTGCAAGCTGGGTTTCGTCAAATTCAGACCTATGAAGGGGTGGGCATGGCAGTCGTATGCGCTTCCCTGCTGCTGGCGTTGGCTTGGCAGGGCTGGCGATCGCCCCACCGTCATCTATGGATCTTTAGCGGCACTCTAGTTGGCACGTTGCTAGTTGATGGGCTGTTTGTGGTCTTAGCAAGTTTATAGTCACTGTTGTGCATAAGCTTTTAGTAGCGCCGCGCTCACAGTGATGGTCAGAGTAGGTAGGCAGCGATCAGCGCCGCAGGGTTAGGGTAATTGAGTGATCGGTGCTACGGTTAAAACAGCTCACGAGATGGCAAATAGCAATTGTTTATGCCCGTCATAGAATATTCGTTCGCAAATGACTCTACAGTTATTAACAAATAGTTACAATGGATATTGAGTTCAGCTCCTAAAAGGCGAGATGACATCGATTGTGTTTGGTAATTTGCCCGTCCCTGGTCAAAGCGGCGATCGCGTCGTGAGCAAAGCTGTTACGGCGGCAATTTCAGCTTTATTCAAGCAGACTGAGAAGCTTGAGGCTATTGTGCGTGCCGAGCCGGTTGCTAAGCTCTTCCAGGGCAGTGTTGATGGTTTTGACTTCATTGGTAAAGGATTGCTGATGTATAGCGGTCTGCGCGTAGAGTCGATGGAATTCTATGTGCAGTCGGTAGCAATTGACTTTGGCGCTATCTTCAAAGGCCAAGTCAAGCTTAAGCAGTCCACTCAGGCCAATATGCGTATTGTGTTGACCGAGGCCGATCTCAATGCCTCCTTCAATACTCCCTTTTTGATTGAAAAAATTCAGCAGCTTACCTTTCGGGGTGAGCCTTTGAACTTTGACGACGTCCAGCTAAAGGTTGAAGAAGGCGGCTTGCTAAATTTGCGTAGCCAAGTTCGAGTCGGCCAGGCCTCCGAACCTCAAGCCGTGCAGTTCACGGCCCGAGTTGAGGTGCAAGAACGCCGTAGCATCCGGTTCGCCGATGTTGACTATGGCAACAGTCCAGCAAATCTAGAGCTGAGTCAGGCGCTGGTCAATCATCTCAACAACCTGTTGGACTTAGACAAGTTTGCCCTGGATGGCATGCAACTGCGTGTTGATCAGTTGCGGCTTCGCAATCAGAAGCTGACGCTGTATGGCATTGCCAACATCACGGACTTTCCTCGTCGGGCGGCACCCAAGGCCATGGCGGCCTAGAGAGACCGATACGGATTGGTCGCTAGCGCTAACAAATTAAATAAAAATAAAGAGATAAAGTTGGCAGTGATGCAATTGCACCGCCGCTGGTCAACCCCTTTCCAGTAGAATGATTTGGGGCTTTGATCTGGTTGGTGGGTGAGATCAGAAAGGTGCCGATGACACAATTAGGGCTGTTGCAGCAACTAGGATGGACTCAAATTCGACACTTAACCAATTGAAGGCAGCGCTCCCGTCCGGGCAGTTGCCTTCTAGCTATCGCGTTTATTTCAAATACACCCTAATTGCTCTATGCCACGCCCTCGAAGACCACATTTTGACGAGTTCGGCTCAGCAGTCAGGTCAAGAGCCTCTCGTTTTGGTCACTTTCCAAGAAGGCAAATGGTACCTGCAGGAAGCTGAGCGCTATTTAGACATTGCTCAAAAATCTGTCGAAGTCGCGATCGCGGCTTGCGCCGACAGCGGCTTTGAAAGTCACCCCACAGGGCAGCTAGACAATGTTTCTCTCGTTGAGATCTCTCGTGATGACGGTCTGGCTAATGAATGGAATCTGATTATTGTGGCTCCTGGCTATACGGCCATGGTGCTCTGCCATGAACTCTCCCCCGAAGAGTATCAGGCTGATACCCAACCTCGTAGCGATGTTGAGCGCAAATTCTATGGACTGTGGACGTTTGATCGATCGGCAGTCGAGGCTGCCGCTTCAATTTTGATTGAGCGCATGCGGCCGTACAACGAGGCTTTGGCGGCTCGTCTTAGCACCCTACAGCAGCAAATGATTACCACCCCTGAGGCGGTGCCCATTGACTTGACGAGTGTCGTGTCACGCATTGTGAATTACTTGCAAGACAGTCAAGAGCATCTCATCACGGCTAACCGGCAAGCCCAAGAACTTTGGGAGCTCGAAGGTCATGCCCTACGGGTTAATCGCAATATGGCGGCCAATAAATTGCAGGCCTTTTTGCGGATGGCTCAGCGAGTCGATGAACGGGACCGAGAGAATCCTTTGGCTTCGTTACAGGTGGCTGCCCTTGCTGAAACCCTCGGTCAAATTCTGGACCTGCCTACCATTCGCCTCCGCCGGTTGCGGTTAGCGGGACTGTTGTTCCGCATTGGGTTGGCCGAAGCCCCGATCGAAGTCTTTCAGCAGCCGGCGAGTCAACTGCGAGAGTCTGAGTTAGTGACTTGGAACAACCGCGCCTATCTGGGTAGCCAGTTACTAGCGGCCATGGCTGAGTTGGAGCCCGTGCGGGTGATTGTGGGCCACCAGCTCGAAAATTGGGATGGTAGTGGCCGTCCTGATGGTTTGCGGGGAGAAGGGATTCCGTTGGAGTCGCGCATTTTACGGCTGATTGCTCACTTCCAGGAACTGACCCAGCCCCGGGGCGATCGCGACGCCCTGAGCTTGACCGATGCCCTCGAAAAATGCGTTCAACATAACGGTACTCGGTTTGACCCTGCCCTCATCGAACATTTAACGACCATTGTCCGATTAACAGAAATCGGTATGATGCAATTACCTGATCGTCCCAGCCAGTTACCGAAGGTCTGGTTGGAAGAATCGCTGTCCTCTATTACTTAATTTGCACTTGGCCTCGTTATGAATTTGTCTCCTACTTCATCCCCGGCATCACTGGACATGGCTGCCGTGCGGGCTGGCAAACACAAGAGCCTGAATGGGGCGATGCTGGCTGGGCAAGATTTATCGGGCGCTGAGTTAGTCGCCGTTAATTTGGCCAAAGCGAATCTAGCGGGGGCTAACTTGGCGGGGGCTAATCTCCGACAAAGTAGTTTGCGCTGCAATCTCCGGGGAGCTAACTTAGGCGGCGCTGATTTGGCGGGCGCAGACTTTCGCAATGCCGAGTTACAAGGCAGTACCTTAGTTGAAGCCCGATTTCAAAACACGAGTTTTGCAGGCGCTTTTATGGCTGGGGTAAACCTGAGTCAGGCCGATCTGACCGGTACCGACTTTCGCGGTGCGGATCTGCGCGGTGCGGATTTGCGTAAGGCCAAACTTGAACAGGCTGATTTCAGCAATGCCAATCTGTCAGGGGCTAATTTTGCCGACGCCAACTTAGAAGAAGCCATTTTGAATGGGGCCATTGTCCGCGGAACCAATTTCACCGGAGCTAACTTGCTTTGTGTAGAAGGCGAAGAGGTTAATTGGGAAGGCGCCTGTCTCGACGGTGCGGCTAGCGCAGGTAGTATCCTAGACAACTAGCTGCAAGTAAACCGGAGACAACGGTTTGGATCTCCCTTCCTTTATCTGGCTGTGGCGCATTGCGGCCTGGGCAATGGGCCTCACAGTGTTTTTATTTGTCTGCTTGGCAGCCCTCGGTGGTTGGCTGCGCTATCTCAGGCTACAAGGTGAAACCGTGCCCAAAGTTGAGGCTCAGACTTCGCTGCTGCCAAGTTTGCGCCTGCTGCATTTCAGCCTCGGCATAGTGCTGGTGCTTACGGTGCTTCTATTACTGGCTATTGGCATTGTCGGCACGTTAGGACACTTTGGCAGTTTGGGGCATTCTCTCCATCTGCCCGCCGGGCTCACAGTGGTGACCTTAACCCTGACCTCGGCTTGGTCTGCCACACAAATCGGCCATCCTCACAAGCCTTGGGCGCGATCGCTCCATCTCACCATTAACGGCCTGTTGATGCTGGCTTTATTGCTGGTCTCTTGGTCTGGCTGGATTGTGGTCCAGAAGTATTTGCCTTGACACGGGCTGCCCTATTTCTGAGTTGTGGACTTTACCTGAGAGCGCTCAGTGCGCACCCAGTCAGACTGCGGCTTAACCAAAAACTTGAAATAGAGAGGAATTTTCCACAGTAGGTAGCCGATCAACGAAACTAACGTGCTCAATGGAATATCCTTACGGGCAAAGCGGCACCAAGCCGCCGCGATCGCGACCAGCAAGGCTCCCCCCGAAGCTGCAGCAATGCTCGCTGGCAACCAACCCCACCCAATGAGACCGGCTACAGTTGTGAGCGCGAGTGTCAGCCCCCACAACATCACGAGTAAAGTTAGCGGTGGAATAGCGAGCTCAAGCCCCAAGGCCAACAAGTCTAGCCGTGCTAGTCTCAAACTTTGCCCCAAGAGCTGCGGCACATAATCTTGCAGCACCTTGAGATGCCCATGCTCCCAGCGAGTACGTTGGCTAGTCGCCGCATGGTTGCTGTCGGGCAACTGCCCCATGACTTGTACCGTGGGATCAAACAGTGGCGGCGAGCCAGCGATCGCCAAGTCAAATCCCAGTTTCATATCTTCCACAATGTGGCCACTGGCAACATCTACCGCGGTCAACACAGACCAAGGAAACGCCATACCAGTGCCAAATAGCAAACTGGGTAGACCGAGCTGTCGCAGGCCCAGAGGGCGAACCCAGTTCTTGACGGTAATGGCAAAAGCGGAAATCAACGCTTTGGTACTCTTTTGATCAGGCACTGCGAATAAATACCGAGACTGGATAGGTCGCCCCGTTGCCATGGCTTTTGCTGCCAGCGTCAGTAAAGACCCTTTTGTGGTGATGCAGTCGGCATCCATCATCACCACCACATCTGGAGCGTCAGCAGACAAGGCCCGAAGGCCGAAATCTAGGGCATAGCCCTTACCCCGTCGTTGGGTATCTTGCCGTTCTAGAACCTGGGCACCAGTCGCTCTGGCTACTTGGGCGGTTGCGTCTGTGCAGTTATCAGCAATTACTAGCAGCCGATCTTGAGGGCGTAGCTGCTGCTGAATGCCTTGTAAAACAGGGGTGATGGTATCGGCTTCATTGTGCGCTGGCATCAGCACAGCGACCTGGGCAGACTCTCTAAGCTGCTCGGTACTCGTTTTATTTGTCGGCAACCAAGCAGCGAGCAGGCATTCCGCCACAAAAACGCTGATGGGAATAGCCACTGCGATCGCGGCAAGTAGCGGCACGCCCAGAATCAAAGATAGCAACATCACGAATAATTACAGTAAGACTAGAGCTAGAAAGTTCCAGCTAAGTATTAGAAAACTGCTTGGTCAAAGACTGACAGCGAGAGACGTGAACGATGAGCGATCGGCTGCAAGCGCGAAGAATCTATCGCGCCCTCATCCAAC
>ERZ1740058.1449-NODE-1449-length-11132-cov-5.355511_pt1 | contig 11132 bp, 8 predicted proteins | sample MGYA00581745_ERZ1740058 | MGnify/ENA primary metagenome ERZ1740058 (study PRJEB43018, sample SAMN04849742) | marine metagenome | isolation source: floating plastic debris | place: Pacific Ocean | collected 2008-08-30 | study: EMG produced TPA metagenomics... | reverse complement strand
AGTAAGCAAGGGCCGACTGACCATGCCCAACGAGTCCAAAGCTGGAGTGACTTCGAACGATACTTTGGGGGGTTAGATTTCCGCAGTTACTTAGGCTATGCCGTTTATCAGTTTTTCCAAAACGGTGGGCAAGATGCTTATGTGATTCGGTTGGCGGCAGACGATGCGGTAGCCTCTACGGCATCTTTGCCTTTGGGCGAGACCTCCCTCAGCATTGAGGCCAAAAATCCGGGGACATGGGGCGATGACTATGGTGTCAAGCTGAAAGTGCGCGATGATGATCCGGACCGTTTTCGCATTGAGGTGATGTTTGCGCCATCAGACGCACCGGCTGTTGTCGTCGAATCGTTCGAGAATTTGTCGGCCACCATGGGCGATCGCCGCTATGTCGAAACGGTCATCAATGCTGAATCCATGTTCATTAAAGTGGACTCCGTTGGAGCGGCGTCGGGGGGGACAGGCACTGGGTCAACCGGCACTGGCTCAACGGGCACCGGCACGACTGGAGCCGCAACCGAGACGAACGCGATCGCAGATGCGGGGGGGACCCTTCTCGCAGGCGGGGCTGAAGGTACCGTCTTAAGTCCTGGGGATGCAGCTTTCACGAATGCTTTGGGGCTTGACAGTAGCGATACAGGGGTCAAACTGCTGGATTATGTGGACTTGTTCAACCTGCTCTGCGTACCGGGCGAAACAGCTCCGACGACCTTGTCTTCACTACAGGCTTACTGTCGCCAAAAAAGAGCCTTTTTGATCGCCGACTGTGAGGAAACGGCCACCTTTAACTCGCTGCAAGGCGGACCAAACGGCTCCTTGACCGGTAACGATGCGATTAACGCGGCGTTCTACTTCCCGTGGATTGACGCCCCCGACCCCATGCAGGAGAATCGTCCCCGGTCATTTCCCCCCTGTGGATTTGTGGCTGGGCTGTATGCCAAAACGGACGCTAGTCGAGGCGTCTTCAAGGCCCCTGCCGGAACGGATGCCAGCCTAGCGGGCGTGATTGGCGTGAGCGTTCCTTTGACGGATGCCCAAAACGGCGTTTTGAATCCTCAGGCCATCAATTGCATTCGCAATTTCCCAATTTACGGCACGGTGATTTGGGGCGCCCGCACTTTGCGGGGTAACAACGAAATTGGCTCTGAATGGAAATACGTACCGGTTAGACGCATCACGCTCTTTATCGAAGAAACCCTTTATCGAGGCACTAAATGGGCTGTATTTGAACCCAATGATGAACCCCTGTGGGCACAACTTCGTCTCAACATCGGCGCGTTTATGAACTCCCTGTTTCGGCAGGGCGCGTTTCAGGGGCGGACGCCCCAAGAGGCTTACTTCGTGAAGTGTGATGCTGAGACGACAACTCAGAACGATATCAATTTAGGTATCGTCAACGTGGTTGTGGGATTTGCCCCCCTCAAGCCAGCGGAATTCGTCGTCATCAAGATTCAACAAATCGCGGGTCAAATCGCAGTCTAGGGAGAGACATCATGGCGGAGTTTGTGGTTAATGCTGGACGGTTAGATCCCTACAAGAACTTTAAGTTTCGGATTAAATGGGATGGTCGGTACGTGGCGGGCATTAGCAAGGTTGGTGCCCTCAAGCGAACGACAGAGGTAGTTTCCCACCGGGATGGGGGTGACCAAAGTAGTTCTCGCAAGTCACCAGGACGCTCTGAGTATGAGGCGATTATGCTAGAGCGCGGCGTTACTCACGATGCTGAGTTTGAGCTTTGGGCCAACAAGGTTTGGAATTATCGCAACGCTCAAGCCGGACCTGAGAATCGGACGCGTGAGGCGTCCTTGCAAGACTTTCGCAAAGACATCATTCTGGATATCTTCAACGAAGCCGGGCAGAAGGCCATCTCGTACAAAATCTATCGTTGTTGGGTATCAGAGTATCAGGCGATTCCTGAGTTGGATGCGAATGCGAATGCGATCGCGATTCAATCAATCAAGCTCGAAAACGAAGGTTGGGAGCGCGATGAAGAGGTGAAGGAACCCCAGGAGGAAAGCTTCTAGCGATTATCCTTCTGCCTGTTGCCACGGGACTAATCGGGACTTTGCTTATGCGTGCACTGTCGGTGCCGGATTTGTTGGCCGTATGGGAACGAGGACTCGCCCAGTCTCCCACTGAGCGGGCATTGCTGATGTTAGCGACGGCCTGTCCAGACTTGTCAGTTCAGGAACTGGCAAAGCTGAGTATTGGGCAGCGGGACGATCGCTTACTCACGCTACGAGAATGGGCTTTTGGCTCTCAGCTCGTAAGCATTGTGGATTGTCCTAACTGTGGCGATCGCCTAGAGCTAGATTTCACCATTGCTGATATTCGCGTGCCGTCGAGGCCTGACGTAGCGACTGAGCACTCGCTCGAAGTCGAAGGGTACAGGGTAAAATTTCGACTGCCTAACAGTGAAGATCTGACGGCGATCGCCACACAGGATCCCCAAACGGCTCCTCAGTTACTGCTGAAGCGGTGTTTGCTAGAAACCACCGCGCAAAAATCAACCCCGCCCTTCGACCAATTACCGGAAAAAGTGCTGAATGATGTTGTGGCGCAAATGGCGTTAGCCGATCCGCAGGCGGAGATTAAGCTGGCAGTCACCTGCCCTGGCTGCGGTCATGCCTGGAAATCGGTCTTTGATATTGTGGCCTATTTCTGGGAGGAGTTGAACGTTTGGGCCTTGCGGCTACTGCGAGAAGTGCATATCTTAGCTTCTGCCTACGGTTGGCGAGAAGCTGACATTTTAGCGATGCATCCCTATCGACGGCAGTTATATCTAGAGATGGTGGGTCGATGAATAGCTATCTCGGTCACTTAATCCATAGAAGTCTTGAGCACGGTAATCGAGTGCGGCCCCGGGTGCCCTCGCTATTTGAACCGGCTTCGGAGGGCGGAGGCTTAAGCTCGGCGGCGATAGCCGCTATGACCGATCGGCCTCAGACTGACTCTGGACTAGCGTTGACGCAGGCGATCGCCCATACGCCTAATGAGTCTTCGCAAACGCCTGAAGGCTCTACACCATCCCCTGCCCTACGACCTTTGCCCTTAAGCCCCGGTTCCAACTCTCAGGTACCACAGCGTTCCGTGCTTCATCCGGCGCAGAGGGGGGATGCGGGTGAAACGACGACCTCCTCCTCACCGGTTTCTGATCAAGTCCCCAATACCGCTGCGCCAAGTCCCCGACCGGTATCTTCGCCATCGGTCTCGCCTCAGCGAATCGACGCCCAGGGCGATGGACAGCCCGCTGCCTTCCCGGAAATGCCCTCAACGCAGAGGCAACCTGTCGTCCCTGCGTCGTCGCCGCCGTCTCAGTCCATCATCATTGAGCGTCGCATCGAAACCATGACGCCCGCCATGCCTGTTCCTAACCCAGCCGTTTCGCCAGCGAGTAAGACGATCAGCCACATTGAAAATCCCTCTTCGCCTGAGGCCATCAAACGTCATCAGCCCTTTCCCCACCCGACACCCACCTCAACGGAAAACCCTACCCACCTGCGTCCGGCGATGACGACAAGCTCCCCCTTACCAGAGCTGTCAGCAACGCAGCCCATGGCCCCACCCTGGCCAGCGCCAGCCCCCACCATTCAAGTCACGATCGGTCGCATAGAAGTAAGAGCCACGACCACAGCTCCCAAACAGCGAAAATCGCGTCCGGCCCCACCGACCCTGAGCCTGAATGATTATCTGCAACAGCGAGGCGGGGGCAAATGAGTAATCCGCTGGCGATCGCGGCGGTCACCGCCACCCAGCGAAACCTCCTGATCCGTGGCTTTAGTGATGATGGCTTTGGCGACAACGTGAGCGTCACCACCCGACCCCTGGATAAAGCCCGAGACGATAACAATCCGCAGAATAACCAGGTCAACCTGTTTCTGTATCAAACGCAAATTAATGCCGCCTGGCGCAACTGTGATCTGCCGGGGCAGGTGACACCCGGTGAGACGGGATTTGCGCCCTTACCATTAAATCTCCATTATTTGTTGACGGCCTATGGCCCCGATGAAGATGTGGATCTGATTGCCCATCAACTGCTGGGCCGAGCCATGAGCATTTTGCACGATAATCCCATCTTGGGACGTGACCAGATTGAAGCGGCCTTAACCGATAGCGATCTCCATCAGCAGATCGAGCGCGTGCGAATTACCCCTTACTCCATGTCAATGGAAGATTTGTCCAAGCTGTGGACAACGTTTCAGACTCAGTATCGGACCTCAACCAGTTATGAGGTCGCGGTGGTTCTGATTGAGAGTAAGCGCCCCACCCGTTCGCCTTTACCAGTGTTGCAGCGTGGTCGAGCCGATCAGGGTGTGGATACAACCACATCGGCCTCGCCTATGCTAAGAGAGATCCGGACTGAGGTACCGAAACCCGCAGTTGAGTTGGGCGATCGCATCACGATTGTTGGCGACTATCTCACCAGTGGCGAAGCGCTCACCGTACAGTTGCGCCATCCGCTATTGACTGCTCCCCTTACCCTTGCCCCTTTACCCGAACGCCAGGCCACAGAACTCCAGGTAGAGCTGCCCAATCCAGCCAATGTTCCGGCGATCGCGAGTGAATGGCTAGCGGGCTTCTTGACCCTATCGCTGCTGGTCGAGAGTCCTAACCTGCCGAGCTGGACCACCAACGAGATTCCCATCCGCATGGCGCCTCAGATTACGGTCACTGCGCCTACCGCCGCTTGCCCAGGGGATATTCCCACAGCGCCTCAAGGTACAGTCTCCATTACGCTGACCTGCATTCCCCAAGTCCGAGTCGATCAGCGGGTCATGCTGCTATTTGGCGATCACCAAATCCCCCCAGAAACACTGACGCCTCCAGTCAACCCCACGGCGCCATCGACCCTGACCTTTGTGGTCGAAGATGCGCTGCCCGGTACCTATGTGCTGCGGCTCCGGGTCGATGGTGTGGACAGCTTGCCGATTGATTTTGCGACCCGTCCCCCTCAGTTCACCAATAACCAGAAGGTGACGATTAATGAGTGACTCGGCAATTACCCCTTTGGAACAATGGCATAGAACCAACGAGGATTATCTCGCCAAAGCACTTGCCTGGCTACGTTTGCGGTTGCTATATCAGATTCACACAGTCACTGATACAAAGCCTGATCCTGATACCAGCGGCCCCTTGGATGGACTCTTTGCTAAACGCAAGCCGCCGCCGCCAGAGCCGACTCCGCCGGTCAGTGCCGCTGACTTAACCCAAGCCCAAGAACGGATGGCAGCCGCCGAGACGGCAGAGCCGCCACCCGCGCTTAAGGTCCTTGGCCAACGACTAGGACTCTCTCGATTCGAGCAGCAGGTGCTGCTGTTATGTGCGGCGATGGAGCTTGATACTCGCATCGCCAGGCTCTGTGCTCAAGCCCAGGACAATACCCATCATCCCTACCCAACCTTTGCCTTGGCGCTGTCTATTTTTGCTGACCCGATTTGGGATGCGCTATCGCCTGAGCGCCCCTTGCGCTACTGGCGCTTGCTTGAGATTAACCAGCCGGGGGCTCAGCCCCTAACGACTAGCGCTTTACGCGCCGATGAGCGGGTGGTCAACTACATCAAAGGGTTGAATTATCTAGACGATCGCCTAGCCCCTTTGCTCACTCCCCTGGAGGTGGTCAACCGCAAAGTGCGTCTTCCCCCTTCACAGCAGCAATCCGTAGAGGCGGTTACGAATTATCTGCAGCAGACCTTACACCAGTCTCAGACTCCGGTCATTCAGCTCATCGGCACGGACTCTCAAAGTAAGCAGTTAGTAGCTCAACAAGCGGCGGCCCAGCTAGATCTAGTACTCTACCGCCTAGCGGCCGAATCACTCCCCCAGCAGACCAGTGAAGTGGAACAGTTTGCTCGACTGTGGCAGCGCGAAAGTCTGCTCTTGCCTATCTTGCTCTATCTTGATGCCCATGAGGTAGACAGTGGCTCGACTGATACTACTGCCAAAGCGTTGTACCAGTTTCTAGACCGCTGTCATGGACTCCTGTTTCTGAGTAGCCGTGAAATTCAGTCGCAGCTGCATCGAGCCAACATTCCGTTGGATATTCATAAACCGACGGCCCTAGAGCAGCGATCGCTATGGGAGAAAGTATTAAGTGATAAAGCTGCAGACCTACCGGCTCAACTAGCCGGTCAATTTGATCTCGACATGATTACGATGCAGCAAGTTCTCCGGCGAGTGCACATAGAAAAAGCGCCTAACGACAAGCCGTTGCGCGATCGCCTCTGGGAGGCTTGCCTTGCCACTACCCGCCCTCAAATGGATCTGCTAGCCCAGCGCCTGGATACGAAAGCGACCTGGGACGATATTGTCTTACCGCAGGAGGAAGCCACGCTGCTCCGCCAGATTGCCGATCAGGTCAGGCAGCGTAGCGTTGTCTATGAAGACTGGGGCTTTCATAACCGGATGAACCGGGGCATGGGCATAAGTGCGTTATTTGCCGGGGAAAGTGGCACTGGCAAAACGATGGCAGCAGAAGTAATTGCCAATGATTTGGCACTGAATCTGTATCGAATTGATCTCTCGGCGGTGGTTAGCAAATACATCGGTGAGACGGAAAAGAATCTGCGGCGGTTGTTCGACGCGGCAGAAGATGGGGGTGCCATCCTATTTTTTGATGAAGCGGATGCCCTGTTTGGTAAGCGCAGCGAAGTCAAAGACTCCCACGATCGCTACGCCAATATAGAAATCAACTATTTACTTCAGCGCATGGAAGCCTTTCGCGGCCTAGCGATTCTCGCCACCAACATGAAAGGCTCCCTTGATCATGCCTTTGTGCGTCGCTTACGATTTATCGTCAACTTTTCCTTCCCAGGCCGCAAAGAACGGGAAGTCATCTGGCAGCGCGTCTTCCCCCCAGAGACGCCTGTGGAAGCCTTGGACTGGCGGCGTCTAGCGCGCCTCAATTTAACGGGGGGGAATATTCACAATGTCGCCATTAACGCTGCCTTTCTCGCCGCCCAAGCAAATACCCCGGTCACGATGCCGGTGGCGTTAGCCGCTGCTCGCACGGAGTATCGCAAGCTGGGTCGTCCCATCAATGAGGAGGATTTTAGGTTTTGAGAAGGAGAAGGGGAAAGGGGGAAAAGGAAAAGCAACATGTTGTGTTTTGAGACAATTTGTTAAGTGAGGATTGTGGATTAACAGAGGAGGGAGTGATGACTTAAAGAATATTAGGCAGTACTCAGCATGGCACGGGTTGAGCGGTTTGAGGATTTGCGGGTATGGCAACAGGGAATTGAGCTAGTCAAGCAGATTTATCGGCTGACGCGAGAAGGAGCACTTAGCAAGGATTTTGGGTTACGGGATCAGTTGCAACGGGCGTCCGTCTCAATTCCAACTAATATCGCCGAAGGCTTCGAGCGTTCTTCCCGCAAAGAATACGTCCACTTTCTCAACATTGCCAAAGGCTCCACTGGAGAAGTTCGCAGCTTACTCAGAGTCGCCCTCGAAATTGACTACATCAACGCTACCCAACACCACACACTCCACAATCAAGCGCTCGATCTAAGCCGCATGCTTGCCACCCAAATCCGCACCCTCAAAAACCTCCCACCCCCAAAGTAATCTTCCTCCCTTTCCCCCTTTCCCTTTATCCCTTATCCCCTTTCCCTTTCCTTTGTCCCCCTCACCCTCCTTATCCCCATGCCCATCTCCCTACATATCGATCGCCTTATTCTCCACGACATTTCTTTGCCCCCTGCTCAGCGCCCGGTGCTACAGGCGGCGATGCAGGCTGAATTAGGTCGACTGTTAGCAGAAGGCGGAGTAGGAGCAGCCTGGCAGTCGGGCGGAGCGGTGCCGAGTGTGACTGCACCCCAGATTCAGCTCTCTCCGGAAGGGACTCCCACACAGTGGGGGCATCAGATTGCCCATGCGGTTTATCGAGGGATTGGCCCATGACCCATCAGAGCACGAACCAAACCCAGCAGCACACGGTCACCTCTCCCCCGTTGAGTAACGGCGTTTTTTTGAAACGGCAACATACATCATGTGGGCAATATGCATCAGACAGTGACCCATATGTTCATTGTTCAAAGCTGGGCTTTTCTGAGCCTGCAAGAATAAGTGATTCACAATTCGAGCAAAACTTTAGTCAAATCCCAGTTTCTTCTGGTAAACCTTTCACACTGCAGCCAAAGCTAACTATCGGAAAACCCAATAACCGTTATGAGCAAGAGGCAGATCGAGTCGCAGATCAAGTTTTGCAAAAACTGACATCTGATTCAGCAATTTCGGGAGGCTTAAGCGCAGAATCAACCAGTTTAGTCCAGCGACAGTGCGCCAACTGTCAGTCTTTGTCGGAGAAACACACAGAAGCCGATAAGGAAGAGTCCTCATTACAACTAGAGGAGCTGGTTTCAACCGCGCAGACGGCTCCCTATCTTCAGCGAAAACTCACTGTAGAAAATGCAGATTCACGTAATCATAGTTTCATCAGCGCAAGCATAAATCGTGATGTACTGAATTCCAGTGCAACACCTCAGAGGCATAAGCCTTTACCCATTCAGCGACAAACAGAGAATAGTCCTGAAAACGGTACCGAAGCAGAACTACTTGAAGAAGACTTGCTCTCAATTGAGGTGGCAGGGAAAGACGAGGATCAGGCCACAGTTCAAAACAAGAAAGCTGATGCCATTGAGTCCTTTCAAAATGCTAAAGAATCTCCGGATCTTGAAGCGGAACTATCTCGCTCTCGATCAAGCGGAACTTCGCTTCCTAGGGACACTCAACAGAAGATGCAAACAGCCTTTGGTGCTGATTTTAGTCAAGTTCAAATACATACTGATCAAAGAGCAGATAGCTTGGCAAGGTCACTCCATGCGAAAGCCTTTACAACCGGAAACCACATCTATTTTCGTAACGCCCATTTCGACACATCTAGTTCTCAAGGAAAACGTTTGATTGCCCATGAGTTGACTCATGTTGTTCAACAACAACCTTATTTACAAGAGATCCCCAGCAGCCAACAAAGAAACCAAGAACCACAACTCGTCAGCGCTGATCCAGCCTCGAAGAGCTTCTCTGCGCAAGCTACCACTGCTACACAACCTCTCAAGCTGATACAGCGAGATAATGGAGATGGGAAACCTGAAACCAATAGAAGACTACTAGCGCACGAGTTGACCCATGTTATCCGGCAGAGCGAGGCCGGACCGCAAATACAGCGCGAGTCGTCCGAAGGGGCGGAACAACCTGAGCTTGTTTTGCCTCCGGAGTTGAGCACCGATGTGCGGCTTCCGAAGTTCACGTTCTGGATAAATGGATTCATTCCAAGCGATTTGAAGGGCGCCGTACCAGTGCCTGCCGGGCCCGAGAAGGGCAAGATGATGTTCCCGGGGCCATTCGCAACGAGCGATTGCTTCCTCACTGATAACCGAGGGTTCAGTAATAATAGAGTGGCCTCATCGCGAGTGCATGTTGAAGGTGTAGTAGACCTCGAGACTAGGTCGCTGTTGGGATCCGCCCTTTTCTCCTCAGGCACAAAAGAACTCGACTGCGAAGATGGAGATGTAGAGTGCTCTAAGCGTGCAGCGGTGAGTGGGAGTGTGACAACGGGGAGTGACCCTAAAGATCCAAATCTTTTCTACATTAAAATTAATGATGTGGCAGCTAGTGATCCGTGTGTTACTGGTGCGCCAAAATTAGATCTCAATGGTACCATCACTCTAAATCTGAATCCCAATCCGCTAAATCAGACATTTTCCATCGAAATCTATATCGAGCCGTTCCCTGACTTTGAAATGTACGCACACCTCGACGACGGCCCACCGAAGACTCTCTTCCAGCACCCGATGACTGACACCAGCCTGTTTTCACTGTTCGGAGGGCCAACCTCTAGAGTGAAGTCAAAGAAACCTTGGTTCTTATATCGCCTGTAGGAAAAAAAGCTCTAGTAGGGTGGGCACTGCCCACCACACAAACGTTGCATGAACAGAATTGCTTCTAATCCGTTGAAAGTGTACAGCCCAGGCACTTGCCCACAGATACCTTTAAACCGTTTGATGGGCAAATACTTCAGCCGAGCAATTAGATTTGCGTTCTGACAGAAATGTGATAACAGATCTTGTGACGTTAAGATCGGCCCATAAGGTTAGCCGCAGAATGAGCAGATGGTACAGACAATAGCAGCGGATACAGTCACCCTCTACGACCTGAAGCAGCATTTTCAGTTAAAGCAAATCGACGATCCATTCTTAATTTCCAGAGTGGCAGGGAAACTTACCAGAACTCACAGAGTCCGATCAGCATTGACTGGCACAGGTTCGAGACATCGTCGCCAATCTAGAGCAGCGATCAGTGTTATTTTTGACTTTTCGAAAATAATAACTGGCCAACTACCCAAGTATATGGTGAAGCTGAGTTGCAAATGGCTTTTCAGGGGGGGAATGGTCATGTTATGCCAGCATTAACAAAGCCAGGCAAGATTTTTTATTCTTTGTATCCCGTCATATGTCAGAAAACCAGTGGCTGGCCATGGCCAAATTTTTAACTCGGGCTAATTTATAGAATTACTCTTGGTAACTTTGAAATGAAATTTGAGGATGGCGAAACTCACTAAAAACCAGTTCATTAAAAAACAGTATTGATGTGGAAGGCGACGAGCCCAGTACAGCCCTTGCTAAACAGTTAGTGGCTGCTGCCAACGTCATGATTATGGACCAATACTTTCCCGGCATCATGGCAGTCATCTACGGCAATGTATCACCAAAAGCAGCTATCGACCAAATTGAAGTCGTCTCTTGATAGGTCGCACTTACGATATTGCGCCTAGCCATTAATGAGTTTTCTAAAATCGAATTGGAGGCAGCTTAAAAATAGTGGGTGGCGGAATCTCACCAGGAATTCTTGGTGGTCGGCTGGTTGGTGGCCCTGCAACTGCCTCAATCATTGCTCTAATGAGGGCCTTAACGGCTGCTTCTCCACCGCTGATCATCGCATCGTCTAGTTGGGATCTGACCCGATCGCGATTAAGGCCAAATACGCTAGCAATATCTCCTGCCACACGAGCTAAATCCCGACGGCCTAGCCGACCAGTTAACCAACGCGAAACCTGCCTGATGCGAGATTCTGAGGGAGGGACAGGGGGCAAGGATCGCCAGAACTCAGGAGGCAGTTGTTGGGTGCGAGTTGTTGGG
>ERZ1740058.1448-NODE-1448-length-11175-cov-4.988759_pt1 | contig 11175 bp, 11 predicted proteins | sample MGYA00581745_ERZ1740058 | MGnify/ENA primary metagenome ERZ1740058 (study PRJEB43018, sample SAMN04849742) | marine metagenome | isolation source: floating plastic debris | place: Pacific Ocean | collected 2008-08-30 | study: EMG produced TPA metagenomics... | reverse complement strand
TCGGGCATTTTATTTCCAAGCTAATCCCTAACTTGAGCATTCTGCCGCGGCTAACGAACCTTAAAGGCGCGATCTCACCCCTAGCCCCAACTTCACCGCTACGTAGGTCAGCGCAATCGTCAGCAGGCCCGCCCCAATCCAAACTCGACCAACGTCTGCTAGCCATAGCCCTACTAAAGCCAGCGCTAACCCATCGGCCAGTAGCACGCCCGATCGCTCTCGCAGACTCACCGATCGCAGGGGCGGCTCAGTCTCGGGCTGGAGCTGAACACCTGCCGCCAGATTAAACCCAATGATGCTGATCATGATCGCTCCAGTTCCGGATCCCAGCCCGCCTGCCGCCGCCAGGTAGAACCCCACCAGTTGACCCGCGATCGCTAGCAGCAATACTTGATAAAACCGCCCCAACCGGCGATCGTCAACTTGTTGTCCCACCGTCGCGACCTGGCGCAGATCGACCATGGCCATGCGCCCTTGTTCTATGCCGGTGAGTAGCAATCCCAACGCCAGTAGACGGTGACTCAACGCCTGCTGGGCAAACACTTGCCAGCCTAACCCCATGACCGCCGGGCCAAAGAGCGCCCCACTAAGCCAGATCAGGGCTGAAGTCGGTTGAGGCGATCGGGGAGTCGCAGCGGGAGGAGGTAGAGCGTCGGCCACGGTGATCAAAAATGTGTTTAGTCAGGGGTGTCAGGACATTAGCCCTAAAGCCATCGTCATTGTACTGGGGGCTGTCCCTAGGCGATCGCCGTCCAAAATTCACCGGTCAGCTATTGTCCTTCGTGTTTCGCCACCTGGATGACTTGCTTCAAAGCATAGCTGGAGAAAATTTTGAGCTTCGTCAGCGCGGGTGAACCTCACCGCCTGCGGCACCTCTCCTTAGGAAGGAGAGGCTCAAATGCCCTCTGCATAAAGCATCCAACCGAATTTGGCTGGAGATTCTGGTTCCTCTCCTTGAGAAGGAGAGGTTCGGTGGGGTTCTACAAGCAGTAGAATTTCAGGTTCAACTTGGGTGGGGCGTAAACCATGACACTAACGAGATCAGGATAGGTGTTTCTGAGACCCAAACTTTGCCACAATCAACACTGTTGTTTGCGATGCGATTGGCCATGCCTTTGACCTGCGATGCCTTACTGTCTCAATATCCCGATGCCTGGCAAGCGGCGACGGTTCATCCGTTTTTGACGCAGTGCCAGCAAGGGACCAGCCGTCCGGCGCAGTTTAATACCTGGCGGGTGCAGGATTACCGCTTTGTGACCGAGTTTACGCGCTTTGTGGGGCGCACGTTGGCGGCGGCTCCCGATGGTGATTTGGATGTGCTGCTGAGTGGCTTAAATGCACTGCAGGACGAGTTGAACTGGTTTCGAGATAAAGCTGCCGAGCGATCGCTGGACTTGACCACGCCGCGACAAAACACCTGCCAGATTTATTGCGAATTTATGGGTAGTTTGGTGAACGCCCCCTATGCGGTGCAGGCCACGGCCCTGTGGGCGATCGAATATGCCTATAACCAGGGCTGGCAACTGCCGGGTAAAATGCCCGCCCCCTACGATGAGTTTGCCGAACGCTGGGGCAATCCAGGCTTTACTGACTATGTGAAACTGTTAGCGCAACAGGCGGATGTCGCCCTAGCGATCGCGCCCCCAGTCGAACAACAGGCGGCCACCGCTGCCTTCCTGCGAGTCGCTGCCCTCGAAAAAGATTTTTGGCAGATGGCTTATGCGGCCACCGCTTAACCGCAGTCAGGCAGCATTGAGTTTGGTCGGCTTGCGGTTGGGTGAGCCCAGTTATCAAGGTGGCAGTTTGCTCTCTGGGCGGCGATCGCGAAGGTTCCTCAGTAGACCAGTCAAATCCTCACTAGACGGTGATTGGGCGAGTTTGATCAATCGGTGTATTTTTGTTTCATAATAGGGGCTGGCTTGGGGTTATTCGCCAGAATAAGCCGCATTAGTCTGTCCTCAGTGGTGTGAGTAGCGTTTATGTCTTTGCCGCAATCGGCTTTTGACGTTGAGCCGTCCGAAAAAGTGTTGTCTCTGCGCCGTCAGCGCCAGCAGCAATATCAGCGGTCATTACGCTCAGCTCGCTTTCGCGCTACCGGTTGGGAATTAACTGGACGCCTTACCGTCAATGTAATGCTGACGCTGGTGGCCCTGGCGGCGTTGGCGAAGCTGATTCCTTATGCCCAAACTCAACGGCAAGTTTTGCAAGAGCTAGAAGCCTCGATTGGCACCTTGCAAATTCATAATCACAGGCTCCGCAGCGATTTTATTCGGTACTTTGACCCCGCCCAAGCGAGTCAAGTTTTGCAAGAAAACGAGGCGCGTGAATCGACCCAGCATATCCCAATTGTCTGGGTCGATCAGATGCCCAATCGACCCAGTGACAACGACGCTAGCTCGGGTGAATTACCGGCAGAGGGGACTCTACCTGAGCCCACAACTGAGGAATAGCCGCCGTTGCCATCCGTGTTGGTAGGGTCGGCGTGAAAATAGAGTACCGGGACAAGACTGGGAGCTGGGGGGCTGAGGAGCTGGGGAGCTGGGGATCTGGGGAGCTGGGGATGTTATTGCAGCGCGACTCTCTAAGCACAATCTAAACCGCTGAATTCGTACATGAGAGGTCTATTACTGTAGGGCTTATCCTGCCAGAGGAGGTTTCGTCGGCCGCTGCTCCGCTCGCAGCGTCTTTCGCATGGCGCCCTCTGCGGTAGCTCTAGTTTGGAGAACGGGGACTATTCAGTGTCGGGAATTTGAATATCCGCTTGATGTTCGCAGCTAAAACCGATGGCAGTCCACGCTGCCAGGTCCACGTCTGTCAGCGGAAAAACGCTCTCACAGTGAGGCTGATAAACCTGACTGACGATCGCCCAACCGAGCGATCGCCCTACATCGAGCAGGGTTTTCAACGGATTCTCCGTATTGGCGGGAATGCCGATTTCCTCCACGAGCTGCATCTCGACCCAGATACCATGACTGCCCAGCAAAATCTGCGCTAACCACTGGGCTCGGGGCAGGTGGGTGGGCGAGGTCACCACGACGACATGCTTGACGCCCCATTGCTGTAGCGTCGGCAGGCTGTAGCGGTAATTGTCAAAGGTCGACTCGGCGCAGGTTTCGAGCCAGACTTGAGCGATCGGTGCCGCCACGCGGTCAAATACTAAGCGGGTGCAGGGGGGCGGTGCGCCGTGGGAAATCAAGACGGGTAGGTCACGGCCTTGGGCCACGGCATCGGCCACGACAATTTCGCGGCGAATGCTGCCGCCTAACACGAGCACCGCATCCGGCGATCGCTGGGCGTGGCGATAAAGTTGAGTTGCCAGACTGCTAAGCCAAATCATCGCAGCAGCTAAAAGCACGAGCCAGCGCCAGCGCCGACGGCGAGACTGAGGTTTAAGGAGCCGTCCGGCCTGAGCCGCTAAACGTTGATACAGACGCGATAAAAAACTCATGGCGATCGCCCAGCATCAAGGCAATAAAGCAACGACCTGATCGTTAGTTTTAGGACGATAAGATTTAGCCACATACTGATCTAAATGGCGAAAGATCGCGACGGGTGGCACGACCCGACAAGAGAAAAATTCAACCGCAACGGTTTGCTCGTCTTTGATTTGCACTTTTGGCGCGAGATTGGTTAGCGGTTTTGCCGTCCGCCATTGCCACGATTTATTCGGGGGGGCAGTAATCAAGCGATGATGGGTCCAGCGGCAATTTTGCCCACTCCGGCCAAACTCTTTCAATTCTCGCAGGAGTACCGACGCGGAAATGTAGGAGGCTGCAGAGCGATCGCCCGCCAACCCATCCATCACATTTCCTAATGCGCCCTTGGGGTGAGGTGGAATCGCCCTCTCGCCAGCACTTTCAATGGCGGCCTCGAGCTCAGCAGTGGTGCTCATCAGCTCTGGCAACGCCCAAGTCACCCCCATGCCACCAGTCGATTGTCGCTGTAGATAGGTGACAAGTCGAACTTTCGCTTTGAGATCTAACCCCGGCAACTTGCTCAGTGCCGCTGCCGGATCAATCGTACTGATAAACCAGCGCCCTTCTACATTGGGGGCGACGCTTTCGTCATCCTCAAACCCGCCCACGCGAAATAAATCACCCAAGGCGTCTAAAGATTCCGGCGTAATCGCCTCGACGGCTAGGGCTCGCTCCTCATGATCCCTGACGGGCTTTTGCTCTGAGGCGGGCAGGGTCAGTTGCGATTGAATATACCGCTGTACTTTTTGGACAACTTCTAATGAAAATTGTTGCAAAGCCATAATGGACGAATCAGCGCTTCTTGATACCGAATTATCTTCGGCGGACAGCGCTCCCCAATTGTTAGTTATCCCTATCAAGCAGAATAATTACTCATTATGGTGAGCGATCGCTGGCTTCTGCAAGCTGGGAGCCTGCAATGGTCTCCGGCTAGTGTAAGCAGCAGCCCATCAACTTTGACCACGCTCAAACGAAAAACGCCGAATTTCCCAGCCACCTAGGGACTCACCGACATCCATGCCCCCCGTTGATGAGACGCCTGAGCTAAATCCATCAGCAATTGTGAATAGACTCCCTCAGCGATCGCGGGGGCGAGAGCGCGGCCGCCATCAAGGCAATTGACCCAATGATCCACGACGCGAATAAAGGGCGCCAACCGGCCATCGTCATAGGTTTTGGGAAAGGCTAAGGCGGGCGCAATGGGCAGTTCGACGAGGGATTGACCGACGGGGGCACCCCAGAGCTTAAAACCGTGAACATAGTCCTTGAGGTGATCGCTACCGAGGACTAACGTGCCGCGATCGCCATAGACCTCAACCCAGTGTCCCCGCCCGCCATACGTCACGGAACTGATGGTGACCTGGCAAGGGGTGCCAGCTTGCATCTCTAGCATGAGGGTACAGGTATCGTCGGCATCCACCGGTTTTAACTCCCCCGTTTGCGGGTCGGGCCGCTGGGGAATCGCCGTGGTTAAATGGGCACTCAGTCGCTTGACCGGGCCAAATAGCCACGCCAGATAATCAAAGGTATGAGAGGCAAAGGCTCCCAAGGCCCCGCCGCCTTGATCTTTGCGAGCGTACCAGTTCCAAGCGCGCTGCGGATCGGCTCGCCCCGGCACCAGCCAATCCACTTTGATCAGGCGAGGAGTCCCGACGTATCCTTCGTCTAGCTGGGCTTTGAGCTGTTGCCAGGCGGGCACAAACCGAAATTCAAAATCGAGTCCCACGACCTTTTGCTGCTGTTGAGCAACCTGTTCAATTTCTCGGGCTTCTTCAACATTGAGGGCAGTGGGCTTTTCGAGCAGCACGTGTTTACCTGCCTGCAGCGCCGCGATCGCCATCTCCTTGCGCAAAAATGGCGGCGTGGCCACACTCACGGCATCCACTTCGGGCAGCGACAAGAGTTCCTGAAGTGAGCTACAACCATGGGGAATTTGGTGTTGAGTCGCGATCTCCTGGGCCTTGTCAGCAGCGCGATGATAAACCGCCACAACCTGAGTCCGATGGTGAATCTGAAAGCCAGGGATATGGATTTTTTGCCCAAACCCCGTCCCGATCACCGCCACCCCAATCGTTTCCCCAGCCATACCTGTTTCCTCCACCTCAACTGCCAATCTCAATGCGATCAATCGTTAGTGTCCTAAGTGTTTCGCCACCTGGATGACCGGCTTCAAAGCGTCGCTGGCTCAACATCTTGGACTTCGCCACACGGATGAACCTCACCGCCTGCGGCACCTCTCCTTGCCAAGGAGAGGCTCAGTTACACTCTGGCTCCTCTCCTTGGCTCTAGCGAAGCGGCGCGCAGCGCGAGACGTTAGGTGAGGTTTTCCCAAGCAAGCAAAACTCCAGTTTTCAACTTAGACGTGGTTTAAATCAGCATTTTGGGATTTTAGGACTTGGTGCGTATCACTCCTACAGGGGCAAGCATGGGGGATGCTGATGTTCTCCAGGCGATCACATCAGCACCGCCACTAAATAGCAATCGGCTACTCGCCCCTGCGTTCGCGATGACCATCAAAACCTTCTTGCAGGCGCTCACGACGACTTTCGCGGCGCTGCTCCATGCGCTCGGCCAAGTCTGTCCGCTGCTCAGGGGTCAGCACGTCGCGCACGGCGAGCATGTTTTCAAACCGCTGATCCGCCACTTCCCGATGCAGCGTCTGCACGGTTTCATGCTGCGCCCGCAGTTCTGCTTCGGCGGCAGTGCCCGACATCAAGTCATGCATGGCTTCGCGTTCCGCTCTGAGATTATCGTGCAGGGCGCGCATGGCATCGCGATCGCCTTCACGAATGGTGCGCAGTTGCGCCGCCTGCTCGTCCGTGAGATTGAGGTCCTCAATGAGTTGCTCAGCGCGATCGCCACGGGGGCCTGCACCCACTTGTGCCTGCAATTGGGAGGCGGTGATCCCGCCCAATACGGGCACGGTCAGACCCACAATGGCTAACAAAGATAAGGTTCTACGATTCATCACAAATCTCCAAAATCAAAACATCAATAGGGAGTGGCATATACCGACACCAACCAATCAGACTGGGGCGTCTCAAGGGGGAGCCGCGCTTCATCGCCGTAGGCACTGGCATACCAGGTAGCCACCAAAAAATCGTCCACGTCTGAGGCCGTTTGCCAGCCTGGAACCGTTGAGCGCCATGTGATCCAACCACCTCCCAACAGCATCAGCGAAGCTGCTAATGCAGGCCATGCCCACCGTCGCCGATGCACTGTCGTGGACGGTAACGGTTCAACCGCAGCCATGATTTGGGCTTCCAAGTTGGGAGCTGCAGGGGGCGGTTCGGGGCGATGGTGACGCAAAAAATCGACTAAGCGATCGTCGTCTTGGTTCGGTGGCAAGGTCATAGCTGTACCCCTTCTCGCTGCAAAAACGTTTTTAAGGCTGAGCGGGCATGGTGGAGGCGAGATTTCACCGTGCCCTTGGGAATGTTCAGGATGCTGGCCACTTCCTGCTGAGGCAAATCTTCTAAATCATGCAGGACGAGAACGGCCCGATGCTCTAAAGACAATGCCTGGAGTCCTCGCTGCACCAGATCTTCGTAATGAAGTTGGGTCAGGTTAGACGGTTCCAGAGAGGGGGGATGAGACCAAGTTGGCTGCGATCGCGCTTTGCCTTGGCGGCGGCGGCGATCGGTCGCAACATTCCAAGTGATGCGATACAGCCAGGTTGAGAACTGGGCCGATTGCCGAAACTTGGGCAAGCCTTTCCAGGCGCGCAAAAATACCTCCTGCACCAAATCATCCAACTCCTCTGCCCCACAGAGTTGAAACAATGTGCCGCGCACCGGTCGTTGATAACGCCGATACAGCGCTTGAAATGCCGGTTTCTGCCCTCGCAGACAGCGCCGAATCAGTTCAGCGTCTGGTGTGGGGACAGCGGGCATTTCCGGTTCCAGTGAGGTTGCGGTCACTGATGATGCACCTGCTCATTGTGTGGACGTCCCTTTAGACTGGAGGGCGATCAAAAAGGTTCAATGTGGCCTCAAACTTTTTCACTCAGTGGTCTTTAGGAGACACCTCAACCTAGCCAAGAGCCCTGATATGCCAACCAATTTGGGTTCATTACAGAACCATGATTAGGCGACCCTTGCGTCCTCACTCAGGTTTTTGCTCAGCCGGTTCTTCGGAGAGCAGCCCGAGGCGTTGTTTCAAGCCGACCCAAGCATTGCGCATTTGCCAAAATCGGTTAGACTCCATCGACTCAACCATCAGTTGCCAATGAGTCAGCTCTGTCTTGGCATTGTGTAGATGAGTATGTACGGTCTCTAGCTGAGTTTTGAGCTGCTTGATTTCTTGGCGGCGGCGATTGCTTGTTAGCCAATCTTGCAACACCCAGTCTCGATAAATGGCTTTGGTCTGAGTGGGCATTGTGGCTTCATCTGACTGCGGATTGGGGCCATCGGCCAAACGCTGCAGTGCCGTGTATAACTCCAAGGTCTCTGGAAAGTGGATGGCGAGCAAGGCTGGCCGATGAGTCTGATTGACCTGATGATGCATGGCGGTGGGGTCAAAGAGACGCTGATTGGGTATAGTCAACGGCAGATTGAACTTTTGGCGCACCTGCTCAACAAACCGCTGCTCATCGAGTTTCAAAAAATCACAATGAAACAGAAAGCAGTCGTCGGGGTACCGCTGATAAAACGCTAAGACGGTTTGGTTATAAGCCAGCCAAATGGCCGTGGCTAAATTCGGATTGTGCAGAAAGGCGACATCCCCTCTTGTAAATAAAGAGTCGACGACTTCCCAGGGCGATCGATAGGGCAAAATCACTTTGGCTTGCGGGAGTAACTGCTTCCAAAAGTCCAGAAATAGGGTGGTTCGTGGCTCTTTCCAGCCCCATAGAGAATGCGTTTGCAGGCGGCGATCGCATAGAGCCTGCGCCCGTGGCCAAAACTGATGGGGGACGGTAAGCTGTCCGACTGTTGACCAGCCCTCAAGACTGATGCCTTGGGACTGCAAAATGTCTTGATGCAGGTTGAGAAAGTCAGTGTCTTCAAAAAAGCCCTTGGCATTACCGGGGCTGGCCTCAAGTAATTGGTCGCCAATCGATACCCCCGCCTGCTGCAAAATAGAGGCGGTCAGTGACGTCCCTGAGCGGTGCATACCAGCAATAATGATGGGCTGTGAAGGGGGATTAGGCGGCTCAGACATCGTCAATTTAATTCTGTGGGATAGCGCTATATTTCAGAGGGAATTTGTCTTGAGGTTATGGAGTCATCGGGGCGGATTTCATGGTCTGAATTAGTCATTAATTAAATTTGTAAAATCGCGCTCATAACTGCCGCTTCTAACATTTATAGGGCGTTTTATTTTAGTTGACTTTAGGCGATCGCTGACACCTGATAAATCTGAGGCTGTACGCCAAAATCAATGGTGCCTGTTGCTTGTAAACCGACCTCCGGTTGCACCTTAAACATGGCCACATCAATGGCCCGATCTAAAAAAATCACTTCTCCATTGGTTTGACTAGAGACACCGGCATTTAAGAAATAAGTCCCCGGCAATAACAGGCAGGAAAACTCAAACTCCACTTTGGTCAAACTGCCAACAGAAACCTGTTCGAGACAGTGACCGAAGGTGTGAGACATCATGCCGCCCAGCTCAACACCCGAAATAGTTTTGATCAGCATGCCAAAATTTACTTGGGTGGCCGCTTGAGAAAAATACACATCATAGCTGTAAACATAACGCTCTCCGCGACACAGAATATTGGCAAGGTTGCCGTCCAAAGTTTTGATATTGGGGTTTTTGATCTTGGCACCCCGTGACTCGTATTCGATGCAATGTTGGGGCAAGAGATCAGGATCGTATTGGGCGGGTGCCGACGACATATGGGCGTCTGCGGCAACAATCTCTGTAGTTATGCCCGTGGTCGGTAATGGCTGATCTGGCGAGGCTGGCCACTCTGAGGCTTGAGCGGCCTGCTGTTGCAGAGTGGCTCTAAGGGCGGCGTAAGATGCCTCCGGGGCATAAATCAGTTTGTGGTAGTTGGCAACGACTACTTTGGGCGTACCCTGCGTGATGATTTCGCCGCGGTCAATGAGCACCGCCTGATGACACAGTTCAACAATTGAGGCGGCTGAGTGCGACACAAATAAAACGGTGACGCCTCTTTCCTGCAGGTCATAGATCCGGGCAAAACATTTGCGCTGAAAGGCTTCGTCACCGACCGATAGGGCTTCGTCGATGATCAAAATATCGGGATCAACGTTGATCGCAACGGCAAAAGCTAGCCGCACAAACATGCCGCTAGAGTAAGTTTTGACCGGCTGATCAATGAAGTCGCCGATCGCCGCAAATTGCACAATATCGTCAAATTTAGCGGCCATTTCGGCTTGTGATAAGCCCAAAATCCGCCCATTAAAAAAAGCATTTTGGCGGCCGGTAAATTCTGGATTAAACCCACTCCCCAATTCCAACAGGGCCGATACCCGGCCTTGCACCTGCACTTTGCCCTGGGTGGGTTGCAGGGTCCCGGCAATAATTTGGAGGAGGGTGCTTTTGCCAGAGCCATTGCGGCCCACAATGCCAACGGTATCTCCAGGGGCAATCTCTAAAATCAGGTCGCGTAAAGCCCAAAATTCTTCGGCCTTGGCTTTACCGGGTAATAACGCTTCTTTGAGGCGCTCGATAGGGTGGTGATAACGCTTGTAAAGCTTAGAAATATTCTGTAGAGAAATCGCAGGGTCTTGGGGCATTCCACTACTCAGGTCAATCGCTGTCGCTCTGTATGTTGGGGATGAGGCAATGCCGAAGCCGTTGAAATTGGTCCAGCCGCTGGCCAGCAATGTAATGCAGCATACCAGAATTGCTCTCTAACGTACGGTAATTTAGCGGTTACAGCACATCGGCAAAGGCGGTTTTAAGCTTTCGATACAGCCCAAAGCCGATCGCAAAAATGATGCTAGACAGGGTCGTGGCGATCGCCCACTCGCGCCAATGGGTGACCTCTCCCAACAAGATCAGATCGCGGTATATTTCTGCGAATGCCGCGATGGGGTTGAGCCACAACACCCACTGCTGCATCGGCTCCGGAATCATCGCCACCGGATAAATGATGGGAGTGGCATAAAACCAGAGGTTGAGCACCAGCACCAAAGATTGCCGAATGTCACGGACAAACACGGTGAGACTAGCGACCCCATATCCCAAGCCTGTAGTTAACAGCAGCAAGGGCACCCAGACAAGCGGCAACAACAGCAGGGTGGGATGCAGCGTCTGCTGAGCAAAAGCGACAAAGGCAATCAAAATGACTAACCCAAAGGTACTTTCTAAAAAGCCAGAAAAGATGGGAATCAGAGGCAACAAACTCACGGGAAAGACGACTTTTTTGATGAGATTGGGTTGGCTCACGACCGCACTGGCCGCTTGCTGCAAGCCACCGTTGAACACGAACCAAGGTAGCAGGCCGGCAAACAGCCACAGTCCGAACACGAGTGAACTGTCGGTAGAGGCCCCTTTGAGCTCCAGCTTGATCCTTAAAACGATGGAAAAAACATAGGTGTAGATCAGCAACATTGAGAGCTGATGGACGACGGGCCATAGGTTACCTAAAACCGAACCCTTATAGCGTGCTGACAAATCACGCTGCACCAACATGCCCAACAGCGCTAGTGTTGCCCACTGCTCATCGTTTAGAGGTAACACTGCTGCGAGACGCGTCCATTGAGCGGTCAACGCTTGACCGCTG
>ERZ1740058.1447-NODE-1447-length-11175-cov-6.766007_pt1 | contig 11175 bp, 12 predicted proteins | sample MGYA00581745_ERZ1740058 | MGnify/ENA primary metagenome ERZ1740058 (study PRJEB43018, sample SAMN04849742) | marine metagenome | isolation source: floating plastic debris | place: Pacific Ocean | collected 2008-08-30 | study: EMG produced TPA metagenomics... | reverse complement strand
GCACAGCACATGCCTGAGGCGCTATGGTCTGAGGCGATCGCAATTCTCTGGTCCGTCCAAGACAAGTACTACAGCGCCCAAGCCCTACAGGGCTGCCTCCCCCATTTTGAATCTCTCACCAGCACTTTCTCAGACTGGGAAAAAGCATTAGATATCCTTGCCTATCAAAACCGCTCCGAGCTAATCAAACTGTTACCGACTATCAGACCTATCGTGATCAGGCTAGGAGAAGACGAGGAGACTTTTTCAGATGTGTTGCAAGCGATGAGAGACGTATGTCAGCAGTGGCCGTGAGAGCCCCTTGCCTCTACAACCAAGAGATTGTCGAAGATCTAGATCTCGTAGCAAACTTCAAACGCTAACGAATAATCAGATTAAAAGCTCTACTACACCATCGACCCACTCTTTCGCTAGCACCTCACCCGTGCTTTTCCACCATCTTGTCTTCAGGTCAACCGTTCTAATCTGCTCTGCAATAACAGAACCGTACACCTTTGCAGACTTATATCTTTTGAAGAGTTGCTTAGGATAATTTCATCGGCTGAAACCGTTGCGTCGCAACAGGCAACTCTTCCCGCAAAGTAAGAATGCATCCTTACTTTGCTATAGGCACAGGAATCATCATTTTGATATCAGGCCTAATCGTACTGGTAATAGGCATAACCGCAACAATTCCCTTACGCTTAGCATTGTACAGAGTATTACTAACGACTAGGCAGGGCCGCGCATTACCCGCTTGCTCACGGCCTTCCGTAGGGTTCAAGTTAATTCTAATCACCTCTCCCCGCCGAATGCTCATAGCCGCTCTTGACCGACCGGCTGACTACCCACAAAATCAACAGCGTCGTCCGGATACTGAAAATCATCAGGAATGCTAGCAAGCAACTCATCGAGCGTAGAAGGCAGCAGCTTCTTTTTTATAGTTAGGCCATCAGTCGTCATCGTTAGCTCAACTATCGAGCCCTCCTCAAAGCCAAGCTGCTCAGCGACTTTATAAGGAATACGAAGGCCAATACTGTTGCCCCACTTCTTAACTTGAACATCCATAAAAACTGCAACCTCAACGCTTATTAAATTATACAATGTGTAACAAATAACCTGTTTTCTCCACAAAAAAGAGATGACCCGAAAGCCATCTCACACACCTTGTTATTATCAGGAACCAAAAAACAAAAACGCTAAGCCTTCGCAGCCTCCGGCGACTTCATTGCCTCAGTAGCCGTCTCCGGCGACTCATTCACCCCGGCCATATTCGCCGGCGACTCATTCACCGCCGACTTCGCAGTCGCCCGCCGCTTCTCGCCCCGACGACGCCCACCCGCCATCTCATACTGGCTGCTGCGCTTACCAAACTTCATCGCCACCCCCATCAGCATACCCTCCGACATTTCAGACAGGCTACGCTCAGCATCCAAAAACAGATTAAACGCCGCATCTATCTTAGAAAGCAACATATTGTATGCCTCTAGATACTTGCGCGTCCGGTTAATCTTAGCCTCGTAAGCCGCCACCGAAAAACCACCGCCCAGGTTCAGCTTAGGGTCAATCGACTTCATCCCCGCCAACCGCTTCTCCGCCTTCGATAACGCCCGAGAAGCTTTCTTATTTCTAGCCATACTAGCTATCCATCTCCGCAATTTAACTGTTATTACAACAGAATTGGCAAGTCCCTATTCTTCAAATAGGTATGCAACACTTCTGTTAATAAAACAATGCCCGTAATCATGAACAAATAGCACAACGCACTCTCCGCACAAACACACATTTTCAAGCGATCGCACGTTCAACCCAACCTCTGCCATCCGTAAAATCCTAACCGTAATTTGCGATCGCACTACTCGCATACTCAAACTATCGTCCACCTACGCAACAGCAACAGCATCCAATCCAAAACTTGCTGCACGCTTCCCAGAAGCAACAAACGTTTATGCAATACAAACATCACGCTTCTTAGAAAGCGGTTATGCGATCATACAATCGCTTCCCCATCTCCTAGAAACAGCTTCTACGAATCAAAAACTTGCATCACACCGCATAGAAACAACTTTTACAAGCACAACACTTATGCAGTCCTCCTGATGAGTAACTTGCACGGATAAAGAACCTGCATCTCATCATTGAGCTTCTGCCTTCACGAACACACAACTGTATAACTGTTTACAGAGCCCTTGTTAGCTGGCTGAATCATCTAGGTTCAGCTACATTAGGAGCATTCGACACAGCTAACTTTCGCAGTCTGTAAAGAGCACCTTTGATGGCACTCACGCTTGAAATCACTTCTGAGATAGAGCAGCAGCTACGACAGGTCGCAGAAGCAGTCGGCCTATCACCCGACACCTATGCCTTACAGCTGATCGGTCAGAGCCTCGATTCTCAATTAGAGACAAAGCGGGATGAACACCCTCCCTAAAATAACTTGGAGGCTCCGTCAAGAAGAGTTGAGCCGAATCTCAACTGGGTACGCTATGGCTAAGCGCCGAATCGTGCACTGGCACCAATGCGCTTACACCGACCTCTTTCGGTAGCATCAGCCGCTCAAGCCGTGTAACCATGACCCAACCTCTCTCCCGCCAGCTCTCTAGAAAGCTCTCTATCGCTACGCTCAGAGCATTCGGAGCCCTCGGAATATTGTGGGGTAGTGTTAGCTGGTTGACTCAGGCACCGGGTGCGATCGCCCAAGTAAACAGCGCTGACTCAGGCTGCTACATGCACAGCGCCAGCGGCGTCTACTTCGACCTCGCAGCCCTGTGCCCCGGCTTTGACCCTGCTCAATTCAGCTCGCCTGCGGCCTTTCCCGCTAGCGAATCTCACAGCAGCCCAACCGCCAGCGCCCAGGTCGGCGACCTGCAAATTACCCTCCGCTGGGAGGGCAGCGCCGATTTAGATCTGCTAGTCGGTGAGCCCATCGGCAACAGCAGAATTCACGCGAACCAGCCCACCGCCGCCTCTGGTGGCTACTTAGACAAAGACGCCAATGGCAACTGCCAAGCGTCCTCTGGTAGCGCAGCAGAAACGATAGCCTGGCCCGCTCACGGTGTAGCCACAGGCAGCTACCGAATCAACGTTGCAATGGACAGCACCTGTGGCCAACAAGACCCTGTACCCTTCACGATTACCGTTCGAGTCAACGGCGAAACCATCTCTAAATCAGACGTCATGAAAGCAGACGAAGACATTGGTTTCGAGTTCTTCGACGATTTGAACTACTACATTCTCATTCCAGAGGCGGGAGACGAAACGCCCATTGCTATTAAGACGCTTGATGAATTATTAGAAGAGTTAGAGACCCTGGGCGCAGAGTTTGACGCAGCGATCGAAGGGGCTGCTATAGAATAGTGACTGTCGCATTCTCTTTAATTAGTGACAGACAGCCCAGTGACAAACAGCCCGGCAACAGAAAACGCCATCTGCATCACGCTCAAGCTATTTGCAATCTATCAAGAAACGCTAGGTGTTCCTGAAAAAACGCTAACGCTACCCGCAGGCACTACCGTAGAAGAGGTGCTGAATCAAATCATTCAAGAAAATCCCACGCTAACCAAGTGGCGAGAGCTTACTCGCTTTGGGCTTAATCTTCAGTTCGTTGTCGCCGACACTACACTCAGCGACGGTGATGAGCTGGTTTTAATTCCACCGGTTAGCGGCGGCTGACACCGTATTAGCAGGGATTGTTTACCAGCTCAATCTCAATGGGGAACCAGTAGGCTTCGTAGGTCTTACCATCAAACCAGTCACCATCGGTGGCATTGAACAGCCAACCATACAAAGAGTCACCAGCAATCTGTAGCTCGGAAGGCTCACCGGGCGTATTGCCGATCTGCTCCTGAAACCAGCGATCAATAGAAGCATCCATTGTCTTAGAGCCTGTTTTTCCGGTAATCTGACCCGCTAAAAGAGCTTGCGTATTTTCCATTACCACCCCAATAGCCCCCGACAACGTATCCAAATCCTGGTAGCAGCGGCTTCCGGTGTACTGCAAGCTCAACGTGTCATTGTTCAAAGGGGTAGCAACTAGCTCAGAATCATAGCGAGAAGTCAACTCAACAAACGCCTGGTATCCTGAGAGATCTCGATTTCCGGCTACGTCAGGATCATAGTCTCCTGCCGGTGGCGGGTCTTGCTCTGCCGGCGGGTCTTGCTCTACCGGCGTCTCTTCTTCTGCGGGCGTATCCTGTTCTGGAGGAGTCTCTTGTTCTATAGGAGCTTCTGATTCTGCGGGCGGTTCTGGCTCTAATAAAAGCTCTGGTTCTGGCGGTAGCTCAATCGGCGGTTGCGCAGGCAGCGGCTCTGGCGGCGGCGTAACTGGCGCGGGTTCTGGCGGCGGTGAAGCAGACAGCGGTTCTGGCTCTAGATCGTCTAGATCAACCGGCAGCGTCGATATCTGAATCGGCTCTAATACCTCTGGCTCTGGCTCTTCTATCACCTCTGGGGTCTGTGGAATCGGCACCAGCAAACTCACACCGTGCAACGCCAAAGAAACTAGCAGCACTGGGCTCAGCCAACGCATGAGCTTAGCGCGATCAAATAGGACTGGCGGCGTCGGTTTCAAGTCGGTTTCAGTATCGAGTGTAGTGTCGAACACAGTATTGAGTTCAGGGGCCATTTGCCTCAGATTGACATAGTTTTAGGCATCTGGGTTTTGATAGCAGACGCTTGTCAGAGTGCCCTATACAGACCCAAAGAGGCTATAAACAGCTATTTTCAGCGTCTATCAAAAAAGAACCACGTCATCTCATCAAATCGTTCAAGTGCAAAGAGCGAGAGTCTACAGTAATGTCATACAAGCCATCAAGCCGCATTACAGCAACATTCTGATGCTGGAACATGGCTGCCCCTATCCTTTCGCCGCGCTTATGATCAGGGCAATTCATCAGTGCCCGTCCATATCGCTTGTATCTTCTAATGCCAACAATGCCAATACTGCCAAAAAAGAAATTCTACTAAAAGCAGATGAACAGGTTAAACAGCACTCGTTCCAAGCCTTACAAAGCAATTATCCTACTGCTTACCCTCGCTATCACTACGCTCAGCATCATCGTCATGCAATCTGCCAATCTACCTACGCCCGCTGACCCCTCGCCAGCTGCTCAATCTAGCCCATTTGCCCAAACGGGTACACTCACCCAAACCTCAGACACGCCTACGCTACTCACCGATCCGTTCTTACAGCTGCCGACACCTTCTACGGTCAACGTCGTCTGGTTTACCGAGTTCGAAGGCACCGAGCACACCGTAGAGTACGGCGACAGCCTGACTGCTGCTGACACAGAGGCTCTCACCAGCCCCAACACCGTCTCTGCCACCACCACCCAACTTAGCCGCACCCGAGAAGATAGCGATTCGCAGGTCCAAGGCCGCGCCTACCCCGAGGTCACTAAGCGCAACATCTGGCGGCACGAAGCAACCGTCACGGGACTTAAACCGGGCGATCGCACCCCCTACCGCGTCATCAGCAAACACGCCAACGGTCAGCTCATCACCAGTGACAGCTTTACCCTCAGCGCTGCCCCAAACCCCGATCAGCCACAGACCATCCTCCTCACCTCAGACCATCAGCTAAAGCCACTCACCCCTGCTAACCTACAAAAGGCCGACGAAGTTGCAGCCCAAGCAGGCGGCAAAATCGACGCCGTCTTCTTCGCAGGCGACCTGATCACCATCCCCGATCGCGCCTCCGAATGGTTCGACAACGCCAAAGGGCTCGCCCTCTTTCCGGGCCTGCAAGGCCGCACCACTTTCGAGCTAGAAAAAGCAGGCACCACAATCCGCTACACAGGCGGCCAAATTATCCAGCACGCCCCCCTTTTTCCGATCATCGGCAACCACGAAGTCATGGGTCGCTACGCCGACACCGACTCCCTCAAGTCTCAGTACGCCAGCCCCCTGCCTCGCAACCTCGTCGAAAAGTTCTACACGCCGCCTGAAACGACCTCACCTACACCGGCGTGGGTAGCCGACCATTCATACAACACCCAAACCTACGAAGAGATCTTTTCCCTGCCGAGCGCAACGCTCTCTGACGGCAGTCAAACCAGCACCTACTACGCCACCACCTTCGGAGACATCCGCCTAATCTCTCTATACGTCACCCAGATTTGGCGATCGCCTAGCCTATCTCCCGACACCCGAGGCCGCTACCGAGAAAAAGCCGACGCCCTGAACAAGCCTGAAACCTGGGGCTACGGCCAGCACATCTTTGAAGAGATTCGTAAGGGCAGCGAGCAGTACAACTGGCTGCAACAAGAACTCGCCAGCGACGAGTTCAAAGCCGCCAAATACAAAATCGTTATGCTGCACCACCCGCCTCACACCCTCGGTGGCAACATCTCGCCGCCGTTTACCGATCCTGTCATGGTCGAAAATCGCTCAGCAAACGGCGCACTCCAATCTGTTCAATACGAATATCCCCCTGAAGAAGACTACATCGTCCGCGATCTCATTCCCTTACTAGAAGCAGCAAACGTTCAGCTTGTCTTCTACGGGCACTCCCACCTGTGGAACCGCTTCACCAGTTCTAGCGGTATGCACTTTCTAGAAACTTCTAACGTCGGCAACAGCTATGGCGCTCATACCGAAGGCAATCCTCGCCCTATTCCTACCGCCGAAAGCGTCGCGGAAGCAGGCGATCTTGCTCCCTTTCGCACCGCCACAGTCTCCCGTGCGGTTGGCGATCCGAATGGCTTATTGCCTGTTATCCCCACCATCGCACCTCTCACTGACGATAGCGGTCAGCCGCTGCCCTACATCGCCAGCAACGATATCACTAGCTTTACCCTATTCGACACGGGCACAGGCACTCTCAGCAGCTACTACTTCGACACCCGAGAGCCTAACTCGGATGTCATTAAGTTCGACGAATTCACTCTCAGCGACAATTAGCGTTAACAAGCGCTAACAACAGACATTAACAACAGACAACAGACTCATCAACGTATGGCTGACACCCGGCTTTCCTTCGCAACAGCGCGGCGCCTAGACTGAGTAAAGTTGTAGTAGTCAGCCGCTTGATGGGTCACAGCTCGCCAGGGTCTGTCCCGGTAAAGCCGTAATAAGGTGATTAAAAAACTATCCATCGGCGAACAAAGCTGCCAATAGTCACGAATAAAATCTGCGTACTCAGGCTCTAGGGTTTCAGGAGAGCAACGATTGTAAGCGCTCAGACCGCGAGAGAATAGTCGGTCGGCATACTGAGAAAGCTCTGGAAATTGGGTGCGCAGCAGATAGGCGACAACAATTTGTCGTTCTGGGATAGAGGGGCGATCGCACCGCAGCGTTGAAACATTGTTGCCATGAATGCCTTGAATCGTTAGCTCATCGGCAAGAAAGTAGCCCGGCGCTAGGCTCATTGCGGCAATGCGCACATAGCGATCCGCAGAGGTGTTGATAAACGTTTCTGGCATCGGCAAAATGCACGCCAACAGCGACCGCCGAAAGCACAGACCAGACGTAGCAGGCGGATAAAAAGGCAGCGTGCCGAATCGCAGACTCTCCCGGAAATCGCAGACCTGTGAGCGGTCACGGCCACGGCCCCCAAAGGCCCGCGTTGTACCAATCGTATTGCCGCTCGTATTGCTGCTCGTATTGCCAACCGCATGCACCAGCCTGGTATCTTCTAGCCGCAGCGCGTGAAAGCACCAGCCAATATCACGATGCGCCCTAAAGCAGCGAACGATCTGTTCTAGCTTGTCTGGTGCGAAGCGATCGTCTGCGTCCAACAAACACACAAACTCTCCTTTACAGCGAGCAAACCCTGCATTAAAAGCAGAATCTTGTCCACCGTTCGCCTTCAAAACCGGCACAATCTTGTTGCCGTAGCTAGCAATTACAGCGTGAGACTGATCGGTAGAGCCATCATCTACTACCACAACTTCAACAGAATCTTCACCAAAAGAGTGCTGCTGCGCTAAAACACTCTCAATGGCACCGCTTAAAAAGTGAGCGTAGTTGTGGTTATTGATAACAACGCTGATCAGCGGCGGCTTAGCTGACGATTTAGACGGTTTCACAGATAGCGGTAAGTTATGCATGCGACTTCACCGCCGCTACAACCAGATCGACGCTAGCCCGCAAAAAGTAGGCTAACCAACCAAAAATCCCCAGCAGCTTGAAGCCATCTTCTATTAAGAAGAAACCATCCTCGGATATATGCCCGGAGGGAAGAACATAGTCTAGTCCGGCTGCGATCGCAAACAATCCCAAACTTACCCCCAACAGCCAAACGGGCGTACTCAGTATCAGCCTGCGAACGCGCACTATCGCGCCTAGCAAAGCAACAACGTAGCTCAGTACAACAACATCTTCTGGAATCCGTACTACCGGCAGCCGGTTAGGCAAAATAGACTCATGCAACAAAAATGTATCGTCTAGGCACAGTACCGTGCTCAGCACTGCAAACACCAAAAAGAACAATCTTGCATCTGAAGCGGGCGCAATAATATTGAGCAAAGCTGCGCTTAAAAAGCACATCGCAGCGCTGGCACTCCACAGCAAAATGCCTAGATTAGACAGCGCACCAAAGAAGGGTGGATGATGAGCGATTGCCGCCGGATCTCGCGTTAAGTCGCCTATCGGGAATAGAGACTGTACGTGAAGCAGGAGCATCAGCCCTAGCCAGAAAAGACCGCCCAATATCAACAGCCAGCGCCAAACGGTTACTGACGATGAAAGCTGTTGAGAGAAATCTTTCATAATAGGTGCTCAATCTTTTGCTTTACGGCAAAGCTTTAAACTGTTTCGTAAAGCACATAATAAATCATCTTACGTTGGTACAGCGCCTAGAACAGTGTCACACCTAACCAGTGACATGACTACACTTTATTCAATCTTTAATGCAAAAGAACGATACGTACGTAGCCAACGCCCTAATCATCTGCATCGATTTAAAGGGCATACAAGACTGTACTAAAAGTTGAACCTTTAGCTAAAAACAAACTAAACCAAGCAAGAATGCATCCAAACCCAGCAAGAAATGCTTGCAGTCACTCATCTAACGTTTAGACATCTGACGAACGACTGCTTCAGAGGGTGTCTTCCGTAATAAAAACTTAAAGTAAAGCGTCTGAGCCAATTCTTTAATCGGGAACAGTACATAAGTCAGTGGATTTATCGTCACGATGATGTTACGAATATCTCGTTTTGCAAGAAAGAGAATCGTGCGGGCAATCGCATCGGCCCCCATCACACCCACCGGATTTAGCTCACTCTTAAACGGGCCTAGCACCAGCTTACGAATAATGCAGGGCGCATCCGCTCGGCGCACATTTACCAAATCTCCCATCAGCCGCTTAGAAATCTCATACAGCGGGCTAAACGCCGGATTCACCTCCGCCTCAGACGTGTTCACCCACACCTCTTTAGTCGCCCGCCCGGTGCGATCATTCACCGTCTCTAGAAACGTCTCCATCAAGCGCCAGCCCGACAGCGCATTCACCTCTATAGACCGCTCAATCGCCGCTGGCGAGCCTTCACCCATCACATTGACACCGTGATTGATCACCAAAATGTCCACTTTCTGCAAGGCCGCCTTCAGCGCCGCTTCTTGCCCGGCTCGCCAGATAACGACGTTCACCGCACCCGCAATCTGCACATCTGCCGATGTCGTCAGCGCCACCGGCTTAGCCCCCTGCTGAGCTAAGGCCCTAATCAGCGCTCGGCCCATCGTGCCAGACGCACCCGTCACCGCCACCGATTTGCCCTTCAAAGACAGCGCCGTACCCATCAATTTATCGCTCATTGGGAAAAAGCCTGCGTAGTAAGCGTTGGTATTGTCGAAATGGTGTCGCCAGTGGTAGGTGCGATTCACCAGCCAGTAGCTAGGCGTACCGGTAAGCGGGCCCGGTTCGTGGGTAAGGTCAGTGCCTGAGAGGAGTCCGCGCGATCGCAAAACCGCCGAGCCCAAAAAGCCAACGCCGTACAGTGCGCCGAGCCATAGCCCTGGGGTGTGGAGTGCGATCGCCGCGATCGTCAGCACAGCAATCATAAAAATCGACTCTGGCGCATCGTTATAGAGCTGAGCCTTGCGATAAATCTCAGTGCTAATCGGCGAAAAATCCTTCTTATAGGCCCGGTGGTGCCAACCGTGCAGCTTCTGTATAGGCGCCCACCGATGGCCCAGCACATGGTAAAAGTCCCGCACCATCTCTACTAAAAAGATAGAAGCCAGCGCCCAAGCCACCTGATCAAGATGCGTCTGTAACCAACCTAAAACCCCTGACACCATAAAATCCAGACCTAAAAGCCAATAAGAAAGCCCATAAAAGAGCCCACAAAAAGTTAGAAGCCAGCCAGCTGAGCAACGTCGCTCCTAACAGCACGTCTTAACGTTACTTAAGGTTTATGGTAAACCGCTCCGTCATTGCGTCACAACCTTGTCATAGGGAATGTTGTAAGGAATGTAGGAATCCAGGTATTCTTGCTATCAAGTAACTGCTATCAAGTAACATTGCTGAACTCTACCGCCATCGACACAGATTGGCACACATCATGACTGCGGCACTGCACGAGCAAGAAAAAATCAACCATGCCAAGGCGATTGACTACAGCAACGTCTCAGCGATTCCAGAGGTGTGGCCTGTCGTCGCAGGCAAATATGGCGATCGCCTCGCGCTATACGATCCGCATACCAACCCCGCTACCAAATACACCTATCGCGAACTGGCAGCCGCCATCAATCAGTTTGCCGCTGGCCTGCAAACCCTCGGCGTTCAGCCCCAAGACAAAATCGCCCTCTTCAGCGAAAACCGTCCCCGCTGGATGGTCGCCGACCAAGGCATCATGACCGCTGGCGCGATTGACGCGGTACGGGGCGCTAACTCTGATAGAGCCGAGCTGCTGTTCATCCTCGAAAACAGCGACAGCATCGGCCTAGTCGTCCAAGACATCACCGTCTTAAACAAAATTGCTGGCGAGCTAGCCGGCCGTGGCCTGCGCTTCATTATTTTGCTCACAGACGAAGCCCCTGAAATTGACGCGGATCTTGGTGGTGCCAGGCTGCTGAACTTTTCTGAGCTGATGGGGCTAGGCGGTGAGCTAAAACCCGTTCCCCAAGATCGCAACTTTACCGCGACGCTAATGTATACCTCTGGCACCTCCGGTATGCCCAAAGGCGTCATGCTTAGCCAGGCTAACTTGCTATCTCAAATCGCCGGTGCCAGCAGCGTCGTCAACGTCGGCCCC
>ERZ1740058.1446-NODE-1446-length-11189-cov-9.471439_pt1 | contig 11189 bp, 10 predicted proteins | sample MGYA00581745_ERZ1740058 | MGnify/ENA primary metagenome ERZ1740058 (study PRJEB43018, sample SAMN04849742) | marine metagenome | isolation source: floating plastic debris | place: Pacific Ocean | collected 2008-08-30 | study: EMG produced TPA metagenomics... | reverse complement strand
GGGGTGCCGTAGTAGATCGTGAGCGTGACGCCCATGATCCACCATTTGAACGTGCGGAATTTGCCGGCGGCGCGGCGCGGGTATATGGGGTCGCGGCCCTTATAGAGGCTGGCCGGCTTGTTCCCCGTATTGACGGCCTGGACGTCGAAGTGTTTGACGTCCCCGCCTTTGTTTGGCGGCGGGGCAACCTGTTGCATTGCGGTTGTCCTGTGCTTGCCGGTTACTGTTCACATCGGGTCGGCAGCTCGGCGGCTCAGTTGCCGCCGCCGAGGGAGTGGACGTAGATCGCGAGCTTTTTCAGCTGCGCCTCAGAGAAGCGCTCGTTCCAAGGCGGCATGTTGCCCATTTGCGGATTGCCGATCTGGGCAACGATTTGATCGTAGCTGCCCCCGTAGAGCCAGATTGCGTCGTTGAGGCGAGGCGCACCCAGAAGGTGATTGCCCTCGCCTTCCACGCCGTGACAGGCAGCGCATTGCTGCGCGAAGGTTGTGGCGCCGAGTGCAGCGCGCTCGGCGTCGTGATCCTGCCCAGAGATCGCGAGCACGTAGTGGGCCACGTCGCCGATATCCTTGGGCTGCAAGATGCCAAGCTCGAGATAGGCGGGCATGACGGATGCGCGTGCGAGCGGATCTTGGTCGTTGCGCACGCCATGGCTGATGGTGTGGAAGAGGTCATCTTTCGTGCCGCCCCAGAGCCACGCGTCATCGTTGAGGTTGGGATAGCCGAGTTGCTGGTCGCCAGCCCCGCCGCTGCCATGGCACTGCGAGCAGACGAGTTTGAACGCTGAGGCGCCAGAGCGGCGTGCGTAGTCCATCAGCTCGGGATGGTCTTCGATTTCGTCGAACGACATGGAGGCGATCTGAACGTCGAGCGTTTCACGAGCCTGCGCGACCGAATCGATCTCTTGCTCAACGGCGGTGCGGCTGTTCCAGCCCAGGAGGCCAGAGCTTCCACCGTTCAGAAGCGGTATGGCCGGATAGGCGATCATATAGCCGATGGCCCAGATGATCGTGGCGTAGAAGATCCAGAGCCACCAGCGCGGCAGCGGTGTATCGAGTTCGCCGATACCGTCCCAGGTGTGACCCGTGGTGCGTGTGCCGGTGGCATCGTCGACAGGGCGTTCTTCGTCATCGCTCATGACCGCTTGTCCTTGTCGGTGGCCTCGTTCTGCGACACTGCCGGCCGGTCGCCGTCGGGGTGGTCCGGCGCATCCATGGGAATGCGTGCGGCGTGCTTGAACGCTTCCGTGGACCCGCGGCGAAACAGCCACAGGATCAAAATCGCAAAGAGGACGAAGAGGAGGACGAGCCCCCAAGTATCGGCGAAGACGCGAAGGTTTTCGTATGTCATTGCTCTACCGCCCCGAGCTCACAGGCTCGAACCGGGACAGGTCCACCAGTGTGCCCAGCATCTGCATGTAAGCGATGATGGCATCCATCTCGGTGACTTGCCGCGGGTTGCCGTCGAAGTCGCGGATATTGACGTTGTCGCCGTAGCGCTCCTTTAGGCTTCCGTCGTCGGGGATGAGGCCCGCTTGCATGCGTAGATCGTTCGCCGCGTTTTCGATCATCTCGTCCGAGTAGGGGACGCCGATCATGCGGTTCACGCTGAGGTCGTCGGCAATCATGTCGGCGTCGATGCGCCGCTCGAGCATGAAGCCGTAGCTGGGCATGACACTCTCAGGCACGACCGACTGCGGATCGATCATGTGCTGGACGTGCCAGATGTCCGAGTAGCGACCGCCGACGCGGGCAAGGTCCGGTCCGGTGCGTTTGGAGCCCCATTGGAAGGGGTGGTCGTACATGCTTTCGGCCGCGAGCGAATAGTGGCCGTAGCGCTCCACCTCATCGCGGAAGGGCCGGATCATCTGGCTGTGGCAGACGTAGCAGCCTTCGCGGATGTAGATGTTGCGGCCGGCAAGCTCGAGCGGTGTGTAGGGCCTCATTCCCTCCACCTCTTCGATAGTGTTTTTCACGTAGAAGAGTGGCGCGATCTCGACCAGGCCGCCGATGGCGACTGTGACGAGGGTGAGCCCCATCAGGAGCGTGACGTTCCGCTCCACTTTGCCATGATCGAAGAACTTTTTCTTTGGCTTTTCAGTATCTTGGACGGTCATGGCTCTACTCCGCGGGCTGCATGGCGCCGGCGTCGGCCGACGCGCGCTTCACAGCGACCCGTCCGCGGATCGTCATGTAGATGTTGAAGGCGAAGATGATGGCGCCGGCGAGGTAGAGGACGCCGCCGAAGGCACGCATCACGTGCATGGGCCACACCGCAGCCACGCTCTCGGCGAAGGAATAGACGAGCCAACCCTCGGCCGAGTACTCGCGCCACATGAGGCCCTGCGTGATGCCCGACACCCACATGGAGGCGGCGTACAGAACGATGCCGAGGGTCGCGAGCCAGAAGTGCCAATCGACGAGCTTCAGCGAGTAGAGTCCCGAGCGGTTCCAGAGGACGGGCGTAAGGTAGTAGACGACGCCGAAGGTGATGAGGCCGTTCCAGCCGAGTGCGCCGGAGTGCACGTGGCCGATCACCCAGTCGGTGTAGTGAGCCAGCCCGTTCACCGCCTTGATGGACAGCATCGGGCCTTCGAAGGTGGACATGCCGTAGAAGGCGACGGCGGCCACCATCATCCGAAGGACGGGGTCTGTGCGCAGCTTGTCCCAGGCGCCTGACAGGGTCATGAGGCCGTTGATCATGCCGCCCCAGGAGGGCATCCACAGCATGATCGAGAAGGTCATGCCCAGCGTCTGCGCCCAGTCGGGCAGCGCGGTGTAGTGCAGGTGGTGCGGGCCGGCCCAGATGTAGAGGAACACCAGCGACCAGAAGTGCACGATGGACAGGCGGTAGGAGTAAACCGGCCGGTCGGCGCGTTTTGGGATGTAGTAGTACATCATCGCCAGGAAGCCGGCGGTGAGGAAGAAGCCCACCGCGTTGTGGCCGTACCACCACTGGGTCAGCGCATCCTGAACGCCGGACCAGATCACGTAGGATTTGGAGCCGAAGATCGAGACCGGGATCGCCAGGTTGTTGACGATGTGCAGCATCGCGATGGTGACGATGAAGGCGAGGAAGAACCAGTTCGCCACGTAAATGTGGGGTTCTTTGCGCTTGATGATCGTTCCGATGAACATGACCAGGAACGCGACCCACACGATGGTGAGGAAGAGGTCCACATACCACTCCGGCTCGGCGTACTCTTTGGACTGGGTGATGCCCATGAGGTAGCCGGTGGCGGCGAGCACGATGAAGATTTGGTAGCCCCAGAAGACGAACCAGCCGAGGCCAGGGCCACCGAACAGGCGCGCGTGGCAGGTGCGCTGGACGACGTGCATTGTGGTGGCGATGAGGATCGAGCCGCCGAACGCGAAGATCACCGCTGAGGTGTGCAGCGGCCGGAGGCGACCGAAGTTAAACCAGGGCTCAATGTTGAGCTGCGGGAAGGCGAGTTGGAATGCGATGAAGACGCCGGCTGCGAAACCTGCCAGGCCCCAGACCACGGTTGCGATGACGCCGGCGCGGATCGGGCCGTCGACGTAGCCGGTGGGATCGTCGCCATTTTTGGCGACTAGCCTGCCGTCGGCGGTCCATTGGATCTGTCGCAAGTGAAAAATGACCGCGACCATTGACATGGCTGCGATGAGCCACATGTGCGTCGCAAACGCGGAGTCGCGGGCGAAAGCGGCGAAAACAATAGCGATAATAGCCGTGGTGCAGAACACTGGCACCAAAGTGAGGTTGTGCAATTCGCCCTCCCATCGGGTTGCACCGCCTCAAACGTGATCTTCAGTCGCCGTTGGGTCGTTGATCCAGATCAAAATATTCGACTTGGAACAGTTCGCATGGGTGTGGCCTCTCCCGTGGGGGCGAGCGCGCGCTTGATCAATCTGTTGATTAAATTGGGAAATACCCCGCTACCATTGTCGTCACGCAGCGCCAAAATTCCGTTGATTTTTTTTGACACACTTGATTGTCAAAACGCGGTCGCTGCTGGCGGTTACCGGAAACCCGTCTGACCTCTCCCGCCGCGGGATGTGACACGCGTTTGGCTCAACCGTTTCGTGTGAGGCGCGGCGGCACTGCATGGCCGCTAGCTTGTCCTTTGCGGCTGGCGTTTGCGCGGTAAATGGGCATCGAAAGCGGCAAAGGCTGCGGCTTGGCCGGCCAACACGTTGGGACCCTTATGACTTATCCAGATATCGAGATGCTGATCGACGGCGAATGGACCGGATCGGCCACCACTGAACCTGTCATCAATCCGGCAACTGGCGAGGAAATTGGCCGCGTTCCTCACGCTACCACGGCGCAGCTCGACCAGGCCCTTGCTGCCACGAAGAAGGGCTTTGCGGAATGGTCTGCGGCCTCCCCCTGGGCGCGGGCGCAGGTGATGGAAAAGGCGGCGCGGCTGCTTGAAGAGCGCAAAGAGACCATTGCGCGCTACTGCACCATGGAGATGGGCAAACCCATCGGGGAAAGCCTGATCGAGATGGATTTCGTCATCGGCGTGACGCGCTGGTGCGCTGAGGAAGGGCGGCGCGCTTACGGCCGGTTGATCCCGGGCCGTGCGCCGGACCATCGCTACAGCGCCATTGTCGAGCCTGTCGGGCCGTCGTGCGCGTTCGTGGCGTGGAATTTTCCGGGCACCAACGTCATCCGCAAGGTGGCCCACGCGCTTGGTGCGGGCTGTTCGCTCATCGTAAAGCCGTCGGAAGAGACGCCCGCGACAGGCATGGAAATCGTCCGCGCGTTTCATGACGCGGGCGTGCCGAAGGGCGCACTTCAGCTGGTGTTTGGCGTTCCCGATAACGTGTCGCGCCATCTGATCGCCTCGCCGATCACCAAAAAAGTGTCGTTCACGGGCTCGGTGCCGGTCGGCAAGCACCTCTTGCGGCTGTCGGCCGACACGGTGACGCGCGCCACGATGGAGCTTGGCGGTCACGCACCGGTGCTGGTGTTTGAAGGGGCCGACATCGAGGCGACCGCCAAGCTGGTCGGTGGCTTTAAGTTCCGGAATGCCGGGCAGGTCTGTATTTCGCCAACGCGCTTTCTCATCGAGAAGCCCGTCTATGAGCCGTTCGTCGATGCGCTCACCGCTGTCGCCGAGAGCCAGAATGTGGGCAACGGCCTTGATGACGGTGTCACCATGGGCCCGCTGATCGCCGAGCGGCGGGTGGACGCCATGGAGCGCTTTGTGGGCGACGCCAAGGATCGGGGCGCGCGCATCACCACCGGCGGCCAACGCATGGGCAATCAGGGCTCGTTCTTTAACCCGACAGTGCTTGCCGACATGACCGATGATGCGGTGATGATGAATGAGGAACCCTTCGGGCCGCTCGCGGCGGTGAGCGCGTGCAGCGGCGTGGATGAGATGATCACCCGCGCGAACAGGCTCGAGGTCGGCCTCGCCGCTTACGCGTTCGGCGCCGACCGGCAGACGTCCGACCGGCTATCGCAGGAGATCGAGACGGGCATGCTTGGCATCAACACCCCGATGATTTCGCTGCCCGAAACACCTTTTGGCGGCATCGACGAGAGCGGCTACGGGCACGAAGGCGGCATCGAGGGGCTGGCCGCCTACCAGCGCACGCGGCTGATCGTCGAGCGCGTTTAATGTTGTCGCGGCGCTTCATGGTGGAGCGCTGCGACCCCACTGACCTGAGGATGCCGCCCCGGTGTGAGGACACGGTGCGCAGCGTTCGCTAAGGTCGCGTTATGCTGGCTGGCGAAGACGCATCCTCAGTTGATCTTCTGCGCATGGGGCTCACGACGGGCTTTGTGCTCTTCGTTGTTGTCGGCGCAAGCCTTGGTGCGCGAGCGCTAGATCAACGCCTTGCGCTGGCTGTCGCGCCTCCGGCGGCGGAGGACCCCGAAGCCGACAACGCTGCAGTACCAGACACGGCGTTGGGCAACCCTGTGCCCGGGGCGCTTGCAATGGCGTTGGCGCTATCGGGCTGGTCCGTCCTTCCCATTTCAGACAACCTTTTTGTCGCCGACACAGGCTTCAGCCTGTTGTTCGTCGCTGGCTTGGTGGTGCTGAGCGTTCTCGTGGTGCCACTGAGCGCTTGGTGGTCGGGGGGACGGCGCGCCTTCCATGCAGCGCTTAGGTCGATGGCGCTCACGGCGCCGTTTGTACTGGCGCTGGCCTGCGTTTTGTTCGCCGTCGCGCTGAGTGCACGCTCTCTGAGCGCTAGGCAGCTGGTGGCCGCGCAACAGACGGGCCTTGCCGACGCATTCGGCTTGCCGTGGCTCACGATGCTGAACTGGAATATTTGGCCGTTTTTGCCGTTTTTTGCGGTGTTTATGGTCAGCAGCTGGATCGTTCTGCAGTCGCTGAAGGCTGATAGCGCAGAACGTCCCGCCGGTCTGTTCTGTCACGCTAAAATGCGCGCGTCGGCGGCGGCCGGTGACAACGCGGTGATCGCTGCTTATGCGCTTGCGGTCCTACTGTGCGGCGTGGCGACGATCGTGTTTTTTGGAGGATGGAGCTCACCCATCGATACACGTCTGTTGCAGCTGGTGCCGGGTCCGGTGTGGTTTTTCGCCAAGGTGGGCGGACTGCTTGCTGCACTGATGATGATGTGCGCTGTCATTACGCCGAATCGCCGGGCCACCTTGTGGCGGATGGGGTGGCGGCGTGTGCTGCCGGCGTCCGCGGCCGCTTTTGTTGTCGCGGCCGCGGTGGCGAGGATTTTTGGGTAGACGACCCCGCGTCAGGCCGCGTCCTGCTGTAGGAGGGTTTGTGCCATTTGCTGCGCGGCGACAAAGTCGGTCTTGCCGCTGCCCAGCACCGGCACGGCGGCCACGCCAATGATGCGGAACGGCATGTAGCGCTGCGGGATACCGTCGGTCTTAAGCTTGTCGAGGAACTGCGAGGCGTCCACGCCCTCTTGCTCGGTCAACAGGACGATGGCTTCGCCGCGCCCGGGAAGGTTGACCACCGAGGCGGCGTGCAGCGCATCGGGCCAGACTTGGCCAGCGATATTCTCCACCGTCACCAGCGAGGTCATCTCGCCGCCGATTTTGGCAAAACGCTTGAGGCGGCCGAGGATAGTGATGAAGCCTTCCTCATCGATCGACACCACATCGCCGGTGTCGTGGTAGCCATCCTGCGGTTCGGTGATGCTGCCGTCGGGCTGGAGATAACCGGCCATCACGTTGGGGCCGCGCACGGAGAGGCGGTGCCCTTCGGCAAGGCCCTCCACGGAGTCGAGCCGCGCCTCCACACCGTGGAACATCCGGCCGACAGTGCCGTCACGGATATCGTCCGGAAGGTTGACTGCGAGAACGGGGCTGGTCTCGGTGACGCCGTAGCCTTCCAGCACTTTGAAGCCGAAGCGGCGGGTGACGGTCTCGCGGGTTTCCGGGCGCACGCGCTCAGCGCCGCAGACGGCGAATTCTAAGCAGCTCAGCATGCCATCGCCGGCGGCGCGGACATATTGGCGCAAGAAGGTGTCGGTGGCGATCAAGATGTTGGCTTGCGTTTCGGCGATGCGGTCGACGACTTCGCGGATGCGCAGCGGTGAGGGGTGGAGGACCAGCTTTCGGCCGAGGACCAGCGGAAGCACCGTGCCCGGAACCAGGCCGTAGGAATGGAACATGGGGAGCGGGTTCAGCATGACCCGCACGCGCTCCAGGGGAATGACGGCCTCCACCTGGGCGATGTTGGCCAGCATATTGCGGTGCGTGAGGACTACACCCTTGGGGTTTCCTTCCGAGCCTGAGGTGAAGACGATGGCGGCGGGGCTGTCAGGGTCGAGCTTGGGGAATAGGCCGAGCGGCGCGGCGGCGGCGGCGAACGCTTTGTCCATTTTGCCGACCCGGGTGCGCATGTCCTCCAGCTTGATGATCGGCGCGACTTTGGAGAGGGCGTCCGCCAGGGGGTGGAGTTTGCCGATTTCCAGAAAGCGATCTGCCGTGAGCACAGCGCCGACCTTGGCGAGTTCGCAGGCGGCGGTATTGGCCTTCTCGCCGGCGGTGAAGTTCAGCATCGCTGGGACTTTGCCGGCCGCGAGCACAGCGAAGAATGTGACGACGCCGGCCACACTGGAGGGCAAGAGGACGCCCACATTGTCGGACGGAACCTCGCGCTTGATGACCCGTGAGAGGGCTGCGATGGCGCGGACCAGTTCGGTGTAGGTGAGCTTTCGCTTGTCGCCGTCCTCAAGCGCCACGACGTTGCCGCCGTGCTCTTTGCGCGCTTTGAGGAGCGCCGCAAGCACACTGGAGTTCGCGGCGTTGGCGATGTCATCCGCGCTCGGTCCATCTGTGCGGGCGGGGATGTGGATCGTGTCTGTCATGCGCGGAACTCGGTTTTGTCGGTGCCTTCGTAAAGGGCCGCCACCTGGGCGCCCATGGACCGGGCGTGGGCGGCAACGGCGGCGTCATCGAGGTCGGCCGAGGGGCTCGGCTCGTGGCTAAAGTGGCCGAATGTGTCCTGGCCGCGGACCAATGTGGCGAAGTCGTCGGCCTTGGTTTGGGCGAGCCGGGTCGGGATGTAGCGCAGGGCGAATCCGATGCGGCGGTCGTTGGTGCGGTTCGGGTTTGAGCCATGCACCAGAAGGACGTGGTGGAGGCTCATCTCGCCGGCTTTCAGGGGCACGTCGACGCCTTCCTCCTCGGGCACATCGACGGCGACCTCTTGGCCGCGGGATAGGAGGTTGTTGTCGTGGAAGGTGTCGGTGTGGCTGTGCTGCTTGGTGTGGCTGCGGGGCCAGAAGCGCATGGCGCCCGATTCCACGGGTGCGTCGGCGAGCGCGACCCACGCGGTCACGACATCGGAGCCATCGAGGCCCCAGTAGGTGCCGTCCTGGTGCCAGGAAACGTAGGCCGGGCTGTTGGCTTCTTTGATGAAAAAGGAGGAGCCCCAGAGCAGGATGTCTGGGCCGATGATCTGCTCCACCGCGTCGAGGATGGCGGGATGGCGCGCGATGTCGTTGGCCCAGGTGAACAGGAGGTGGGTCTTGTGGCGCAGATTGCCCGCGATCGGTCCGCCGGCCGCCCGCTCGTGTGCCTCCAGCTTCGCCCGGAACGATGCGGCCTCGTCCCGCGTCATCACCGGGATGGGGAACACATAGCCGTCGCGGCGATACGCCTCCACCTGGCTTGGTGTGAGAGACATGGGCGGTTTCCTCGGATAATTGTTCTATGAGAAAGGTATCTGCTCAACGCGCGCCATCAAGGGTTGGCGCTTGCAGGAATCGGCAATGAAGACCCGCAACATCGATGCCTATCGGCAGCTCCATGAGGAACGCCGCTACGGGAACACGGCGGTGCGCATGCGCCGCTTTGTGGAGCCGTGGATGCAGCTGGCCAATCCGGGTTCCGTGCTCGACTATGGCGCGGGGCAAGGCGGGTTCGTGGACATTCTCGATTTGCCGAGCGCGGTTGTGCGCGACAGCTACGATCCGGCGATCCCGCAAATCGCGGCGCGGCCGGAGCGCACCTACGACATGGTCGTGTGCATCGACGTGATGGAGCACATCGAGCCCAATGAAGTGGCCGATGTGTTGGCTGACATTGCGACGTTTGCTCCCAAAGCGCTGTTCATCATCGACACCCAGCCGGCGCGGGCGACGCTGCCGGACGGGCGCAATGCGCACACCACGCTAGAGCCGGCAAGCTGGTGGAAGCGGCAGATTGAGGCAGCGTTTGGCCACGCGACGGCTGTGCCGGTGTTTCGCAAGGGGCGTTGCGCGTTCAAGACCTACCCGTCGTCGCTCGGTGAGTGGGTCCAGTTTTCGCGCCTGCTGGCGGGTGAGGAAATCGCCTATCAGGTCTGGCGCTTGCGGGGCGGGCGGTTTGCCGACCCCAAGGACGCGCCCTCGATCACCCGATCTGAATGAGCGCCTGTTGCGGCGCGAACGCGCGGTAGCGGTACTCGGATGGCTCAAACACTTCGTTGAGCGCCCGAAACTCGCCGTTTTGCCAGTTGGGGTAACCGTGATGCTCGTCGAACAGGATGAGGGCGCCCTCGGCCATCCGGGGCCTCAGCCGCTCCAGGGCGTAGCGGCAGGGGCTGTACGTGTCGGTGTCCATGTGGACGAAGGCGACGGGCTCCGGATGGTCGGCCAGGAATTTGTCGAGGGTGTCTTCCACCCAGCCGATGATGAGGCTGACGTTGGACCGGACTTTGGGGGGGCGGCCTTTGAGGTCGAAGGCTGTTTTGGCGGCGAGTGCTTTGCCGAACCAGTCCTCCGACAGACCTTCAAAGGCATCGAAGCCGTAGAGCGTTCGCCGGTCCCCTTTGCGCGCCAACACGTCGGCGAACTGGTTGATGCCGACGGCCTTGTAGACGCCGAGTTCGAGGATGAGACCTTCTGCGGGTGCGTTGCGGATGGCGTAGTCGCGGATCGCCGGGACGCGGTTCATGAGCAGCGAGTGGGCGAGGTGATCGGCGATGAAGTCGGCGGATTGCTCTGCCGCGCGGGCCTGCAAGATTTCGTTGACGGTCGGCCGCGGGACCTTCTGTTCACGTACGCGCTGGCCTTTTGCGCGCTTCACCAACGCCTTGAGCTGAACCACGGCTAAAAACCCCTGCTGCGGAGAAGATCGGCGAGTTCATCGACGCGCGAGATCTGATCCACAACAGTTGGTCTGGCGATCAGCTTGGCATCAAGGGTATTGAACGTGCCTTGCACCACGCGTCCGGCCCTGACGAGACCTCTCAGCTCACGCCTGTCGCGCCGCGGCGGTCGGTAGGCTTTGGGCCGCACCACAATGACAGGCCGCGCCGCCGCGAGGGCTTCGTGCACCATGGACAGGCTGTCTGCGGAGACGAGGATGGCGTCGGCGCCGAAGGCTTCCGCGTTGGATCCTAAGCCACCATCCACAAAGCGTTTGGAGTCCATCTTCGGCTGCGCTGCGATGATGTACTCCAGCGGCAGAAAGGTTTCGGCGTTGGTGCGCCGGGAATCGAACACGGTCACCCGCCATTCGGGCCGCTCGGCAATCAGGCGCTTCAGCGCATCGCCCAGCGCTTTCATGTCGTTGGTTTGGTACTGGTAGTGTTTGCTGTCGCCGCCGAACAAGACGGCGATGTGCCGTTCGCCATCCTGCCCGATGGGCCGCGGCGGAGGCAGTTCGGCAGCGTTCACCACCGATGGGCGTGGAGCCAAAATAGCGCCAAGACGGGGGAGTGGGCTGAGGAGCGCGGTGACGCCGAGCGGCGGCCATTTGGGGAAGCCGTA
>ERZ1740058.1445-NODE-1445-length-11194-cov-9.551935_pt1 | contig 11194 bp, 8 predicted proteins | sample MGYA00581745_ERZ1740058 | MGnify/ENA primary metagenome ERZ1740058 (study PRJEB43018, sample SAMN04849742) | marine metagenome | isolation source: floating plastic debris | place: Pacific Ocean | collected 2008-08-30 | study: EMG produced TPA metagenomics... | reverse complement strand
GTACACGGTCATCGGATCAGGAAGCGGTCCAGATTCAAAGCGACGAGCAATTTGGCTTTCGAATGGCCGTGCACGGTCATTCGAAAATTGCTCTAGCGAGCCGGCTCCTTCAATGCGAGGTCCGCCCACAGAGGCAGATGGTCGGACGCGCGCTTTGCAAGCGCGGAGGCGTGAACCCCGTGTGCGATCGGCTCAAACTCCGGTGTCATGATGATACGGTCAAGCGCGAGCACAGGAAGAGACGTATGGAAGGTCGGCATGGGGGGGACGACAGTGTGAGACCGCCCGATCCGAGCGAGGCCCGCTGCCTTGCCACGCCATTCATTGGTGTCGCCCATGATGATGGTGGGGCGTTTCAGCTCTTGATCTGCATAGTCTAAAATCGCGCCGATTTGCTGATCACGATGCCGCCCCAGCAGCCCAAGGTGGAGGCCGATTGCAGCAAAGGCGACGCCATCGAAGCGAAGGAGCGCGGCCACCGCGCCACGCGGCTCGAATGCTGGAAGAGCGATCGGCACCATGGCCTCGATCTCAACGGCTTTGCGGGCGATGATCGCATTGCCATGCCAGCCCAGGCTTGGTGCTCCGTCAGAAACCGGTCGATAGTGCCAGCCCGCTTCATCGAGCGCTTCGGCCGTAAGCGTCGATGTGCGCGTACCAAACCGGCGGTCTACCTCCTGCAGAGCAATGACATCGGCTTCGATCTCACCCAGAACATCCAGGATCCGCGCAGGTTTACGCATCCAGTCGAGCCCAACGCTCTTTCGGATGTTGTAGGTGGCAGCTCGAATGATGGCGCGGCTCCGGGGCAATCGCGAGGTGGGATGGACGGTCGGTCGCAGTCCGGCCTTCCGCTCACCAGCCTAGCGCGGAACGCTCCCGCTGTCCTACCGCGGCCAGAGGTAGCGTGACAAATCCAGCGGTCAGACTGATCTAACGGCGCCAAATGTTCGGCGGTTTGGATAAGCTGCCAAAGGAAAGAAACCGCCCAAAAAAGCGGCATCTCAAAAAGATGGCAGTCATTGGTTGCGGGGGCAGGATTTGAACCTGCGACCTTCAGGTTATGAGCCTGACGAGCTACCGGGCTGCTCCACCCCGCGCCAACGGAGTTGACTTAGCAATGGTGCGCTGCCGGTGAAAGGCCCCGGCAGACATTTCTCTGTCATAATTGTTCCGGCCAGCTATGCGCGCGCAGTCAGGCCGGGCGGGCGAGGCCCACCGCGTCCAGCGCCGCACCCTGGCGGTCCGCAACGCCCTCGATGGGGCACTGCGCCAGCTCATTCTGGAAAATCTCGAAAAAGTTTAGCTCTGCCTGGAGGTGCAACAACACCGCGCCAAGCCCAATCGCCGCGCGATCCATAAACACAAACTCCCGCGGCACCGTCACCGGCCCCTTCTCTTTCAAGGCTTGGTGCACCGAGAACGCTTCGCGGCGGCCATACTCGCCCGGCTTGGTGCCATCGGCGAGGGTGCGGGTGCGATCCTCCAAAATCGGGCCATAGATGAACTTCGCCCAGATGTTGAGGATGTCGATCACCTCACGCTTCAGGTCCTTGAAGCCCCAAACCTCATAGGCGTGCACCACCTGATCGTCGTTGCCGTTGAGGAGGCCATTGTAGAGCTCGACGACACCGCCAACGAAGCGCGGCGGGAAAATCCGGATGCAGCCATAGTCAAGGAGGTTGATGCCCGCCGCCTCGCCGTCCTCACCCGGAAACACTGTGTAGTTGCCCAGATGCGGGTCACCGTGGATGACGCCGATGTGCGCGAACGGATGCCAATATGCCCGGAAAAGCGCCTTAGCGATGCGGTTGCGGACCTCGAGCGGTGCCTCTTTGTAATCCAGGAGCCGCTTGCCATCGAGCCACCCCAGCGTGAGGAGCCGGCGGGTCGATAGATCATCCTCCACCGTGGGCACCCGGATCATCGGGTCGCCATCGAAAGTGATGGCGTAGAGCTTCGCCGCCTTCGCTTCGCGCTTATAGTCCAGCTCCTCGCGTAGCCGCGCGCCGATCTCCTCGTTGATCTCGGAGGTGTCGATCCCGCTTTTCATCTGGCGGTGGAGCTTGAAGACGAAGCTCAGCTGCTGAAGGTCGGCCTCGATCGCTGAGTCCATGTCGGGGTATTGCAGCTTGCACGCGACGGGCGCGCCGCTCAGCGTCGTCGCGCGATGGACTTGGCCGAGCGAGGCGGCAGCGGCCGGCTGCTTTTCAAAGTGGTCGAAGCGCTGCAGCCAGTTGGGGCCAAGCTCCGCTGCCATGCGCCGTTTGACGAAGGGATAGCCCATGGGCGGAGCGTTCGACTGAAGCGTGCCGAGCTGCTCGGCATATTCGGGCGGCAGAGCATCGGGAATGGTGGACAAAAGCTGCGCCACCTTCATCAACGGGCCTTTGAGGTTGCCCAGCACCTTCGTGATCTCTTCGGCGCTCCGATCGTGGTCGAGCCCACCAAAAATGCGGCTCCCAATCATTTTCGCAGCGACGCCAGACACGTTGCCACCGACACGGGCGTACCGCGACGCGCGCCCGCTGAAACGGTTTCGCTCTGTGTCGATGGCCATGATTCGCCCGTTGTTTGACGCACGATTTTCGCTTCCCGCACAATAGATTAGGCGCCTCAGTCAGATGGCTGTAGGTGCGACGATGGTGCGGGCGCGAAGAGGCGTGTTTTGGGAACAGTCCGCTTGCGACCGCTGGCTCTGGGGAATATCTCAGATTTCAGAAAATTCTGAAATTGCCGAAAAGCGCAGGAACCGGACGCGTAACGCCGAGTTCCTCCCGCAACGGCTTAGAAAGGATCTGTTGTGGACGCCCTCATTCTGTCGCGCATACAGTTCGGCGCGAACATCTCGTTCCACATCCTCTTTCCCACCATCACCATCGCCCTTGGCTGGCTGCTCCTCTTCTTCAAGCTGCGCTTCAACGCAACCGGCGAAGAAGGCTGGATGGATGCCTACCGTTTCTTCGTCAAAGTGTTCGCGCTGACGTTCGCGCTCGGCGTGGTGTCCGGCATCACGATGAGCTTTCAATTCGGCACCAACTGGCCGGGCTTCATGGAGCACGTGGGCAATATCGCAGGCCCCCTGCTCGCCTACGAGATCATGACGGCATTCTTCCTTGAGGCGGTGTTCCTCGGGATTATGCTTTTTGGGTTCCGCCGTGTGCCCGGCTGGCTGCACACGCTGGCCACCTTTCTGGTCGCGTTCGGCACCACCATGAGCGCGTTTTGGATCCTCGTCCTCAACAGCTGGATGCACACGCCCGCGGGCTTTGAAATGCGCGATGGCGTCGCCCACGCGACCGACTGGTTCGCCATCGTCTTCAACCCGTCGATGCCCTACCGCCTCCTCCACATGCTGCTCGCGTCTGGGCTCACGTGCGCGTTCCTCATCGCTGGCCTGTCCGCGTTCCGCCTCCTGCGCGGCGATCGTTCCGTGGGCGTGCAGAAGGCGATGAAGACCGGTGTGATCGTGGCCGCTGGCCTGATCCCGCTGCAAATCCTCGCCGGCGACATGCACGGCCTCAACACGCTTGAACATCAGCCCGCCAAGGTCGCCGCCATGGAGGGCAACTGGGAAACGGGGCCTCACGTCCCGCTGGTGCTGTTTGCCGTGCCCGACCAGGGCGCGCGGCAGAACAACTACGAGATCTCCATCCCGAGCGGCGCCAGCCTTGTTCTGAAGCACGACCCTGCGGGCGTGGTGCCCGGGCTTAACGACTTTGTGGCGGCTGACGGAACGCCGCTCCACCCGCCGGTCGCGCCGGTGTTTTACGGCTTCCGCGTGATGGTGGGCACCGGCATGGCAATGCTCGGGCTATCGTTCCTTGGCGTGTTTCTCATGATCCGGCGCCGCAAAACGCAGCCGCACATGGCTGAGCGGCTCGGCAAATGGCCACTGCGCGCCTTTGTGGCGATGACGTTCTCCGGCTGGGTCGCGACCCTTGCGGGCTGGTACGTGACAGAAATCGGGCGCCAGCCTTGGCTGGTGACCGGAGTCCTGACGACCGCGGATGCGGTGGCGGACGTGCCAGCCACGATGGTGCTGTCAACGCTCATCGGGTACCTCACGGTCTACGCGACGCTGACAATCGCTTACATCAGCGTGCTGTTCTATCTCGCCAGGAAAGCATCCAACTCTGCTTCTCCGGTATCGTTGCCCGAGGCGCCCCGTTCCGCCGCCGCGGCCCCCAAGCTCTTGCCCGTCGGTGTAAGCCAATGACCTTTTTCGGCGATCCGGAGGTTTGGCTGCCCTTGGTCTTCGCAGGGCTGATGGGCTTCTCCATCCTGGTCTACGTCGTCCTCGACGGCTTCGATCTCGGAGTTGGTATCTTGTTCGCCGGCGCCGGGTCGGAGGAGCGGCGGGACCGGATGGTGGCCTCCATCGGCCCGTTCTGGGACGCCAACGAGACGTGGCTGGTGCTCGCCGTCGGGATCTTGCTGGTCGCATTTCCAGTAGCCCACGGCACCATTCTCACTGCCCTTTATCTGCCCGTGGCGCTCATGCTGCTGGGGCTCATCTTGCGCGGCGTAGCGTTCGAGTTTCGCGCCAAAGCGCCGGCGCGCCAGAAGTGGGCGTGGGATGTGGCCTTCTTTGGCGGCTCGCTCCTCACCGCACTCTCTCAAGGCTTTATGCTGGGCATGTATATTATGGGTCTTGAGTGGTCGTGGATGACGGCGAGCTTTGCGATCCTCACCGCACTGTGCCTTGTGGCCGGCTACGCGTTCATTGGCGCGTGCTGGTTGATCATTAAGACGGAAGGTGAGCTGCAACGCGGCTCGGTCCGCGCGGCCCAGTGGGCGCTCTGGGGCGTCGTCGCGGGGATTGCCGCCGTCTCGATCGCAACGCCACTCGTCTCACCGCGTATTCTGGAGCGCTGGTTCTCCATCCCCGAGATCTTCGTACTGATCCCTCTGCCGGTTGGATCCATCGTCTTAGTCGCGGTGCTCGCAGTCATCCTGCGCCACTTGCCCGACGCCACCGATACCTGGTCCTGGCTCCCGTTCGCCGGGGGGACGGCTTTGTTTGCGACGGCATTCACCGGGCTAGCTTATTCGTTCTACCCCTATGTCGTACCGGGTGACATGACGATTTACGAGGCGGCCGCCGCGCCCGAGAGCCTCATTATCATCCTTGTGGGCTCCTTGTTCGTATTGCCAGTTATCGTGAGCTACTCCGTGCTCGCGTACACCGTGTTCAGAGGCAAGGCGTCGGAGTTGCGATACGACTGACGCATAGGACGAGGGGCAGGAGTGAGGGCCAAATATGACAACCACGGCGCTCACTGAACTCTTCCCGCGCGTCAAACGCTTTGCGGACGTCACCAACCCCGCAAGCTTCCAGCCCCTGCCAGACGACTGGGTGGTCGGAACGACTGACGTCGTCTCGTCGATGGAAGCCATCAGCAGTGGCCGCTATAAGGCGGTCAACATGGCCGGCGCCGCAGCGATCAGCGCTTTGATCAACGCCCTCGGTACCACCGACATCCCATTCGCCTTCGGCGGCGACGGGTGCGCGTTCGCGATCCCCGGCGAGTACCATGATCTAGCGACGGCGGTGCTTGCGCGGTGCAGGGCATGGGCGGCGGACGAACTCGAGCTTGATCTGCGGGCCGCGCTCCTGCCAGTCGCTGACATCCGAAAAGCTGGACACGATGTGCGGCTCGCCATGTATGCACCCAGCGCACACGTTGGTTACGCATTGTTCGACGGTGGCGGGGTCGCGTGGGCCGAGGCCGAAATGAAGGCTGGGCGGATCGGTGTTGAAGCGGACCGAAACAAAGCGCCGGACCTTACAGGCTTGTCATGCCGCTGGCTCCCAATCCGACCGGACGACGGCGCGGTTCTGTCACTCATCGTGCGGACAGGTCCCGCAGGAGACGCAGCGTTCCGCGCCGTCATCGCTGAGATCATTTCGCTTACGGAATCAGCCGGCTCCCATCCGGTCCCGAGCGATGGACCGCCGCCGGCGTTCATCTCGCCAGGCGTCGACCTGGAGGTGCGCGCGGCCGGCAAGCCCGGCCCCCGCTGGCGGCAACGGCTGGCGGTCAGGCTTCACACGCTGCTCGGCTGGGCGCTGTTCAGGTCGCGCATCAGCTTAGGCGGCTTCCACCCGGCCCACTATCGACGCCTTGCTGCCGACAACGCCGATGTCCAAAAGTATGGCGACGGCCTCATGCTGACGGTGAATGCAACGCCTGCCGTGGAAGCTCAGCTTCACCGGTTGCTCGACGACAGTGCCAACAGCGGTGCGATCGTATTCGGCCTCCATAGCCAATCTGCCGCGCTCATGACGTGCATCGTGCCGTCCTACACTGAGGACAACCACTTTCACTTCATCGATGGCGCCGGCGGCGGCTACGCGAAGGCGTCCGAGGCGCTGCACAGTTAATTGCGTTGCGCGGAGCGACGACTGAGGCGAAACTTTGGCTTCGGTCGCGCGCGACACCATTGCGGGCGCCGCAAAACGGAGAAGAATCTATGTGGAAACGCCTAGCCGCGCTCGGCGCAATTGCCTGCGTCTCTCTGCCGGCCCTTGCCCAAGCCATGGAACTCACACCGTCGCTCCCCGGCGCTGAGGTGCGCATCATCTCGCCAGCTGACGGTGCAACAGTGCAAAGCCCGTTCACAGTGGTGTTTGGCCTCACGGTCATGGGCGTGGCGCCGGCGGGCATCGACCAAGTCGGGACCGGCCATCACCACCTTGTGGTAAGCGCTGAGTTGCCCTCGCTGACCGAACCGATCCCCGCCAGCAACAACTACATCCACTACGGCGGCGGTCAGACCGAAGGGCAGCTCGACCTCGACCCCGGCGAACACACGCTGCAGCTTCTGTTCGGCGATCATCTGCACGTCCCCCACGACCCGCCCCTGATCTCCGACAAGATCACTGTGACCGTCACCGAGTAAGTGCCAGCAAAGCTTGAATTGTGGTGATTAGGCGGGATGGCGGCGTGCTGCCCTCTCGCACTCAACGCGTTCCTCGTGGATTAGTGTCGGTCCACGAGGAAGCGGCAAGATGAACTTTATGGTGCGCTCTGCGGGACTTCCTGAGCCCAGCGCTGCGGAGCCGGTGGGCATTCTGCCGCGCCAGAGCATTGATGCTCTGTTCGCAGCAGGTGCCATCAGCGCGGACGACCCCTTTCTACCCGATCAGATGCAGCCGGCGAGCCTCGATCTGCGTCTCGGCCGCTGGGCTCATCGCGTCCGCGCGAGCTTCCTGCCGCGCGAGGGCGAGCGCATGGCCGACAAGGTCGACGGCGTGCGGCTCCACACCATCGACCTGTCCCAGGGCGCGGTACTGGAGACAGGCTGCGTCTACCTCGTCCCGCTGCAAGAAACGCTGGCACTTCCGGCGGACATCTCCGCAGTCACCAACCCGAAGAGTTCAACGGGGCGTCTCGACGTGTTCACCCGCGTCATCGCCGACGGGGTGGGCGGGTTCGATACTGTGCCGGCAGGCTACCACGGCGGGCTGATGGTGGAGATTTCGCCGCGCACATTTCCGATCCTCGTGCGCGCCGGCTCCCGCCTTGGGCAAATCCGGTTCCGGCGGGGCGACGCCGCACTGTCGGATAAAGCCCTTGGCGAACTCCACGACGAAACGCCCCTATCGGTGCCGTCGGTCAAAATCCAAGACGGGCTCAACCTCACCATCGACCTTCAAGGCAGGGATGGCGTGCTCGGCTACCGGGCCAAGCGGCACACCGCCCTCATCGATGTCGATAAGCGCGACGCCCTCGCGCTGGCCGATTACTGGGACCCCATCCCCGCCCGCGACGGCCGGCTGATCCTGGACCCGAACGAGTTCTACATTCTGATGAGCCGCGAGGCGGTCTCAATACCGCCCTTCACGGCCGCCGAGATGGTCCCGTTCGATCCGCTGGTCGGCGAGTTTCGGGCCCACTACGCGGGCTTCTTCGACCCCGGCTTCGGCTACGGCGTGCCCTCGCGCGCGGTGCTGGAGGTGCGCTCGCGCGACGTCCCCTTCATTCTGGAGCACGGCCAGGTGGTGGCGCGTCTGTCCTACGAGCAGATGGCGGAAACGCCGGATGTGTTGTACGGTTTCAACCTAGCGTCGAACTACCAGGCGCAAGGACTGAAGTTGTCAAAACACTTCCGGGCGTAAGCATGTGAGCGACCTGTTGGATTGGCGGCCCGCAACGCCGCCAGGGGGCGACAGCCGGCCGCCGCAGGACATCCTGCGCGATGTCTTTGGCTTTTCGAGCTTCCGGCCCGGCCAATCCGAAATTGTTGAGGCCGTATGCGAGGGCGCCGAAACGCTCGCCATCATGCCGACCGGCGGCGGCAAGAGCCTATGCTACCAGCTGCCGGCCCTTATGCGGCCCGGCGTCACGATCGTTGTCTCGCCGCTCATTGCCCTGATGCGCGATCAAGTCTCGGCGCTGCGTGCGCTCGGCGTTGCAGCGGCGGCGATCAATTCCGGCAACGAGTACGGCGAGAACGGCCGGGCGTTTCAGGCCGCCGCCGATGGCCGGCTGAAGCTTCTCTACATCTCGCCCGAGCGGCTCTTGATGCCCGACACCATCGAGCGGCTCTCGGCGGCGCCGGTCGCCATGCTCGCCGTGGACGAAGCGCACTGCGTGTCCCAGTGGGGCCACGATTTCCGCCCCGAGTACCGCCAGCTTTTGGATGTGCGTCGCGACCTGAAAATCCCGCAGACCGTCGCGTTCACCGCCACTGCCGACAGCCAAACCCGCGCCGACATCGCCCAACGCCTGTTTGAGGGTGAGCCGCGGGTCTTCGTGCGCTCCTTCGACCGGCCCAACATTCACCTCGCCATGAGCCCGCGCAACAATGGCCGCGAGCAGCTTCTGCGCTTCCTTGCACAACACGAGGGTCAGTCGGGCGTCGTGTACTGCCAGTCCCGCAAGCGCGTCGACGAAACCGCCGCCTTCCTAGCCGGCAAAGGTTTTAAGGCGCTGCCCTACCACGCCGGCCTGGAGCGGGAGGAGCGGGACCGCAACCAGGACATTTTCCTGCGCGACGACGGCGTTATCGTCGTGGCGACGGTGGCGTTCGGCATGGGCGTCGACAAGCCGGACGTGCGCTTCGTCTTCCACATGGATCTGCCCAAAAACATCGAAAGCTACTACCAGGAGATCGGCCGCGCCGGCCGCGATGGCCTCCCAGCCTCCGCCCACGCGCTGTACGGGTTCGGCGAAATCCGCCAGTTTCGCCAATGGATTGAAGCGTCTGAAGCCAGCGACGCGCAGAAGCGCATTGAGCGGCAAAAGGTCGACGCGCTTGTCGGCCTTTGCGAGGCGCACGGGTGCCGCCGGCAGGTGCTGCTCCAGTATTTCGGCGAGCCGTCCGAGCCGTGCGGCAACTGCGACCAATGCGGCGGCGCGGTGGAAACCTTCGACGGCACAGTCTTAGCGCAAAAGGCCCTCTCGGCCGTCGTGCGAACCGACGAGCGGTTCGGCGTGGAGCATCTCATCAACGTTCTGCGCGGCGAGGCGACGGACAAAGTCGTCCAACACGGCCACGACAGCATCAAGACGTTCGGCGTCGGCAAGGACCAGAGCCGCAAGACCTGGCGCTCCATCTTTCGCCAACTTGGCACCAGGGGCCACGCCGGCCCCGACGCGGAGCGGCACAATGGTTGGCGCATCAGCGATAGCGGCTGGAAGGTCCTGCGCGGCCAGGAGACTGTAGCCTTCAAAACCGAGGTGCTCGACTTCAAGGACAAGGCACCGCGGGCCGCCGCCGACGCGCCGGAGGACTACGACAAGGCCTTGTTCGCGCGGCTCAAGGTGCTGCGTAAATCGCTCGCCGACGAAAAGGACGTCCCGGCGTACGTGGTGTTTTCAGACCGCTCGCTGTTGGAGATGGCCGCCTACAAGCCCACCGATATCGACGCCCTGCGCAGCATTCACGGGGTGGGCGAGCGCAAGCTTAAAGACTATGGCGAAGCCTTTTTGCGCGAGATCTCGGCGCCCTAGAGCCTGTTTCGCTCATGTTGGATCACGCGACGGCATTTTCCCGTTTGCTGACAAGGCGCTGCTTGAAGGCCGTGCTGGCTGCACGGTCGAAAGCTGCAACGCAGATCAGCGAGCGGGAAAACGCCGCCTCCGGTGAGCCCCAGTGGCCGCCTGGACTGCGTCGCGCTTCTTAGCCGTAGTCCCACTACGCCCTTCGAAACGCTCCTTACCAGACAGCCACTGGGGATCATCGCGTGATCCAACATGAGCGAAACAGGCTCTAAGGATTTCTCCGGGGCAGCTCGGCCGCGCCGCTCCACTTTGCTGCCATATTTTCATATTTTATAATTATATCAATAAGAAGGAAATTTCCGATGCCTCTTGTCTCGGCGAAGCGTGGCAATGACACGACAATCTTGGAAAAAATTCTGATTTTCTTATGCCGCTTCGGGCCCATACGGCGGTTGCTCAGCAAGATCACAATCAATCAGTTCGCCTATGCTGCGCCCCTCCGGCCCAGACCATACTCAATGGCTGCCGACTACACGACATGGAGCGGTCTCACGAACCGTAGCTTTTCCGGCCGCCACCTACCCCGTGCCCAGGGCGCTCATGCCCCCAGCGAGCCAGATCTGGAAGAGGTGGCCGCGTTGTTTGTGCGCAAAGAATTTCGTCCTGCCTATGACAGCAATCTTTTATTCGCATTCTTTGCACAGTGGTTCACCGACGGTTTCCTGCGAACAAAGTGGGAAGAAACATCACCAAGACAGTTCAAAGAAAACGAAAGCAACCATGAAATTGATGCGAACCAAATCTACGGCACGTCAGAACGTCAGACCGAGATGCTCCGGGATCCGGCTCACCGACATCGCTTACGCACCCAACTCATTGATGGAGAAGAGTGGCCTGAATATTTATTCTCAGAGACCGACGGCAAACTCAATATAAAATCGAAGTTCAAAGGCATTTACACGAAAGGTAATTTTGATCGCGTCTTCCATTTTTGGAATGATGACGAAAAGCGAATGGCGTTCGCGGTCGGACTAGAACACGGCAACTCAACAATTGGCCAAGCCGCGATGAACGCCCTTTGGTTTCGCGAGCACAATCGCACCGCTGACATCATCAAAGAAAGCGAACCCGAGTGGGATGACGAACGGGTTTTCCAGGCCGCACGAAACGTCACAACGGTATGTTTGCTCAACATTGTCGTCAGCGACTACATTGTTACCATCGCGCCCATCCCAGTTCCA
>ERZ1740058.1444-NODE-1444-length-11196-cov-8.057625_pt1 | contig 11196 bp, 12 predicted proteins | sample MGYA00581745_ERZ1740058 | MGnify/ENA primary metagenome ERZ1740058 (study PRJEB43018, sample SAMN04849742) | marine metagenome | isolation source: floating plastic debris | place: Pacific Ocean | collected 2008-08-30 | study: EMG produced TPA metagenomics... | reverse complement strand
CTCACGGCCCCGCCGAAGATCGCCGACTCGAAGCCCGAGACCCCGCCGAAGATCGCAGAATCGAACCACGCGTACCCGCCGAATTTCGCCGAGTGTAAGTCGACCTCGGCGAACTGGCACGCCATCGTGCGCACTCCGAACGGGAGGGTGGCCTCTTGAGCGTTGGTCTCCGGGATTCGGCACCCGCGCAGCGCCACGGTCACGCCGGAGGCCACCTCGACCGCTGGAGCGAGGCCGGCGACACGCTCGGCCACCCGCGTGAGCAGGTTGCCGAGGTCGATCGGCTCGCCGGTGTTGCCGTCGACGAGCGCGACGCGATCGAGCGTGACGCCCGGGCACTCGTCGTACTCGGTGTCCTCGTCGAGCTGTGTTGCCCATGCGTCGACGATCCCATCGATCACCTCGGCCGCGCCCTCGCCCTTACGCACCAGCGGCGGCAGCGCGTCGTAGTCGATGGTCTTCGGATCGAGCTCGAAATCTGCCACAGGGTGTCTCTCGTCTCCGCGCGATCTTGCGGGTTCTTAGTTTACCCGGCCCACGATCTGGCCACGCCTCCCGGGGCCAACGCGACACGGGGACCGACGCCGTACCGTTGCGGATGCCCCCGCCGACGAACCCCGGCCCGCTCGGCCAAGACGGCCCATCGAGCCCGCGCCGCCACGACCTGGACGCCCTGCGCGCCTTCGCCATGCTGCTGGGCATCGCGCTGCATGCGTGCCTGGCGTACTCGGGCATGCCCTGGCCGGTGAACGATGCGCCCGGCGACGGCGAGGCGTACTTCCACTTCTTCTCGTTCATCCACGGCGTTCGCATGCCGCTGTTCTTCTTGCTCAGCGGGTTCTTTACGGCCATGCTCTGGCGGCGTCGCGGCACACGCGGGCTCATCGGCCATCGGGCCAAGCGCATCGCCCTGCCGCTGCTCATCGGCTTGGTGACCATCGTGCCGCTGTCGTGGGCGCTGGCGATCGGCGTGACCATCGTCACCGGCAGCGTCTCGGCGGGCGGGCCCGCCCGAGCCTCGGAGACGAGCACGAGCGACGCGGACCTGTGGACGGCCGCGGCCACTGGCGACCCGGCGCGCGTCGCGTACTGGATCGGCCTCGCCGAAGACGCGCGCGAGACGGCCGATGGTGCCGACCCGATCGACCTCGACGCCCAGGACCCGCGATTCGGCATCACGCCGCTCGGCTGGACGGCGATCACCGGCCAGCCCGAGATCACGATCCAGTTGCTCGAGGCCGGGGCCGATCCGGACGCGCGCTACCGCGATGGCAACGTGCCGCTGCACTCGGCGTGCTTCCTCGGGCGCTCCGAAGTCGCGCTTGAGCTGCTGAGCGCCGGCGCCGACCCACTGATACGCAGCGACACGGGCGAAACGCCGCAAGATGCGATGCGGCACGGCGAGCGCACGGTCGACATTATCGCCGGCTTGCTTGGGATCGAGGTCGACTTCGAGGCCGTGCGGGCGGGACGCGAGGAGATCGGGCCCGAGTTGCTGGAGGCGATCGCCGAGGGAGACGGCGACGATGAGCGATCGGTAGTAGCTGGCGGCGTTCCGCAACTCGTGGCCGACATCTCATTCACGTTCCCACTGTTCTTCCACCTGTGGTTCCTGTGGCACCTGTGCTGGCTGGTCGCGGGCTTCGTAGTCGTCGCCACGCTGCTGCGGCCGATCGCGCCCGCGCTCGCTCACGTGACACCGATCCGCTGGTTGATCGCGACGCCGCTGTGCTTGCTGTGGCTCGTGCCGCTGGTTGCCGCGTTCGAGTTCGTGATGGATGGCGGGCTCGATCTCGCATCGCCGTGGCCCACCGTGCTCGGCGCGCAAGAGGGGCCGGTCATGGGCCCCGCCACGAGCGGTGGTGTATTGCCGATGCCCCTCGTGCTCGGGTACAACGCGATCTTCTTTGGATTCGGCGCGATGCTGTACCTCGTGCGATGCGGCGCGAACAGCGAGCCGCACGCAGGGCCCGTGCGACTCGGTCGCGGTTGGTGGTGGATGCTGCCGCTAGCCCTGCTGGCGTACCTGCCGGCGATTGTGATGCTGTACGCTGACGAACCTGGCGTCGCCGAATTGGCGCTCGTGCAGTCGGTGCCCGAGCGAAGCGCACAGCTGTGGCTCGCCGGCCTGGCACAGGGCGTGTTCGTGTGGACAATGTGCTTCGCCCTGATCGGCATTGGCGAGCTCCTCTTGTCTCGCGAGCGCCGGTGGGTGCGATACCTGAGCGACGCGAGCTACTGGCTCTACCTCGCCCACCTGCCACTGGTGTTTGTGCTCCAGGCATTGCTGTACTTCACGCCACTCCCGACATGGGCGAAGTTCACACTCGTGACCACCGCCACCGCCGGCCTGCTGCTCATCAGCTACCAGATGTGCGTGCGCTATACGCTGGTTGGGCGGATGCTCAACGGCCCTAGGGTGAGGCCGGGTGGCTAAACCCGCCCCTGCCGAAACTGCTTTTGGTAACAAGGATCACACCGCATGAAGAACGTCTTCGTCATCAACGCCCACGAGGAGTACGAGTTCTCCAAGGGCGAGCTCAATCGCACGCTGACACAGCTGGCGATCGACCACCTAAACGGCACCGGTTATGAGACACGGTTGACGACCATGAAGGACGACTGGAACGTCGATGTCGAGATCGGTAACCACCAGTGGGCCGATGCGGTGCTCGTCCAAACACCGGTGAACTGGATGGGCGTGCCGTGGAGCTTCAAGAAGTACATGGACTTCGTGTACTCCTTTGGCATGGACGGCCGCCTGTGCGCGGGCGACGGCCGGACACGGTCGGACCCATCCAAGCAATACGGCACCGGCGGGACGCTCACCGGCACGAAGTACATGCTGTCACTCACACTCAACGCGCCGCGCGACTCGTTCGACGATCCCACCCAGACGTTCTTCGGTGGCATCTCGGTGGATGACCTGTACCGGCCGGTGCACCTGAACTTCCGCTTCTTCGACATGGAGCCCCTGCCGACGTTCGCGTGCTTTGACGTGATGAAGAACCCCGACGTCGAGAACGACCTGGCGAAGTACCGCACGCATCTGGCGGAGGTGTTTCCTGGGGCTGGCTGATCCGCCCCAAGCGGTCGAGTTCGAGCATCTGCACGCAATCGCCCGTGACATCCCCTAACAGCCTGTCTATAGTATTGGGATCGGTTTCTCATTGATAGAAAGGCACTCCCCATGACACCCTGCCCCAACTGCGCCGCCGCCTCGCTCGGCACCGAAGCCGCCTCGATCTGCACCCACTGTGGCGCTGCCTCCGTGGCCGGTGCCTCGGTGAGCATCCAGGCCGTGCTGCTTGGCGTATTCGCGGCGGCCGTGGCCTTCACCGCCGCCCGCTGGATGTGGAAGCACGCCAGCAACGCGCTCGACGTGCGCCGCCCCGCTCTGAGGTAGACCGATGCTCGCGGCATCGACTGGATCGCGGCGACCACTCCCCGGCGTCGCGACACGGATCGCCTGCGTTTGCGCGCTGGCGATCCTTTCTCTTTCGATCATCGGCTGTGCGACCGATGGCTCGCGGCGCGATGACTCGCCCTCGGCAGCGTCGATCGAAGGCTCTATCGACACGTGGTCCCTCCTCCGCGAGGCGACGGACCACGAAGCGCTCTACACCCTCGCCGGCGGCCTGAAGCCCATGAGCACGGGTATCTGGCGCGGCCGCTTCCGAGTGGCCGAGCCCAACCTTGCCGAATTGCGCCACGCCCGAGCGGCACTCGCGCCACTGCGCAATGACACGTGGTACGCCGACGTACAAGTGTTCGACAACATCCACGACGGCTCCCGCTCGACCCACGCGTACGTGGTGCATCGCGCGGCGCTGTCTCGCATGATCGAGCGATACGCGGGCTTCTGGAGCGCGTGTGGCATCACGCCGGAAACGCACCCGGCCGAGATCGTGGCGGTGGTCGATCGAATGCCGCGCGCCGAGCGGTGGCGCGGCTACGGCTACCTGTTTGGCTATCCGTCGCACGCCGTCGACTTCTTCGTCGAGGCAGGGATTGCAGCTGAAGATGGACGCGAGGTCGGTCCTGGCAAGGACCGCGAGTTCGTCCACGTCCCGACGTTTGCCTCGGATACCGGACGCTTCACCTACGCCGTCCCGCTCGATCACGTCGAGTCCCAGCCGGACGCCGCGTTGGCTCGCGAAGCTGGACGGATCCTCGCGGCGTACACCGAGCGCCGAGAACGCATGAGCGACGCGGCAACCATCATCCGCGAGCTCACGCGACTGAATCGCAGGTTCGAAAGTTCAGCGATGCAAGCCGCGGAGATTGCCGCACAGGCGTACGACAGCGAACCACTGACCATTGGAGGAGCGCGCGATGCAGTTTTGGACGCTGGATGAGATCGAGCGGACCGCGATGCTCGACCCCGGTATGGCCGACCACGAGGTCGGCGAGGAGATCGCCCCGGGCGTTACCATCACGCGGCGGCGCATCCTTCAGGTCGGCATCGCGGGCGCAATAGGGCTGGGTTCTGCGAGCTTGCTCGCCGGCTGTGCGAGCAGCGATCGCGGCACTCGTGATGCCGCTCCAAAGGACGCCAGCGTCGACGGTCCATCCGCGGCACTGACCATCGATCAGCTCATGGCCGACCTACGGCCGCGAGCCCAGAAGATGATCGCGTCCGACAGCCCCGACGAGGCGTCGTACCTCGCCGCGGTGTCGATGCTGCTCGCGCGATACCAACCCGAGGAGCCGTGCCGTCTGCGCGAGCCCGACCAGGGCGGATTCAGCATCAACGCCCTGGGCTGGATGCCACCGGTGGTCGTGTTCGATATCCGCATGCGACCGGGCTCGACGATCCACCTGCACGACCACCGCCACTACAATGGCGTCTTGCAGTGCCTCGAGGGCGAGGTGCGCTGCCGCAACTTCGATATCGTGACCGACGCGACCGACCCAGGCGCGCCCGCGCTCGACATCGCTGGTGGCGAGGTGCCGCCCGAGGGCCAGGACTTCCTGATCCGTCAGAACGCTGACAAGACGCTCGCACGCGGCCAGCTCTCCACGCTGTCACGCGACCGCGACAACATCCACCACGTCGAGGCAGGTCCCAATGGCTGCAAGCTTGCCGACGTGTTCACCTACTTCCGCCGCGAGGCCCGCTCGTACGAGCTGGCGTGGGACGCGTTGCCCACGACACGCAACGGCGACACGTACAAGGTCGCCTGGAAGGCCTGAAAACGAGAACTACCGCTCCGTTGGACCGGAGCAAGCAGAAACCACCGGAAGGACAACCCAGCAATGGTCAGCGTAATCTCTCGACTCATCGGCAAGCGCGAACGCCTGCCCGTCACCGTGCTCTCGGGCTTCCTGGGCTCGGGCAAGACAACCCTGCTCAACCACGTGCTGCGCAACCGCGAGGGCCTGCGCGTCGCGGTGATCGTCAACGACATGAGCGAGATCAACATCGATGCCGAGTTGGTCAAGCAGGGCGACGCCAGCCTCGACCGCGTCGAGGAAGAGCTCGTCGAGATGTCCAACGGTTGCATCTGCTGCACGCTGCGTGACGACCTGCTCAAGGCCGTCTCCCGACTCGCTCGGCAGGGCAAGTTCGACTACCTGCTCATCGAGTCGACCGGCATCTCCGAGCCGCTGCCCGTCGCGCAGACGTTCACCTTCGAGGACGAGGCCGGCAACTCGCTGGCCAAGCTGTCGAAGCTGGACACGATGGTCACGGTCGTCGATGCCTCGACGTTCCGCGGCGAATTCCAGCAGTCCGATGGGCTCAAGGACCGCGAGATGGGCCTGGGCGAGGAGGACGAGCGGACCATCACCGACCTGCTGACCGATCAGGTCGAGTTCGCCGACGTCATCCTGGTCAACAAGTGCGACCTCGTCAGCGAGGAAGAGCTCCGCGAGGTCGAGGCGACCATCCGCTCGCTGAACGCCGACGCGAAGATGATCCGCACGACCAATTCCGAAATCGACATCCACGAGATCATCGGCACCGACCGCTTCGACATGCAAGCGGCGATGGGCTCGGCCCAGTGGATCAAGGAACTGAACGAGGAGCACACGCCCGAGACCGAGGAGTACGGCATCTCGAGCTTCGTGTACCGGGCCCGCCGGCCGTTCCACCCGCAGCGTCTGTACGACCTGATGACCACCGGCGTGCTCCGGCCGACTCGGTCCAAGGGCTTCTGCTGGCTCGCGACCAAGCACGACTTCGCGGCGATGTGGTCGCAAGCGGGCGGCTCGTTCCGCGTTGAGCCCGCCGGTCGATGGTGGGCCGTTGCGCCGCGCGAGCGATGGCCGAACGACCCGCAGTCGGTCGCGTGGATCGACTCGAAATGGGAAGAGCCCTTCGGCGATCGCCGCCAAGAAGTCGTGATCATCGGCGTGAAGCTCGACGAACAGCACATCCGCGCGATGCTGGACACCTGCCTCCTCACCAATGAGGAACTGGCGATGGGACCAGCCGTGTGGGACGCGTGGCCCGACCCCTTCCCCGAGTGGATGTTCGAGGAAGCGGGAGCCTGATCGGTCCCGCGATCTCGATGCATGCGCGAGCACCTCAATGCTCGAACGCACGAGACCGGAATACGCTCCCCGTCGATCAACGTCGGGATGAGCGGCTCTTCAATTTGAAGCCAGTGAGCATCGCTATCCCGCAGAGCAGCCAGGAGCGCGGGGCCATTGGAAACAGCGACCGAGAAGCGTGCCTTCGTTCTTGAGCTGGGCCGCCTGCTCCATGAGTCGGGCGCCTCGGCGGGACGCCTTGAGACCGCGCTCCGCGGCGCGAGCGCCGAGCTGGATCTAGAAGCCGAGGTCTTCTCGACGCCCACCGGCCTCACAGTGTCGTTCGGCGAGATGGGCTCCCAGCAGACGTCCGTGATGCGCGTCGTTCCCGGCGAGGTCCACCTCGAGAAGCTCGCGATGGTCGATGCCGTCGCGGAGCGCGTGGCCGCGGGCGAGCTCTCGGTGCGCGATGGGCGGGCCGAGCTCAGGGCCATCGTCCGCGCGCCAAACCGTTGGCCGCGGTGGCTCATGATCGTGGCCCAGATCGTCATCGCCGCGGGCGCCGCGCGCATCTTCGGGGGCTCGCTGGGCGACGCCGTCGCCGCCAGCGTGCTCGGCGGCGTGATTGCCGCGCTCACGTGGGCCCTGCAACGCAACGAGCACTCGGCGTACCTCACCGACTTCGGGGCCGGCGCGGTCGTCGCGGCCGGTGCGCTCGCGTGGGACCGCTTCGTGTTCCCGATCTCGGAGTACCCGGTCACGCTCGCGGCGATCATCGTCCTCATCCCCGGCCTCACGCTCACGCTGTCCATCAGCGAGCTCGCCACGCGGCACCTGGTGTCGGGCACGGCGCGGCTCATGGGCGGGCTTATGGTGCTTGTGTCGCTCGGCTTTGGCGTCGCCATCGGGCGACAACTGGAGCGCGTGCTGCCGCCCATGGCCGAGACCGGCCCGGGCGTTACGGCGCAGGGCGAGCTGGGCCAGGCGATCGCCATCGGCCTCCTCGGCGTCATGCTCGCGATCGTCTTTCGCGCACGCCCGAGGGACATCGTGCCCGTCGTGCTGGCGGTGAGCCTCGGTGTCTACGGCGCACGGTTCGGCGCGAGCATCCTGAGCCCCGAGCTCGGTCCGGCGATCGGCGCCTTCGTGCTCGGCCTGTTCTCCAACGCGTGGTCGCGCCTTCGTCGCCAGCCCGCGGCGATCACGACGATCCCGGCCCTGCTCCCGCTCGTCCCCGGGAGCATCGGCTTCACCGGCCTGAACGCGATGCTGACCGACGACACCATGACCGGCGTCGAGACGTTCTTTACGATGTTGCTTGTGGGCGTCTCGCTGGTTGCCGGGCTTCTGCTGGCCAACGTGGTCTACGGGCCGCGTAAGGCCGTGTGATGCTTGCAGGCCCGGGACTCATGCACGACTAACATCTGATCATGGATCAGCATGCAACCATGAGCATCGATGAGCAGGCGACCATAGACCTGGACCAGTACGCGACCGATGGCATGGTCTTCTTCCTCTTCGGCATCTTCTGCGCCTACTGGGCCCAGCAGACCAATCGGAACGCGTGGCTGTGGTTCTTTCTTGGCCTGTTCTTCGCGCCGATCACGGGCATCGTGTTGCTCGTCAAGAACGCGGGAGATCGAAGGGGCACGAGCCTCAAGTAGACGAACGTGCCACGACCTCATTGCTCGGCGGGCATAGCAGACACCATGAATGGGCCTGCACAACGCACATAGACCCACGCCGCCTGGCCACCCTCCACGATCGACAATACCACGCTCGATCCGCCCTCCCCCGCATCACGACGCCCTTCGCCTGTCAAACGCGGCCCGACATAGCTGCCCGGCTCGAGTTCGGGCGACTCTCCCCCGCGATGCAGTAGCGGCCGGCCAGTGATCACAACCAAACGCATCATCGGATCGCCGCTCGCAACGGAGACGCGCATACGAGGCGGCACTTCGACCAGCGCGCCACCGGGCCGATCGTCCTGTGGATCGCCCCAGAGATACGACACGCGCGGGCCATCGACGGGCGAGACCCCACGGGCCAACCGGATCCGGCTGGTCGTCGACGCGTCGAGCCACACCAGATTCGCCGCGTGCACGTTGATCGCGCGCTCGCCGGTGTCGATCGCCTCCGCGGCCGGCCGCACGAGGTATGGACCGCTCTGGATCTCGATGTAGGCGATCCGTTCTCCATCCCCACCACCTCCCATGCGTTCTCGAATAGGCACGCCCGATCGCGCCGAGGTGATGTGCACCTCGCCCGCGGGCTGCGTCCAGTACGAGCCGGGAGCCATCCACGAGTTCGCGGCCCCCGGGTCGTCGTTGTGGATCAGCCCCTCGATGACCAAGCCGCGGTACGTCACGTTGTGGATGTGCGGCGGCGACGAGAACCCCTCGGCGAACTTCACGAGGAAGCCGGTCGCGCCCGCGAGCGTGCGATCGCCCCAGAGGTCGGCCGCCCGCGGCCCCGCGGCGCCACGTGCCGGGTTCAGCGCGCCCCAGTCGGCATTCGAGGCGAGCACGACCTCGAACGGCGTGGCTAACGATTCGCCGGCATTGCGTTGGTGATCACCGGCAACACAGCCACCAAGCGTGGCGGCGAGCGCGGCCAAGACCGCAATGCGAAGGAGCGCCGCGGCGCACGCCATGGGTGATCTGTTCATACTCCGAGGCTATGCCGAGGGGGTGGTGCGGGCGTTGGTGGTCTCGCGTGGGGCGAGCGGCACGCACGAGTGTTGCACGCCCGGTACCATCGCCCATGCGCTTCCACCGCGCCCCCAACCCCGACGACAAGATCGGCCTGATGGGCTGCTTGCAAGTCATGATGCTGGCCGCGGTGGTGACGGGCGTGGGCGTTGTCGTCGTGTTCGTGCTCGCCGTGCTGGTACATTAGAACGCGGTCCTGGTGGGCGGCGCAAGCTCATACCACGCGGCCGGGCATCAGACCGCTACCGTTGTTGCTCGGAGAATCGGCACGTGTCCAACGTCGAGCACATCATCTCGGGAAGGCTGCTGAACGACCCACCCATGCCGGCCGAGGACCTCGCCCGGATCCACGTGCCGGATGAGGGCGACGCGAAGGAACGATGGGACAGCCTGGTCGATCCCAGGGGCGGCCACCTGTGGCGTCTGCCCAAGGACTCGTGGCCACGGCGGACCATTGTCGCAGGCCCATCCCTCTATGAGTACCACGACGACTGGAACGCCGACCGCGTTCCGGCCATGCAGCGGTTGCTTGCCGGACTCCTGCCACCGGAGAGCACGGTCTTCGTCCTCTGGATGCGTCCGGTCGCGGCGCGAACGGTGCACAACGTGCTGTGCCGCAACTGGATGAACTTCCTGTTCGACGATGAGGGCGTGGTGATCCGTTCCGAGGCGGACGGTCCCGGCGCGGTCCTCGCCAGTGGCAAGATATGGTTTTACACGAATGGAGCATGAACGCTCGCGCAAACCACCGTCCTGGGCCCAACCACTCAGACACGTCGGGCAGGCTTCGATGCGCCCCACAAACCCCGAGACCCACCCATGACCGACGACTTCCTCGCCAAGGAGCAACGCGAAGACGAGGCGTTCCTGCGCAACATCGGCGAGGCTCCCGAACAGGAGATCACCGGGCTGGTCAGCGCCAGCGGGGCCGGTGGAAGCAGTCTCGGGTCGGGCCCGTGGTGCCTCGTGTTCCATCTTGCGGCGTGGAGGGACGCCGCCGGCACGCTCCACCAGGACACGCTGCGCGTGGAGGTCCCAGTCTCGAAGGAAGAGCTGTCCCGCCAGATGGCCGCAATCGGGAAGTACTCGATCGTGTCGCTGCGAACGCGCGTGGCCGAGCATCCGAGCGGCCGCACGCAGGCGTACGGCCCGGCGCTCCCAACGATCGGCGTGCGCGACGACGAGCTGTCCGAGATCGCCGCGAAGCTGCAGGAGCCCGTCGTGATCAACGATCCCGTGCTGGGCGAATTCACGCTCGATCGCTCGATCAGCTGGTTCAGCGGCGAGGCCACGTGGGCCGGCGCGCCGGTCGAGCTGCACTTGTCGGCCGGCGAGCCGGCCGGGGCGGAGGCGTGCCTCGAGGTGGCGCGGGCCCTCTGGGACGCGCAGCCTGCGTGGACTGCGAGGATCACCGACCACGCGGCCGCCGAGCTGCTGGAGATCAAGAACGGGTCATGGCTCGACGAGGGGGAGTCGCCGATCACGCCCGAGGAGTTCAAGGAACGCATGGTCCTCGAGTCGGTGACGGTCGAGGCGGACGGCTCGTTCGAGTTCTCGTACGACGATGGCGACCTCTTCTGGGGGCACGCCATCGATGTCGGCGGCAGCCTCACCGAAGGCCCGACCCACGCCGGCATCTCCGGCTGAGCCGCACGCGGCGCCGCGGGCCCGGGGAGGCGTGCGCGCCACGCCGGGCGGCGTTCTGGGCGTCCCGGGTGTGGCTCACTTCGCGACGCGAGGGATTCTCGACGTCACGGGAGCGGCTCTCGTCGCGACGGGAGTGATTCTCGTCGCCCCGGGAGCCGTTCTCGTCGCGACGGGAGGCGTTCTTGTCGCGACGAGAACGGTTCTTGGCGTGCCGAAAACTGTTTTCGGTGCGGCGGAAACTCTTCTAGGGGGCGCCAGGGCGGTTTTTGTATTCGGACGTGAGGAATCCAACACGGCCAGGTGCGGGCAGCCGACAGGCCTGAGTTCCGATACCGTCCCCTTTGCGAACAAGTTGTCGCTG
>ERZ1740058.1443-NODE-1443-length-11226-cov-10.164712_pt1 | contig 11226 bp, 9 predicted proteins | sample MGYA00581745_ERZ1740058 | MGnify/ENA primary metagenome ERZ1740058 (study PRJEB43018, sample SAMN04849742) | marine metagenome | isolation source: floating plastic debris | place: Pacific Ocean | collected 2008-08-30 | study: EMG produced TPA metagenomics... | reverse complement strand
GAGCCATAGGTCAACAGTCAGAAAGGTTTAATTGCTAAACGTTCATTCTCTCATTGCACGGGTCAATTTTGATCGATCCGGCTGGTCGTCAATCGAGAGAGGAAGTCGCCCCTACTATCTCTGTTGGGATCCTGCGACCGGGCAAGACGGAGAATCCTCGGCATCCTCAGCAAACTAGCTCAAGCTAGAAAACAACCGTTTGAGGAATAGAGATGGTGGGCGTTACTGCTTCCAGGCGCAAAGCAAGCGCTGCAAGCCAGGAAGCCTTGTTCAGAATTTTGCGTAAGCAAACTGCTATTTAGCCATACCAGATTGTGCTGCTGCCAATCACCCAGAAGCTGGTATATCCAAATCGTCTCAAGAGCGATCACAAAAACCTCTCAAGCATCCATAAAACGGCGCGTTGGCAGCTCTCATCAGAGCCTTAGAGCCGCTATCTCCCTTGCATACATCTATACACAGCGGCAGACATTTTTTATTCTCTATCGAAGACTTTATTAAGCAAAATTACAGAGTAAATCTGTCATCATTTAAGCCAGGCAACGAGCGGTGTAACATACAGACAGGCTAGAGTGTTTGCAAGAAAAATTAAACCGTCCAGCAATAGGATGATGGTCTGACCGCAAAGCCTTTCGCTCCCGTGACTTCGCGGTTAAGTCAAATCTTCGAGTAAAGTTTTAGATACTAAAAGTGTCTGTTTCTTTGCTTAAGATAGTCTCGAGGCTTCGACATCGATCACCTCAGTATTTTTTATCGACCACATAGATTGATCTCAACCCCAAAAAGTCGTCTTTTTTTTGTGACTAGAGCAAGTCTTACGTGTATTCGGCATCATTTAAAGCGCTTGAGCTTTTTTCCGTAGTCGCCTTTTGAAAGACTGTAACTAGCACCAGATAAAGCTACTAAAACTTACTAGGCTGCTCTGCTGTATTCATCGTCAGCAAGGTTTAGGGTGAATTGGCTTTAGATCGGCAGCATTCTCGCATAATTCGCAGCAAAAGCCTTGTTGGCAGAGCATTCTATCTCGTTTATCGTCTGAGACGTCCACGTTCTCAACTTACTTGCTGTCGTTGAATTGAGACTCAGGTTGCATTTAGGAGAATGTTTTATGAGCCCAGACTCTATCGCTCCAAACGCCCCAACTCTACAGCTGTTTTCCACTGATTCAGCCTTGCAATTGTGGTCTGAACTTTTCGTCGAAGCTGGATATGACCAAAATGAAGTTAGTTCTTACGATATCCCTTGTCAAGAGATCAAACTGCAACTAGGGTTACAAATTTCAGATAAAATTGAACCCCAAAATATCGAACCTGATAGTAATTCAGCTCAACCCTCTTTTCCTCTGACTGATTTTTATTTGATCGCGCAAGGAAAGGTGCGGCTATTGGGTTTTGACTCTTTACGTGATCGCTGGGTAACACTCAGTATTTTAGAGATCGGTGATTGGTTTGGTGCCGATGAACTACTCTGTTCTCAACAGTGCTTAACCTATCAAGCCGTCGGAATGACGGCAGGAATTGCCTATCGTTTTCCCAACCAGAAACTGTCTGATCTAGTCAACCGTTATCCCTTCCTCAAAGCTTATTTAGCCAAAGCAATTGATCGATATCAACGCATCGCTTTTTTGAGAACCCAAAGCGGTATTAAACACTGGTCAGGGCGACATATTAGAGAGCTTGCTCCTAAACTGGTTGACCAATCTGTGCCTGCCCAAGCTCCCTTAGCGGCTTATTGCAATGACGGGCAAGGGGTCTATTGGTTACGGTCTGGGATCGTTCACAATCAACTCGGTGAAGCCCAGTATGCCACTGGGACCATGTGGCAGGGGACAGACCCGATGCTGCAAGCGGCGATCGCGGCCACTGATCTCATCGTGTATTATTTGCCAGGGGCAGCTTACGAGGCAGAGGCCAGTTGGCATCAATTACTCCAGATGTGCCCCTCATCATCTGAGTCAGCGGCTTTGATAAACCCTGACTCAAGTCCAGAGTCACTGGAGACGACAGCCCATCAGCGACACCCCCCGCCCGCGATCGGCGTAGCGGCGGCTAGTCGGCCTCAATTACCGGTACCGCGGCTGGAAACCGCTGCCAGAAGGCAGCCACCAGTGCTTTTCCCCAAACCCCTCCGGCGCAAAATGCTGGATCACTTGCAACGCTTTCCCTGGGTAGAGCAGCAAAGTTCCTCTGATTGTGGGGCGGCTTGTTTGGCCATGGTTGCGAGTTATTGGGGCAAGCGTTTGCCCCTTAATCGGCTGCGAGAGATGGCGCAGGTGGGGCGAACCGGGGCGTCCCTCAACAGCTTGGCCAAGGCCGCCGAGACCATTGGCTTTCACGCCCGCCCGGTGCGAGCGAGCTTTAACCGCATGGCCGAGCAAGCCAACCCTTGGATTGCTCACTGGCAGGGCGATCACTATGTGGTGGTTTATCAAGTTCAACGCCAGCAGGTCGTGTTAGCTGACCCGGCCTTGGGCAAGCAATGTCTCTCAACGGAGGAATTCAAACGTCATTGGACAGGCTATGCGCTACTGCTAGATCCGACTGAGCGTTTCCAAGGGGTAACGATCAAGCAAGCGTCGTTAGGACGATATTTCAAGCTGTTAATACCTTATCGAGCGTTGATTCTGCAGATCCTAGTGGTCTCTTTTCTGATTCAGCTCTTCAGCTTGGTCACCCCACTGTTTACGCAAATCATTCTTGATAAAGTGGTCGTTCAAAAAAGCCTGTCGACCCTCAATGTCTTTGCCGTGGGCCTGCTCATGTTCAGCGCCTGGGCGATCGCCATGACCACCGTGCGCAGTTATTTGCTCGCGTACTTTTCGATGCGGCTCGATTTGACCATGATTAGTGGTTTTATCCGCCATGCCCTGTCTCTACCGCTCAAGTTTTACGAGTCCCGGCGGGTCGGCGACATCATCACTCGCGTGCAAGAAAACGAGAAAATTCAGCGGTTTTTAATCGGTCAGATGATTTTGGCCTGGCTGGGGGTAGTCACCGGGTGTGTCTATTTAGGGCTGATGTTGTACTACAACTGGCAGCTGACCCTAATGGTGCTAGCGCTGATTCCCCCCATTGTGGTCATCACGCTGGTTTCCACTCCGTTTTTGCGGCGGATTTCGCGCGAGGTATTTAAGGAAGATGCCAATCAAAACTCGACCTTAGTAGAAATGATGAACGGCATTGCCGCAATCAAATCGGCTGGGGTCGAACATGAAGTGCGGTGGGGCTGGGAAAATGCCTTGACTCAGTTTAAGAATGCCGCCTTTAGAGGCCAAAAATTTGGCATCGGCTTAGCCGCGATCAACGGCACGGTCAACACCTTGGGCAGTACGGCCTTACTCTGGCTGGGGGCAGCCATGGTTATTCAAGATCAACTCACCATCGGTCAGTTTGTGGCCTTCAACATGATGATTGGCTATGTGCTTAGCCCAGTGGTTGACCTGGCCGATCTCTGGGATGAGTTACAAGAAATCTTCATCTCGGTGGAACGACTCAACGATGTCTTTGAGACTGCCCCTGAAGAACCCCTCGATCAGCCCATGCTGGTGTTGCCAGCAATTCAGGGCAAAATTGTTTTTGACAACGTGACCTTTCGGTACGGCCCTGACACCGAGCGCAACACCCTAGAAAATCTCTGTTTTCAAGTTGAGGCAGGGCAAACGATCGCGATCATCGGTCGTAGCGGCTCGGGTAAAACTACCCTAGCAAAACTGCTGGAAGGTCTCTATCAGCCTAACCAGGGGCGTATTTTTGTGGATGGTCATGATATTCACCATGTGTCATCCCGGTCTCTCAGAATGCAGTTGGGCGTGGTCCCCCAGGAATGTTTTCTGTTTTCTGGCACCATTTTGGAGAACATCACGCTTTATCGTCACGACTTTAGCCTGGAACAAGCCGTAGAAGCGGCCAAGCTCGCAGAAGCCCATGTATTTATTCAAGAACTGCCGTTGGGATATCACACGAAAATTGGGGAACGGGGCTCAACTCTCTCTGGCGGACAGCGTCAGCGCATCGCGATCGCCCGCGCGCTGTTAGGCAATCCTCGCATTTTGCTCTTGGATGAAGCGACCAGTTCCCTCGATACGGAATCAGAACGGCGATTTCAACAAAATTTGGAACGCATTAGCCGCGATCGTACGACCTTTATCATTGCCCATCGCCTGTCTACGGTGCGAAGTGCTGATCGCATTTTAGTGCTTGATAAAGGCGTGTTAGTCGAGCAAGGTACCCATCAAGAACTGTTGGAGGCGCAAGGGCTTTACCATAATTTAGCCCAACAACAGTTGAATTTTTAGGTCGCTTAGCTGTGTTAACACTCCGAACATTTTTTGAACTTCCAGTGCACAAGAAGACCTCACGCCCCCTTAGCTCAAGTAGGGTATAAAGGGTAACCAATGAGACTTTAATCCTCTCAGAAAGCCTTAAATAATTTCTAGAAGTTAAAATTAGCCGAGGTAGATGCTTACTCAAGAGACCCCCTCGCAAAAGGTATATCCACGACAGAATATAGCGCCCAAACAAACATAAAATATTTTTGTTTGAATCTCTTTTTAACGAATTTCAATTATCTTAATGCTTGAAAAACACCGATATTTCGTCCCTTTCGGGGAGTTAGGCGTCATATTCTGCCAAATTGGCAAACAGTTCTCCTCTAGACCTTATAAAATGTAGATAATTGATTTGAACGTTTACGCGTTACAAAGTTATCGCCAACAAGGATTCTAGCTAAGCTCAGAACAATCAAGTTTATCGAATCAACCGTTGAAAGAGATCCTCGCGCTCATAAAATCTTGCTGGCTATCTTTAATCTTGACTAAGCTTCAATCCCGTAGAGCTTTAGTTGCTGCCAAAAAATAGATTTCTTGCTGAGTCAGAAGAGTCTATTTAGTTTTCTTCACATGTTCCCTACCGATCTATAGGCTAATTGTATAGTCCGTCGCCAGCTTAAACAGCTGTCAAAATTGCCAAGATTCTCTAAATTCAAAAAAACATCGTTCAGATAATTCCGGACTAGTTTTAAATGACTCCGGTAGCTGCTCAAAGCCCCCTTAGAGCTGTCAAAATCATGAAAGTTTGCTTTATTGCTCGATGCAGACGCATGCTCAAATCTCAAGAGGCGATCTCTTACCGCGCCCAGTTTGAGATTCCATCCCTCCCCACCGAAACCGCTGCGGTGATTAGGGGGGGAGTCGCGACGCCTCAAGTAGCTGCGCCAGATGAGGTCGCAACTCCACCGATTGAAGTAACAACGCCGACAGAAACCAGCGTCCCTTGGAGCGAATCCTTACAGTCTTTGCTGGAGCAACCGCCAGCGGCGCTACCACGACATCTGATCTTAGGCGGATTCGTGTTTGCGGTTGTGATCGGGGTTTGGTCTTGGTTTGGCACCGTCAAGGAGGTCAGCGTAGCCCAAGGCAAAGTCGCCCCTGAAGGGGATGTCTATAAAGTCCAGCCCACGATGAATGGTGAAATCACTCATATCTTGGTGGCAGCCGGTGAGCGGGTCGAACAGGGACAAATAATCGCAAAAATTGATGACACCCTGATTGACAAAGAAATTCGGCGGCTCGAAGAAAGTCTGGCAAATAGTCAGCTACAGCTGAAGCAAACTCAAGCGCTGATGCAGCAAACTCAGTCAGAACTCAACATTCTGCAGACCATAACTCAGGCCGATATCGCCGCGCGGCAGTCTTCGCTCAGACAAGAGGAAGCCACCAGTACGACCCATCGCCAGATACTGGAACAACTGCATGACGATCACCAAGCTCAAGTCGACCGCATGGCTCGTTTAAAGGACTTGGTCGAGCAAGGAGCTTTTGCCGAAGACCATCTGTTTCAGTTAGAGCAGTCGCTGCGCGATCGCGATCGCTCAATTACTGAGACTCAAGGTGGCATTGAGCATTCGGAGGCCGCGATCGCCCAACTCACCGCCGAACTAGCGCAAACCCAAGCGATGTCAGAGCAACAAGTACTGGCAGCGCAAGAAAAGCTTCAGCAATTTCAAATCGAAGCGACAAATTTAGAGTCGCAAATTAAAGAGACTGCAATTTTGCTGGAGCAGAGCAAAGCGGAGTTAGCTCAGACGGTGTTGACTGCCCCCACCCGTGGCGTGGTATCTGCCCTAGCAGTTAATAACATCGGTGAGGTCTTAGAAGCTGGCGAAACCGTTGCCGAAATTGCCCCCGGTGCCGCTCCCCTTATTTTGTCTACCCTTCTGCCGAGCGGCGAAGCGGGACTCGTCAATGTCGGTATGCCCGTAAATATCAAATTTGATGCTTTTCCGTATCAAGACTACGGCATCGTGACCGGTGAGGTTCTATCGATTTCACCCGATGCGAAACAAGATGAAAAGCTGGGGCCAGTTTACGAACTAGACGTAGCTCTGGGTCAGATCCATGTTGAGGATGGTGGCAAAGCAGTGCCTTTGAGAGCGGGACAAACCGCCACGGTAGAAATTATCGTTCGTCAGCGCCGCATCCTGAGCGTGGTGTTAGATCCCATTCGAAAATTGCAGAAGAAAAATATCAGTCTCTAAAGCGCCTACCCAAGCCCCAGTCGGCCACCCGCGATTGTTGACTGGAGCAAGCATGCCTGCATATCAACAAAAAAATATCTACGACTCTGCTCAAAGGACATTGAGCAAAAATCTTCTGGACTATAACGACCCTGCCATAAAGCGATTGCCCCCATTAGGAGATAGGACGACATGATGTCTCAATTTAGCGAAGAAATGACTAGAGCCATGACAGAAGAGCAATTTTGCCAGGTCGTTGAGGCGATCCTAAATGGCAAATATTCCTGGGCTTGCCTCCTAATTTTGAAATTCGCTGGGTATAATCCGCTGCACTACATTCCTTATCGCACTTACAACCGTTTAATGAAGGAAAATAGCACTGCCAAGCGAGGGCTTCATCAACTGTCAGAAGATTGCCAAAAACAGGCTCTATCCGTAGATAATTTACCTCACCTGCAAACTACCGAAAAGATCTCTAGTCGAGTCACAGGTGGCCATCTAAGAAGACATCTAACTTGTTTACATCGAGTTCACCAAACTGTAATTCAAGAGTACTGAGCCATAGTCTAAGCCTCGAAAATCTTATATCAGGTCTGATGTCGCTGACGCTCTATCAGTGCTGAAAGTTGAAGAAAAATCTGTCAATCGCCTCCATCGATCATCCTTCTGAATGTGATCGTGCAGTTTCGTCTGATTTTTGCACGATTCTGCTTATTCAAATATTTAGCTGATTCAGAATAAAAATCACCAAATACTACTGCCAAAATGGCAACTACTCTAGCTAGTTCTTGTCTAAGATAAGCACAAGATTCATTGATCAGGAGGTAGCCTCATGCCATCTAGTTGAGCCATAGAATGTATTGACCAAGCAACCAAATATGTCATCAATACAAGCTTTAATGATTGAGCATAAAGCTTGTATTTAGCTTCGCCACAGAAAACTTCTGGCCTAAAATACTGTTTTTTTAATCAACGTGAGAAATGATTATCAAACACCTAGAACACCTAGAACATCTAGATCGACTTGAGGATGTGGCTGTCAAAGGGGCTACCACGTCTTCTTTCTCGGTGAGTATTGCCAATTCTAATGCATTTGCCTACGGCGAGAATACGATAACAGAGACTTCTATCTCAGTCTTTGTATCTTCACGTACGAGCATCTCCAAAGCAGCAGACCCGTTTAAGTTTCCCCCTTTTAGTTCAAATGGCTGGAAGTTCAAGAAATATAAGTCTTAAGCTGTTCAAGGCAGGGAACAATAAATTCCTAGATAAATCTTTCAAGATATTATCTTTTTTTGAAATAGATATTTCCTGCCCAAAGCTTTTAAATCTGAGCGGTGCTTCCATTTTTTTGACTATATAGTCCCAGACAATCCAGGCAATCAATACAAATGCATGGTTTATGAATGGCAGGGATTATTCACTTCATAATATGTTTGTTTTTCTATTTCTAGAGTTAACATTCAAAATTTTCATACCAATCTCGCCCTCTGAATAATGTTTCTCATCAGAGTCAATTGAGCGATCAATGAGTAACAAAAAGACATAAAATCTACAGAGAGACAACCAATCATCTACTTATTGGTTGATCGAAAATACATATAAATTTCGCCCGTATCGAACGAAATTATCATCTTTCCGCCTAAAATAAACAACAGAAATTGAGCTGGATTATTATTTTATTGCAGCTCAATTTCTGTTGTCTTTACATTAATAAAAAGGCGAAAAATAATTAAATTAGCACAATTTATATGCCAGATTGGCAGGCCTGAATTAGTTTTAATTGCTACTTTATTAATGACAACATTCATGTTGATCAACTGCAAAAATTAGAGGCAACAAGCCATGCAAATCAATGACTTGAATCACTTAAGCGTTCTTTCTGAAGAAGTATCAATCACAGGTGGCGGCAAAAAACGTCGTCGTCGTCAACCGAGAGCAAAAGCGCTTGCGGATGCCGGAGCAACTGCTATCGGTTTCCGGACTTATAGTGACACCATCACAAATGTTGAAGCTGTTGCTGGTCTCTTTTCTTCTTCTTCTTCTTCCTCTTATGCAAGTGCTAAGGGATTGCCTGTTGCTTAAAATTGCTAAGCGACTGCCGAATATTAAAGCGGAGCAGAGTCAATCTGTGATCACAGTTAATATTCGGCAGTCAGATTAGTGAGATCGTCAAAAATTCGTCTGAAGGAAATAAGTTTCCATGAGCCCATTAAAAGTTACGGATCTTGATTTTTGTCAGCCTGTAGGCCTACAGAAGTCAGGCGTTACGGGCGGACGTAGAATCCCAAGGATTACGCCTAGAGTATCGACTGCCGCTGCAACGGCATCAGATACGACCCTGACTGCAATGGTAGTTGTCGAGGGTGATTTGGCCAACGGTTTCAGCATTAGTCGAGTCGCGCGAGGCAGTACAGCCTCGGCAGCCGCTTCGGCCACCTCACTTGGCGGTCAGGCATCAGCCTTTGCCTTTGCCGATGCTGGTGCTTAGCCTCACCGAGATTGTGTGTCTGGCGGTATTAACAAACTGGAGATGAAGATGAAGATTTCCGACTTAACCTATATCGAAAATGTGACAGCGACCTCTAGCTTGTCGGGAGGTCGCAGAAAAAAAGGGCGTCGCTATTCACCGGTTCTCAAAGTCCAATCTAATACGGCTATTGTTTACCAAGGTGCTCGTTCTAACGCCCGAGCACTAGCCTATGGTGGAGATGCGATCGCAATTGCATCGTCTAGTAACGATTCCATCATTTTGCAAGGCAACGCTTAGTTAGCAATGTCTTGAGCGGCATCTCAAATCTGCGGGTGCTGCAGCATAGATGCTTAATTTTGCCTGGGTACATAAGTACCCAGGCATTTTGGATTTTAGTCCAGCCCAATGAAAAGGGTGTATCTCAATACAGCCTTTCTTCTTTACCGCCATATTCTCATCACGTAAAAGCCGAAATGAAACATCACATTTAAAGGTTCAGAAAGAAGCTTAGATGACTTCATATTCTCACCCAAATACTAAGTCTTGGTGTCTATCCTTTTAGATCAACACTTTATTAATCAATGTCAAATCATTCCTGACCGGCCTAACAATGAAAAAGAAACTTAGAGGTGACATTAGTCTAGAGAAAATCAGAGCCTTATACAAGCAAGAAAGAGATGGTCGACTCAAGGAGAAGTTATTGACTATCAAGCTAGCTTATGAAAGAAAGAAAGTTGCCGAGATCGCAGCTCAAATCGGCGTCTGCCAGAAAACAGTTTACAACTGGTTAGACCTATGGAATAAAGGTGGTTTAGATGGCTTAAAAACTCAGCATCAAAGAGCAGGCAGAAAGAGCTACCTAACGCCTCAAGAATGGAAGGTTATTCTTAGTGAGATCGAAGGAAAAAACTTAAAGGTGAAAGACATTCAAGCCTATGTCAGAGAGACTCACGGCAAGGAATATAGTTATAAAGCTATTTGGAAAATATTAAATCGCCACTCTATTATCAGATAGAGAATGTGGGAAGGATATTCTATTCCGATAAATGTGCATTCTAGCAGAGTCTATCTCAGAGGAAAGGCAGGTTCAGAACCTGATATCTGTGTTTAATATTCCATCCTCTTTGGGCAGAGATGCTGTTTGAGAAAAGAGTAATAGGATGCCAAGCTCCTCTCCTAATTTTACAGATATTTCTAGGATAAGACTTAGCCCATTCACAATAATCCTTCTGATCCCAAAAAATAAAAGCACCATTATGGAGACTCATCCGCCTTTCTTGGTTAACATTTGTTGCTGGTTTCCATGTTGATTTCTGTTAATGATTTACAGACTTTCCCCAAACAATAAGATTCTCTAATCGTATATACAAAGGCTGTATTCAGGACTTTTCGTAAAATTAAAAATGCAAGAAATTAGGAGATTAAAAAAATTCTAAATTTCAATGCCAAATTGGCATTTTTCAAAAAATGGGATCTGTATAGTCTTTATTGTCAGTCGATCAAAGATGACTGATGTAACGAAAACCTTTGAGGAAATCACAATGATTATCTCTGATCTCAACTATCTCGAAACTGCAGTAAGTAATGTGACTGGTGGCTGGGGTAAGCGGAGAAAGAAGCATTTCTCCATCAAGCAAGTCAACTTCAACTATACCGATCAGGATGCTAAAGCAGTCTCCTTCAACAAGTTCAGCAAGTTCTCTGTTGCAGTTGCCCAGAACGACAACGAAACCTATCAATACAATGGCTAAGCAAAGGTTCGTTGTTTGAAACGAAATTCAGGCTTTTAATTGAGCCAAGGATTTAAAGCCACTAGAGTTTTTCAAAAAACTCTAGTGGCTTTCGTGAAATAGTCAATACAAAACTATCTTGAATAAACTTCTGACAATCTCGTATTTCAGCTTTCGGAACTGGACATTAAGCTATAAGTAGGTAAGCACAATCATCTTGCAGACGGGTTTCGACTCCGCTCAACCCTCAACGTCTTACTTGGTAAGCAATATAGCTGATTGAGCGGAGTCGAAATCAGCGACCGGTTTAACACTTAATTCGACCCAGCTACTTAGCAGTGGCAATCTCGTTTTGACATGGAGCCGAAAGCCCATAACTCCAGACCTCACTATTAATCCTGACTAAACTAACGGCACCAATCAATATTAGCGCGATCAGATCTCACAGATCCCTTAGACTCAGTAGATCACAAAGGCTGAAGGAAACGGGGTAGGTTCAAGGCAGAATTC
>ERZ1740058.1442-NODE-1442-length-11227-cov-5.245793_pt1 | contig 11227 bp, 9 predicted proteins | sample MGYA00581745_ERZ1740058 | MGnify/ENA primary metagenome ERZ1740058 (study PRJEB43018, sample SAMN04849742) | marine metagenome | isolation source: floating plastic debris | place: Pacific Ocean | collected 2008-08-30 | study: EMG produced TPA metagenomics... | reverse complement strand
GGGATTCAAGAACTGTTAATACAGCAACGCCAAGCATTTGATGATTGACTAGACGCTGAGGGAGTGGCGCTGAAATAAACTCCCACCGACTCTGCTACCCAGCCCACCTACCACAGTCTTGTCAGCGTACTTTATTTTCAAGCCGATCCTTTAGGGTGACAACGAGCCACTGGTTCATCAGCACTGCCGACTAATTTACTCCCCTTTACTCCCCTACAAATTGTTATGAAACTCTAACTCGGGCATTACCCGAATTGTTGGATCGGGAGGCCCTAAATGGTTGAAATATTACTGTTATGAAGGCGACGGTGAGTGATTCCTCAGGGAGTATCTTCCTGTCTGGTACTGTCTCAACAGTCGGCCCATAAATAATTTCAAGAATCTCATAAAGAGAACTTGAGCGTTCATATTGGTGTCAGATGAATCTCGTACTATAGTGAAAGTCCTGACTGCTACTTTGTGCTTCTCAACAGTTTCGTACAGCACAAACTGGCAATAACTTTTGCCCACTTAAGCGCGTGTGTTCACTAAGTCCATGACAACTTCTGTTAAAGCACTTGATAACGTGACTGCTCAACGAGTAACTGGTGGCTTTGCTCTAATTAATAGCCTTGTACGTCATGGGGTTGAGCATATTTTTGGCTACCCAGGCGGGGCCATTTTGCCCGTGTATGACGAACTCTACAAAGCAGAAGAACGGGGGGAAATTAGTCACATTCTGGTGCGGCATGAGCAGGGAGCTTCCCACGCGGCCGATGGCTATGCGCGGGCAACGGGCCAAGTGGGCGTTTGTTTTGGCACCTCTGGGCCCGGTGCAACTAATTTAGTGACGGGCATTGCTACCGCCGCGATGGATTCAATTCCCATGGTTGTGATTACGGGGCAGGTACCCCGCCCCGCCATCGGGACCGATGCGTTCCAAGAAACCGACATCTTTGGCATTACGCTGCCTATCGTGAAGCATTCCTACGTGGTGCGATCGCCTCAAGATATGGCGCGAGTCGTGGCTGAGGCCTTTTACATTGCCCAAAGCGGGCGTCCCGGTCCGGTGCTGATCGACGTGCCTAAAGACGTTGGTCTCGAAGAGTTTGATTACATTCCCGTAGAACCCGGAGATGTTCATATCCCCGGATTTAAGCCGACTGTGAAGGGTAATCCTCGGCAAATTGAACACGCCATTCGGCTAATGCACCGGGCAAAGCAGCCGTTGCTCTACGTCGGCGGCGGCGCGATTACCGCCGGTGCTCATGCCGAGATCAAGGAAGTAGCTGAGTATTTTGCGATTCCGGTAACAACCACGCTGATGGGCAAAGGGGCTTTTGATGAACATCATCCTCTCTCGGTTGGCATGTTAGGGATGCATGGCACTGCCTATGCCAATTTTTCCGTCAGTGAATGTGATTTGTTGATTGCGGTAGGTGCGCGCTTTGACGATCGCGTGACCGGTAAGTTGGATGAGTTTGCCTCCCACGCTAAGGTCATTCACATCGACATTGACCCGGCAGAAGTGGGCAAGAATCGCACTCCCAATGTGCCTATCGTGGGTGATGTGCGCCGCGTTTTACAAAACTTACTCAGTCGTTTACATGCAGCCGATAAGCCTGCTGACCCCGAACAAACTCGGGCCTGGCGCGATCGCATTCAGCGTTGGCGAGATGACTACCCGTTGGTGGTGCCGACCTATGACGACATGATTTCTCCGCAAGAGGTCATTGTGGAATTGTGTCGTCAAGCGCCTCAGGCTTACTACACTACCGATGTGGGGCAACACCAAATGTGGGCAGCCCAGTTCCTCAAGAATGGTCCGCGTCGTTGGATTTCGAGTGCGGGACTCGGCACGATGGGGTTTGGCATGCCAGCCGCGATGGGGGTGCAGGTAGCTCATCCCGATGAGGTGACAATTTGCATCAGTGGTGATGCTAGCTTCCAGATGAATCCGCAAGAGTTAGGAACCCTGGCGCAATACGGCATCAATGTCAAAACTGTCATCATCAACAATGGCTGGCAAGGGATGGTCCGTCAGTGGCAGCAAGCTTTCTATGGGGAGCGCTATTCATCCTCTAACATGCAGTCGGGAATGCCTGATTTTGAAATGCTGGCTAAAGCTTACGGTGTTAAGGGCATCGTGGTGCAAGACAAAGCTGATTTGCAAACTGCGATCGCCGAAATGCTCGCCTACAATGGCCCGGTTTTGATGGATGTTCACGTGCGCAAAGATGAAAATTGCTATCCCATGGTGGCTCCAGGTAAGAGCAATGCCCAGATGCTAGGACTCCCCCAAAAATCACCCGATGTGCAAACGATTAAATTAATGTACTGCAGCAGTTGTGGGGTTAAGATTCCCTCTAGCCACACTTTTTGCCCGGAGTGTGGAACGAAGCTGTAGCACTCAAGTAGAATCGCTCAACCTATGACGCGGCGCTAAGCAGTTTTAGGGATTAGGCTCCAGTGCTAATCAAACAAGTTTGCAAGGCTGATGGTTCTCTAGGCCGGTCACAGTTCGCTCGTTTCACCCAGCGTCAAATGACCAGCGTTTAATCATTGAGCGATTTATGCACAGAGTCAAAAGCTCTTTAACGCGCGCTAAAGAGCTTCAGAATACAAGCAGCGTCAGCAAAGCCAGATTACACGCTCTGCTTTTTCTTCTTCAGGGCACTGCCAGCAGCAACAGCACCAACCGCCACAACTGCAAGAGCAGACATCGGTTCAGGAACAGCGGTAACTTCGATATCACCTACGCCAATACCGTGGCTGTTTTGGTCGGCCAAGCTTAAAGCAGGACCATCGGCAAAGGTTAAGTCGAACCCATCAATGCCTTTAAAGCTAACTTCAACGTTGCCCGTAGCCTCATCATTGTTTGCCGGAGACTCACCGGCAAGTGTATCGGCACCTATCTGTTGAGGAGTCGAACCGAGGATATTAAAAGTTGGCAAAATAGTCGTGCCATTCTCACCGAAACCGACCAACCTGACAGAGTCTTGCCAACTGCTTACTCCCGAAATGTCAATATCGTAAAGTGTAAACGAGACGTCTAAGAAAGGCTTGGCAAACTCTGTAAACGTTGTTTGCATCGTCACCGAGCCAAGCTCGCCTGAAGGATTGATTTGTAGATGCAAAGACGGGTCGGAATCGGCGTTAGCGCCATTCAAAATTGTATTAATCGCAGGCGTAGATGACGCCCCCCCAAACCCGGTAAAATTCTCAGGATTGGCGAAATTGATGTTTACCTTGCCACTACCGACGTCATATATGTTGGTTGCATTAGCGTCAATAGAGGTAGCATCACCTGCTCCCCAGTCTAAAGTCGAAGTTTGAGCTTGGGCAGCAATCGGAACAATCAAAGCGCTCAAAGGTGCAAGCAGCCAACTTGTTTTACGGAGCACTGAAGGTACGCCTTTATTCAACATAATGATCCTTGAGAATATATGAGAACTGAGGATTAGTTGTCACACTTTGCCTGTTGGAAAACTTCTGGATTCTGAAGGTTCTCCAACATGGTAAAATCTCCTACGAGAAACTACTGAATATAATTGCTTAAAGCAACTTGAGCTAACAACTTTATAGCATTTTCAAAAAGACATCGTGAATCTACGTGTAATTACTTGGATTCAAGTCTATATGGCCTGAATTCCTGCGAAAATAGCCTTGGCTGATTCCTGGATAGTCAAACGGAGTCCTTGTCCGGCTCGGCTGCCAACAGCTGCAGTCGCACCATATGGGACAGTGGACTTTCGGGATCACCGAGCTGTACTTCTAACGTTTGGCTCGTCAAGGGTTCTAAATGGCTGAGGAGATTGCGGAGGTTAGGGGTACTGGCACCGCTGTCGACAAATACCCGCTCTGCTAGCTTATTCATCTGAGTCCAAGCGCCATAGAGTTTAGCAGTTGCCTGCTCAAGCTGCGCTGCGTGTTTGACTAAATCAGCCGTTGCGTTAAGGCAGCCAATGCGCAGGGCTTCTTCCAAGGCTTGTTCCAAATCTAGGTTGTCGCTGTTGAGAGCCTGCACTTGCACTGCTGCTTCCAGGTATTTAGCCAGGTAGCGGGCTTCTGCCGTGACCTGTGTGAGGGTGTCGATGTCAGGATTCAGCATCACCTCGGTCTTCAGCGTTTCCTGATGGGGTGGCGGTAGCTTTTGCATTTCTTTGACTAGCGGCGCTAAGTAGCGAGTGGGAATCGTGTTATTAGCCGCTTTTTCCTTCAGTTCTGCGGGCAACAAGTCAGAACTCATCGCCGTCCATTCGTCAGAAATTTGGCGCACTTCACGACGAGTAATGTGTTCGCCCCGTTGGGCGGCATCACTGACCAACTGCTGCACTTCGGGCGCTGATTGGGCTGTTTCCACAAAGGCTCGCTTGCTAAAGTTATTAACGGCTTGTGGCTCCAGCATGCCCTCTTGTAGCAAGGTGTCGGCGCTGTTTGCCAGTTCAATCAATGAGTAAGCCTGACTTTTTGTGATCTCGCGATCGCGTAACCAATTCAAAAAGCCAGTGCCGCGGCCATCACCCCCGCGCTTTTCGCGATCGCGGACCGTCCTTAAAATTCGACCGCGCCAAATATCCGTTTGCAGATCGAAGCGATCGCAGACTTGCCAAGCCGTCTCGATCTGCTGCTGAAACTCATATTCCGACAGGTTCTCATCTTCAGGATTCGGTAACTGAAAGGTCAAATCGGTACTGGGATCAAGGGCTGATTTGATTTGGTCAGCACCAGGGTGAGAGGCAGGGTTCATAGACTCTGGAATAACAGCACAGGCTCAATATTCTCCCATGAGATGCCAGCTAATACCTGCTAGAGTCTCACTCCGCCCCAGTCACGAACCGGTCGTGATCGCTGGAAAGAAATAAATCGTTAGCCTAAAACCAATCCCCTCACCGCGCTAGCAGCAAGGGGATGGATAGAGACTCAAATGATATAAATACTTAGTCCTGGGTTGACTCTTGCAGGGAGCCATACGCCAAATAAGGGTTTTGCGGCTGATTAAAATTGTTAGCTGGCTGCTGAGCATTCATGGAGTTAGAAGCAACCTTGCGAACGATGTTGGGTAGCGTGATGGGCCAAATTGATGCCGCAAAAGCAATAAACAGCCAGGCTTGAATGTTGTCTTTTCGAGCATTGTCATCTTGATAAAACGTATGTGAGATGAAGCTAAAGACAAGTGCTGCAGTGAGAGAATAGATCAACATAGCTACTAATAACTTCTACGATTAAGGCGCAACTTGACCAGCTTGAGCACACAACAGAATGACTAACTTCCTCTCAAGCAATAGACGTTTTTTGCTCCCTTATGTCGTCAATATAGTTGATCGGATACACTGATCCCGTCCGTCAAAATGCTGAAAGATCTCACCATAGTCTATTGAGAAAGAAAATTTTCTCTCCGCACCAATACTGAATGCTGGCAACATGCCCAGCGTTAAATTGGACACAACTGGCGATGTTGGGGCCGTTGAGGGGCGTGTGAATATTACTGGAGCCCAACGCTGCAAATGGCTGGACAAGAGAACCTGCAAAAGCACGCGATTGCTGCGCCACTGCTCTCACCAATTTAACTAGCTGAAAATAGCTGACTTTAGCTAAGTAGGTGGGTTGAATCTTTTATAAAATGAGTCAATGATGACGAAACCCTTGCGAGTGTTGGGTTTCGTTCCTTAACCTCAACCTACACCATTCGCAATTTAATAACGCCTGCCTACTTACAAGAAAACGGTGTAATCTTCGCTGAGATACAAGGCGCGTTCAGCGCGACGGCGGCGCAATAACCCCGGTAAAAATTGGCCGCCCGCATAAACCCAACGCAAAAATTCGTCTGCGGCTCCGGCAAAGTCACCGGCATTGTGCTGCCGCAGCAGTGTGGAATCTCGATAGGCTCCTAAGCCGACGTTGAACGCAAACGACACCATGGCTGAATACTGATCAGAAGTGGTCGCAATGGTCAGGCCTCGCGTAACCCCGGCTTCAAATAAATCTAAATCTCGCCGCAAAATTACGTCTGCTTCCGCTTCTGTAATCACCATACCCGGATAGACGTTGGGCGGTCCTGCCATCGAGGTGTGGCCATAACCAATGGTCCAAACACCGACTGAGTCTTGATAGGCTTGCAGTTCTAATCCTTCAAAACTTTTGACGATGATGATGCCATCTTCATTAATTTGACCGGTTGGCGGTGGTGATGGTGGCAGGTCAGGCATCGGTTCCGGTTCAGGGTAACCGGTGCCGCGCGAAAAGATCATAGCGGTGGGGGCATCTGGCCGACTTAACCAGGTCTCGAATGCAGTAGTGTCGGCAATTTTCTCTTGCGGGTTGCTCGATGAAGGGATCGGGGTAAGGCGAGAAATCCAATAACCGCCATCCATCAAGTAAAAAGCTTTATCGGTTGCTTTAATCCAAGTGCCCATGGTGATGCTTCTCTCAATTCTTGATTCAAAAACGGCTTGTTGATCCTGATGTGCTGCTTGCCTAGACACTAAAGGGAACATACTTTCCAGCGGTTGCATCTGCTCTACCACCGGTTAGCAGCTCTCTACCGGGTTCAATAGCTCCAACGAGCCCAATAACCTCGCATGTCAATATGTATGAAGGTTGTGGAGCTAGCCAGCCCACCGCGATCGCCCCACCACGCATCTAAATTTGCATAGACATCGAACGGGTGAATACCCGATACATAGAAATCGACGCCAGCACCGGTCAAGTGACGTGAGCTAGACACTCCCCCGACTGATGCGTTGGTCACTGGATCGCGATACCACGAGGTGATCAGAATCGAGCGATCGCCTAGGCGGCGACGAATCTCTTCCATGACGTAAGCCATATCGACAATGTTATTGATCACGGAAGCTTCTGTCGGGCGACGATAAAATCCCGTTGCCGGATTGGCGTGGAGGGCTTCCCCCCAGGTAAAGTTGCCTCGCTCACCGTACTGGTTGACAAACAAAATCGGATCGTTGGAATAATAAGTCCCCTCAAAGCCAGGAAACTGCATAGGAATGCCGCGATCACCAGGGGGAAGCGGGTCCGTAATATTCTCATCGTTGGGGTTATGGCCAATTTCAGTGCCCAAAATTGAGATATCGGGGGCAAAGCAGTACCAGGTATTGCGTTGTTCTGGCCCCAAAAATGCCCCTTGCAGAGCCACCCTCACGTGCATATTGGCTGGCTGTGAATATGAATTGACTAAAAAGACGGTCTTATTTTTGACAAATACCTTTTCATTGGCCGGTAGTGCTGAAGACTGCACGGGCTGAGTTTTGAAGAGCGTATCACTCACGACCTGTAGCGTCTGGCGTTGCCCCAGAATCTTGATGTCAGGTGTATACGCATACCAGGTCGTGCGTTGATTTGGGCCGAGCGAGGCATCTGCCAGTTCGATTTTGGTGTGGTTGCCAGCAGCGGGTTCAAAACTCAGCAGCCTCATTTGCGTGCCGTTTTTGACAAACACTTTGGCGGAGTCGGGCAGATCAATCGACAGCTTGGGCTCAGTCTTAAAGAGGGTATCACTGGTGACCGTTAGCAGCACGCGAGTCAGCAGCTCTACTGTCGGCACATAGACATACCAGCGGGTGATTTGCTCGTCATCCAGGGTCGGCTCTAGTAATTCAATTTCCCAATGATTGCTGCCAACATCGGTGTAAAACTGAATATCAAAGGTCTCACCCTTTTTCACGAAGACCTTTTCTTTATCAGTGAGCTGACTGGAATCTTTGAGCGCCAATTTAAAGTAAGTGTCGACCGTCGTCCGAATCTGCATTCCCTTCAATTCAGGAATGGGCGGCACGATGGGGGGCTCCGTCGGCTCATCCGGCACCGGCTCCGGTTCCGGGGCGCCAGTGTCGACTGAAATCGTTATGGCACCCGGTTTATCGGGACGCTGAAACCAACTTTGCATGGTCGCAATGTTGGCGACCTCTTCTACTGGATTCGTGGATGAAGGCTGTTTGAAAATCGCGTCGATATAGTAGTTGCCGTCCATCAGGTAGATGGCTTTGTCGGTTTCTTTAATCCAGGTGCCCATGACGGTCTTTTCCTCACTTAAACCGCGTTTCACGCGATCGCCCTCCAGAGGCACCGAGTCAGCCTCTGTCGCATCGCCGTTGGTGAAACTGTCTAATTATGTCTCGACATGCCCAAAGCAAAACCTTCAAGTGCCTAAAAACGCTCTAAAGCGCTGCTTCAGGCATCAATTCGCTCTCTCGATGTAACGCTGGGCACTGCTCTCACAGTAACCATGGCAAATCAACCATCGCCATCATCTCTACGAAACGGCTACAATCAACGGCGTTGAACAAACCATCTCTATGACGACACAGGCAACCATCGGTATCATCGGCGGCAGCGGCCTCTACAAAATGGATGCCCTTAGCGACATCGCAGAAGTGCAAGTAGAAACCCCCTTTGGTGCTCCCTCTGACGCTTTGATTGTCGGCACCTTGGCAGGCACCCGAGTGGCATTTCTCGCCCGGCATGGTCGCAACCACACTCTGATGCCTTCAGAACTGCCCTTTCGCGCCAACATCTACGCCATGAAGCAGCTTGGCGTCCAGTACCTCATTTCGGCATCGGCAGTGGGCTCTTTGAAAGCAGCGGCTAAACCATTAGATATGGTGGTGCCTGATCAGTTTATTGATCGCACCAAAAGTCGCGTTTCCACCTTTTTTGGCGACGGTATTGTGGCCCACATTGCTTTTGGTGATCCGATTTGTCATGCCCTGGCCAATGTGGTTGCTGATGCTGCGACTAGCCTAGATTTGCCTGGCGTAACCCTGCATCGCGGTGGCACCTACGTCTGTATGGAGGGGCCGGCGTTTTCCACCAAGGCGGAATCAAATCTGTACCGCAGTTGGGACGCCACCATCATTGGCATGACCAACCTGCCTGAAGCTAAACTCGCCCGCGAAGCAGAAATCGCCTATGCGACCTTGGCCCTCGTCACTGATTACGACTGTTGGCATCCTGACCATGACAGCGTTACGGTCGAAATGGTCATCGGTAATCTGCAAAAGAACGCGACTAATGCGCAAGCCGTGATTCGGGCGGCGGTGCGGAGCTTGGCCGACAATCCGCCGGTGTCTGAAGCCCATGATGCCCTGAAGTATGCGGTGATTACTCCACTGGATCAAGCTCCGGCAGCAACACTGGAGAAATTAGAACTGTTACTGAAGAAATATCGGTAAGCAGTGAGCTAGAGGGGGTGAAGCGAGGTGCCGGGTACTGCCTGGGGCGAGTTAGCGATCGCTCATGTGCTCTTCCAATTCATTGACCCGACTTTGTAAATCCCGCAGATCTTGTCGCATTTCAATCGCCAGGGTGGCTAAATTATCAAACCGCTCTTCGAGAGCCGGCTCGTTTAAGCTGCCAGGTATTGCCGGGGGCAATGTGGGAGCGGTTGGAGGAAGATTGCTACGGGCGGCAAGTTGGTTGAGGCGCGATCGCACTTGCGAGATTTCTGATTCCAAGCGATCGATCCGCGACTCCAATCGCAGATTCGACCCTTGCCCCCAACCGCTGAAAGTCAATCCTAACCAGCAAATCAGTCCCAGTAGTATCGTCAATAGAATTCGTTGCATCGGTTATACCAGGGCCCTATTCATAGAGGTCTGCGTATCGGGGGCTCAGACAACGTTTTAACCATCGCGACTTATCCATAGCGCGGAGCGATGTCTGTGCCCCAGATTGGCAAGATGCGATCGCGGTCCAATTTATATTCTGCTCATTCGCCCGGGCTGAGGGGAAGACAAGCGTCAACAATCGCGCTGCGCTGCTCTATCGGTAAAAACGTATTTTTTCCTAATCACTGCCTGGAGTCATCGCTGCTCTCCCCAATTTTGGCATGGGGCAGCATAGCGATGTGGCCTAGTGAAATGCGGCATGCAGAGTTCAGAGTGTGGAAAGGAAAGACTTGTCATACAAGAGTTTTAGCGATCTGGCTTGTACTCATCAAACTACAGATTGCTATAAATTAAGGCCCAGTGCACTCGGGTAGGGAATTGATCGGGCTCTCAAGTTCGCCGCCAGCGTTGTCAATCGTTTAGTTCGTCATTGAGCAAGAGCGCGATCGCGGTGCGCCAGACTAGGTACCCGCGATCGTTTAAGTGCAGACCATCCGTAGTTAAGTCAGGTCGCAGCGCTCCCTCACCATCGGCAAATAGGGGATGCAGGTCGAGATAGTAAACACCTTCGGCAGCGGCCATTTGGGCAATTGCAGTGTTGACGGCTTGAATGCGATTGTTGGGAAGCTGCAAGAGGCGATCTCGGCCTGCCCAAGTGGCCCGCTCAGCCCCGTGGGGCAAAATCGATTGCACGATAATGTTGGCCTCTGGATGTTGCTGCTTCAGATACTGCACTGACTTAGCCAGATTTTGGGCAACTTCTTTTTCTGGCTTTTGCGCAATCAAATCATTGATGCCGACCATGATAAAAATGCTGTCAAGCTGGGTGTCGTCTAAGGCATCGAGGCGGCGCCGCAGCATATCGGAATTTTCTCCCGAAATGCCCTGATTTAGCCAGGTGCGGCGACCGGGAAGCAATGCTTGCGGAAACCAAAGAGAAATCGAGTCTCCCATTAAGACCGTCAGCCTGGGGGCCTCAGCATGAGCTTTGGCTTCTTGCCGTAACAGCTCTACCCACTGTTGATAACTGAGGAACTCGCGATCGCCCACTGTCGTCACCAAACCATCAGGCGCTTCGTCTGTAGATACCGAGGCATTGGCTTGGGGCAGCACCGAAGTTGCCGTGGAGGATGCCGCGCGTTCAGGGCGAGCACGGCCCCAACTCACCATGACGGCCATCACCAACAGACAGTTCATTGCCAGCGATAGCAACACCCAATAAGGCACCTTTTCCAATCGTTCCAGCACTTTCATGAACATGGCGTCGTGGAGAATGGCTCAAATTGTATCAAGCGGACCCAGGCTGCGCTGCATTCACGAATAAATCCTACAAAAATTTTCCGCTAAGTGGGATTGCATCAAAGCTTACACATTGAAGCGAAACAGCATGACGTCGCCTTCTTGGACGAGGTAATCTTTACCTTCACTACGGAGCTGCCCTTTTTCTTTCACGCCATTCATCGAGCCCGCTTCTACCAAATCGTTGTAAGCAACGGTTTCTGCCCGAATGAAGCCACGTTCAAAATCAGTGTGAATGACGCCAGCGGCTTGAGGGGCAAACATGCCAGCAGTAATCGTCCAGGCGCGGGTCTCTTTGGGGCCAGTGGTGAAGTAGGTGCGCAGGC
>ERZ1740058.1441-NODE-1441-length-11237-cov-4.855303_pt1 | contig 11237 bp, 10 predicted proteins | sample MGYA00581745_ERZ1740058 | MGnify/ENA primary metagenome ERZ1740058 (study PRJEB43018, sample SAMN04849742) | marine metagenome | isolation source: floating plastic debris | place: Pacific Ocean | collected 2008-08-30 | study: EMG produced TPA metagenomics... | reverse complement strand
AACAGAACCGTAAGGGAGAATAGCAACAGAAAACTTATCATATCGTTTACCTGCTACTGGACCCCCTTAATGATAGCCTTCATCTATTATTCACTGTGTGTTCGGTAAGATGACTATCAATTCTTTGGCTATCAAAAGTTTGAAAATGTTTTTTAAGTCAGATAAGTACCAAAATATAAAAGTCGCTTAATTCTACTTGGAACGAATAGTTCAGAAGCTCCAAAAGAAGTAAGAAACTTTTATAGAAAAACACTACTGATCTTACTCTTCCACTATCATTCTTTTGGTCTCAATTTCACTACCCTCGGATGAAATGCTATAATAGTAGATACCAGGAGATAGTTTTCTGGTTAAAGTCAACTCGTTATTTCCAGTACCTAACTGATCATATTTATCCACTAACTTACCGCTCATATTAAAGATTGATATTGATGAGTTTTGAGCTTCACTAGGCAAAAAATAACGAATTGTAGTTACTCCATCATGGGGATTAGGATAATTTTGTAGTAGTCGAGGTTTATTTAAATCCTTTAGGTCGTTATCTACTGTTAAACTAGCTAGTTTTTCATGTAACAGCGTAGTTTCTGCTTCTAGCTCTAAATTTTTACGATGTAAGTCCTTAATAGACTCAACAATTACCGGAATTAGTGAAATGTAATCTACTCCTAAATAGCCTTCTTCATCAGAATATACGAGTTCTGGAAAAACTTCCTGTACCTCCTGAGCAATCAAACCTAAATGCTTTTTATTAGTAGAATTTTCCTCCTCTCTACTCGTTTCTTCTTTCATAAAGTAACTGGTTCCTCGTAAGTCAACTAGCTTATTCAAGCTGCTTTCCAATGTCGCTACTTTATCTTTGTAACGAAGATCCGAAGTTTGAATTAAGGTAGTATATCTTAGAGTATTAGTTCTTATAGTTCCATCAACATCCAGATCATAACTAGCACTTGTCCTTCCTATACCAACCTGACCTCCATTAAAATACGAATCACCATTAGTTGCAATTAGTACATCCACTGTAGACCCATTTCTATCATATATTCTTAACAAAGGATGATCACTTGCCGTATTTACCTCAAACATTCTCTCGTTTGTCGCACGAAAGCCTTCAAACACTCTATTATTATTCACAGACCCACTTGTTAAGCCTCGCACAGAAAGTACTGCTACAGGGGCATGAGAAGTACCAATTCTAACTGGCCATTGGGAGCAGGAATACATATAACTTCCTCCTCCTCCAACACACCAATCGCCATCGGATGATTGTCCAAAAACGAAACAAGTAGAGAAAGCTAACACAAGACTTAGCCACAGTTGCTTTGCATGAAGCAGTTCAATACTGATTAAAAAAGTTTTCATAAGTAAAAAAATTTAAATGAAGTTAGTACAGGTTGAACTATCTATTCTTAAGATACTTCGTAAAAAATTCAATACATAATATATGTAATATATTATAATTATTTACAAATAATTACTCAATAATTCTTTTAAAAAGATTTTTATAGTGCTTTTTATTTATTATTTTATAATTTATATATGTATTTTTAATGTAATATTTTGTACAAATTTTTAGTATTTACTCAAATAAAGTGTAAATACCTATATTAGGCATCGTAATAAGTATCTACAGTTGTATTGTTCATTAAATGACAAGTGTTAGAACTTACTATAGGGTATACTGAAAAGAGCATACTCATTAAATTACCCTTGATGTACATATCCAAGAAAGAAGGAGATAGAGCTTATGTATACCTTTTAGAAAGAGTAAGCCAAACTTTGGCTTTTTGATAAATGAAAAAAGTACTCATAATCACGTACTACTGGCCTCCAGCGGGTGGTATTTCCGTTCATCGATCACTAAAGTTTGCCAAATATCTACCTGAGTTTGGATGGGAACCCATAGTTTACACTACTGAAAACGCTCAATACCCCTATCTTGATGATAGTAATTTTAAGGATATTCACGAAAAAACTACAGTAATTAAACGTCCTATCGTTGAGCCTTTCGGTATATTCAAACTACTATCAGGACGCAAGAAAGATGAATCACTCAATAATATTGTGCATGTTAGAGATAGAAAACATCGCTGGAAAGATGACTTAGGTATTTGGGTTAGGGGCAACATTTTTATTCCTGATGCTCGGTCACTATGGGTTCGCCCCTCCGTTAAATTCCTTGTCAAATACCTCAAAGAAAATCCAGTAGATGCTATTTTCTCCGATGGTCCCCCTCACACAAATACTCGAGTTGCTACACTTGTACATCAAAAAACTAATATTCCTTTCTTAGCTGATTTTCAAGATCCCTGGACACAGGTAGACTATTACCCTCTCATGAAACTCACCAGTTGGGCTGACCAGAGGCATAAGCGAATGGAACAAGAAGCATTTGAGGCTGCGAGTAAAATTACGATAGCCAGTCCTAGTTGGAAAAAAGACTTAGAAAGTATTGGTGCTAAAAATGTAGATGTGCTTTATTGGGGCTTTGATGAAGATGATTTTCAACATATAGACTATAAGTTAGATAGCCACTTCACAATTACACATGCCGGACTAATTGGTTTTGACCGATTGCCTCAAGTATTCTTCCAAGCACTTTCTGAATTATGCAATGAACTAAGTGAGTTTACCAAATATCTTCGTATTCAGTTAGCCGGACAAATTGATTATTCAGTTGTAGAAAGTTACCAAAAAAACGACTTGGCTCCTTTTGTCAAGAATTTAGGTATAATTAACCGAGATAATACACTGCAACTAATTGTGAGTTCTCAAATACTTCTCTTACTACTAAATCAAGCCCTGAATGCCAAAGGCAGAGTACCAGGAAAGCTTTTTGAATATTTGAAAGCAAACCGCCCAATTCTCTGCTTAGGACCTACCGATAGCGATGTAGCTAAAATTATTAAGGATACGCAAAGAGGTAATACATTCAATTACCCCGATAAGGAAGCTATTAAGCAGTATGTTATGAAGCTCTTTAATGCATTCTTAGAGAGACGGTCTGCCTACCTAGCATCTAACATTGATAAGTATTCTGTCAAGAATCAGACTAAGATATTGTCTTCATATTTATCCAAAATTTCAGCCATTTAAAATATGGAAATTTATAGTTTTTATATAAAAATATAATTATTTTTGTGTAAAAATAACGATACTATGGACTTGAATCACCAGACTTCTTTATGGTTCTATTTGTCTGTTCTAGCATTCTGTGTATTAACCGCCTGCCAGCCAGAAGAAAGTGTTGTTCCGAATGAAACTACCGGGACAGTAGTTTTTTCTGTACCCATTTCTGGAAATGCAGAAAATGGTAGAATTGCCGAACTTCTAGATGAAAATCTATCGCAGGTAATTGTTACTATCGAGAGTAATAGTTCTGAGGATACTAGTACAATCTATAAGGAATTAAATTTATTCAATTTTGAAGGTACGTGGATCACAGAACCTATTGCATTGAAATCTTCTGAGTATCGAGTTACTCAATTTCTAGTAAGTAATGATAATCAGGAAATCATATACGCTGCTCCTACTGTTGGATCAAACTATGCCAATTTAGTGGAAAAACCCTTAGCGATTGATTTTAATGTTCAATCTGATGAGACGACTCAAGTTGCAGTAGAAGTAGTCAGTACCATTGGAAGTGAACCTGAAGACTTTGGCTACGCTACTTTTACATTTGAGATAGCCAGTACTTTTGATTTCTTACTCAGCGTATTTAGCTATAATTCTACTACTAAAAACTTTGAACTGACTACAGCACATTTAACAGTACTCGCAGAAGGAGATACCTTAGCTAACTATGAGTTAGAGGCTGTTACTAACAGTATAAAAGTGTTAGATGGATACGATCGCTATGAGATTACTTTGGAAAAAGATGGGTATGTAATGTATCAGAAGATTTATTCTAACAAAACTCTCAAATCGTATAATAACCGCGAAAATGGCCCGATTATCGTCAAGTTAGAATCCGCCGTAGATTTAACGGAAGATTTACAAGCTCATTACCCATTTACTGGAAATGCTAATGATGCTTCTCCTCGTATGTATCATGGTACGGTAACTGGGGCAACCCTTACTACTGATAAACTCAATAATGCTAATAATGCCTACCTGTTTGATGGTATCGACGATCGCATTGATGTGGGTCAGGTAGACCTAGAAATTACTAATAATGTTACTGTCTCGGCCTGGGTCAAAACTTCTTCTACTGAAAATGGACATTGTGTTGGAAAATACAATTGGCGGGATGATAAAGGTTTTGTGCTTTCAGTTACAGATGGCTATGCCCGACTAGGAGGTAGAGATGGTAATAATACTTTTATTGCAGCAATAAGCGAAAACAAGGTTAATGATGGTGAATGGCACCATCTGGTAGGAATTGTGCAAGATAGTGTCTGGCAAATTTGGGTTGATGGTGATTTGGCTACTAGTGTGAATACCGAACACACCAATGTAGATATTAACACGAATGACCCTTTAGCAATTGGTTACTTTTTTCAAGGAACAGGTGAGGGGGATCAGCGTCATTTCGACGGCTCTATTGACAATATTAGAATTTACAATCGCCCCATTACTACCACAGAGATAAAATATCTTTACGAAAAATATCAGTAAACTAATTTACAAGACTACGATAGTAAGGCACTGACTCTCATCAGTGCCTTTTTTATTACCCCGGACATGTATTCACGATACTTTTAGTAAACTTGCGCTTATAATGCATTATACACAAGGATAAATACAGTTCTTGAAAGTTAAATAGTAGCTACTCTCTCGGATAAGAATTACTAAACTTCACATCACTATTTATGGAGAATACATCAAAGTATATTGTGAATTGTTTTCTGGATAATGATAGTGGTCGTGATGTAGAAATCCTTTTGCCTATCGTTATTTTTGCCGAGCAGCACCTCAACTGCAAGGTTAACTTTCGCTTCCCTTGGGATCTTCATTCTCTCAATCGGGACAAACCGCATTTAGTTCTACTCCCTAATATTAGAGGGCACCACATGTATTTTCGCTTGGCGCAAATTTGCTCCCAACACAACATTCCAGTATTCGCTCACGAATCTGAGGGGAATTTTAGAACTGACGGTAGTTATGAGTACTGGGGGTATAATTTAGATAAACAATTTTATCAAGATTGGGTGTGTTGTTGGTCAGAAAGGACTCAAAATTTCCTAACCAACCTTAGACCTGAGCAATCTTCTAAAATTGTTCGTACCGGTGCCCCTGGTTTTGATCGTTATCTTTTCGGCAAATTTGCTAGTAGAGAGAGCCTTCTTAAGAAGTGGAAGAAAGAAGGTTTTCAAAAAGTGGTTGGATACGCAGGTTGGGCTTTTGGCCGAATACACGGAATCAATCGTGATACTGCTTTAATACACATTCACCCTGATTTTGAAACTCGCTTTCAATGGGCAGAGACACAGCGAAAATATGTAGAAAGTACTCTTGAGAGTACTATCCAGCAGTTTCCTGATATTCTATTCCTCCTCAAAAGCCACCAAAAAGATATTTATGAACACGAAACTCAGCAAGTTAAAAATGAAATGATTGGTTTAATTCACTATCCAAATGTAGTATACATTGTTAATGAGGAACCAATCCATGATTTAATTGCAATCAGCGATGTTTGGATGGGGTTTGAGACTACCACCAGTATGGAGGCTTGGTTATTAGGTAAGCCTACCATTTTAATCAATCAAGAAACCGATTTTGTTCGCACCCAAGTGTATAAAGGGTCAGCAATTGCCAAAGATACCAACCAGCTTCAGCAAATGATCGTCTCCTTTTATCAAGAGAGCAAAATAGCTGAATTCGAGAAACAGGAACTTGAGATTGAAAGAAACAAGGTTTTTAGCTCATCGATAGGTTATAGTGATGGATATAATCATATCCGTACTGCGTATTTCCTCAAACAAAGTCTAGATAAACTTACTCCAGATGAAAGGATCTTTCCAGTGAAAATTGGGTGGTATTTCACACTATTCTATTACTTTTACCACTTTGTGAAACCGTTTTACTATCGATCAATATTTGCTGCGCTTCCCAAACTAAAAAAGACTCTATTCATATTTGAGAAATGGCCTCTAAAGGAGATCCACAAGCGCAAGGCGGACATAACTTCATTTCTAAAGGATTTTTACGAAAAGAGGAGGCTTTTTCCCATTAGCACTCACGATGCCGCCTGGTGGGATAGGTTTTTCGGGAAACAGAAAGTAAAACTATAACCATTAGCTATCCATAAAGTGCGTAGCTACTACTGCATTTTGAGGAAGCAGGCACGGAATGCTATCAATAATTGGATAGGCGAGTAGCCCTTCCTTGGAATAGTAACAATCCTTTTCTTTTGACAATGAATATTTAGTAATGGGGCAAGCCAAGGGGCTTTCTAGATCTTGTTCAGTAGATTTCTCTTTCTTGATAATAATTAATCCGGTTGGATTAAGTGGATTGACCGAATACTCAAGTAGGCGGTATTCAACTACATTATAATTTAGCTCCTTAATTATATCGTATAGATTTTTAATATAGCCGAATTTATCCATTCGAGCTTTTCCTTCCTCGCTCGCCCACTCATACATCGGCTCGAGTAAAACCAAGTAACTCGAAGCAACTCGATATAGCTCCTGTAGGGCTTCTTTCTCCCTTCCGCCATTAGACTCCAGAGAGTGTAACGTATATACTATATCAACCGCACTGCTTTGAATAGGAATACTAAAAAGGTCACCAGTAAATAGCTTTACTTGCTGCAACAACCGTTTAATACAGTTTGCCTGAGCATATTTGATTCTTGACCAAGAAATATCAAAACCGTATGCCGTATAATTTTGCTGTTGCAGTTTGGGTAGTAGTCTCGATAAAGTAGTTGCCTCGCCAACACCCGCTTCCATAATTGAACTAAAACCATCTAGTTGATTTAATACTTTGGCTAAAGCGTCAGTATAATTTTCTCGTACCTCTGGTTTTTGTTCATCGCTCCTCGTATAAGATCCTGACTGAATATCATAACTAATCATAATAGCTTCTGATAAAGTATCTTTATCATAGCCTTGGTTTTTCAGATACTCAATGAGATTAGCACCTTCGTCGTACATCTGCCTCATTTCTCTTAGCTTACTCAGATCAATCATGATACTTTTTTATTCCAGGTGCATCTCTAGACTATTTACATTTAGACAGTAGACTTCTTTTCAACTAAAGCGTTCTCATTCACCATCTGCTGACAAAACTCGAAAATTCGGTCAGCGCCTTTACCATCTAAAACTTTTTTTGAGTTTAAGTGCATCTTCATCAACTCTACCCTATCATTATATAGAGTTTTCAACTGGTCGTTCAGATTATTGAGATTCTCCGAAGTTAAATCTCCCGCTAGTAAGCACACTTGTTCCTCAAGTAATTCTCTTATAATAAACTCCTTTCCAGGGTTTTCAGAGAAATTGATGGTAGGTAACCCAGCATAAGCCGCCTCATACGTGGTGATACCTCCTGGTAAGATGGCAAAAACACAGTTCTTCAAAATTTCCCACATACTCTTGTTTGTCTTTGCCAAAATGATTTCGTGTTGGCTATCTTTTCCTATCTCGTTAATTAAAGAGTCGTACGAGTACTGATAACCTTCCCCGAGCATTACCCAGAAAGTAGCTGGGATCTTGCAATTTTTAAGAGACTTTAACAAAGTTAAAGTCTTGTTAGCTGCATCTCCCCCTCCCATTGAGATTGCGATTGGAAAATTTTGGTTTTCCAGATTCTCTTCATAACGTGCGGTACTAATACGGCTACAATTCTCTTGAATTACTGCATATTTTAAACTAGCTAGTATTTTCTTGGGTACATTACCTTCTGAAAGGTTAATATGTTTTGAACGATGGAACAGTAGATCCATCTCCTTCATGCAGTTAAAAATCGGGGAGATACTCACTAAAAATTTTCCGTACTGTTTCAGGTAATTGACAGCCTTCTCCTCGATGGTTAGCATATCAAAGAAGATAATATCATACAATTTCTCCAGTTGTATTTGTTGCTCATTATCAACTATATCTGTCTCAAATGTTGATTGTCCGAGCAGTCTTCCTATAATTTTCCGCGTCCCGATTCCAATAAATTTCACTTCACCGACATGCCGAAGGTTTTGGTGAAATTTGATAGCCAAGCTCCTACTCCTTATTAGATGACCTAAACCGGTTTCTGTAGAAGCCTTACAAAGAAATAGCACCTTCATAGTTACGAGATTATCTCGGGACGGAATGGCTCAAATTGGGCAATAGGCTGTGTTAACTTTTTGCCAACTAATGCATCAATCTGGTCGGCATCCATTATTCCTTCTGGCCGCACAATCAGACCATCTTCATTTGTTACCAATTCACCCAGTTGTATATCTCTAGCAGCATACAGGGAACGCCTGGCTCTTTTACGGGTATAACGCTCTTTGTCAGACAGTTTTTCCTTAGGTTCCTGCAGTGCTCGCTGTGCGTTATGAATATCTTCTACGTAAGTTTTAAGCCCTTCCTTTTCCATAGCATAGGCATGATCAAAGCCTTTCTGAGTTTTATCTTCGGTAAAATGCTTCTCAAACCAAGTCGCAACTTTAAGTAAAGCCATACTAGCAGCGATACTGTTTCCAGAATGATCAGAGAAACCTACGGCAACGCCAAATTCTTCCTTCAATTACTCGATGAAGCCCAAATTGGTTTGTTCCAAAAATGCTGGATAGACCGAAACACAGTGTAATAGCACAATATCCGAATGACCTGCTCTCGCTAAAACATTCATAGATCTCTCTATATCTTTCAGCGAAGACATTCCGGTAGATACTACCATTTTTTTACCTCTCTCAGCTACTTGTCTGAGAAAGCGGATATTATTAAGGTCACAAGAAGCAGTCTTAATGTAGGGCGGGTTAAATTTCATTAGAAGATCTAGTCCTTTCTCATCAAAAGCTGATGCAGTAAACGATATTTCTTTCTCTCGGCAGTAAGCCCCTAGCTCATCATACTCTTCATCTTGAAGCATCCCCTCCGTTCTAATGCGGAGAACTTCTTTAATATCGTAATGACCGTACTCATAGTCACCCGGCAGATACAGCCCATAGGGATATATAATTTGAAACTTTACTGAATCTGCATCCGCATACTTAGCAATATCGACCAGCTTTTTAGCCTTCTCCAGGTTTCCATTATGATTCGTCCCCGCTTCCGCTATGACGTGAATATCTTCCATAGAAATGATTATAACTGATGCTTAACTTTTTCAGCAAACGTATTAGAATTGACAACTAATGTCTCCCGCAGCTCAGCCCAATGCGATTTCTTTAAATCAGCTTTCATTTCTTCTAACTCCTGAAGGCGATCCAGCCGATGAGCTATTTCCGAAACAACATCATCAAGCAGCAGATTTATGTTCCATTGATCCATACCTAAAGTATCTAGCATACTAATGGCTCGCTGATCATAACTAATTTTGATTGTTGGAACATTGTATGCCAGACACGGGATAAAGGAATGTAGGCGAAAAGTTAGATTTAGCCGAGTATTTCTCAAATACGTTAGATAGGTATACACATCTTCAGTGTAGAGGTAGTCTATCTCTTTAAATGAAGCAGCAAAAGGTATATCGCGATGATCGTGGCATAAAAGTTTGATATTTGAATAACCTTTATCGCGTAACAAAGAAATCATGCTGAGAAGCTGTTCGCGTAGCTCATACTGATATACCACCGGAATACTCATTAAAGTAGGAGTCCGAATTGAAATGAGAGCATCTGTACGGTCAGATTCCATCAATGGTACTAAATGCTGCGGAATTTCATCAATAAATAAAGTTGGACAGCCTCCTAAAATGTTATTGCAATCTAGTTGATTGATATGCTCAAATGTTGCTTTGTCCCTTGACAAGGAAATATCAGCTCGCTTATTCAATAATGCGATTTTATCGTCGCCCATTACATCAGTTCGATCTACTAATTCCAGAGCCTTATTGTATATCTTCCCTCGGGATACACTGAAGATCATCATGGGCTTCTCCAATGCTTTCAACGCAATTGGATTTACCTCTAACTCGCCATTTTCATATAAGTTACCCCCACCAATGATCAATCCATGGCCAAACTGATTTACTTCGTAGATCGTTTGTGAGCTAATTCCAGCTTTTTTGTGGCTTTCGTATTTGCTAGTAGCCGGAAGAGAAATGACATTGAAATTTTCTTTAAATGCATTTCTAATAAAATGATTTAATCCTAGATAGATTACGTCATTACCTATATTAAATCCTTTCGGTCTTACAGAATAAAGATTGATCATACCCTCTATAAAATTTTACTAAGTTATCTATCCTTTTACTTTAAGATAAAGAGACACAATTTCAGAAATAGACTTATTCCCAATTTCTGTATCTATGTAAAACATCTTATCTATCAGCTCTTTGTCTTGTAGTGTATCCACGGTAAGACGAACGTCACTGTGGTTTAGGCCTTTCTTATACGGTATTTTACCTATTTTGAATTCTTCTTGTTGATCGTAAAAGATTGAGCTAATATGTTCAGTATAGTATTTAGATTCACTGATTTTTGCATATACTTTTCTGAAAGTTTCACCTCGAATTATTTCTACACTCATTCCGTAAGGGTACCTTCTCGGAAGAAGATTGGTTACCAAATCATAGTTATTATGATTTATTATCTGAAAGCCGTCCTCTAGTAGAGAAACCCGAGTGAAGGGACTATCGCCGTTTATGCGTGCAAAACTATCAATTTTGTTTTTTATTATACAATCAAGTACTCTTTTTGCAACATTCTCACTATCTCCCCTAAAGCAGTCAATATCACTAATTTTTGCAACTTGCTCGAGAGGATCATCAATTTTCCGCGCAGAGGTAGCTAATATTACCTTTACCTTGCCCAATTTTTTAACTTCATCAATACAATGTTGTATAAGTAATTTATTGCCAACCTTCGTAATTGCCTTATTGGGGAAACGAGAAGAATCAATTCTGGCTAAGATAATTGCGCCATTCATTAAGAGCTGAGTCTAAATTTATAACTTTGTGGTTAACCGACGGCTAAAAGTGTATACTGAAGTTTAGCTACTAAGATTACTCCATAAAACTACCAATTTAATCGCGATTTTAGGTAATAAAGTAAACAGCGCAAATCTACTAAATGTCTTTTTTAAAAAATAAGTCTATAATAATCACCGGAGGCACCGGAACCGTTGGGCATTCGCTACTGTCGGCGATCTCGG
>ERZ1740058.1440-NODE-1440-length-11238-cov-4.519628_pt1 | contig 11238 bp, 8 predicted proteins | sample MGYA00581745_ERZ1740058 | MGnify/ENA primary metagenome ERZ1740058 (study PRJEB43018, sample SAMN04849742) | marine metagenome | isolation source: floating plastic debris | place: Pacific Ocean | collected 2008-08-30 | study: EMG produced TPA metagenomics... | reverse complement strand
ATTGAAGCCGATCAAATTATTCTGCAACTGCAACCAAAAGCGTGGGGATTGCCGGCGATCGCCATTAGCACCCAACTTTCAATCCGCGACGGCCATCGTCTCTGTTTGGACAATCCTCATTGGTTAGCTGACGATTCCATGACGGCAACTGAAAATAGCATTCCCCTGGCCGATCTACACGGCTTTGAGATCGACCTCGGCCCTGAAGTAACCCTGACAACGTGTCAAATCGCTGCTAACAAGCTGATGTTATCCGGCACGGTTAGAGTATTGCCGATTGAAGACGAAAAAAAATGAGCATTTAGCTAGCAAATACTTGAGATAGGGCTTATGCAAAATTTTCCTTAATCCTCAAATCTGAGGATTAAAGGGGGGACCCAGCATTGGGGATTCAGGTGCCAAAATCGGACTCAACCCTGTAATTCTCTGAGAGCTCTCCTTCTACTCATCTCAGGCAAAGCCTTGCCCTGTAGAAGCTCTTAACTCGTTGAGTGAGTGCGTACAAGGTAGTGCTGAACACTTCAAGGTTTCTCAAAGACATAGACAACACACTGCAATAATCTATCCCCCCTCCAATCAAATGTGCTGTGGGTGGGATTTAAAGAGGTGAAGTTCAAAACTGACAAGGGGTTGATTGAGTCACACCACCACTGCCTTAACTAAGACATTAAGCTTTAGTGTCATATGCGTAGCATGGCTGCTTGAATTTTTGAAACAAATCATGTGCAAGCATGGTTTCTTGAACTTTTGAAACAAAAGAGATGATAAGACCACGTATTCTATCCATCGAGAAAATGTAGTTAGTATGATGGCAAGCCAGCGTTTCCTAAAGCCCCTGCTATAACCAGAAAGAAGCGCTTAGTGGAGTTAGTGTTTTATATTACTCAGGGTTGCGCGATCGTTTGCCCCAAAGTTTGGTATGTATCAGCGATTTTGTGGCACTCCCCCATGGCAGCATGAGTATTTTGTAGTACGCGCTTTAACTGTCTGTTGCAACCGCATCTTTCCCTTGAGCCTGAACCACTTCAGGTTCTTAAATGCGTTCAGTCATCTACTCCAATGTTTAAACCGCTCCAGCATCGAAGGATATTAGTTTTCATTTTGATGGCTTTGGTGACCAGCTTGGTAGCATTGGTCACCCCTCTATTTGCTCAAAATTCGATTGATATCAGCGGCGATCGCTGGCTTCGAGTTCAAGCGATCGCCGGAGATGTGCAATACTTTACTTCTAACAAAAGCAATATAGCTCAGGAAGGGGATTTGCTAATCACTTCTGGAGATGGAGTAAGCACGGGGAGCGACTCGTCCTGCACACTGTCAGTCGATGTAGAAATGGGAACCATATTTTTAAGTGAAAATACTGAACTAATTGTGGAGGAACTCAGTCTTGCCCCCGACAATGGGCGCATCACTCGATTATCTGTGCCTCGGGGCAATGTTGTTCTCAACTTGCGACGGTTTACTCACCGAGGATCTGAATTAGAGATAGAAACGCCTTCTGGAGTGAGTGGAGTCCGGGGCACAGATTTTGGCATTATCGTGCACCCTGAGGACCAACGGACGTCAGTCGCTACAGAAACAGGAGCTGTGTTTGCAGCAGCTGAGGGGGTAACTGTAGATGTGCCCAATGGCTTTCAAACCCTGATACGTATGGGTGATCCCCCAATTGAGCCGCAGCCCATCCCGGCAGAACCGCTGTTTGAATACCGGATTGAATCAGCGGTGCGTGATTACGTGAGATATCTGGTTTTGGTTGGCCAAATTGACCCCATCAACCAGTTATATGTTGCAGATGAGTTGCAGGATGTGACCGAGACGGGAGAGTTTCGCTATGAAGATTTTGCCTACCATGGGGCAACTGTTCAAGTCAGCATAGTCACACCACTCGGAGATGTAACGACTTATGATGTCTCCCTACTTTAAGCGAGTTTGGCGACTCCTACCGGGGGTTTTAGCTGGCCTGATCACAACAGGGTTGCATCAAACAGGGGCGATTACACCACTAGAAGATGCCGCTTATCGGGGGTTGTTTCAGTTGCGAGGCGCGCAAGCTTGGGATGAGCGCATTATCCTAATTACCATCGACGACAAAACGCTGGCTCAGCTGGGGCAATTTCCGATAGCTCGCGACTATTACACACAGCTGTTGGTCAGGTTATCGGAAGCCCAGCCCGCAGTCGTGGGTTTCAATATTCTCTTTACTGAATCGGGGCCAGCAGATGAGGCCTTTGCTGAGGCAATCTTAGAAGCCAATAACGTGGTGCTGGCTTCGGCTGTGAATCGACAGGGGCGTCCTCTAACGCCGGTGCCGCCTCTACGTCAGGCCGCGATCGCGACGGGGCATATTCTCAGCACTTCTGAGAGTGATGGTCTCATACACCAAATTTCCCCCATCAAGGCTCAAAATCTGGCGCTCAGCCTAGTCGTGACAGACCTTTATAGTCGTCGAGTACCATCGTCGGTAAAGCTACCGTCTTTGGATGACCCCTTGTGGATCAATTGGCCTGGGCCGCAATCCACCCTGGCTCAATATTCATTCACAGATGTGGTGTCAGGACGCATTCCCCCAGCGGCTTTTGACAACAAAATTATCCTCGTGGGCATGACAGCGACCGGCATCGATGCCCTGCCAACTCCTTACGATCACAATCCCCCTAGCAGCGGCTTGTTATTGCATGCCGCAGTGTTGGATAACGTGCTTCAGCAACGGCTCTTGCAACCCGTATTGTTTCCTAATGGCTGGATGCTGCTGATATTCGCGATGCCGATTCTAAGCTATTGGCTGTTTGGCAAGTCTTTACGCCAACAGGGAATGGTTATCGTGCTCGGGCTCGCAGGCTGGGTCGGCATCAGTCTGCTCCTATTTCACGGCATGTATTGGTTACCTTTAGTGCCGCCGCTGCTGCTATGGGGGCTGACTGGCACGGGTACGATGTTGAGTCAACAGTTCCGAGCTAACTGGGTATTGCAAAGGCTACTGGCTGACCTCTGGCGACATTATCGCCAAGAGTCTGCCCCGACCCTTTGGCTCACCGCGCCCCCCAACGTCATTGCTGCTGACTTGGGGCCAGAGGTCACTAAATTAGCCACGCTGGCTAATACTTGGGGCTGGTCTCAGGCGACCCAGAGTGCGATTTCTCAGACTGCTCCCATTGGCTTGATCGCTGCTGATGCACAGGCAGACGTTTGGTATTGCAATGCGCTGGCAATGCAGTGGCTCCCCATCCAGCTACGGCAGTCACTGATTGAGGCACTCGTACCCCAATGGCTAGACAACAGTGCCTGGCAGGTGGTTTATGAGCAATTTTTGAATGGAGAGGCCATTGCTCCGCTCGAATGTCAGCAGGGGGCACAGTGGTTTGAACTCCGCTTCACTACCCTGGCAAATATCGCCCACCCTAATCCCTTGCTCAAAGATGGCCGCCAAGGATTGCTGCTCCTCATCGAAAACATTACTCATCGGAAAGCGGTTGAATTACAGTTGCGATCGCTAAACCGCGGCCTTGAAGATGAGATTCGCCAACGGGCAACCGAGCTAGAAACCATTAACCGCAACCTGATAGAAGAAATTCTCGAACGTCAGCAAGCCCAAGCCCAACTGGCCCATCAGGCGTTGCATGATGAGTTGACCGGGCTTCCTAATCGCGTTCAACTCAAAGCACATCTGTCTGAATTGGTAAACCAGTTTCAAGCTGGGGGGCCGCTATTTGCGGTATTGTTCATTGACTGCGATCGCTTCAAGCTGGTTAATGACTCTTTTGGACATTTGGTCGGTGATCAATTGCTGCAAGCGATCGCCCAGCGCCTGCAGCAAAATGTTGCCAACACGGATTTAGTGACGCGCTTTGGCGGTGATGAATTCACCATACTGCTCACGCATCTTCGCGATGAGAAAGTGGCCATTAGTGTGGCTCAGCGCCTCCGCAAACAACTTCAAAGACCCTTTTTTATCAGTGATCACCAGCTTTACACGGGGTGCAGTATTGGGGTTGTACTAAGTGATACCGCCTATCAGCAAGCTGATGAAATGCTCCGCGACGCCGATATTGCCATGTATCAAGCAAAACGTAGCAATCAAGAGAGTGTTTTGTTTCAGCCAGAGATGCATCTCGCCGTTCGCACATCCCTGCAGCTAGAGACCGACTTGCGGCGTTCTCTACCGCAACAAGAGTTGACCATCCATTACCAGCCTATTTTCAGTATTGACACTCAAGAAATTGTTGGCTTTGAAGCTCTGCTCCGGTGGCATCATCCTCGGTTAGGCCTCGTTGGACCCGATCAATTTATTCCCATCGCCGAAGAGACCGGCATGATTATTCCCATCGGCCAATGGGTACTGCAACGAGCTTGCCAGCAGCTCCGTGTCTGGCAAAATCGACACTTGCTGCCGGACCACACATTTATGAGTGTAAACCTGTCAGCGCAGCAATTTAATGAAAATCTTTTGCTCGATCGCATTGATCAAGCACTACAAGAAACTCAGCTAGAGAGTCACTGCCTCAAACTCGAAATTACCGAGAGTGCGCTCATGTCGAACTCAGAGCAGGCCGTGAATACTTTTAATCAATTGAAAGACCGGGGTATCCGTTTAGGGATTGACGACTTTGGAACCGGGTACTCTTCTCTTAGCTATCTGCACCACTTTCCCTTAGATTTCTTGAAGGTCGATCGTTCCTTTATCCAACGCATGACTGACGGACACAAGCACCTCAGCCTAGTGCAAGCTATCAAAACGCTGTCTTACCACTTCAATATGACCATGGTGGCTGAAGGCATTGAAACCGAGGCTCAGATAGCGCAGCTCAAAACGATACAGTGTAGTTTGGGACAGGGTTATCTATTTTCGCCACCAATGGATAGCGAATCTTTAGAGGAAAAATACTTCACTAGTACCGTATCAAGCATGAATTTGTAAGCCGACGCCGTATTCATTTAGCTTCACTCTAGAAACGCTGCCATTGTCTGCAGTATGGCAATCTAAGTTTGGTGAGGACCATCCAGCTCTGTAGAATTCTTTAGCAAGCCGCATTTGTTCAGGCAATTTCAGATAGCTGAAACCCTCATCCAGCCAAAGTCTTATTTCTGAACTCTGCAGCCCATATATCGCAGTTAGTCAGCAGAGCAGATAGTGTTTTTGTCAAGGAGCCCCGAGAAAGCTGAGGATCTTGGCTCGGGTATCGATCAAGTCTGAACTCTGTAGCTGGCTATCCAGATGTAGCCGATGCACTACCTGAAAGCCCATGAAGAGTCAGCGTAGAGTCGGTGTGGCGGTGGGTTGACCGAGCTGGTTAGGAACGGTTTCCGGCTGTAACGTTAGAACTTGTCGCAATTTTCGTTGAGCCAAGCTGTAGACCATCAGTGCCCAGCCCATAATGTATCGGCCATTGTCAGGCAGCGGTTTCCTCGCGGAAAAACGGTATGGGCAATATTCGCTGTTTCCACTAGTACAACGTCCTCAGCTTGGGGGCGTAGCGACATTATTGACTCTTCCTGATGCACTCAACGATCAACCCCATTATCAATTTCTAGCTACAGACTCACAGGTATCGTTAAGCAATATTTCGCTGCCAGTATCAAAAGCTGCCAAGAGCCCGAAGTTAGGAGAATATGCAGTTGTTAGGCAAATACGACGGTGCGGTTGCCATAGACCAAAACGCGGTTTTGGAGATGGAGTCTAACGCCCCGTGCTAGCACAATGCGCTCCAAGTCTTTACCTTTACGAATAAGATCTTTGACATCATCGCGATGGGTAATACGCACCACATCCTGCTCGATGATGGGGCCAGCATCCAGGTCTTCGGTAACGTAGTGGGCAGTGGCTCCGATAATCTTGACGCCCCGCTCGTGGGCGCGGTGGTAGGGCTGGGCACCCATAAAGGCCGGTAAGAATGAGTGGTGAATATTGATGACTTTAGAAAATTGACGGAGAAAGTCGCCACTCAGAATCTGCATATATTTGGCGAGTACCACCAGGTCAATATCGTATTCTGCCAGGAGTGAGAGTTGCTGGGCTTCTTGCTCAGCGCGAATCTCTCGCTGCATCGGGATCTGGTGAAAGTCGATGCCAAACTGGTCGGCGATGGGCTTCAGGGTCTCGTGATTGCTCATAATGAGGGGAATTTCAGCGGCGAATTCTTTAGCCTGGTGTCGCCAGAGCAGGTCTAGCAGGCAGTGCTCTTGACGGCTGACCCAAATCGCAATGCGGGGTACTGCATCTGAGAACCGGAGTTGCCAGTCGGCTCCTAAGGGTTGAGCGATCGCATTTAAGGCTGGCCCAAACGGCTCTTTTGGCAAGTTAAAGCTATACAGACTCCACTCAATGCGCGAGAGAAATAGTTCGCTAGCCTCGTCGCGATGTTGGTCAGCATGAATAATGTTGCCACCGTTGGCATAGATGAAGTTGGCAATTTTGGCCACTAATCCTTGCTGATCGGGGCAGGAGATCAGCAACGTTGCCGAAGGATACAGGGGTGATGGGGGCATCAGGGGGTGAAGATGGAGAGTAGGAGAGTGGGGGCGATGGGGAGTGAGGGAAAGAGGTAAGTTTGAGAGGTTTCTGCGTTTCAGCAGTATGTTGACTGAGTTTTAGCGGGTAGGCGGGTCTTCGTTGTCAGTAGTCTCGGAATTTTCAGTGTCGGGAGCAGACTCTTCAGAATTATTACCCGATTCTTCTAACGCTTCGCTGTCGGTAGCGGGGTCGGTAGCGTCGCTGTCTGCGTCTAGTTCAGTTGCTTCAACGTCTGTTTCATTGCTATCAAGGGTATCCTCAGCCTCTAGATCTGACTCATCTAAATCGGCTTCCTCAGAGTCGGACGTTGCGGCATTGTCGTCAATGACAGCCTGCCATTCGTCAAGGGGGCGATCAACGCCGTTGATAATGTTTTGGGTGACGATCGCGACCTCCACCTCTCCGGCATCGGCTGCTAGAGGAAAGGTTTCGGGATCAACCAGCGCGTAATAATTGTCGCCGCTGAAGTCGGCATTACCCAAAATCAGGGTGTGGCTTGTGCCATCAGCGAGGGTCAGTGCCACCGTAGCGAAGGGATCGTCAAGACCAAAGTCGCTCTGATTGGCGGCCTCAATCGTGGTGGTGCTGAGCAATCCATCGGTAACCAGACGACTGAGAAGGAACGCGACCGCCGCTTCTTCGGCAGGCTGTTCATCTGGTTCAACCATCTGCCAAAAGTCTTCGTCATCCTTTTCAAAGACCACGATTTGCCCAGCGGTCTCAATCTGTAAAACCACCACGTCGGTTTCGGCAAAGTCATAAATTGGTGAGCTTGCCGAATTATTCTGCTCTGCTGTAGAACCTGTCGGAGTAGACTCGCGGGACTGAGTCAGTAAGACCACCCCCCCTAACAGCAAGGCGGCGGCGACTAAAACAACTGTGCTGCGCTGAAGTTTCATGGTTTTTACCGTCTTCGCAAGGCCATCAAAATTGCCAGCGCCAGCCCCGTCAGCGGCAGCACCAACAAAGAAAAAATCCCTAAGCCCCAAGCTTGCTGGCCGGTCATCTGCAGGCGGCGATCGGTCACCGTTTTCGGGCGAATCGACAACGTGGCATCTGCTGCCTGCCCTAACCAATTCACCGAGTTGAGAAACACATCGCCGTTTAACTGTTGGTTAAAGGCCCCATCCCTAGCAAAGGAAGAGTTGCCAACGACCACCAGGCGCGATTCTTCGGCTTGGTTGATGACCGCATCAGTCCTCTCGTCGGCGTCAGTGGCGATCGCCACATCAGTCTCGACCGCCGCATCGTCCTCGGTTTCCGGGACTTCCGGGACTTCCGGGACTTCTGGGACTTCTGGGACTTCCGAACCAATCTCTGCCGCCGGTTCGGCTGCTACCGGATCGTCCTCGAGATCAGGAAGGTCAGTATCCTCATCATCAAGGGTGTCGTCTTCAACGGGTTCTGGGCGTTCAGTCACAGAGATCGCTTCTGCATCTCGGCTGAGGGCCACCCCCAAGACCAGCGGCCCTGCTGGTGACGCATTGGGGTCAAAGGTGAGGTCACCCTCGTCAGAAATTGACTCAGCCCGACTTTGAGGGTTGGTTAACAAGAGTGGCGTTGTGACGGTGCCTGGCAGTTGCCGGCTGTTTACCGTGCGCGCTAGGGGATAGAACGATCGCCCGTCGTCAAAATCTTGGGTGATCGGGTGATCGCCATAGTCCGTCACGATGGGGGCTGCAGGGCCCAGGCCGACAAATTGACCCGCCCCTGAAGTATCTAGCACTAAGCGATCATCTAAAACCACGCCCCAGTCATCTAACATCGGACTCAAACCCGCATCAATTCGCGGATCGAGCAGCAGCAAGACACCGCCCCCCGCCTTGAGATACGTCTCTAAAGCAGCCATCTCTGCTGGAAAGAATTCCTGCGCGGGGCCAGCCACCACCACGACATTGGCGTCTCCCGGCACCGTCTCAGTTTCTACCAGGTTCAGCGGGTTCACTTCATAGTTCTGATTGGTGAGGCTTTGCACCGCTTCTGATAAACCCGGTTCGGAACCGTCAATCGGGGGTTCACCATGTCCCTGCAAAAAGTAAACGGTGAGGGTGCGATCGCTGACAATCTGATCGAGAGCATTGGTGAGGTCCTGCTCTGACAGCGTGGCGGCTGTTCCCAGAGACTGTGGATCTGCGGCTGTACCAATGGTTTGCAAAAAGCGGCGATTGTCCCCAACTTCCAGAAACACCATACCCGGCTGGGTCGCGCCAAAGACTTCGGCCAAGCGTGGATTCGCGAATGGATCAACGTATTCAAAGTCAAAATTACGGCTCTCTTCTCGGTAGCTGGCCAACAACTGCACATCTTGCGGATTTTGCACCGAGTCAAAGATAACGACGCGGACGGGCTCCTCTAGACTCTGCACCACCTGTTGCGTGGCGGGCGCTAGCGTGAACAATCGAGTTTCGGTCAGGTCATAGCGAACGGCGTTTTGCACTGCCAAGAAATTCGCCAGGCCGAGAATCACCAGCACAGCGATCGTAGCGACCACCGCATTGGTACCGCTCTGGGTCGATCGCTGCTGCCAAAAAGCCCCGGCCGTCTGCCCGCTAAAGCTCAGCCCCAGCAACAGCAACCCAATGCCAAAAATCATCAGCACTGTCGGCAACAGTTGCCAGCCTGACAAACTGCCCGCGACTAAACCCGCCGTGGCACAGGCTAATCCTGGCCAGATGAGAAACTTTAGCCACTTTGCCGAAAATGCCAATTTCTTCATACCGTTTACGCTGTTGTCACGATGAATGGTGTAAGCATGGCCTGACGCCACCTAATTACGCTGAAATCGCAGGGCTTCAATCGATTGAGCTGTCAGGAACAGCCCCAGCAGACTGTAAGACAAAAACAGCACCACGCTGCTGGTGTCTAAAACGCCTTGGGTGAAATCATTGAAATGCTGCAGCATTGATAAATGACTCAGGGCATCGCCTAACCAACCTGGAATTGCCTGCGCCAGGGCATCCAAAATCCACAGGAAGATCACGAGTGCAAACGTCAAGATGGCGGCAACTACCGTACTACTGGTGAGCGAAGAGAGAAACATGCCCAGCGCCAGCACACTCGCGGCCAGTAATATCAACCCCAAATTGCCCACCAGCAAGAGATTCGGAGAAACGGCGGGGGCCGCTGTGCCCAGGGCGATCGCCACACACAGCATCAACGGCAGCACCATGCCGATATAGAACGTCACGACGGCGAACAGCTTCCCCAGGGCTACGACCCAGTTCATCACCGGTGAGGTGGCGAGCAATTCCAACGTCCCTTGCTTGCGCTCCTCGGTATATAGCCCCATCGAGAGTATCGGCAGCACAAACATCGAGAGCGAGCCAATCACCCCAAAGTAGCCCTGCAAAAACTCATACGCCACATCCAACGGCGGCAGCGGTATGCCCTGTTGTAGTACCAGATCGCGGCGCGCCACTTGCGCGAGCAACCCCTCAGGGCTCAGCAAAATCACGACCAGAAAAAAACCGCCCAGCAGCCAAAAAATGGCGGCAATGACATAAGCCAATGGGGAAGCCAGGTAGCTCTGTAGTTCTCGACGATAAATCGCCAATATGTTGCCAAGCACGGTACGCAGTGCAGTCATCACCTTCCTCAATCAAACGTCTAATGAGGGTTCATTACGGTCAGCCATCGCCCCGTCTTCATCCGTCGCCGCTACACTGCCAACCATGTCAGGACTGCTGGCAACGCGAGACGCATCCGTTTCGATGGCGGCGGCGGCGGCGGGAACGGTTGCCGTTGGGGACATGCTGTCAGTTGGTTCCTCAGTCGTCAGGTTCAGGAACACATCTTCGAGACTGGCCTGATGGCGACGCAGCTCGCATAAGCCAAAGCCACCCCGGACGATCGCCGCCGCGATCGCCTCCCCCGGATCAGTATCTTCAGTCTTGACCTGAAATCGATAGCGCGAGTCTTTCGCCGTTTGTGACGCAACTTGCTCAACGGCCTTGACACCTGGCACCGTGGCCAAGAGGCGTTTGATATCTGCGGGGCCGCCTCGCACCTCAAGGTCATAGCTTACGGCCCCGGTGATTTGCTCCATCAGAGTATGGAGTTTGCCCGCTGCGACCAACTGGCCACGATTGATAATCGCAACCCGATTACAGGTGGCATCAACCTCTGGCAAGATATGGGTCGACAAAATAATGGTGTGGTCACCCGCCAAACTGCGAATCAACTGCCGCACCTCATTATTTTGGCGGGGGTCAAGTCCGGAGGTGGGTTCGTCTAGCACAATTACTGGCGGGTCATGGACGATCGCTTGGGAAATACCCACCCGCTGCCGAAAACCTTAGGAAAACTTGATGATGAGAACCGATTTTTTTTCTGACAGACAGAAACGATAAATGGCGTAGTTCACATGAGTGGGGCGATCGCCTGCCGCCACCCCTTTAATGCGGGCGACAAAATGCAGAAACGCCGCGACAGTCATGTCGAGGTATAGGGGCGGGCGCTCTGGCAAGTAGCCAATGCGCTGCCGGACGGCCATCGAGTCAGCATGAACGTCATATTCTGCCACTGTGGCCGTGCCACTGGTAGCGGGCAGATATCCCGTCAAAATGCGCATGGTAGTGGTTTTGCCCGCCCCATTCGGGCCGAGAAATCCCAAAATTTCTCCGGGCTCAACCTTAAAAGACACATCTTTTAAGGCGACGGTCGAGCCGTACACTTTATGGAGATGATCAACTTCAATCATGGGCGTAACGACCGTGCTCCTTTGCGGTAGG
>ERZ1740058.1439-NODE-1439-length-11238-cov-12.386032_pt1 | contig 11238 bp, 14 predicted proteins | sample MGYA00581745_ERZ1740058 | MGnify/ENA primary metagenome ERZ1740058 (study PRJEB43018, sample SAMN04849742) | marine metagenome | isolation source: floating plastic debris | place: Pacific Ocean | collected 2008-08-30 | study: EMG produced TPA metagenomics... | reverse complement strand
CGATTCGCAAAGATGGACTGCTGCTTTTTGCCGAACCAGACACCCTAGCCGTACTTACACCCCTGCAAATCTTGACGGGTGTGTACCTGGCTGGGGTGTTGCTGCCCTGCCTGGTCACCGCCCTCACCATCGCCCGCGAACAGTCGGTAAGGTTTGCGATGGGGCTGATGGCTCGCCAGGCGATCGCCGCGATCGCGTTTTCAATGCTGTTGGCCTGGGGAGGCAACTGGTTGTAACAGATGCTGACGGCTACTCGGTCTCCATGTCAGGTTGCAAATCATTCAAGAGCAAAACTGTCAACTCTCGAACCAAGGCTAGACGCGCATCATTGGTCAGGAAAAACGTAGCGCCTCTTTGCATAGCAGTTGCAATCTGGATGGCATCTGGAGTTCGTAGGTTTTCTGTTGCTCTCAACTGAGCTGCAACTTTGGCGACCTCAACCGAGACGGGTACAGTAATCAAATTTTCTTGGGCAAGGACAATATCACGATATTGCTCAGCAAGTTTGACATCCCTGAACGTAGTGGATGAACCAAAACTTCTGTCAGTGTTAATGTCGAAGTGACAACTTGAAACTCGCCTCGACTCATCGCTCCGAAAAAGGCACGAACAAGCTCCAAATACGCCTCATTTTGCTCAATGAAGTAGATCAATGGTGCCGTATCTAAGCCCACCGTTTGCCCTTCTAGCTGAGTCAGCCATTCCATGAAGCGCGTTCCTGATTGACATACTCTTGAGCATCAAGACCACGCCAAATTTCTTTGCCCAACCCCTCTAGTTCCATAATGCTATGGCTGGGTTTTACAGGCATCCGATTACGCACCATTACAGCTAACTCTTCTAGCAGGCGCAGTTGCTCATTTGGGCTAAGAGCCTCAGCTTGACGACGGACATCTTGATAGCTGGACATGCTTCTTATTCCATGCTTTTAACGCTAACTATGACACACTGCCCACGTCGCTCACATTCTCATCGCGCCTACTTACCTTGCTTCCAGATTCGCAATCAACTCGCCGTCAGCAGTCCGTTCTGATCGGCAGTCGCGATTGGCTGACGAGATCGTTGCGGAGACCATTGCACCTTCTCGCATCACAGGGTCGAAATCAGCCATGCCCTGCGAGCCGCACCCTTCGGGAAGATTACGCGAGACGGTCGTCGCGAATGAAAGCTTAACGGAGGCGGGTCTGAAACGGTGTTTCTCTATACATTTCCTCGTCTATACGAATGATTCAATAAATCAAATATTTATCTTAGAAAGATATCAATGGCAGTTCAACAGAAAGTTCCTGTCACAGTTTTAACGGGTTATTTAGGTGCCGGAAAAACAACATTGCTCAATCGAATTCTGTCCGAGGAGCATAATCAGCGTGTGGCCGTTATCGTTAACGAATTTGATGAAATTGGTATCGATAATCAGCTGGTGATCGATGCTGATGAAGAAGTTCTTGAAATGAATAACGGCTGCATTTGTTGTACCGTTCGAGGTGATTTAATTCGGATTATTGGTAACTTGATGAGCCGCCGTGATCGGTTTGATCATCTGGTGATTGAGACAACGGGTTTAGCTGACCCAGCCCCAGTTATTCAATCCTTTTTTACAGACGAAGTTATGTTGCGGCAGACACAGCTCGATTCTGTGGTTACCGTCGTGGATGTCAAGCATGTGACTCAGCACTGGGAAAGTGAAGAAGCCCAGGAACAGATTGCCTTTGCAGATATTATCTTGCTCAATAAAGCCGAACTGGTTTCGCCTGAAGCGTTGCAATCCCTGAAGGAAAAAGTTCGGGGTATTAACGCGATCGCGAAAATTTACACCACCAATTATTGCGATCTATCCCTTGATTCAGTGTTGGGTGTTCAATCCTTTGATCTGAAGAATGCATTGGCGATTGATCCCGAGTTTTTAGATGAATCGGCTCATGAGCATGACGATTCTGTGTATTCGGTCGCCATTAATGAAACGGGTGCGATTGACACTGACAAGGTCAACCGTTGGCTTTATCAGTTGGTGCAAGCCCACGGCCCTGAGTTGTTTCGGATGAAAGGCATTCTGAATGCCCACGACATGGATCGTCGGTTCGTGTTTCAAGGGGTACACATGACGCTGGATGGTCGCCCTGGCAAGCCCTGGAAGCCGGATGAAGCCCGTCGTAATGAGCTAATTTTCATTGGTCGTAATCTCGATCAAATGAACTTACAAGCCGGGTTCCAAGCGTGCCTGGTTTGATGTGTGCTCAGAGTTGATGCTAGGGCGACATTAGACAGCTTTTGGCAGACAATTGACCCTCTCACAATAGGAGTGATGACTGTGAAACAAGCCGAAGCACTGAGCATCAGCATTGGTGTTCTGGGGGGGGTTGATGTTTTCCTCACCGCAACCGTTATCCCTTTACCGGTGTGGGTGACATTTACGGCCTGGGCCTCATTTTTTATTGTTGGGGGCGGCGTGAATGGATTTATGAAGTCTGTTGCCTGTAACATTACCGGCATTCTGATTGCTGGGTTATGTTTGCTGCTTATCGAGCTCATTGGCCCAACTCCGATTGTGGCGGCGATTGTCGTGGGCATTGGTAGTGCCGCCATGGTGCAGGCCAGTAAGCTCCCCTTTACAGCTGGGATTACGCCTGCCATCGTTTGGGGCTTTTCACAAACGGTAGGGACAGCCGCTGTGACCGGCAATCCGATGACCTCCTCCTTTCTCGAAAACCCAGTCGCCATTGCGATCGCGGCCATGATTTTGGGGGCTATTTTTGGCTACCTGTCTGAATTGTGGGGCAAAGCGATGACCACCACTCCAGAAGCTGCAACTTGATACCCAATTTCAAATTGTGAATTTCATTGAGCAGTTTTGTTGGGCAACGAAATGTCAGTGGTAATTTTGGAAAGTTAGGGGACTTTTAATTTATGAAATTGCAGCATAATCTGGGTGGCCTGGAAAATCTTGGCCCCATTAATTTTGAAACCGAAGTTTTTGTCGAACCTTGGGAAAAGCGAATCTTTGGTATTCATACGGCGATGATGGCGCTGAGTAACCACCTCAATGAGTCACCGCCCCAGTATGAAATTGAAAAAGTGCCCACCGAATTTAATAGTTTCTGGACTTGGGGACATTTGCGCATGGGTGCAGAAGGGATGCATCCCTTTGAGTATTTCCGGTTGCGCTACTACGAGAAATGGCTCGGTGGCATTTCTGGCTTCTTTGTCGAAGAGGGCTACATCACCCAAGAAGAGTTAGATGCCCGCACCGCTGAGATTTTGGCTGATGACGGCAAGGCGACAGCGCCGTTACCCCAAGGGGGCGATCCGGCGATCGACACTCAGGTAGAGAAATATCTGCGAGAAGGCGATTCGCCCCAACGTTCAACTGCCATAGAGCCCAAGTTCAAGGTTGGCGACCGAGTCCGCATTAAAGATATGCCCCCTGCAGATCACACTCGTTTACCCGGTCACCTGAGAGATCGAGTGGGCGTTGTAGATAAGGTTTATGAAGGGGTCTATACCTATTTCTTCAAAACCGCTGACGGCATTGGCGTACCCATGCCCATCTACAGTCTGTGTTTTCAGCCTGACGCCATGTGGAATGAGTCTTTGCTCGATCCAAAAGCGATTTACTACAACGACATTTTTGAGGTTTATATCGAAGCCGCTTAGAGGAGGTCATTTATGCCCAGTTTGTACGAAGGATTTCAATACGATCCAGAGCGGGAACGCCAGAGTGCTGCCAAGGTCAAAGCCCTGGAATCTTTGCTGATTGAGAAGGGGATTATTACGGGGAATACGGTTGATAATATCCTCAGCTATTTTGACACCCAAATGGGCCCCTTCAATGGGGCTAAGCTCGTTGCCAGAGCTTGGGTTGATCCAGAATTCAAAGAATTGCTGGTCAATGACTGCAACGCTGCCTGTAATGAGATGGACTTTCCTGCCGGGATGTCGGGTGCGGAAGGGGAACACATGCGCGTGGCGGAGAACACCCCAGATGTGCATAACGTCATTGTTTGCACCCTGTGTTCCTGCTACCCTTGGCCGACCCTAGGTTTACCGCCCTACTGGTATAAAGATCCCACCTTCCGGGCACGGACGGCCCGCGAACCCCGTACGGTACTCAAGGAGTTTGGGGTTGAACTGGATGATTCGGTAGAAGTTCGCGTTTGGGACACCAGTGGCCAAATTCGTTGGTGGGTTTTACCCATGCGCCCCGAGGGGACCGAAGGCATGAGCGAAGCGCAACTGGCTTCTCTGTTAACCCCTGAGGCCATGATGGGGGTTGCACTACCAAAAGCCGCCTAGTCTCGCAAAGTCTCCGACGTTCGTAATCTAGCCACAGGGCAGAAATAATGTTCACTAAATTCGAGCATTTTGCGGCGACCAGCTTAATGGGGTCACCTCAGGAATCGCCCCCTAGACGTGACGGTCATCTTTATTTTGATCGCGACTGGGAACGTCTCGCGTTTGGGGTGGCGATCGCCCTATCTAAACAAGGTCATTACGAATGGGAAGACTTTCGCCAACAATTAATTAGCAAGATTGGTGAATGGGAAGCCGAGCATGGAACCGATGATCCGAGTTGGGATTACTACCAACGCTGGTTAGCGGCCCTGGAGGAAATTCTGGTCGAGTCTGAAGTCTTGGCCCCTGGCGAGTTAGAAGCTCGGATGGCAGAAATTCTTGGCGCTTGCGATTCTGAACAGAAGTCGGAATAGTTGCCCCACTCCGTGATGTCTCCACCCACCTGTCGGATCAAAATCATCAATGGCAATACCTGCCAAGCCATGACGGCCAATATCAATGCCTCGGCCCAAAGCATCAAATTTCCGGGGACTGAGATTGTGACGGTGCAGCCCGCAAGCGGCCCTGAATCTATTGAGAGCTTCTACGATGAATATTTGGCAATTCCCGGCATTCTAGAACAGATTATTCTTGACCCTGACTCTGATGCCTTCATTTTGGCCTGTTGGGGCGATCCCGATATTGAGGCAGCCCGCGAGATTACGGTTAAACCCATGATTGGCATTGCCGAAGCTAGCCTATATGTGGCCAATATGGTGGCAGCCAAGTGGAGTGTCGTGACAACGCTCCACCGAGTCCGCGACATGGTGGAAAAAACGATTGTCAAAACCGGTCTAACCAAACGGTGTGCCTCCGTCAGAACCACCAAACTAGCGGTGCTGGATACGGAACACGATTGCGCAAACACCCTCGAAGTATTGATGGAAGCAGCTGTTCAGCGTCCCTTCTGTGGGCAGGTTGTTGGCTGGCCAGCCAGCGGGCGGCACCCAAACTCCGGTGAGAAAGCGTTTGGTCAATCCCTAATAATGTTGCAGCATGGGTAAATCAAGATATCCCGGAGTATCAGCCCCATCGAGACGTTTCCAGACGGTATCCATGGAGCCGAAATCATTTTCAAAATGCAAAGGAAAGTTGGCTGTGGTTTGCAGTCAGCGCCTTGATGTTAGCAACGTGACTATGCCTTAACCTTATGGTTCTTGCTCACCCCCAGCCAAAAGATTCATTACCTGAGGACTTGAACCCAAGCGAGTCAGCTTCAGCCTTGGGGACTGAGACCATTCAAATTGCACATCTTCAATTTCCGCCCGGTGAAGCGCATGTTCCTGCTGAGGCAGCGCATACACTGTATGTGAGCTTGAAGTCGCGCCCCCTGCACTACCTGCACACTCAGGATGGGAAAACCCATACCGGGCTGTATCGCTATGGGGATATGTTGCTCACCCCGGCTAATACGCCACTGTTTACGAGGTGGCAGGGGGATGAGAATTGCCTACGGATTCAGCTATCCGAATCATTTCTGAAGCAGGTTGCTGAAGAAACGTTGGGAGAGAACGGCGATCGCTTCACGCTAGTACCCACCTTTCAGAGTCGACAGCAGCAGCTTGAAGCGATCGCCACGCTACTACTGGCAGAGGTCCAGCAACGGACTGTATCTAGACTCAATGGCAAACGTATTGGCAGTGCAACTGCTGCGTAACTACGGAACCATCTCGACCCAGGTACCAACCTATGGAGGGGGTTTGCCGACATATCACCTAAAGCGCGTCTTAGACTACATTGATGCCGGTTTGGCCGAAGATATCAAGCTGGCAGACCTGGCCAGACTACTGGATATGAGCCCGTTTCATTTTGGCCGCATGTTCAAACAGTCCATGGGAATTTCGCCCCATCAATACGTGATTCAGCAGCGATTGGAACGGGCTAAGCACCTGCTAAAGCACAGCGATCAGCCCATCATCGAGATTGCGCTAGCATGCGGATTCACCAGTCACAGTCACCTCAACAAGCAGTTTCGCAAGGTGGTGGGGGTAACGCCCACAGCCTTTGGGGGATAGAGGGCTGAGCAACTCAGGTCAGAAAAGCTGCTATTGTCCAGAAGCGGATCAATGGCGGCTGATGGCTTTGCGATAGTCAGAAAGTTTTCCGGTTACAGCCTTCTCAGGGACTTCTTCAAAGTTTGAAGAGGAGAATCATGAATAAGACAGACGCTAGGCCAGCAAACGGTGTTCTGACTAAGTTCCATCGATTCCAGCCGGGTTCAAATCGCATTCGAGCCGCTTTCAGAGCGGCTCTATCCATTGCATCCACGTTCAGCGCTTGGAGTCTATTGTTTAGCGGTACGTTGATAGTGAAAGTGGATAATTGAACCCCAAAGATGTAAACAAGGGGAGCCGAAATTAACAGCAGATTCTGAGTGCCATCCAGTTGACCGAGGCCCAGTCCCGCCGCTGCTACTGAGGTCACTACGGACCCCACCCAGACGGCCACAAATAGTGGCTGATTATTCTGAATGACGCCGTCGATGACCTGAAATGCTCGGATAAATTCGCGGTCATTCAGCATTTTGATCCCAGGCATCACAACCGTGGCAAAAGCAAATAAAAAGCCTGCTACGAGAGAACACAACAACGTAGCCAAAATTAAAGCAATTTGGAAAGTGAATTCAGCTGACATGGTTTGAACTCCGTAATTTCAAACGTTAATCATTGTGAATGGAAACGATGTCGAGGCAATCGGCAAAATGTCAGGCCGGGGAATTGCGATCGCACAGACGCCACCTTCAATTCCCCCACATGAGCGCTTTTCAGCACAGAGCAATTTAGTACGACAAGCTCGGTGCCCGGTGCAAAGATGACGGGTCCGAGAGCTGCTTGAGAATGAAATCTGCAACATCTGCCCGAGAAATCTTGAGAGTGATGTCGCGGTCGGTGCTCGGAAAATTGTGGCGATAGCGCCCCGTACGCGGACCATCGATAAAGGCGCTAGGCCGCACAATCGTCCAGTCCAAATTGCTCTCTCGCACCAGGGCTTCCTGGCGCTCGTGGTCGGCAAATACATGGCGCAGGATGAAGCCAAACATGATGTACTTCCAGTAAAAGTCCAGGTTGCCCCAGCTATCGCCTGTGCCCAGGGTAGATTGGCAAATTAATCGACGCACCCCGACCCTTTCCATTGATTGGATAATCTGTTGAGTTCCTTCTGAGCGAATGGTGCTCCTTAATTGTTTGCCTGAGCCCAGGACACAAATCACGGCATCTTGGCCCCGAATGGCCTGTTCTACTGCCGCAGCGTCCATCACATCCCCTTGAGCAAAGCTGAGGTGGGAATGTTGGAGGTCAAGCTTAGCTAGATTGCGGACAAACGCTGTGACGGTGTGGCCCTGTTCAAGAGCCTGCTGAACGACCTGGGCGCCGACGGTTCCGGTTGCCCCAAAGATGACAAGTTTCATGGATTGATTCCTCAATGAAGACATCCTTAGCCTATGGAGATTGGCTTGGCAGCGCTTTCCCTTTCTTGCGGGACTTTCCCTTTCTTGCGGTGACTTATGGGACCAGCTGTTCTGAGCAGATCTTATCGAGGCGGGCGTTTACTTTTTATCAAGCCTCTCTAAACCGTCGAGTAAGACATCAAGCCCCGTTTCAAACTGATGCAGGCCGGTGTACTGTTTCTCTGCCACTTGTCGCGTTAGCCGATGCAGGTAGGGGTACTCCTGTTCGGGCAGCTGTTCAAGATAGCCGCCGGCGGCGGCGGCATAGTCTTCTGGGTCAAAGGGAAAGTTGAGCTGTTGCAGCGTAAATCCATAGAGGTAGCTGTCGATCGCGTTCCAAATATGATCAGCTGTTGCCAGCGAAAAGCCTGCTTCTACCAAGCAGCCTAACGTTGCATCCACATAGCGCAGCATGACCGGACCCACGTTTGCCCGCGAGATCATGACTAGCGTTGCCCAGGGATGACGCAAGAGTACCTTATGAGCCGACTGAGCCCGCTGGCGCATAGCTTGCTTCCAGTCTTTCTTGGCGGCAGGGCCTGACTCAGCTGGGAACTGAATCTCGGCGACCACCTGCTCTACCATGCCATCGAGCAGATCGTCTTTGTTTTTGATGTGGTTGTAAAGCGACATGGCTTCCACGCCTAGCCGCTGGGCAAGTTTGCGCATAGAGAGGGCTTTGAGCCCCATTTCGTCAGCGAGGGCGATCGCTGCTTGCAATACTCGCACTCGACTGAGCGGCTGTTTTACGCCTTTTGCATCCGACTGTTGAGACTGTCCCTTCGCCATGCTTACATTTATTCACGTCACTGAGACACAAGCCAGAGGAGCATTTGAATTCTGGCAGGCGTCAAATAGTTGATAAATTTCGACAAAAAATCGTCAACACTTACAGTGTAAGCTAAACTTACGCTGTAAGTAAAAACTATTGGGCGTCTTGACGACGTTTTCAACTGATGAAAGCGATTACTCAAAGGCAGTATGGCTCTCCCGATGTTTTGCGACTTGATGATATTGAGATTCCTGCCCCAGCTGACAATGAGGTGCTAGTACGATCGATTCATGCTGGAGATTGGCACCTGATGCGTGGAACGCCCTGGCTGATCCGGCTGATATTTGGCGGTTTGTTTCGGCCCAAGTTCAAAGTGCCGGGAACAGATATCGCTGGTCGGGTCGAAGCGGTTGGCTCGAACGTGACCCAGTTTAATCCTGGGGACGAGGTCTTCGGCGACCTCTCTAGCTGTGGGTTTGGTGCGTTTGCAGAATATGCTGTTGCGCCAGAAACGCTGCTCGCTCCAAAACCAGCTAACCTCACCTTTGAAGCTGCCGCAACGGTCCCAACGTCTGCTGTAGCGGCGCTACAGGCGTTACGGGATGAAGGAGCACTGCAGGCTGGACAGCGAGTGTTGATCAGCGGTGCATCAGGTGGGGTGGGCTCGTTTGCGATTCAAATCGCTAAAGTGCTGGGCGCTGAAGTAACGGCGGTGTGCAGTACGGCTAAAGTAGGGCTGGTGCGAGCGCTCGGCGCCGACCACGTGATTGACTATACCCAGCAAGATCCCACCCAGACGGCGGAACAGTACGACCTGATTGTTGACGCGGCGGCCTATCGCCCGGCTATGGACTATCAGGCCATTCTCAAGCTTACCGGCACCTATGTTTTGGTTAGGGGATCTTCACAACAGTTTTTGCGGACGATGCTGCTGCGTTCCTGGCTTGAGAAACGGATGCAGCGTAGCCTAAAAACGCTAGAGAGCAAGCCGAATCAGGCCGATCTGCGGCTGCTGAAGGACTGGATCGAGGCCGGTAAAATTGTACCGGCGGTAGAGCGCAGCTACCCATTAGAAGACGTTCCGCAGGCGATTCGACACTTGGAGGCGCGGCAGGTACAGGGAAAAGTGGCGATCGCGATCTAACCGCTGGCTCACGCCCGGGCTGCAAAATCTGCGGTGTGCGATCGCTTTAGGTGATCTCATTCAGACCCTTCAAGAGAAAGCTCAACCATCTGTCTGCTAACGTTCTTGGTCTCTTAGGGATGATTTTTAAGTGCTTAATTTTGAATTTTAAGTAAGTTGCCTAGCAGCGAATTCAAAACTCGGAATGCATACTTTAATGCAGTCTCGTTCCTAATAAGAATTTTTATTTTGTAGCGTCTGAAAAAGTGAGGCGGAATGCATATTTTTTATGTGGCATTGATTACTTTTTGGCTGCTAATATCCTCAAGAAAATATCGTCAGAAGTCCATGCTCTTCAAGATATTGCATAGTGGAAAAATAATGGAAAGGCGTAGAATTTAACCTACTTATTACCTTGAAAATATCAGCTTAACGCTCGAAAATGCGTTTATGGCAACCTCGTCAGGACCGATTGCATCATATTTTTCGCTTCTGGAGACCAAGCTCTACTGCCCCCAATGGTCTGCTGATCGAGTCTCGCGCCCGAGGCTGATTGATCGCCTCCAGCCGCAGCGAAAACTAACCCTCGTTTCAGCCCCGGCAGGATTTGGCAAAACGACGCTGCTGGCAGAATGGATCGTCGCTGTCCCCAAGCGGGCCATTGCCTGGGTGTCTCTAGATGCAAGTGACAACACCCCAGCGACTTTCTGGGCTTATGTCATTGCTGCGTTGCAAAGCATTCAGCCCAATCTCGGTGAACGGGCGCTCTCATTGGTGCAATCATCTCAGCCCCCTGAAATCGAAGCAATCTTGATGACGCTGCTTAACGAGCTGACGGTTATTAAGGCGGATGTGGCTCTAGTTTTAGATGTCTACCATGTCATTGAGATTCAGGCCATTCATGACGGGCTCGGCTTCCTGCTCAGCCATTTGCCGCCCCAAGTGCATATGGTAATTGCCAGCCGTACCGACCCGCCCTTGACCCTGGCGCGTTTACGGTCTCATGGTGACTTGACCGAACTCAGGGCGATCGACCTGCGGTTCACGCCAGATGAAGCGGCGACGTTTCTCAACCAGGCGATGGGGCTAGAAATCTCGGCAGCGGATGTGGCCGCTTTGGAGCAGCGCACCGAAGGTTGGATCGCCGGGCTGCAGCTAGCGGCGCTATCCCTGCAAGGGCGTGAAGATATCTCTGATTTTGTGGCGGCTTTTTCGGGAGACGATCGCTACATCGTGGACTATCTGCTAGAAGAAGTTCTACAGCGGCAGAGCGATCGCGAAAATGCTGTTGCTGACCAAGATGCGTATCGGTCTCTACCAGCCGCTATTGCCAATACCCGTGCCTTTCACGCCCAGGCGTTGGGCGATTTTGCCGGAGCCATCACCCATGCCGAGCAGGCTTTAGCCCTATTACCCGCCGAGGACGATAACGAGCGGGGCGTAACCGCTGCCTTCCTACTGGACAAGTGGCGATATCGCAGCGGCGTATCAGTCATTCGCTGTGGGGTTGCAGCTGTTTCAAAAGATGGGCAATATTCGGATTGCCATCTGTGCCACTTCAGTTCT
>ERZ1740058.1438-NODE-1438-length-11240-cov-10.228431_pt1 | contig 11240 bp, 12 predicted proteins | sample MGYA00581745_ERZ1740058 | MGnify/ENA primary metagenome ERZ1740058 (study PRJEB43018, sample SAMN04849742) | marine metagenome | isolation source: floating plastic debris | place: Pacific Ocean | collected 2008-08-30 | study: EMG produced TPA metagenomics... | reverse complement strand
TAGAGGTTTCAGCAGATGGGCCCGTTCGAGGGTCGCACGCATATCAAATCCGCGGGAATTGGAAGGCCGTTGAAGGCCCTTCACCAAGCACGAAAAAGGGCCGGGCGCAAAGCCCAGCCCCACCGCTCAACCGCGCTTCCCCAGACTAATTGTCGAGGAGCCGCTTCAGCGTTTCGATATCCTCGGCGATCTTCGGATCCTGACCGGTGAGGGACTCAATCTTGCGCACCGCGTGAAGCACCGTGGTGTGGTCGCGGTTGCCGAACCGGCGGCCGATTTCCGGCAGCGAGCGCGGCGTCAGCGTCTTGGACAAGTACATGGCGATCTGGCGGGGACGCACGATGTTGCGCGTCCGGCGAGACGACACGAGGTCGTGCTTGGAAATCGCATAGTGGGTGGAGACGACCCGCTGAATGTCCTCGATCTTGGGCTTGCGGCTTTCCCGAGCGCGCAGGAGATCGCGCAAGGTGGTTTCGGCCATGGCGAGCGAGATCGGCGCGCCGGTCAGCTGGTTGTTCGCCACCAGACGAGTGACGGCACCGTCAAGATCGCGGCCGTTGGTGGTGACGGACCGCGCCACGAAGTCCAGCACCTCCTCGGGGAAATCAAGGTCGGGGCAAAGCTCTCGCTGCACCGCGATGCGGTGGCCCAAGATTTCCCGGCGCATCGGGTAGTCGGGCGCCTGAAGCTCCACCACGAGACCGCTGCCGAGACGGGAGCGCACCCGGGTGTCGAGGCCGTCGAGATCGGCGGGCGGGCGGTCAGCTGCAATTACGATCTGACGGCCGGAGTCCATGAGCGTGGAGAGGGTGTGGCCAAATTCTTCGGTCACCTTCTGGCCATTCAGGAACTGCAGATCGTCGATCAGCAGGCAGTCGATGTCGCGCAAAACATCCTTGAACGTCAGCGTGTTGCGTGCCTTCAAGGCGGCCACAAAGCGATACATGAAGTGCTCGCTTGTCAGGTAAAGCACGCGCCGGCCGGGGCTGGACCGCCCGGCCTCTTGGGCCATCGCCTGCAGGAGGTGGGTTTTACCCAACCCCACAAGGCCGTGGAAAAACAACAGGTTAAAGCCGACATTTTGACCCGGTTGCGCCAGCGCGATCTTCTTAGCCGCAGCCACAGCAAGCGCGTTTGGCGCGCCTTCCGCCATGGTGCTGAACTGAAAGCGTTGGTCGAGGGAGGACCCTTCGAGGCCAGGGACCAGCGGCGCGCGCTGCTGTTGTGCAACGTTGACAGCATTTGGTGCGCCGGCTGCCTGTTGCGGCCCTGTGTTCTGATTGGGGGCGGCCGCAGCTGGCCGCGGTGAACGGCCAGCTCCGCGCACTGAAATGCGCAGCCCGGTAACACTCTCGTCTTCTTTCTGCAGACGCGAAAGCACGTCTTTGCTGTAATGCGTCTGTAGCCAATGCCTGACGAAGGGTGTGGGAACCGAGAGTTCCACAGTGCCGTCCGTCAAGCCTTCGTAGACGATCCGTTTGAACCACGAATCGTGGATGTCCTGTCCGTAAAACTCACGCAGATCGCTTTGAACGCGATCCCACTGCGGTTGGTTGCCGCTATTACCAACCGATGTACTCGCCGTCATAAGTATTGTCTCCTGTATTCCATGTATACGCAAACGGATACAAGGCACGGATGCCCCTACTAACGGCCCGGACTCGAGACACAACTCTACCGTGCGGCGCCCGGGTCGCGCCGCCTCGATTGTGCTTACGTCGTACTCGGTGGCTGGGTTTAAGATTGTCTCCACGGACAACCGCTGGCCTTCCAGCCGGCAACGTTGCCCCTGTGCCCATCGCTGTCGACGGGCCCTTCGAACCCGTCCACGATGTTCACACAATTGGTATAACCCAGCTCAATCATCCTCTGCGCAGCCGCGTGACTGCGAACCCCGCTACGGCAAAGGAAAAAAATCGTCGCATCTTTGTCGTTACAGATCGCCGCTAACTCATCTCCAAAGTCGATATTCACACCCATGGCCGGAAAGACCTGCCACTCCAGCAAAATGGGCTCCTTGCCGCCAGGCAGCGCTGGAAGGCCCACAAACATCCACTCGGGCCGGGTTCGGACATCCACGACTTGGGCGCGCGGATCAGACGACAAAACGTCCAGCGCTTCCTGCGCCGTCGCTTCGCCCACTGTTCCACCCGCTGCCATCATGGCGCACTTCTCCCGTACACTCGCTCACGCGAATGCCGCAGTTTCGCAATTCCCTAAAGGTTAAGCTAGCAGTTCTCTGCTAGGATGAGGCGTTGAGCGTTGCCGCGTCAGTATGTTTTAAGTTGTACTCAAGACTTCTGACACAAACACGCATGATACACCCATCTTAAAGTTGACGCCCTCGCATACCGTTACAGGCGGGGCGCATTCTCGTGTGCGGCGCTTCGTTCAACACCGCGTTAGTCAGTGCAATAAACCGAACAGGCAGGGCTCTGTAAAGCGCAAAGACCGCAAGGAAATGGGCCAAAAATTCGCCTTGACATCCCATTGGGGGAGACTGGGTCAGCTCGACCCGAAAAACCCATTTGTTAAAAGGCGGTTTACCGTGGGTCGGCTCCGCGAAAGCCTATATCGAGGCAAATGGGTAAATTTTAGGCAGTGATTTAAGGACGATTTCCCTGTGTCAGATGACAAAATTGTCCACAAGCTAACTCACTGACTTTACAGGGAAGCCCGGTATCCAATCCACGGGTCGATTGGATCCTAGGCTTATTTTCTCTGCCCCGTGTCACAAAAAATGACGGTACCGGAGTGAATGTGACAATTGGGTGGCAGGCGATCTCACCCGCCAAACGCAGACCTAAGCCGCGCTCGGCATCAATCAAGTGGGTAACGGGTTATGAGTTGATCGCCCGCACTCGGCTCGACAGGCGGGACACTTTCCGCGCCGCGGTGTTCTTATGAAGGATGCCCTTCTGGGCCGCCCGCATAATCTCTGGTTGAGCATCCTTCAGCGCGAGCTTGGCCGCCTCAGCGTCGCCACTGCGCACAGCCTCCTCCACCCGGCGGATGAACGTGCGCATCCGCGACCGGCGGGACATGTTGACTTCGGTGCGCTTCTGAAGCTTGCGCGTCATTTTCTGCGCGGATTTGGTATTTGCCATCTGTGATCCTGCGGCCCGTCACCCGGACCCCTCATTAAAGAACGCGGCGGCGTACAAAATGCCCGGCCCTCGCGTCAAGCCTGGCGGCTGCAAGCCAGCCCCGAGCGCTCACATGATGCACCCTCAGCGGTTTTTGAAGGCCGGTGCCCGTTTTTGCGCAAACGCAGCCATCCCTTCCTTCTGATCCTCCGTGGAAAACAGGGCATGGAACAGCCGGCGCTCGAACAAGACCCCCTCCGACAAACTGGCTTCAAACGAGCGGTTCACACTCTCCTTGGCCGCCATCAGCGCGGGCAGCGATTGCTTTGCGATGGCTTCAGCGGCGGCCTTCGCCTCCTGCATCAGGCTCTCCGGCGGCACCACCCGCGCCACAAGGCCAGACTGTTCGGCCTCTTGTGCGCCCATGAACCGCCCCGTCAGACAAAGGTCCATAGCTTTGGCTTTACCGATGGCCCGCGTGAGCCGCTGGGTCCCGCCGGCACCAGGCATGACGCCCAAGTTAATCTCGGGCTGGCCAAACTTGGCCGTCTCCGACGCAATAATCATGTCGCACATCATTGCGACCTCGCAGCCGCCGCCGAGCGCGAACCCCGACACCGCCGCAATCACCGGCTTTCGCATGGTCGCGATCCGGTCCCAGGGGCCTATGAGGTCCCCCGCGTAGGCATCGACGAACGTGTAGTCCGCCATCTCTTTAATGTCCGCCCCTGCGGCGAACGCCCGTTCGCTCCCAGTGAGGATCATACTGCCGATCCCATCGTCATCGTCGAAGGCACGCAGCGCGGCCACGATATCGTCGACCAGCTGTCGGTTGAGGGCGTTGAGCGCCTTGGGCCGGTTCATGGTGACAATGCCCACCCTGCCGTGCCGCTCGGTCAGCACCGTCTCATAATCCGCCATGGTTCGCTCCCCCGTTGATGTTGACGTACACAAAGGTCGGCATCCGTAAAAAAGGCAAGCGAGGATACGGCGTATGGCCGAAGCTGACGCAGTGTTGCCGGTGGGCAAAATTCTGACCCACTGGCAGGGCGAGGTGGACGCTGGCCGGCTCGATCCGGACCCGTCGCAAACCGCCGTTGCCGAGGCGCTCGACACCGTGCTTGCCGACCTCACCTCAGCAAAGCCGCCGCGTGCGGGACTGTTCCGCCGTTGGCGGCGCAAGACGAGCGATGCTGCCGTCCGGGGCCTTTACATCTGGGGGACGGTGGGGCGCGGCAAAACCATGCTCATGGACCTCTTTTATGAAGCGGCTCCCGCGAGCCCCAAGCGAAGGGTCCACTTCAACGATTTTATGGCCGATGTGCACCGCCGCATCGCCGCCGCCCGCGCAAAAGGCTCCGACACGGCTGTGGAGGACACCGCGGACGCCATCGCAGGCGAAGCGCGGCTCCTGTGCTTCGACGAGTTCGCCGTCACCGACATCGCGGACGCCATGATCCTGGCGCGTCTTTTCAAACACCTTTTCGAGGATGGGATCACGCTCGTTGCCACCTCCAACGTGGCGCCGGACGATCTTTATAAAGACGGGCTCAACCGTCCCCTCTTCGTGCCGTTCATCGCCGAGCTGAAGGCGAATGTCGTGGTGGTGCGCATGGGCGATGGCGCAGACCATCGCCTGGGTCGGCTGGACGGCGAACAGGTCTACTTCTGCCTTCATGATGAGGGCTTTGACCGCCTCTGGGGCGCACTCACTGGCAGCATACGCCTCGCCGCCATCGACGTGCCCGTCGGCTCGCGCGCCGTCACTGCCCCCTGCAGCGGCGGCGGCTTCACCCGCTTCACCTTTGCCGAACTCGTCGAGCAGCCCCTTGGCGCGTCCGACTTCGCCGCCATCGCAGGCGGTTTCCACACGATTTTTCTGTCTGACGTGCCGATCATGAGCCCGGACCGGCGGGAGACCACGCGCCGCTTCATCACGCTCATCGACGTTCTTTATGACGCCGGCGCGCGCGTCGTGGTGTCGGCTGCCGCCGAGCCCAACCACTTGTTCGACGCAGGTGACGGTGGTGGGCGCTATGAGGGCTTCGCCTTCGACCGCACCGCCTCCCGCCTTTATGAGATGCGTTCCGCTGAGTATCTGCGCCAGCGCGAGCACCAGCTTAGCAGCTGAGCCGCTTGTGCCGCCCCCGCCGACGCGCTACCGGCACGGTGTTGTGGCGCGGGCGCATCATTCGACATGATTGGATCAGTGTAGTCGGCAAGATGATGCGTCAGATGAAGGAGCGACCGAGTTTTCATCCGATCAGGTTGGTTCAACCTGATCGGATGGCGGTCTAGGCGAAAGAAACGAAGGGAAACGGCATGGCACGGGCGAAAATCGCGCTGGTGGGGGCGGGGCAAATCGGGGGCACACTCGCCCACCTCGTCGGCCTTAAAGAACTCGGCGACGTGGTGCTGTTCGACATTGCTGAGGGCACCCCGCAGGGCAAATCCCTCGACATCATGCAGTCCTCCCCGGTGGACGGCTTTGATAGCGCCATGTCCGGCACCCAGTCCTACGCCGACATTGCCGGCGCAGACGTGGTGATCGTGACCGCCGGCGTGCCGCGCAAACCCGGCATGAGCCGCGACGATCTCATCGGCACCAACCTTAAAGTCATGAAGTCGGTGGGCGAGGGGATTAAGGCCCACGCGCCGGACGCGTTCGTCATCTGCATCACCAACCCGCTCGATGCGATGGTGTGGGCGCTGCAAAAATTTTCCGGCCTGCCGCAAAACATGGTGGTCGGCATGGCGGGCGTGCTCGACTCGGCCCGCTTCCGCACTTTCCTTGCCATGGAATTCGACGTCTCGGTGGAAGACGTCACAGCGTTCGTCCTCGGCGGCCACGGCGACACCATGGTGCCGCTGACGCGCTACTCGACGGTTGCTGGCATTCCGCTGCCGGACCTCGTGAAGATGGGCTGGACGACGCAAGACAAGCTCGACAGCATCGTCCAGCGCACCCGCGACGGCGGCGCGGAGATTGTCGGCCTTCTGAAGACGGGCTCCGCATTCTACGCCCCGGCCGCCTCAGCGATCCAAATGGCCGAGGCGTATCTGAAGGACAAAAAGCGCGTTCTGCCCGCAGCGGCCTACCTCTCCGGCCAATACGGCATCGACGACCTTTATGTGGGCGTCCCCGTCGTGATCGGCGCGGGCGGCGTGGAGCGCATCGTGGAAATCTCGCTCGAGGGCGAAGAGCAGACCGGCTTTGAAACGTCGGTCAACGCCGTCAAAGGCCTCCTTGATGCCTGTAAGGGCATCGACCCGACCCTCGCTTAAGGGCGTCGATGGGGTCGCCATGGCCCCGTTGCCTACGCTTGGTTCGCCCTGGAGCCGCCCGGTAGCGCGAGCCAGAAGTGCCGAGCGCGTGCGGATCGTGGTAGTATCGCGACCGTCTTGAAACCGGGATCCCAGCAATGGACGTTAAGCTCAGGGCCGCCGACGCGCAGTTCGTTGAGGAGCAGGTCGCGAAAGGCCGATACACGTCTGCATCGGACCTTTTGATGGAGGCGATTGCGCTGCTGCGGGAAAGCACCAGCGATGACGATCAGCTGGCTGCTGCGCTGTGGGACGGCCTCAATAGCGGCGTGTCTGACAAAACGGTCGACGAGATTTGGGCGGTGGTCGGCGCGAAACACAGGGCGCGTGGCTAAATATCGGCCCAGCGAGCGAGCTGCTGCCGACATCGCTGCGATCGCTGATTTCGGCATTGAGCGCTTTGGCTATGACCAGGCGACGCGGTACCGGGATCTGCTGCAGGCCCGTTTGAGCGCAATCGCTCAAGCGCCGTACCGGTATCCGAAGTTGCGCAACGAAGACGTCCCGCCGGGCACGCGCTTCTGCCCCGTTGGCGGTCACACGGTCTATTTTGTCCCAGAAGCAGACGGGGTTCTCGTCCTGCGCGTCCTCGGTCGGCAACGTCGAGAGTTCGTTTAAGCGCCACCGTGTCGTGCGATGCCCCGGTGGACGCAGCGGGAAACTTTGCTAGGACAACTCACGCGATTCCGAAACACCGTGCCGGCCAGGCGGACGCAGGACACGAGAGCCCTCATGAACATTCACGAATATCAAGCCAAACAGCTTCTGAAGGGCTTTGGCGCCCCCGTTGCGGCGGGCGTTGCCATCACCGATGCCGCTGACGCGCGCGCTGCGGCCGAACAACTGCCCGGCCCCCTCTACGTCGTGAAAAGCCAGATTCACGCCGGCGGCCGCGGTAAAGGCAAATTCAAAGAGCTCGGCCCAGACGCCAAAGGCGGTGTCCGCCTCGCCAAAACCATCGATGAGGTGGAAGCGCACGCCAAGGACATGCTCGGCAACACGCTCGTCACCGCTCAGACCGGCGACGCCGGCAAGCAGGTGAACCGCCTCTACATCGAAGACGGCGCTGACATTGCCCGCGAACTCTACCTGTCCATTCTGGTGGACCGGACCGTCGGCCGCGTCGCCTTCGTGGTTTCCACCGAAGGCGGCATGGACATTGAGGCCGTCGCCCACGACACGCCGGAAAAAATCGTCACCGTCGCCATCGATCCGCTCGCCGGCGTCACCGATACGGACGCTGCTGCGCTCGTCGCCGCGCTGAAGCTGGAAGAGCCCGCGGCCGGCGAAATGCCGACGCTCGCCCGCCAGCTCTACCAAGCCTTCACCGAGAAGGACATGAGCCTTCTGGAGATCAACCCGCTCATCGTGATGCAGAGCGGCCACCTGCGCGTGCTTGACGCGAAAGTCTCCTTCGATGGCAACGCCACCTTCCGCCACAGCGATGTGATGGAGCTGCGCGACACCACCGAGGAGGACGAGAAAGAGATCGAGGCCTCCAAGCACGACCTTGCTTATGTGGCGCTCGACGGCAGCATCGGCTGCATGGTGAACGGCGCGGGCCTTGCCATGGCCACCATGGACATCATCAAGCTTTACGGCGCAGAGCCCGCCAACTTCCTCGATGTCGGCGGCGGCGCGACGAAAGAGAAGGTGACGGCGGCGTTCAAAATCATCACCGCCGACCCCAACGTGAAAGGCATTCTGGTCAACATCTTCGGCGGCATCATGCGCTGCGATGTCATTGCCGAGGGCGTTGTGGCTGCGGTGAAGGACGTCGGCCTGGAAGTGCCTCTCGTGGTGCGGCTGGAAGGGACCAGGGTCAAGGAAGGTAAGGACATTCTTGCCGCTTCGGGCCTTAACGTGGTGGCCGCGGATGACCTGGACGACGCCGCGAAGAAAATTGTGGCCGCTGTCGGCTGAGCCATGACAGGCGCCGGGGACCCACCGCAGCGCTTCGTTGCCGGCACACGACCGGTCTCGGCGCTCGGGTTTCAGTTGGGCGCCGTCATCGGTGTACTGGGCGGGGTCGCACTCATCTTGGCGGCGCTCGTTTTCCCCGGCACAAACCCTGATGGTCAGATGATTGGGGGCGCAGCCTTCGTTGTTGTGTTCGCGGCGCTGGGTGTGATTATGCCCAAGGTCACGCGCCGGAAACGTCGTGAGATTGTGGTGTTTTCGCCGGAGGGAGCGCTTGATACCCGCATGGCCGAGCGACCTCTCCCGTGGTCGAGCATCACCCGCATCTATGATCTCCCAGAGCAACACATGTCGTGGCTCGTGATGGAGACGACTGCGGAGGCGTTCGCTGAGACCAGACCCAAGCACAACGTGTCGCGTCGGGTTCGGTCGGTGAGCTTTGGTGTCTCCAACAATGCGCTCGCAATCATGCCGGTGGGGCTCGATCGAAAATCGGCCGAGATCCACGCCGCGGCCGATGCATTTTGGCATGCGTACAAGGGACCCTGAAGGTCACGGCACTTAGCCCACGTGTCTCGTTGTAACCGCGCGCTCCTGAGCGCATGTGACCGCAATGGCAAAAGTCCCATCCCCCTGCATCGACGTCTGCAAATTCACCAACCACGGCCGGTGTGTTGGTTGCGACATGACGAAGAAAGAGAAAAAGACCTTCAAGCGCTTGGCGACATCCAAGAAAAAGCGCGCGTTCGTCGCGGATCTTGCCGCCCGCACCGATGGTTCAGATATCGGCCGACGCTGGGCGCGTGCTTACCGAAGAAAATGCGAGAAGGGTGGCCGGACATGTGTGCTGGATGGTGCGTGATGCGCGACAGCCGTGCGCCGGCACCCACTGCGTTGCGGGACGGTTGAGCTTTCACCGCCTTTCCTCTAGCCAAAGTTCACCGCGGCAAGCTGACAGAAGGCCCTGAATGTCCATCCTCGTCGATCACAACACCAAAGTTCTCGTTCAGGGTCTCACAGGCAAAACCGGATCCTTCCACACCGAGCAGGCGCTTGCCTATCACGGCACCCAAATGGTCGGCGGCATTCACCCCAAAAAGGGCGGTGAGACGTGGACCGGCACCAACGGCGACGCGCCGCCGCTGCCGATCTTTGCCACGGTCGCTGAGGCGAAAGAGGCCACTGGGGCCACCGCGTCCGTCGTCTATGTGCCGCCCGCGGGCGCCGGCGCGGCCATCATCGAAGCCATCGAAGCAGATATGCCGCTGGTTGTATGCATCACCGAGGGCATCCCGGTCATGGACATGGTCAAGGTCAAGGCCAAGCTCGATGCCTCGAACTCGCGTCTCCTCGGCCCCAACTGCCCGGGTGTCCTGACGCCGAACGAGTGCAAGATCGGCATTATGCCGGGCTCCATCTTCCGCGATGGGTCGGTCGGCATCGTGTCGCGCTCCGGCACGCTCACCTACGAGGCGGTGTTCCAAACCTCCGCCGAGGGGCTTGGCCAAACCACCGCCGTCGGCATTGGTGGCGACCCGGTGAAGGGCACAGAATTCATCGATATGCTAGAGCTGTTCCTGGCCGATGAAGAGACGAAGTCGATCATCATGATCGGCGAAATTGGCGGCTCCGCTGAGGAAGACGCGGCCCAGTTCATCGCCGACGAGGCCAAGAAGGGCCGGTCCAAGCCGATGGTCGGCTTCATTGCAGGTCGCACCGCGCCTCCGGGCCGCACCATGGGACACGCCGGCGCGGTGATTTCCGGTGGCAAAGGCGGCGCTGAGGACAAAATTGCGGCCATGGAAGCGGCCGGTATCCGCGTCTCACCGTCGCCGGCACAGCTCGGCAAAACCCTCGCCGCAGTGCTAAGGGGCGAATGAGCGCACGTATCGCCTACCAAGGGGCACGCTGATGCGTCCGTGGTGGTTCTTCGCTATGGCCATCGCCGCAGCGGCGCTCGCAAGTCTGGATATGGCCAGAGATGCCGGCGCGCCCGGACTGCCGGAGGACGAACCGGCGCAACAAAGCGGCGCTGACTGAGGCGAGCGAGCAGCAAGCCTGAGGCGCGGAACATCCGCCATCATCGTTGCCGACCCGGGGCATCCTGAACCCCCGGGGCGAGACTAGGGGCGGCCACGATGGATGACCTTAAGCCACCGACAACCGGAAGCGTTTTCGCGCGCCTCTGCGCCTTTTGGGTCTATGGCGGGAGCATGGGCGGTGTGGTGCTGCTGGCGTTGACACCCTTCGTGGCGTCCGGGTGGACTTTGGCGCAGACGCTAGTGTTCACGTGCCTGCCCGCATACATGATCCATCAGTTTGAAGAACATGATGCGGACCGCTTTCGCACGTTCATCAACACCCGTCTGGGCTGCGGAATGGACGTCCTCACCGCGCGCGCCGTCTTTGTGATCAACGTCATCGGAGTCTGGTGCGTCCTCGGTGCCATCATCGCCGCGACGTTCGCGATCGACCCGCGGATCGGCCTTGCGGCGGGCTACTTCCTGGCCATCAATGGCGCGCTGCACTTGGTTCAAGGGTTTGCGCTGCGCTGCTACAATCCCGGGCTCGCAACCGGCGTTGCGGTCTTTCTTCCGCTGGGCACGAGCGTTGTCGTCACGGCGAGTGCGGGCGCCACCGGTGTCCAGCACGGGCTTGCCATCGCCCTGGTGCTCGCGATCCATGCGATGATCGTCGCGAACGTGGCGATCCGCCGCCGCAAATTGATGCGCGGTCCGGCCACCGCCTGACGAGGGGGGAACGCGTGACAAGCTGCCCGCCGCGGGCATCTGTGGTCTACGTGAAATTGTCCGGACGGCGGTTGGGCTTTAGCGCGGTTGTGCTTACTGTAAAGAGGTTGAGACACCACACACAGGACACATCCCATGGCCCGCCAGGACGCAAACCAAG
>ERZ1740058.1436-NODE-1436-length-11251-cov-7.920775_pt1 | contig 11251 bp, 7 predicted proteins | sample MGYA00581745_ERZ1740058 | MGnify/ENA primary metagenome ERZ1740058 (study PRJEB43018, sample SAMN04849742) | marine metagenome | isolation source: floating plastic debris | place: Pacific Ocean | collected 2008-08-30 | study: EMG produced TPA metagenomics... | reverse complement strand
TACTGCCGTCACCGCCGGTGCCACCGCCGACGTCGGTGCTGCCATCGCCACCGTCGCCGTCGTCACCATCAACGACGGTGCCGTTCAGCGCCTCAAAATCGAACTCAAACGCATCGACGTCGATCGGGCCGCTCAAGCCATTAAGCTGAGCATTGAAAATGATCGTATCGCCGGAGCCAAACGATGGCTCGCCCGGATAGCTGTTCTGATCAGTGAAGATGCCTTCGCCGGCATCGAAGAACACCGTGTCGGCGTAGCCGTTCAGCCAACCCGAAACGAACGTGCCGTCCGGCTGATCGATGTCGAAGGTCCACTGTGAGACGTTCTCACCGTCCTCCGGCGTCAGCGTGTAGGCGATCTGGATGATCGCACCGAAGCCCCAGCTGTTGACCACGGTAACAACGGCATCGTCGGGTGGCTCCACCTCATTCACGACGACACAAACGTTCCGGGTCGTGGTGTCGAGGCCGTCGGAAACGTCAACCGTCAGTGTGTATGTACCCGCTGTATCATCGGTGAGTGTCTGTGCTGCCGTGATTTCGCCGGTGTCTTCGTCGATAGTGAAAAGACCGTTTTCGTTACCGCCAGTGACATCGAAGGTCAGCGGGCCACCGTCGACGTCGGTCGCGGCGACGGTGCCCACCGCATCGCCAGCATTTGCTCCTTCATCAATGGAGAACTGCTGGTCGGCAGGAACCTCGGGCGCGTCGTTCACACCGTTGACGATCGCGGTGAACGTCAGGTTCGAGGTGTCTTCGCCGTCAGTCGCATCGTAGTTGAAGACGAGGGTCGCGGTCTCGCTTTCGCCCAGCTCATCGAACTGATCGGTCGCGATGCGGATCCGCGTGCCGGCTGACCCCAAGAGATCGAAGTCTAGCGCGAAGTCGTCGGGCAAATTAGCAAGGTCTGAAGCCTGCTCATCGAATGAGATGGTGTCGGCGAGTATGTCGACATCGTCGCCGTCGGTGTCTTCAACGAACCGGTCGAGGAGGTAGTTGACCACCGAGTTACCGAGATCATTGGTCTCATCCTCATCGAATTCGCGCTGAAGGATGCGCGCGTTCGGTGGAGTATTCGGATCAGCCATTTGACCATAGATGACGTAGGTCCGGCCTGCGTTATCGGCCGCTTTTGGCCCACCGACCACGAAATCGGGGATGTTGTCGCCGCTCAGGTCACCGGCCGAACTCACTGCCTCGCCGATATAGTCGTCAGCCGCGCCGTTCAGGATGACGCCATCGGTCCCATCAAGCGACGAAAGCTCAATTGCGGCGTCGAAATTGTCGCCGGACGTGCTGTCTTTCCCGAAAACGATATAGGCTCTACCGGTATAGTCTTCGCCGTCGACAGTCGCGTAAGGTGCGCCGATCAGGATGTCGTCGATGCCGTCCCCGTTGACGTCACCGACCCCTGCGACCGAAGTGCCTGAGTAGTCGTTCGCAACTTCGCCGTTAATCGCAAAACCATTGGTGCCGTCGAGGGATGACAGGGGTATCTCGGCCTCGAAATTATCACCGTTCGTGGAGTCCCGGCCAAACACGACATAGGTCACCCCGGCATAATCGCGGCTGCCGTCGTCGTCGGGGTCGTCGCGGTTAGCGCCGATGAGAAGATCTACGATGCCGTCGTTGTTGATGTCGCCAGCGAAATCAACAGAGAATCAGCTGAAGTCGGCAAGCTCAGTACCGGTGAGGATGAACCCGTTCGACCCACCAAGCGCCTCAAGGTCGACGGTTGCGTCAAAATCACCGTCTTCGGAGGTGTCTTTGCCAAAGATGACATAAGTCTCGCCGGCGTTATCCCCCTCAGACACGTCGTCATTGTCTGCTCGCGGCGCGCTGACAACGATGTCGTCGACGCCATCATTGTTGATGTCGCCTCCACCGCTGACGCTGCTTCCAGCGGTATCCTGGAAATCTAAACCGGGGATCGTGAAGCCGTTCGTTCCGTCCAAAGACGATAACTCAATCGACGATGCGAAGTCGCCGTCCTCCGCGGTGTCCTTACCGAACACCACGTAAGCTTCGCCGATGATGGAACTGCCCGGCTCATCAGCGAGCGGGGCGCCGATGAGGATATCGTCGATCCCATCCCCGTTGACATCGCCCGCCGAGCTGACAGCTGAGCCGCTGCCATCGCCCGGGGGCGGGGGTGCCCCATCAACACCGTTAATGACAAAGCCATCGGTGCCATCGAGGTCAGACACTTTAATGGCCGCCGCGAAGTCGCCGTCAGCCTCAGTGTCCTTGCCGAAGATAATGTAAGTTTCGCCGGCTCCTTCGCGGCCGCCCGGATCGCCCCCCGGAGCGCCAACGGCAATGTCTGCGATCCCATCGCCGTTGACGTCGCCGACACCGGCAACGCTGGCGCCAAGGTAATCTCCCGCCGCGGCGCCGTTTATGGCAAAACCGTTCGTGCCGTCCAGATCAGAAAGGGAAAAGTCGGCGTCGAAGTTGCCGTCGACGCTCGTGTCTCTTCCAAAGATCACATAGCTGACGCCCGCATTTTCGCGCGCCGGGTCGCCGGGGTCCGCTTGTGGAACACCGATGATGAAATCATCAAAGCCGTCGCCATTGACGTCGCCAAGGGAAGCGACCGCGCTGCCAAGGCCATCGCCAAACCGAAATCCGCCGCCCACCAGACCGGTGACGCTGAACCCGTCGGTCCCGTCGAGGTCCTCAAGGTTAATCTCTGCTGGGAACGTCACGCGGTGATCTCACACAGAATGAGTGAGTAGCTGGCTCTACGTTTCACGGGTGCGCGGCGCTCTTAACTTAAAATTTCGCTTAAGCGTCGGAAACTGGGATCGGACTTTGTCGAAATGTAGGCGAAGCACGCCTTAACGGCTTTTTTAAGACATACATCTCGTTCTCAAGCTTTGTTGACGCTAAAGGCTTGCGCGCCATCAGTCGACCTAAGGCCTATCGTGCGGCCCCAACGTTACGCTCGGCGGTCGGTAGGCTCTATGGACACCACTCTGCGGATTTCATCGGATCGAAACCCAATCATCTGCGGCTGCCGCGCATCCCTGATCACCGCAACGTCAAACAGTTCGGTCACCACACCATGAAACTGAAGATGATGAACAACATCACCGGTCAGCGTGTCGATGACATAAAGCCCGCACCGCGCGTTGAGCTGTTCGCGGTCCAGTCGATCCTGCAGGGCAAGCCCGGTGAACGTGCGGTTCTCTCGCGGCTCTGACGTTCCAACCACAGCGTAGCGCCCCAAAAACGTCATCCCGCGCAGGTAACCGGGGCAAAACGCAACGGGTTCGAAGACACCGCGCGCCAAATCCAGCGTGCCGACTTCGCCCGTTCCCGCATTCAGGAGCCACAATTGCCCCTCATGCCAGCGCGGGGAGTGCGGCATCGACAGCCCGAACCCCACGATCTCATCGCTCGCCACATCAATGACAACGCCACCATCTCGCCGGTGATCGCGCCAGCCATTGGCAACGTCGCTCCGCGAGACGGCGGTTACGAACGCCGGTACGCCATCGCGCATTGCAAGGCCGTTGAGATGGCACCGGTCTTCCGCCGCTAGCCGAGAGATGAACTTTGGCGTCCAAACCGGCTTGAACGAGTGTGTCTCGCTGATCGCCGCAAGGCACGAAAACAAGGTGTTCACAAACACCAGCTGACCATCTCGATCGAAGGCCAAGTCGTGGACGTCCAGGTCACCCGTAAAGTGCGCCATCTGCGGCACGTAAACGGGGTCGGCTCCCGCCTCATGGGTGTCGTGCTTTGCATCGACGAAAGTGACAATCCGCGTCAGTGCCGACACCGCGAGGCGCGTCCGATCGCAGGCAATCCCCATGGGGCGATCGACATGCCGGTTAAAAATCCAAAGCTTTCCGGTGTCAGGATTGATCCCAATCAGGAGCACCATCCCAGCCTGATATGTCGTCACCGCGAGCGAGGCTTTTGCGTCGCGCAAGAACCCCTCGAACAGCCGCGATGCTGTGACCTCAAACTGCGGGGCGGGCGGGCGTCTCCGGTCTTTACCGTCGCTGATGCTCAATCGCTTAATCCCGGCTCCGTCCTTTCGCGGTCTATGCGCGACATCGACCATCGCCGCAAACCATCTCGCATGCCGCATCCCCAGCCGAAGCTTGTAGATCACGTTGATCCCGGGACGGATCAAAGTGCTCCATTAGCCCGACGAGACCGCCACACATCCCGAAAGCGCGAAAGCCGACGGCGTCAAACACACGGCACCTCGCCAGCCAAATTGGCAGCACACCCGTTGGATCAGTTGACGGCCATCTCAAGCGTAGGCTCAATCAACTCCTGCCATCGATGGCACGCAACGCCATGGCCCGTCGCGTCCTCCTCCAGGTGCGGCTCCTCTTTCTTGCATCGCTCGATGGCGTACACGCATCGTGTATGGAACTTGCAGCCACTGGGCTGGTTCGTCGGCGAGGGGATCTCCCCCTGAAGCTTCTGCGCCTTCCCGCGATCATCAGGATCCAGCGACGGGATCGCAGAGCACAGCGCCTTGGTGTAGGGGTGTCGCGGCTGCGCAAAGAGCTGACGCGTCGGCGCTGTCTCCACAAGCCGCCCCAAATACATCACCGCCACATGATCACAGGTGTGCGCGACCACCGACAGATCATGGCTGATGAACAAAAACGTCAGCCCAAGCTCCTTCTGCAGCTGCTTCAGAAGGTTCAAAACGTCAGCCTGGATCGACACATCGAGCGCCGCCACGCTCTCATCCGCCACCACAAATTTCGGGCCAGACACCAGCGCACGGGCGATGGAGATGCGCTGGCGCTGCCCCCCTGAGAACGCATGGGGGAAGCGCCGCAAATGCTCCAAGTTAAGCCGGCACTTCGCCGCGATCTCCCGCACGCGCTGGTCCGTTTCCTCGCGGCTTTTGGTCAGCTTCATCACCTCGAGCGGCTCGGCGATGATGTCGCGTACGGTCATGCGCGGAGACAGCGCCGCATAAGGATCCTGAAAGATCAGTTGCGCGCGCTTACGATAATCCTTGAGTTCGGTCTTGCTGATCGAGCGCAGATCATAAGCGACTTCGCCGTCGCTAAAGTAGGCATGGCCATCCGTAATCGGCACGGCGTTCAGCATGGCGCGCCCCAGGGTCGTCTTGCCCGACCCGCTCTCGCCCACAAGGCCGAAGAAGCTCCCCTTGTCGATGTGCATCGTCACATTGTCGACCGCCTTGAGGATCGACTTGTTGAAAAGCCCTTTGCCCATGGGGAAGCCCACGGAAAGGCCGTCGGCACGGATCAGCGTCTCACTCATGCGGCGGCCTGGCCGTAAATGTGGCAGGCGACGGTATGGCTGGGGTCGACCTGCGTGAGTTGGGGCAGCTGTTCGCGGCACGCGCTGCCAATCATTTGCCCGCAGCGCGTATGAAACACGCAGCCGGACGGACGTTCCAGAGGCGAGGGGATGTCGCCGGGAACGGGCGTCAGTGGGGCGTCGAGATCATCAAGCTTGGGAAGCGCTGAAATCAGCCCCTGCGTGTACGGGTGCTTGGGATTGCGAATGACCTCGCGGACCGGGCCCTCTTCAATCAGGCGGCCCAGATACATCACGTTCACGCGGTCGCACGTCTGTGCCACGACACCAAGGTCGTGGGTGATGAAGATGATGCCCATGTGGAACTCGCTCACCAGGTCCTTCATGAGGTCAATGACCTGGGCCTGGATGGTCACGTCGAGCGCCGTTGTCGGCTCATCGGCCACGAGGAGCGCCGGCTTGGTCGACAGCGCCATGGCAATCATCGCGCGCTGACGCATGCCCCCGGAAAGCTCAAAGGCGTACTGGTCAAACCGGCTCGATGCGTCCGAAATGCCCACACGATCCAGCATCTCGACCGACAGTGCGCGCGCGGCCTTCTTCGACATGTCGGAGTGCAGTTGCAGCTGCTCGACCATCTGTTTGCCGATGGTGATCGCGGGCGCAAAGCTTGCCATCGGCTCCTGAAAAATCATGCTGATCGCGCCGCCGCGCACAATGTTCAACTCCGCAGGGCGCGTCAGCGACAGGACGTCCACCGGCCCGCTCTCGGCATGCAGCGTGATCTTGGAGCCGGGCGCATAGACCGCATTCCTGGCGTTGAGGTGCATCAGCGACTTCGCGGTCACGGATTTCCCCGAACCGCTCTCACCGACGAGGCCCATCACCTCGCCCTTGTTCAGGCTAAAGGACACGTCCTCCACCGCCGTCACTAGTCCCTCATCGGTCCGGAACTGCAGCGTCAGATGCTCAACATCGATCAGTGCGCTCATTTATGGCTGTCCGAATAGGGGTCAGCCGCATCGCGCAGACCATCGCCGACAAAAACAAACGCCATCACCAGCGCGATAAAGAACAGTACCGGGATGAAGTACCACTGATAGTTCAGCATCACATCAGCGCTCGTCGCGTTCTGCAAAAGAACGCCCAGCGATGACACGGGGTCTTTCAGCCCGAGTCCGATGAACGACAGCGCCGTTTCCGAAAGCACCATGTAGGGAAACGAAATCACAAGATCGACGATGATGTAGCTCGTAAAGCTGGGCAGAAGGTGACGCCGGATGATGTGACCAGACGATGCGCCGGACATCTTGGCTGCCAAAACATACTCTTGGTTTCGTTCGGTGAGGATATGGGTTCGAACACGCCTTGCCAGCGTTGGCCAAAGGATAAATCCAAGCAGAATCGAGATGTAGAAGAACCGCTCTTCAGAGGACAACTCCGGCGGCATAAAGGCTGCAACAGCCATAAAGAGCGGTATCGCCGGCACCGTTCGAACAGCGTCGGTAATCATCTGGATGAAACCGTCTATCCAGCCGCCATAATAGCCTGAGATTCCTCCGATAACGAGCGCCAAGAAGAATGAAATGAGGACACCGATGGTGCCCACCTGGAGTGAGGTCCAGATGGCATGCAGCGTCCGGCTAAAAATGTCCCGCCCCGCGGAGTCTGTCCCAAACAGATGGATGTAGTTACCGTCTTCCATTCCGAATAGGCGGACGTCGGTGGGGAAAAGCCCCAGTAAACGGTACGGCGCACCTTCGACAAAGAAGTGGACGTAGATCCGCTCGTCATAATTGACCTGCTCCACCCAGCGAAAGTTCGTCTCAATGGAGCGTACCCGTTCGATAGGGTGCAGGAACGGGCGAAACGAGCATCCGTTCTTGTCGCAAAACTGCGGGATCGTCGGTGCGCCGTTGAGATAATCGGCGTTTCGGCCCGCGACTGTCGGGTCGTAAGGGCCAAGGAACGACGCGAAAACCCCCGACAGCACCATTGTGATGAGAACGACAGCAGCAACCATCGCCGAGCGTTGTTTGCGGAACCGTGACCAAATCAGTTGGCCCTGGGACGCCGTGAAGTAGGCCTCCTTGGCGCGCTGATCTGCGGTGGCGGCTGGCTCAGCGTCGGCCGCGGCGTAACCCGATGTCTGCGAAGGATGCGTGTCGGTCATTGCACGATACTCTTGCGCACTCGCGGATCGAGCACTGAAAGAAGGACATCTGTGAAGAAGTTGAGCGCCACAATCGAGGCTGTGAGCATGAAGATGATCGCGCCAGCGAGCTGTTGATCGTTCGAACGGGCGAGCGCTTCGATCAGCAATGCCCCCGCATCAGTCAGCGTCAGGATGAGCGCGACAATGGGAAGCTCGTTAAAGATCCGGTTGAGGTCGAAACCCAGCGAATTGACGATCGGACCAAGGGCATGGCGCGCCGGATAGTTCCACAACAGCCGCCGCCCATGCACGCCGCGCGCTGCGGCGGCGGTCACGTAGAGCTTTCCGATCTCGTCCGACATCAGCGCTCTCACCGTTTGCAGCGCAAACGCTGTCGCCGACCACCCGAGAATGAAAATCGGCAACCATGCGTGCTTCAGAAGATCGAGCACACGCCCCCAACTCCACGGTTCGTCGCGATACTCGGGCGAGAACAAGCCCGTCAGCGTTTCCCCAAAATAGACCGTCGCGAACAACATGATCATCAGCGCCAACAAGAAGTTGGGCATCGCAAGACCCAGATAGCTGACGATCCGCAGTGAGTTGTTCAGGAACGCGTTGCTGGATGCCGCGGCGATGATGCCGACGGGGATCGCGATGGTGTAAGCCAGCGCCAGCGCGGCGAGGCAGATCGCGAGCGACAGCCAAAACTTATCGCCCAGAAGCTGCGCAATATTCACGCGCAAGATGCAGCTGTCGCCGAATTGCCCCTGGAACGCGCCCACAATCCACGTCGCCCAACGCTCCAGAAACGGCCGATCAAGGCCAAGCCGTGCGCGTTCTTGCTCAATATCGGCAAGCGATATCGTGGATCCTTGGGTGTTCTTGAACGCCAGATAACGTTCAGCGCAGTCCCCCGGAACAAGCTCCATCAGGGAAAAGACAACCAGGGAAACGATGATGAGCGTCGCCATCGCCATGACGGCACGGACCAACACGAACCTGGAGAAATTGAGCATCCGGGGGTCCTTGGTGCGCCTTTGCGACAGCCTAACTTAAGCGCCGCAAATGGCCCGGGGTGTTGCTGCGGGCAGAACCGCCGCCCGCAGCATAATCATGAGAGCAGCCGCAGGCTTACTCGTCCAGCCACCACTGCACGGGCAGGTACGGATAGGTCCGGTAGTACTCGTAAGATGTCGTCACAAAGTCCGTGACGTTCTTCAGATCGTTGTTGTGGATCAGCGGGGCAGGGGCGAGCACCGTCCCGATAAACAGCATCTCGTCCACCATCTTCGTGGCGAGCTTGATGGCGAGTTCTTTCTGTTCGTCTGACCCAATGGGAGCGGATTGGAAGGCGTTCACGTCTTCAATCATCTCAGGCACCCACGCGGGGGGCTCCACGCCGCTGGCGCCATCAGACTCCAGGTACTCGGCCCACAGCATGCCCGTGCGGATGTCGAAGTACCCGTCGAACGGCGGCACCCAGTAGGTGTTATCGCCAAGGTGCAGCGCGAGCGGCTGACCTTTACGCCATAACATTACGTCTAGCTGGTTGGCCGACTGCGCCGAACGGTACTCGTCAGGCGTCACTTCCTTCACGGTCGTGCGCACGCCGACGTCGGTCCAGTTCTGCGCCACAAGCTGCGCCAGCTCACCGGGCGCGCCCTGGGTGGCAAACTGCAGGTTCAGCACAAACTCATCGCCGTTGGGCAGTTCGCGGGTGCCGTCGCCGTTGGTGTCGACCATGCCGATTTCATCGAGCAGAGAGTTCGCCATGTCTGGGTCGAACTGGGCAAACGCCGTCTCAAGCTCGGGCGGCATAAAGTCCGGCAGCGGCGAGAAACCGTTATACTGCAGCGGCTTGCCCTGGCCGAAGTACGCAACCTCGTTGATCTGGTCGCGGTCAATGGCCACCGACATCGCGCGGCGGAACCGCACGTCGCCAAACAGTTCCCGCTTTGCCTCGTCCTCAGACGTGACGTTGAACGAGATGGTCGGGAATGCGATGTCAGGGTTCAGCTGAACGGAGTAGTCCCCGCTCGCTTGGTTTTCGAGAAGCAGCGGCGCCGCAGCGAGCTGCAACGACTGAGCCTTATAGTCCACTTCACCGTTAATGACGGCGAGGATCCGCACCTCGTTGTCGTTCTTGTAGAGCTCATCCTGCTCGTTGATGTACGGCAGCTGCTGGCCCGTCGTATCCACCATGAAGAAGTAGGGGTTAGCCACATAGTGGCGCCCCTCGGTGGTGTCGGACACCGTAAGGTACGCCTCCAGCGTCGGCACGGCGTGCTTGGGCAGACCGTTGAGAATGTCGGCGCGCGACAGCATCGGAGAGGGTGTGTCGGTCCAGTCCGAGTTGCCGTAGTAGGCGAGGATCGCATCGTAGCCGTTCTCAAAGCCGAGGCTCTGCGCGTACTCGTCGGCGTTCTCGCTGACGTCGGGATGGAACAGACCCAAGAAATGGGCAGGCTGGAAGCCTTGCGCATAGGATGTCGCAAAGTGGGCCAGCAGGCCGGGCTTCGGCCCAGGCAAGTTAAACACCACCGTCACGTCATCGGGCGTGTCGACGGTCATCGTCTCACCGCCGACGAGCACGTAGTCGCGCGGCGATTCATTGATGTTTGGATCCAACATGATTTTGTCGTGCCAGAACTTCACATCGGCCGACGTGAACGGTTCACCGTCCGACCACTTATGGCCCTCGCGCAGCGTAAACGTCAGCTGCGTGAAGTCGTCGTTCCACTCCCAAGACTTGGCAACGTTGGGAACAATCGTCTGAAGGTCGTCGGCGTAACGCACCAGATTGACGTGGCGTGTGGACAAAAAGTCCGACGTCCCGGCTTCGGTGGCGTTCGACAGGGCGTCGAGCTGGCCGCCATATCGGCCGATCGAGTCATAAGGCACAATCACCAGCGGCTCGGACGGCAGGCGATCTGACAGACCGGGAAGGTCTGGGTTGCCCGCGATCTCGCCGTTGAGCTCAGCAATCGCAGGGTTTTCCGAGAACTCCATCGTGCAGTTCGCGGCCGCTTCGAACTCTGCGAGCTCGTAGATCTGCGGGAACGGGCCAGGTTCGACGCCCTGCATGTCCGTCATGGTGGCGCCGGGGCAGGTCGCAAAGGCCATGCCCGGGAGCATCACCCAGGCCGCACCGGTGAGAAGGAACCGTTTCATTATGTCTCCTAATGATTTTTGGTCGGAGGTGAGGCCGCTGAATACTTGCTTCGGTTCAACCGCTTTGGGTGCTGCTCGCCTCGTTGACGATAGGGGGCTTGGATTCACGACGGCGCCAAGCAGTCGGTCGCATGTCCTCAAATCCGATCCCCCATCTCGTTCGTGCGGCGACGCTTGTGCGCCGCCACCGTGACCCTAGACGTCGGGTATGACAGTTCCGTGCCAACAGTCACGGTGCTGACACGAAAACGTCAGTCGGTCGCGATGCGCACACCGCCGTCGATCACCATCGTTCGCGCGAAGGTGCCTTCAGGGTGCGCCATACGATGGCAAAGCATCTGACGACTTAAATCAAGGCAAATACTGTCGCCACCGGCATTCGACGCCACGTCGCGCGCTTCACCATCGGCGGTCATATCATAAAGGACCTGCCGCAGCGGACCGGCAAAGTGCACCAGGCGGTGGGTTTTTGTCCGAAAAACGGCAAGGTTGGCCTGGGCTGCCGGCAGCCCCAACGCCCTTTGCAGCGCGGTCGGACTGATCGGGTTGCCAAAGTCATGTTCGGAGAACGTCGTCGCGCGCCCGCCTTCTCCGGTTCGGATCAGCGACAAAAGGCTCTGACCATCCATGGAGTGCGGCACCTGGCAGCCCGCCC
>ERZ1740058.1435-NODE-1435-length-11272-cov-6.131853_pt1 | contig 11272 bp, 10 predicted proteins | sample MGYA00581745_ERZ1740058 | MGnify/ENA primary metagenome ERZ1740058 (study PRJEB43018, sample SAMN04849742) | marine metagenome | isolation source: floating plastic debris | place: Pacific Ocean | collected 2008-08-30 | study: EMG produced TPA metagenomics... | reverse complement strand
GTACTTGGCTAGTATTGGGTCTTGGATAATTTCTTGGGGAAACTTCTCCTGACCTTCTGGAACAAACAATGCTTCGTAGAGCATCTCAGCCAGAAACGGCTGTTCATCATCCTGTAGTTTTCGTATTGTCACCATCCTTGAATTACTTTTTGATACTTGTGTACTTATAGCCTTGACAATGACTGCCTGGGTCACTTATTCATTTGATCAAAGAATTTTAATGTCTCGGCTTGCACCTCTTTACCCTCAGTCCCCCACCAAACAAAGTGGCCGCCCGCTCGGACGAATCGGCATTCACCGTTTACGAGGTTATTACTTAAACGATCAAAATGATCTTGGGACACATCTTTATCGATCGGAGACGCGTAAGCTAATACCGGCATATCAATTTTGCTCCAGTCAAAGAGGTGTTCTTTCCCAGTCTTTTCTAATTCATCCATCATCCCTGGATAAATCTGGCTCATGGGTGCCAACGAATGTACAATCTGCGTTGTACGTCTTTTCTCTGAAGGATCATTAAGTATCGCTCCTACCACCTCTTTAATCTCCCCTTTTTCCATTTCGGCCTCAGCCTGAAGAAGACTAGTAAGCATTAATCCAGGGAGTAGATCGAAAGTTCTCCTCATTAGCCAAGATATTGAATCCTGCATCTTGGGCGACAGAAATAATTTTGCGAATGGAGATTCGAGCGCTTCCTTTTTAGGAAGGTATTGTCCTGTTAGTGGGCTCCAAAGTACCATCGATTTGGTGGGATATGATTGTGCGTAGTAGAGCGACGATAAACCACCCATAGACACTCCGAACACATTTACCTCGCTAATGCCTAAGTATGTGATCACTTCATGGTAGATAGCAGCATGTCCCGCGATAGAATCTACCACATCAATGGGTAAATCGTAGTATCCGGGACGGTTTACGGCGATAATCCGGTATCCGGCATTAACCAACCAATCGAACATCTCTACTAGGTCTATTCCAGCTCCTCCACCCGTAGAGAAAAGAATGACCGGCCCATCTTTAGGCCCAATATCTACGTACTTCACTTTTCCATATTTGGTGTCTGCTTCCAAGAAGGAATCAAAAACTGCTTTCCGTTGCTGCATAAAGCGTCGGTAGTCTACTGCTCCAGCTAATCCTATCGCAAGTGGGACAATCAACACAAATGGGTTCATATCATAAATTTCACTAGTAGAATTTTATTTATTCACTAAATGGTTGAACGCGAAAATACTTGCTAGAGATGGGGTTAGCATTAATTTTTCCAAACTCAGTCACCTAGTTAATATGCACCCGCCAGACAAAGTCCAGACTTACCAAGTGCTCATACGCTAGCGTTGGGTTCGTATTGAATCTCAGAAAGGTTGGGCGATATACAACTCCAATCATGAGTTGCTCACCAAGTTGCACGTAAGCGGGCACTACAGCACCCAACGCATGACTGGTTTTGGTTACGGGTTCACGGTTAGGTGGTGGGGCGTTTTGGCGGTCGTGATAGCGTAAATTCCAGGTATTAATGGCATAAGAAAGTCCGTAGCCCAGATGGAAGCGACTGATCTGGTAGTTGTTCGATACGTTAAAGTAGACCGAAAACATAGACTCATGTTCGCCTACTCTTTCGTAAGGGAGTAAGAAGGGAGCGTCAAAATCGGTTACCGCTCCCACTGTAAGGTTGAGATACTGCTGTGGTGAATAATAATGGTCTAACCCCAAGCTGATTCCCCAGAAGCCGGTATTGATTTTGTCGGGCTCGTTAGCTGGAGCTAGCTTAAAATGATTGACGTAGGGAACGGATACTCGCACGTAGCGTTGGTTTTGACGATTTCCTCTACCGTGCCTGGAATACGCCAGAGGCGTCTCCGCAAGGTTGAAGTATACCTGACGAGGGTAGGCGTAGCGTTCGGGACGATCTTTGTCTGCCAACATTCCCAGTCCGGCGGTGTACACGATATTCAGATAATAGGCAAGGGAATTCTTAGATGGTATCCTGATAGAATGGTAAAGACTATCTTGCTCCACTGACAGTTGTACTGGCTCCGGGCTACGGTTAACTAAGATGGTACATCGGTCATGGTGCTCGGTGTTAAGCGTGTCTGATTGGTAGACGATTGTTGTCGGTTTTGAGGTGTGTAGGGTAATGTTAGTAACTGGTCGATTAAGCAACGTTGCGCACCCAGTGCATAGCAGGCCCACTAGTGATACAAATATGATTTTTACCTTCATGATGATGTTATTGAATCCGGCCCTTGTGCTTAGTTAACTTTCCTACTGTTTCATAAGTCCAGCTTATGAAGTTGACTCTTCAACATGAATACCCATTCGTCTCAAATCGGCGAATAATTTCGTTTCGTCTACCACTTGCCCCATCAGATAGAGACCGGGTTCAGCCACAATACCACTGAAATACTGATTCAGTCCGGCCAGAACAACGAGGGCGGTAAAATTAAATGCATCATCAGAGACCATCGTTAGCGTAACTGTTCTTTTTTGACCGTTTTTAATACCTTCTGCTGCTAACCGAAACTCAACTCTCGGGCGGTTCTGAAGATAATTTTTGGTGCTCATATACAGCAACTTGCTGGCTATCTGTTGGCTTGCCTTTTTGCTAATGAAAGCGATCAGCATAGCCAGTGGGAAAACGACATTATCGATAAACGAGCTAAATCCTGAAGCGTAAACTCCAGCTTGGCGTAGTCCGAGTTCTTTCTCCAATCCGTACAGCTCTCTCATTTGCAAGGGAAAACACTTTTTTGAGCCAAAAACTTCGGAAAATTGGGTAGTCAGAGCATCACGATAGGTAGCTTTTCTCCACTTTCTATTTTCAAGAATTTGAGCGTTTTCGCTAATTAATTCATAAATAATTTCGTGAATAGCGGCTGGTTTCTCAAAAATAGCCTCCATAGCTATCATCAGGTTAGCCGTTTGGTAATCATCAAAGTACGGCTTGGCTAGACGGATCAGGGGAGCAGCCAGTCCCGGATGAAAACCGGCTTGGGTTATGAACCTTCTTCCGTTCTTGACAATCGCTTTGCGGTGGTTACTCAGTTTATCTATCACATCACCCCTCACAAGAATATCGATAATGTCGGTATTGGTTTGTAATGCCGCTTTCGCTACATCGTCCATTAAATTGGGAATAGTTGCAGTAATAATTACTAAGTCAACAGCTTGAAAAGCGGATACTAGGCTGGCTCGTTCGCTAGCATCCGCATAGCATGTTTGTATGCATCGGGATGGAAATTGCTGTTTCAGTACAGCAGCGAAGGCTTTTGCTTTTTTTATGTCCCTTCCTGCTATCGTTACTGTACAGTTTGTGTACTTTAAGAGGCTGTCAGACATAGATTTTCCAACTCCTCCGTACCCCCCAAGGACCATTATAGCTCGTTCCATTTTGCTCTTCATTTCATGTCAAGCTTCAATCTAAGCAATTATTAAGATCACTTCATTAATGAGTTTTTCTGTTGTTTCAACGGCACACTCCCTTACCCCAGTCCATTGCAAAGCGGGTTCTCCCTTCCTTCCAGCCACCTTCCATGATCTTTGCCAGTTCATACGTCCAGGTAAAACCTTCGTCAAACTGGAGAACCAACCACGATTGTCCATTTACCTCAGCGATGCTCCAAGTGCCACTAGTTAGGCCATTACTTGCGGCGTATACTCCGGTAACTGGCTCGCCATTATAGTTTCTAGGTCCGCCCTTGACGATCAAGGAAGTCTCGAAAAACCGCATAAAGTGGCCGTTTGGGCAAAAGTCAACTTTGTGGTAAGATGAAGTACTACTGTCTGACCAGGGGCCAGGACTAGTATAGATATGAAAGGCTGATCCGGAGATTCTTGCAGCAGCATTATCCGGGTTATTCGGATTTACATTTTCCGGATCACAGGCGAAGAGCGCAGTTAGTACGATAAGCAATGATAGCATTTTCATGATAATCGAGATTAAAGTGAAAAATGGGCTGTTTACTTAATATACCACTGGATAGTAAAAGGTTAATGATTTCAGCCAGTTAATTCCATCGTAATTTTCTCAAAAAAGAATGCTACGCTAATGGCAATTGGGAGTGACTACTTTCAAGGGTAATGGATTAAAGTAGTTCTTAGAATTGACGTAGATTGTTCTACCTTTGCTCTAGATGATCTTCTGATCAAAAAACGAGTCACTTTAGCCTTAGCCTAAACCTATGAGTCTTCCCAGATATTTTATTAGCTGTGATTGGGGGACTTCTAACTTTAGATTGAGAGTCGTAGAGACCAAATCGTTGCAGCTACTGGCTGAGCATACAACCGATCAAGGGGTTAAAGCAGTCTACGGAAAATATCAGGATCAATCTGAAGCCAGTCAGTTTCAGTTCTTTTCCCAGTATCTTAAAGCTCAGTTACAGCAGTTGCCAGAGGAACACCGGCAACATCTAGTGGTCGCTTCTGGGATGGCTTCCTCCAACATAGGTTTGCGGGAACTACCCTACGCTGATCTGCCTTTCAACCAAAATGGTGAACAGTTAATCTGGAAACATATCACGGAGAGTGATCTGGACTTGATGCTGATTTCCGGGGTGAAAAGCACGGATGGGGTAATGCGGGGGGAAGAAATTCAGGCAGTTGGATTGGAAGAGTTTCTCAGCTCTTGTCCGAAGGGAACATTATTGCTGCCGGGTACGCACAGCAAACACATTACTTTTGATCAGCAGAAGTTTCAGGGTTTTAAGACTTTCATGACAGGCGAACTGTTCGACATTCTATCCAGGCAAAGTATTCTAGCTCGCTCAGCCACCTATACCCCCTGGTCAAAAGCGCGGGAACCAGCCTTTCAGGAGGGATTATATCTTGGCTTGAACAGACAGCTTACCGCTAGTCTGTTTACTATCCGAGCCAAACATCTTCTGTACAATGAAAATAGAGAAGATAATTACTACAAGCTCAGCGGCATGCTGATTGGCGATGAATTAGCTTATTTGAAAGAATATGTTGAACCCGTAATTTTAGCCGCATCAGACCCCGTATTTAGCCTTTATCAACTAGCTCTTAAATCAATCATTGTTCCTGAACAACTGCTACTCTTGGAAGGGAAAGTGCTAGAAAAAGCCTTATTAGTCGGTCAGAAGAAAATCTTAGCGTTACATGACAACTAACAAATTCTCCTGGGAACGGTATTACCAAGCCCCCATCGTTGGCATTATCCGAGGATTGCCGATGGATACGACTCTTTCCGTCACCCAGACCTATCAAGATGTCGGACTACACACCTTGGAAATTACTATGAATACTCCCGGTGCTGCTGATACGATCTCGCTGCTCAGAGAGAAGTTTCCCCATATGAACATCGGGGCGGGAACGGTCTGTACGATGGACGATCTGGATACTGCCTTGAATGCGGGGTCACAGTTTATCGTCACACCTATCTTAAATGAGAAGGTTGTTAAGTATACAGTTGCTCAACAAGTGCCCATCTTTCCGGGTGCTTATTCGCCCAGCGAGATTTACCAAGCTTGGTCATGGGGGGCATCGGCAGTGAAGGTTTTCCCGGCTACCCAACTTGGGGTGCAATTTATCAAAGATGTTTTGGCGCCTCTCAATCAGATTAAGTTACTACCTACCGGTGGGGTTTCGCTAGAGAATATCCGCTCCTTCTTTAGCGCTGGAGCAGTCGGGGTAGGGATGGGCAGTTCGCTATTAGATAAGCAACTCATTAAAGAGGAAGATTTTGAGGGTTTAAAGCGGCATTTCATCAATATCAAAAACGAGATAAAAGATTTTATTGAGCTAAAGTAGTGTAGCTGATTTCCTGGTATTATTACTGAACAGGCGAGGTATTACTTTTCCGATCTGTCTTATAAAGTAGATAAAATGTCATAGCAACCAGGTAGATTTTAACTAGGAATGGTTTTCAGTTTTCCTTTGCTCAGTGATGAGACGATACATTGTCTTGGTGCCACAATGCAACTTGGCTATCTTACATTGCTACTCTTAGGTGTCGTGCAACCACGACTATTGCCTGGTAAAACCTATATAATTTAGCAGAAGGCAATACATCGCCACCTCGGAGCCAATGATTAGGAACTATTAGTCAATCGTCTCTATCCGTTAGCATAACTACTGGAAATATATCTAAAGATAACCTCGTCAGAATCGATGATATGTTGGTAGAAGAGCGAGTCTTTAACTCCGAGAACTATTACTTTCAACTCCAGCTAACGAGATAGATAAAGTGGATTTAGCTTAGAATTAAGAGTATTAGAGCTAATTTTTTCTAGACTCTAACTCAACATCACTTGAAAACACATAAGTGTTACATTTATGAACATATGTTATGCAAGGTCACCTCAAATGTTTGGACCTTATTTGTGCTTAGTAGATAAGAGTACAGGTTTTGGTCTGAATTGAGTGGCAGTACTTTACCAAATTCAGTTCAAGGTTTTGATGATATGACTACAACAACCAAGAAAAAAGGTGTATCCCGTCGTTCCGCAATACAATCCGTTTTAGGAGTGGCAGGTGTTGGCCTGATGGCGTTACCTAAATCATCCTACGCTTCCCCCGTTCAGCCACTGCCAACCCGAGAGCCAGTGAAAATTACCCGGCTGGAAACCTTTCTGGTGAAGCCTCGCTGGATCTTTTTGAAAATTTATACTGATGCTGGGGTGGTCGGACTGGGCGAACCCTTGCTGGAGGGTAGAGCGCTCACCATTCAGACGGCTATTAAGGAAATTGAACCTTACTTAATTGGCAAAGATCCCCGGCAGGTAGTGCACCACTGGCAGGCCATCTACCGCCACGCCTTCTACCGGGGTGGCCCTATTCTTACTAGTGCCCTCAGCGGCATCGACCATGCCCTGTGGGACATTAAGGGAAAGCTGTTGGGTATACCCGTACACGAGTTGCTGGGCGGCCCTACCCGCGACCGGGTTACCGTTTACGGGCGGGCCCGAAATGCCGAGCAAATGAAGCAACAGATCGGCTTAGGGTTTAATACCATCAAAACGGGAGTAGCCATGGAAAACCCTGCCCGGGCAGTAGAAACTCCTGGGTTCATCAATTACGCGGTAGACAACTTTGCTTCCTTACGCGAAGCTGCGGGCCCGGATGTGAATATCGGAATTGATTTTCACGGTAAGATTTCCCCCCAAACAGCTAAGGTGCTCATCAAAGCCCTGGAGCCTTATCAGCCCATGTTTATTGAAGAGCCCGTACAGTGCCAAAACGTGGATGTAATGGCCGAAATCGCCCGGGGTACCCATCTGCCGATAGCTACCGGTGAGCGGATATTCACTAAGTGGGGTTTTAGAGAGATTTTAGAAAAGGGAGCCGCTAGTATTTTACAGCCCGATCTTTGTCATGCTGGAGGGATTACCGAAGGAAGATTGATTGCCGGTATGGCCGAAGCCTACTACGCGGTAGTGGCTCCTCACAATCCGATGGGGCCTATTTCCTTAGCTTGCGGACTACATCTGGCAGCCAGTATTCCGAATTTCTTAGTGCAGGAGCAAGTGAGTCTGGGTGATGGTTATCTGAAGAACCCTTTCAAATTGCAAGAAGACGGAACGGTGATGGTGCCTACCGCACCGGGGCTGGGGATTGAACTAGATGAAGATCAGCTAGCCGATAAAATCGGGCACGACTGGAAGAATCCTGAAACTTATGACCCCCGCGATGGCTCAGTGGTTGATTGGTAAAATTATGTAACCTAAATTATATGCAAAAGCTTCAACTAATACCTAAACACTAATACTTCTAACCTAGAAAACACCATGAATCATGTATCTCAAAACAGCCTCGAGCACTACGTTTTTTCACGTAGACTCAATGCAAATTGATGTTATAGACTTACCCTCATCAGTGATTAAGGCCTGGTCTGGATCGCTTCCGGAAGGATTATTAACCGCTACCCAGGAGGAATGGGAAAATGCCCTGGATCAGCTTTATCACACCAAAGTAAGCATGAAACAGCATGTTTAATAGTACCCTGCTGTGGCCTCAGCTTACGGATGTCAGCGAAAAACTAAAAAAAGATAGGTGCTCACTAATTAATTAACCTAACAAAATAAGAAAGTGCGATACCAATTAATCCTAACAATTATGCAAAAACAGATTTACTCGTTTAGAAGGAAAAGCTGCGTTTCGGGGCTCTTGCTAGCGTTACTGAGCGTACAGCTTTCTTACGCTCAGCAAACAATATCCGGACAAATTACCGATGAAACCGGTGAAGGACTTCCCGGAGTTAATGTCTTGGTTCAGGGTACTGCTACCGGTAGTGTGTCGGATGTAGAAGGTAATTACCGGATATCAGCTAACTCATCCGATTCATTGGTCTTTTCTTCCGTAGGCTACCTGACCGAAACCATACTGGTTGGCAGTCAGAGTGTCATCAATGTAGCTATGCTTCCGGATATTCAAAGTCTGGAAGAGATTGTAGTAGTTGGCTACGGAACCCGAAAGAAATCGGATTTGACTGGCGCAGTAGCCAGTGTATCACCCGAATCGTACGAAAACCAGCCTATCGCGCGAGTGGAAGAAGCCTTGCAAGGTAGGGCACCTGGGGTAACCGTAGCTCGAGCCAATGGGGCACCTGGTGGCGAAGTGAAAGTACGTATCCGGGGAGTAAACTCTATTACCGGAAACAATGATCCATTAATAGTAATTGATGGTATTCTGGGGGGTGATCTAAGTACGCTCAACCCCAACGATATTCAGTCTATGGATATTTTGAAAGATGCATCCGCAACTGCTATCTACGGGGTGCGCGGTTCCAACGGAGTAATCATTATTACTACCAAGAAAGGTTCAGGTCAGGGAAAAATCAATGTAGATTATTTCGCTACTATTTCTGAAGTACCCCGATTGTTACCTACGTTGGCAGAATCCCCCGGTGATTTTGCACGGATAGAGAATATCCGAAGAGTCAGTACGGGGGGAAATCCTATCTTTAGCGATGCTGATATTTCAGCCTTGGAAGCTAACGGTGGAACCAATTACCAGGATGAGATTTTACAAACTGGACTGAGCCATAACCTGGCAGTATCGGCCAGTGGCTCAGAAGGTAAAATCAACTACTTCATTTCGGGTAACTACCGCGATGAAGAGGGAATTGTGATTAATACTGGTTACGAGCAACTGTCCTTACGCTCCAATATTGGAACTCAAATTGGAGAACGGTTGAACATTAACCTTAATCTTTACGGTAGCCGAAGCAAGACTCAGAATAATTTTCAAACCTTTGGTAACGGTCAGGGAAGTTTGATTTATAAAGCAAATACCTGGGATCCGACTACTCCAATTTTTGATGAAAATGGACAATTTAATCTGCGATCTACTCGGGGAATTGCTTCACTGAATGACAATCCGGTACGTACCCTCACTGAAAGTGATTTTCAGGGTGTAAACGAACGACTGAACACTGCCCTGAATATCAACTACAAACTTTCAGATCATCTTTCCTACACCTTAGTAGCGGGTACTCAGTTTAATAACTTTACTCAGCAGCGTTACGCCGTAGAAGTTGGGGATGATTTTCTGCCTCACACGTCCTTCTTCAACAATAAGTTTAATACGCTACAGTTGAGTAACATCCTAACCTGGGAGCAGGAATTTGGTGTTCATAATATTAAAGTGACTGGGGTACAGGAATTTCAAAACAATACTTTCCAGAGAAATGCTTATAATTCAAATGATCTAAGCCTACCTAAGGGGTTCTATTTTACTGAATTGGCACCTAACGCTGGTCAGACGGTCAGTAACGACTTCAATGAACGAAGACTATCTTCCTACATGCTTCGGGCCGAGTATATTCTTAACAATAATTTGCTGATTACTGCTACCGGGCGTTACGATGGTTCATCGGTGTTCCGCCCGGGCAATAAGTGGGGTTTCTTTCCTTCATTAGCGGTGGCGTATAGCTTAGACAATTGGGTTACGAACTTACCTGGTTTCACTAGTTTGAAGATACGAGCTGGATGGGGACAGGTGGGTAATCAGGCTGTTGATCCATTCTCTACCTTTGCTACGCTAAGGTTCAATAGCTACGCCTTCGACGGTTCTTCTGCGGCAGCTGGCACAGTGCTCGATAGCTTCGAGAATCAGGATCTGACTTGGGAAACCACTAGTCAGGTTAACATTGGGGTCGACATCGGCTTTCTGGAGGGAAGAGGTAACCTGAGCTTAGACGGTTATCAGAAAACAACAACCGACCTTTTACTGGATGTTCCGGTGCTGGAGGTAAATGGTGGCGGAACCATCACTCAGAATGTGGGAGAAGTTGAGAATTTCGGAATAGATATTGGTCTCGACTACATTGTTATTGATCAGGAAAAACTAAACTGGACTTCTAATTTCACCCTATCGTACCTTCAAAATGAAGTAACCAATCTGTTTGGCGAAGAAGAAGTGATCAATGGCTTATTCACTGCACCAGGTGGACAAGCCAGAGTACTTAACATTATTGAAGAAGGTCAACCTCTGGGGCAGTTCAATGGTGCTACCTTCCTGGGAACCTGGAAGTTATCAGAAGCGGCCGAGGCAGCTAATTTTGGCCGACAACCTGGTGATGCCAAATACTTACGCGATGAAGATGGGGAGATAGTTTTTGGAGCCATTGGTAATGGTACGCCCACTTTATTATGGGGCTTTAATAATACGGTTAATTACGGAAACTGGGATTTCAACGTATTCCTTCAGGGCGTACATGGCTTTGATGTATACAACATCATGCAAGCGGGTATTACCGGTGGTGCTGGTGATTCCCGTAGCTTTATGGCCTCGGATCAGGTAAACCAGTGGACGCCCGAAAATGAAACCGATATTCCCGCTACAGTGCAGTTTTTCAATTCTTCCCGCTATATTGAGGACGGAGGTTTTATCCGGTTAAGCAATATGACCTTGGGATACACTTTCAATAACCTGGGGGGTAAAGAAGGATCTTCAGTGAAGGTATACGTAGGTGGTCAGAACCTATTCCTGATAACCGATTACACTGGGTATGACCCTGAGCTTACCTCTCGTCGGGGTAACCAAGGTAACGAAGACGTGGCATCCGGTATTAACGTGGGGGCTTATCCTAATCCCCGAACTTATACTTTAGGGATAAAGGTTAGATTTTAATACCCAGAAATATTTTAGAAAAAAAATGTTTAAAAATATGAAAGCTATTTATTTCTATAGATTATTCAATGGACTTCTGGTGGCAACGATGGCGGTTGCTTTTCAGGGGTGTGAACTAGATGAAGACCCAGGCTCTTCCCAGTAAGCGGTTATTCACTACGAAACGATAGCCGACCTTGAACTG
>ERZ1740058.1434-NODE-1434-length-11285-cov-12.854675_pt1 | contig 11285 bp, 6 predicted proteins | sample MGYA00581745_ERZ1740058 | MGnify/ENA primary metagenome ERZ1740058 (study PRJEB43018, sample SAMN04849742) | marine metagenome | isolation source: floating plastic debris | place: Pacific Ocean | collected 2008-08-30 | study: EMG produced TPA metagenomics... | reverse complement strand
GCGGCTGGACGTTCCCAGAAGTCGGTGTCTTCTTCGGCCCCTACGAACTCACCGCCACCCTCATCGACGGCGACGGAACGGGCGGCGGCCTCACCGGTACCAATGGCGATGACCTGCTTATGGGCACCGACGGTGATGACGTGTTGGATGGCCTCCTCGGCGACGACACCTACACCGGCGGTGCGGGGGCTGACCAGTTCGTCCTCGCCATCGCCCAAGGCATCGACACCATCACTGACTTCGAAGTCGGCGTGGATCGAATCAGCCTCGGCGGCCTTACCCCCGACGGCGTGCGGTTCTTTGAAATGGGCAGCGACACCTTCCTGCTCACGAATAGCAACGAGCTGCTTGGCGTCATGCCGGGTGTGACGGGGCTCGACAGTAGCGTGTTTGTGTAGAGAGGAATAGGGAAGAGGGAAGAGAGAGTTTCGAGTGATTAATGTTGAGTTTTGAGTTGAAGTGAACTGCACAATTCAAAACTCAAAACTCAAAACTCAAAACTAATTCAATTCCTATTTCCACTCGTTACCTGTTACCTGGCCTTTTCCAGAGAGGGCGGGAGAAGGCCGAGACGGGAGACGCTCTCAGACTAACTTGAACTGTCGGTCCGGCTGTGCTCACTTGAGGCAGTCGGATTTTCTTGAAGAATTGGAGTTTTTGAGGAAAAGTCAGGGCGCTGAACGAGGTCGAGGCATCGCTACCTCCGAGCTGACATTTGGTAAACCTTGGGACTGACGCCATATTTTTGTTTGAAGGCGGTGGCAAAAGAAGTGCGACTGTCATAACCAACGACACGCGCCGCCTCAGCCACTGTCATCCACGGTTCTAACAGCAACTGCTGGGCTCTTTCTAAACGGCGATCGCGCAAATAGCCGAACACGGTGGTGTTAAAGACTTCTCTGAAACCCTGTCTCAGACTGTAGTCACACATACCAACTTGGCGCGCTAACGCCACCAGTGACGGTGGGTTAGTGAGGTTGTTCATCAAGATTTCTTGGGCATATTGGATGCGATCGCAATGGTCAAGATCGGCTAAATTAGCTTGAGCCTTGTCCCGGTGAATATCGGCCTCTTCTTCCACTAGCAACGACAGCAGCTCTATGGCCTTGCTTTCTAGATACATCCGCTTGGTCAGCCCTGTGTAAGAGCAGCGGAGGATTTGCTGTAGCAGGACATGCATCATCGGGGATGTTTTGCCAACCCGCTTGTAGCAGGCACTCTCGCTCGGTCGAATCAAATGATCAAGCGCTGGTGGTAATTCTTCTGATGAATCGCTGGCGAAGGAACGCAGCACTTCTGGCCAGACGAAAATTGTCACGAAAAGGAAGGGACCGGTATCCGTAAAATCTTCGGTATAGCGATCCAGAAGACCGCTACCGTGAAGAAAGAATTCTCCTCTGTTAGTTGAAATACTAGCTTCTCTGCAAGAGGGAAAGTCTACGATTTTCTGTTTTCCGAAAAGGATAAAGTGCCATGTTAATGGCCGTACCCAATCAGGGAGCTTTAATAGAAGCCGATCTTGATTTTGCGTATTCTCAATCTGCAGTGCTATTCCCTGGCGCAGCCAAATCCATCGTATCCATCCCTCAAAAAATCGCCCAGCGTACCGCCAAGTATAGTCTTGCTTATCTGCTGGATCGAAATGCAGTTCTGGCTGGTCTGGCGCTTTGAATTGCTCAGTATATTCGCGCCAGGTTAGAGAAATAGTCATGATGCTGAGGGTAAATAGCAGCAGGAAAATTTTCTATACTAAGTGCTATTTTACGTTACCTTGCTGCTGCGGGATACGCTGAGCGGTAGGTAGCCCCTTAATTTCAAGCTGGGTGCATTCCTCGATTGAAGCATTCTGGGGTCTTGCGACCTACCTGAGCTGCGACCTAGTAATGAGCTGTCGCGCCTGATGAACCCTCGACACTAGCTGATTTCTAACTTTCACACTTCCAAGGGCCAGTGCCTCGCTGCTAATTGCCACCAGAGCTAAAAGTCACTGATTGAACTTCATTTCTTTTCCAAGACGGTGTTTTTTGTCTCCAAAACCGTGTTTTGCGCCTTCGGGCTAGTGATCCGTTGTATGGTTCCTTCAGTGCGATTACTGAGTTTTATTCTCAATAGCCGCTCAAGAGGGTTGCGGTTTACCGTAAACCCCTGTGTGTGAGACCTCCATGCGCTAGCAACCTGCTGGTTTTGCGTGTAGAGGGTTCTCCCGTCTTTAGTTACGTGTTCAGCGTCTGCATGCCGCAAATCCCCTCCAGTGGAGGGGGTGCCCGCAGGGCGGGGTGGGTTTACCCTCCAGTGGAGGGGTGCCCGCAGGGCGGGGTGGGTTTACCTCTTTGCGGTCCACACTGACCCACCCCTGCGCCCCTCCCGAGAGGGGATTCAGTACTGGCTAAGGAGATTGACGCTAACGACAGACCTGTAAGGCATGAGCCTTTGGTAAACCCAATACGCTCAACAGATACGTTTTCAATGCAGCCGATTAAGTGGCCTGATTTGACGCTGCGATTCATAGATACCGCCCGCGCCAGCTTTCTGAGCTGGTGCGACTTCAGGCTGCGTCCTGCTCTATTCGCTACTGACCGCAACCAATCTGAAAATCACCCAGGAGAAAATTCAAGATTATGGTACAAGTTAGTCTCTTTATCGGCCCCGACTACCTAATTGAAGCCGAAGGCACCGTCTCGGCCCACGCCTTTCTGGCGACCAATGGCGTGATTCCCAAAGGCGGTCTGGTCGTCTCGGTGGATGCCCCCAACCTGAGCGAGTTTGATCTATCAGGCGTGTCCGTCGAAGGCGGCGAAATTGTAGCGGTGCGCGACGGCGGGTTTGACCTGCGGATGACGGAATACACCACCCTGGTCAATCTGCCCATTGCGGCTGATGGCGAAACCGAAGTAGGGGAAACCGCGACCTTTAGCTTAGCGGCGGGAGACGGGTACGAAATTAACTCAGACTACAGTGGTGGCACGTTCAACCTGGTCGATACGCGAGCGGATATTCCCAGAGGCGTGGTGACCGAGCCCAACGATATTATCGGCGTCGCGGTCAATACGCAGATCACCCCTGAAAACCCTTCCTTTTCTACTGCTAGTTCCATCTACTTTGAAATAGGCAACAGATACCTCAACCCTGATGGTACCTATACCTATCTCGACTACCACCAGGATGTCGATCTGTATCAGTTAGATTTGAGCGCGGGAGACACCGTCGCTGTTGAAGTTTTTGATGTTGAAGGCAATATAACTTATCTCGAGGCCGGATTTGGATCAGGTTTGGCAGCTTTCGACGCTGATGGCAACCGGCTGATTGCTACTTCTTTTATCGCTTCGCCTGCTGCCCCCGACAAGCTATTTGGTACGGCTAATGGACTAGCTGGTGCATACAATGAGGACGGCACGGTTAATTTGGATGAAACAGAAGCCTACTTAGAATTTACCGCGCCTGAAGATGGGACCTACTACGTTGGGGTTTCTGGCCCCTACTCTGCGGCACTCGGTTTCGCTGGATTGGACACTTCTTACAATATTGAAGTTCCAGGTTCAGGAACAGAGTCCCAGCTCGCCTTTGGTAACTACGAACTCGAGATCGACCTCTTAACGCCTGACAACCCACGTAAAACGGGGACACCCACCCCGCCAGTCAGCAACCCCAGCGTCATAAATCCACCGACTCTGTCTTTAGAAGCGAATCCTATTACCGAAGATAGCGAAGGAAATTTTATCCCTGGAGTGGTGGAATTTGCCGAAGATGGCACTTCTGAGGTTAACTTCTCGATTCGAGCCGAAGGCGAGATTCCCGAAGGAGGCATTGAGTTTGTTCTCAACAGCAGTGCCAACCTGTTTGATTATGTTTCGTTTAATCAACAGGACACCCTTCCCAGTACCGTTGGTGGACAGTCCCTGGGTGCGTTTTACAACGAGGACGGCATTCCCACAGGTATTCGGCTCCGCATTGAAGAGCCGACAATGATAGTCACTCTTGAAGCCTCCAGTCCGGATCTTGGCGTGTTTGGAGTTATAGGGATAGAGCCTTATCTAGATGTGTACGAGCCGTTAGAGACCGATGGAGCCGAAGAGGTTACCTTCTTTTTACAGCCAGGGGAGGGCTATGAGATTGCCCCTGATGCTGGGACAACAGAAGTGACTTACTACGATTCGGTAGAGGATATCCCTGCTCCCACTGGGGGTGGCGAAACCGGTCTCGAAGTGGGCGTGACCATCAGCGAGTCAACGCTGATCGAAACAGAAGGCACTGAAACGACGGTGACCTTTACCCTGTCGGAGCCCCCGCCGGCAGAAGGTGTGACGGTACTACTGGACAGTGAAGATGATACCCTGCTCGGCAGTCCTCTAAGCCAGTTTGATGTACTGAATGCTGAGATTGTTGGCGGTGACTTTCCGATTCCCACGCCCAATAGCTCGGGCTTTTTCTTCAACATCACGGAACAGACGGCGACCATTACACTGGCAGTCTTTGATGAGCTAACGGCTGGTACGGGTCTGCCGCCAGAGGATTTTCAGGAGGGTATTGTCGACCTTACCTTTGCCTTACAGCCTCGGCCAGGCTACACCATTGCCCAGGATGCAAGTGAAGTCAATGTCAGGATTTTAGACAATCCCAACTCTCAGATTTTTGTCACGCCCGAAGCCTCTGGCGATACTCTAATTGAATCTGAAGGCACCGTTGGCACCCTAACCTTAAGCCTGAGTGCGCCACCGCCAACAGAAGGCTTAACGGTTAGTCTCAGCACCGATGAGATCGCTGATTTTGACACTGAGGCCATTGAGGTAGAGGGCGGCACGCTGACGGCGGTGCGGGACAACGGGCTTGATATCACCCTGACCGAACGGGAAGTCACCGTCAGCTTACCGATTCTCGACGATGGCATTGATGAGGGGGGTGAAACAGCCACGTTTACCGTAGAACCCGGCGACGGCTACGAAACTGCTGAGATATTAGCTGAGGTCAACTTTTCTTTGGGAGATACTCTCGGACAACAGGCTAGCGCCCCAGAGGAAATTGAAGTCAATAGCACCCTACCCGAGGCCAATGCTCTCGGTCTGAGTGCCGCTAACCCTGTAGTATCGATTAGTGGAGCTTTATCTGGCAACCCAGGGTTTTCTGACCAACTTGTCTATTCCGCAGACGTGGACTTCTTTTCGTTCACCTTGGCAGCTGGGCAGACCGTTGCTTTGGATGTGGATGGCAGTGATGACTTTTCCAATCTCAGCCGTTTCGACCCTTTCCCAGAAGGATTTCTCTTCCAAGAACTGCAAGATATCCCTCAGCAGACCGATCACGAGCTGCGCTTGTTCGATGCTGACGGTAACGAGCTAGCGGCCAACAACGATGGCGCGGCCCCTGGTGAAGAGTTCTCCCGCGACCCGTTCATCGAGTTCACGGCTGAAACCGCAGGCACCTATTACGTGGGCGTCAGTCAGCTAGGCAACCGCAACTACGACCCCTTCGTACAGGTCAGCGGTACCGGCTGGACCTTCCCAGAGGTGGGTGTATTCTATGGGCTCTACGACCTCACCGCCACCCTCGCCGAAGGCGAGGGTGGCGGCATTGACTTCGACACTGTGGGCACCGCCGCTGACGATATCCTGACTGCGGCAGCCGATGGCAGCAATATCGACGGCCTCGGCGGCGATGACATTATTGCCGGCGCAGCGGCCAACGACATTCTGGTGGGCAACGACGGCAGCGACATCCTGCGGGGGCGAGACGGCAACGATATCGGCTTTGGCGGCGCTGATGATGACATTATCACTGGCGATGACGGTGACGATATCGTCAGCGGTGACGCCGGCAATGACCTCGTCTTTGGCGGGGCGGGCAACGACATTCTGATGGGCGTTACCGGCACTGACCTGCTCTCTGGCGGGGCGGGCAGCGACCTCTTCGTTTACGGCAATGACGATGGCACCGACACCATCATTGACTTTGAAGCGGGCGTTGACCGCATTGGCCTGGTGGAAGGCGAATTAGTCTTCAGCGACTTGACCTTGACCCAAGATGGCGGCAATACGCTGCTGACTGTGACCAACAGCGGTGAAATGCTGGCCGTGCTCAATGGGGTAGACGCTGCCGCGCTGGATGAGAGCAGCTTTGCCATCGTGCCTGACGTGTCTAATCCTGAAGAGGCACTGGCGCTGATTAGCGACGGCGGCAGTGCCAGCCTCACCGGCACCGATGGGGCCGACACCCTCACCGGCACCGACAACGATGACGTGTTAGACGGCCTCCTCGGCGACGATATCTACACTGACGGCGCGGGAGCCGACCAGTTTGTCTTTGCCCCTTCTCAAGGCGTCGATACCATCACCGACTTTGAAGTGGGGGTGGACCAAATCAGCCTCGGCAGTCTGAGTGCTGCGGATGTTCGGTTCTTTGAGCAAGACGATGACACCCTGGTGCTTACTACCAGCAACGAACTGCTGGGTGTAGTGTCTGGCGTGACGGGGTTGGATAGCAGCGTGTTTGCGTAGCGTAGCGAGGGTGATGAGGGTGTAGGCGGAGCGTGCCCGCAGGGCTTTGGGGTTTTGAGGTGATGGGGGGTAGACGCGATCGCGGCTTCCCGGAGGATAACAGAACTCCTCCACCTCCCTACTCCCTGCCACCTACCACCAGTAATCGGCCTTTTCTAGGGAGGGCGGGGGAAGGCCGAGACGGGACTGACGCCCTCAGACTAACTTGTACCATTCATCCGGCTGTGCTCGTTCGGGGCAGTCGGATTTTTTTCACCTGCAAATTCCTGGCGGGGCGCGATACGCCAAGGAAGTAGCTCTGTGATCGCCCCTCCCACCCCAACTCTAACCGTGAGCGATCGCTGCCCTCTCCAGATTGAGTCAGGGTTAAACTTGCAAATTTTGCAAATCTTGCAGCTGAGTCGATCCCACGCTCTTTTGCTACCTGTGATTTCTACCGCTTACTCAGTTTCCGTAAAGTCAAGCCACGTTTTCCACTCACCAGTGTAGTATCACAATGCTGTTATCACACTGATGGGCTTGCGTAAATTCACGATTCCTCTCGAAGTGCAGGAGTGGATATTTGCCGGGCGCAATTTGGTGAATAAACTGGCTGAGCGATCGCCTGCTTGAGCCTGCCATGTAGTCGCCGGGTCTGTTGCCCGCTTTGTTTGCGCCGATCTTTGGAATGGGGCCGAGGCTGGGATGGCACTGCTGTATGTGGGGAGCGCGTTGGCGGAGCCACTCCTCTGAAGCATTGCCATGCTGCTGGTGGGTGTTTTTGGTTTGAGGGCGTCTCAATTGCGCTGTCTTGAAAAGTGATTTTTTAGTAAAAAGTCAAATCCAAAAGCACAAAAATAATGTAATGTCCTACGTTTCAAGGCTTTTTTCAAGCATAATTTGCTGAATCTGTTTCAGCACCTGTAGAATCTTGTAAAGCTGATTCCGACGTGGAATTAAAAGTGAGAAAACGTCGGAGAGATCATATTGAGGCAGTCCTTGAACAAGCATTTTAATAAACATGAACTCATCGCCATTGGTAATAAGCCCATAGATTGGCACTCCTGGATTAGGATTTGCCATCATATAGGCCATTGCTTGGGGTAAGGCAATTGAGAAGGCAATAGTTGATTTTGATTCGATGACTAAAGCCCAGAACTGCTGCTGGACGATAAGGGTATCAATCCGCCCACGCAAAACTTCGTCTTGGTCTTCTACTGCAATTTCGATACTAGGTTCGGTAGAGACAAAGAATGGTTCATCATATAATCCAGCTAGTGTGAGTAAAGGCGAAGTCAAAAGCTGATTGATAGTTCCTTCGGCAAGGGGTCCTTGGTTTCTGTGACGGTCAAATCGCGTTTTAATCTGGTCGAGCACGTCTGTTTCGGAAGCCGTCAGTGCGGGTAGATTATGCGACCATTCGGTGAAGAACTGCTTATCTTGACTCGACACGATACCAAACCGCTGCTGGAGATTGGCCATTGTGATGATGTTTTTCGAAATGGCTAATTGTCGAGTCATCATTTTACACCTATGTCCGGACTTGCCTATTGTAGAAACTAAACGGTTATTCAACCAATGATGCGTACCAATCGGTTGGCGCGATCGCCCAACCTGCTACAGTCCTTATTTTCGCCTCTCTCGGCACGGTCTAGGGTTGCTTCTCCGCTTCCTCACGACTGATTTGTTACCCGTCAGCTCTTCCTCGCTGACAGTTGATAAGCCTTGGGACTCGCGCCAAACTTACGCTTAAAGGCGGCATTGAATGAGGTGGGGCTATCATAACCAACGGCACGGGCGACCGTCGCCACCTTCAGTTGCCCATCTAAAAGCAACTGCTGCGCTTTTTCCATCCGACGATCGCGCAAGTAATCAAATACGGTGCTACCAAACACTTCCTTGAAGCCCCGTTTGAGGTTGTAGTCACACATCCCAATTTGTTGCGCTAATTCCATCAGTGACGGCGGATCGGTCAGGTTTTTTAGCAGAATTTCTTGGGCGTAGTGGATGCGCTCTCGACGCTTTCCTTATCAGCTATCATGAAACTGATTTTTCAGCTACCAAAGCAATGCAGTATCAAGTTCTAGTACAAAAACCATCAGAACAACATTTCGTAGCTTCTATCATTGGGCTATCAAATGTGGTAGCTGATGGCAAAACTGAAGAAGAAGCGATCGCAAAAATCAAGGTGGCTCTAAAGTCTCAGCTAGCGACAGCCAAGGTTGTAACCATCAATGTTGAAGCTGATCCAGCCGACAATACAAAAAGCGTTACTGTGCCTAACTCCTTTAAGTCAGTCGGGTTAGGTAATAGCCATCGAGGTGATCTATCCGAGCGGGTAGATGAGCTACTGTGGCAAAACTAATGACAGCACTAGCTGACACGAGTGGAATTATTGCCCTATTAGATAAGAGCGATAGCCATCATGAAGCCGCTGTTAGGATTGCTCAGACTGAAAACTTATGGGTTCCGTCTGCTGTGCTGCCGGAAGTAGACTATATGGTGACGAAGTATCTTGGCGTGCCGGTAGCAACCGCTTTTCTCGAAGATTTGACGCAGGGTGCATTTCAGTATGTTGCAGTCGAACTACCTGATATTAAGCACGCTATTCGAGTCATTCAGAAATATAAGGATGTTCCATTAGGAATCGTAGACGCCAGCATCGTTGCGATAGCAGAGCGATATCAGATTCAAAGAATTTTGACGCTTGATCGCCGGCACTTTAGCCTGATTCAGCCAGAAAGCATGGCTTATCTACAGCTTTTGCCATAATTTTGAGGGGACTTGGGTGGAGATCAACCGCGTTAATTATTTCCTCGCTGACAGTTGATAAGCCTTGGGACTCGCGCCAAACTTACGTTTAAAGGCGGCATTGAATGAGGTCGGGCTATCGTAACCGACGGCACGGGCGACCGTCGCCACCTTCAGTTGCCCATCTAACAGCAACTGCTGCGCCTTTTCCATCCGGCGATCGCGCAAATAATCAAATACAGTGCTGCCAAACACTTCCTTAAAGCCTCGTTTGAGATTGTAATCACACATCCCGATTTGTTGCGCTAACTCCATCAGTGACGGTGGGTCCGTTAGGTTTCTTAGCAGGATTTCTTGGGCGTAGTGGATGCGATCGTGGTAATCGAGGTCGAGTAAAGCAGCCTGCTCGTCGCCCTGGTGAATAGTGGCTTCTTCTTCCATAAGCAGCGCCAGCAACTCGATCGCCTTGCTTTCTAAATACATTCGTTTAGTTAGCCCCTTGTAAGGGCACTGGAGGATTTGCAGCAGCAGGGCACTCATTATGGGAGATGTTTTGCCAACCCGCTTGTAGCAAGCGCTGCCGCTCGGTCTAATCAAATGCTTCAGGACTTGTGGAAATCCTTGCGATTCATCGCTGACGAAGGACCGCAGCACTGTTGGATGCACAAAAATCGAAACGAATAGGAAGGACCCTGTATCCGCAAAATCATCGATATACCGGTCAGTGAGGTTGGTACCGTGAAGAAAAAATCTTCCTTCATTCAGCGAGAAGTCATCTCGTCTATGAGCAGGAAAGCGAATACTTTTCTGTTTTCCCTGAAGTATAAAATACCATGTCAATGCTTGAACGCTTTTAGGGATATCCAATAGCAGCCGATCACAATTGTGCATTTTCTCAATTATCAGCGTCATGCCATCACGCAGATGAATCCCTCGGATCCATCCCTCAATAAATCGTCCCTTGTGATGGTGAGTTACATCCCGTTTATCGGTTGGATCAAAGTGCAGTTTTGCCTGGTCTGATTCTTTGAACTGCTCAACATATTCGCGCCAGGTTAAGGAAATAGTCATGATGCTGAAGGTAGATAACAGAGGAAAGGCTTTAGAAGCTAAACGCTAGCTTCTGAGTAGGTAAACAAAAATAAATGTCTCTATTGCTACTGGTTTCGACTCCGCTGTTCGGCTGAGCTCACCGTCGAAGCCTTAACCAACTAAAGTTGCTCATTTCAGGAGGGTTGAGGGTTGAGCGGAGCCGTTCGCTTTGCGTCTTCCAAAGGGAAAAAGCCCATGTGTAAAAGATTCTATCTACATATCTAAAAACCAGCCCACCACTCGTTCACTGTTGTGCTGACAGTTTTCTCGCGCTTGTTAGCTGGCATTAGCTAACTCTATTGATAAAGCTAACCAAATTTAAATTTGCCCGAGACGGCATTTCTTCTCCGAAACGGTGTTTTTTTCTCTCCGAAGCGGCGTTTCGCGCTTTCCATACAATAATCCGTTGTATGGTTCCTTCAGTGTGATTACTGAGTTTGATTCTCAATAGCTAAAGGTTTTGCCATCCACCGCAGAGCCCTACTAGAGGAATTTCTACACGCTTTTGGCAGCCCTCTTATTTTGCCTGTGCTCAGGGATTTCTCTAGCTTTTAACTTCGCCGATTAGACGGCCCAATTTGGCGCTGCGATTCATAGGTACTGCCCGCGCCAGCTTTCTGAGCTGGTGCGACTTCAGGCTGCGTCTAATCGATTCGCTGCTTACTGGCAGCAATCAATCTGAACATTACCCAAGGAGAAAGTTCATGTTACAAGTTAGTCTCTTTACCGGCCCCGACTATCTGATTGAGGCCGAAGGCACCGTCTCGGCCCACGCCTTTCTTGCCACTAACGGCGTCATTCCCGAGGGCGGTCTGGTCGTCTCGGTCGATGCGCCCAACCTCAGCGAATTTGACCTGGCGGGCGTTTCCGTCGAGGGCGGCGAAATCGTGGCGGTGCGCGACGGCGGGTTTGACCTGCGAATGACGGAATATACCACCCTGGTCAATCTGCCGATTGCGGCTGATAGTGAGACCG
>ERZ1740058.1433-NODE-1433-length-11288-cov-6.545624_pt1 | contig 11288 bp, 5 predicted proteins | sample MGYA00581745_ERZ1740058 | MGnify/ENA primary metagenome ERZ1740058 (study PRJEB43018, sample SAMN04849742) | marine metagenome | isolation source: floating plastic debris | place: Pacific Ocean | collected 2008-08-30 | study: EMG produced TPA metagenomics... | reverse complement strand
TTCATCACTTATCCTTCTATTTACCTTTCGTTCATTTTTTGACTGCGTCGAGCTCACAGGCTCGGTTAGCTGCGCTGAACTCCACTTCGTTCCGGTTCTTGATGAACCGACGCAGCCAAATCAAGAAACCGAGCTTGCGAGCTCGACGAAGTCAACCGACCAGCGGGAGCTCGACGAAGTCAAATCCAAAGCTTCTGCCCACAGTCCAGCCCACCTCCCCGCTGGATTTTCAGGCCGACGCAGTTATACCGATCTTAAAAACAGGCAATTAGGAAAAATTTAAAGAGGCTTTTTTTGACCTAGCTGACCTATTCTATTTTTATCTTTATTAACCAAACTTAAAAACAATTTCGATGAGTAACTTACCTTTTTTCAAATCCTTCTTCTGGCTACTAGTTGTAGCCCTCATAAGCTTTACTGCCTGCCAGCAGGACGATGACAACACCCCCGCCTGCGCGCTAGCAGCCACTGCCACCGCCGAAGCCTTTGAGATCAACGTAGTAGCCACAGGAGGCGCAGCTCCATACCGCTATGCTATTGACGGAGAAAACTTTGATGGAAACTCCCGCATCGAAGTAGAGGAGGCCACCAACTACACCGTCACCGTACGCGATGCCAACGACTGTGAAGTAACCGTAGAAATCACTGGTACTTCTCTTGAACAATTTACCGATACCCGTGACAATACTACTTACCGCGTAATAAAAATCGGCGACCAAATTTGGCTAGGTGAAAACCTGCGTTATAATACCAATGAAGGTGACTTCTGCTACGATGATGACGATGAAAACTGCACCAAGGATGGCAAGCTGTATACCTGGGCTGCCGCACAAGAAGCGGTTCCTGCTGGCTGGAGAATTCCCAGCGAGGCAGACCGAAACACGTTAGTAATGACACTGGGAGGCGCTACAAGCGAAGAAGGAGAAGAAGCCGCCAATACCGCCATGCAACCAGCGGGTACAAGCGGTTGGGACGATCAGTTTGGCGGTTATTTTGACTTTGCCGCCGATGCCTACTCTAGCCTAGGCGATGGCAGCCTCTACTGGCTATCTGATGAAGAGAGCGCTGGAAGAAATAAATTATTCAGAGTGATCAATAGTACTTCCGCGAGGGCATCACTTGGCGACGAGCCTCACGGAAGCGGTCTTTTTGTACGCTTGCTAAAAGAATAAACGCGTTGCCAGCTTTCAACTAATAATCAAATATTTATACAATTATGCCTGCGATTTACGCTACACTACTCATACTTTGGGTGGTGCTACAATCCCTATTTTCTTTTACTTCCTCTCCTGTAGCCCCTCAACGGCAGCAAGAGGCTATTTTTACCAGCCCACTCGCCAAAGCAATCGCTCCCCAGCAGCGAGGTATTACGCAATTCCCTCAAGTGGTACAACAACCTAGCGCGATCAGCGTGACGGCCAAAACAGATACGTATTGTAGAGGAAGTAGCGAGCTCAGCTTGCAAGCGATCGAGATTGAAGAAGAAGGGAATGGCGACTTTTCGGGTGGTCCCATCAACGTCACGCTTGAGCTAAGAGGAGGCCTCAATCCAGAGAACTATGACTTTGTAGCGGGGCAGGGGAGGGTGGAGGCACGTGGAGGAAGTACAGATATTACCATTACTAACACCAGCATCACCGCAGAGGCAGTTAGCTTTACCATTACCGTTAGTGGCACTGCTACCCTTGATGCCATTGTAATTAGCGGATTGCAGGTAAGTGTAGCAGAAGCCAATAGAGAGGCTCCCGGTAGTGCGCGTATCCGCCAAAGGGCAGGTACCAATCCGTTAGGGATTGGAGCAAATACTGACCTCGCTCTGATCGATCCCAGCCCAGATCTCGCGCCTACCATTGATGGAATCACCAACGGCCCACTCTGTGGAAGCAGTGCCGTAGATTTTGAGGTTTCCCTTGACAATGGCGACTTCAGCAACGTCACCAGCGCTCGTGCCATTCGCAACCGAGGAAATGTGATACTGGCCACTTACGGCGCAGCTAGCCTACCCAACAGCGGTACAACCGCCACGCTCACCGCTGCTGCCAGTGGCGACTGGCAAACAGGCGATCAGCTTATCTTTGAGGTTACCAGCGACGGTTGCCCTAGCACCAGTGCTGGCTTCGATATCCCACTTGCCAATAATGGTGATCTTAGGATTGGGTTTGATTACTCAGATGTACCTGAGCAAGTCGCAAACGTGGCCACTGGTAGCACCTTCTTCATCGGCGAAACTGCTGGAAGAGGCACATTTCGGGTCTTTGATGCTACTACCAACCGACAGCTTATTCCTCGTGATGAGTACACCATTACAGGGAGTAATTTCGCTTATCTCTATAACAACGATCTCGATCAGTACCAATTTCGGGTAGGAGGTTCTAATACGCCTTTTTCGTCCTTTACCCTAGAGATAGGCGGTACGGGGGCGGATGCTTGCATCAGCACTACCTTCTCGATGATTATTATCGATAACAACCCCCAACAGTTGGTCGGGATTGAAGATGGTACTGTCTGTGAGAATGCCAGCGGCTCTTACGAAGTAGGCTGGGTAGGACAAGGTATTTTTGGCAAGCTTATCAGTATCGAATCTATCGATAACTGTAGTAGCACTAACCCCAACAACGTTATTTCTGGTAGTGTGGACAGTAGCCGCTACCAAGGCGGTACCAACAGTAGTGTTTTTATCAATCCCAGCGGGTACAATAGCCTCACTGGAAATTGTTTTGCCGTCAAAATCAGGTATGAGGTCAGAGACGATACAGGGGTGCTTACAGGAAGGGTACGCACCGTCTGTGAAGTGGTCAACATCGAAGCCCCCACCGACATAACAGTGACCCTCACCGATGGATCACGCCCCGAAGAAGCCTACTGCGCTACCAGCGATCCGATTGAGCTTTTTGGAGAGGTAGACAATCAAAGCCTGATTGGTGCAAAGACATTTTCAGTCACCGATTTAAGCACGAATACCGAATTCAACTTTCAGAGTGGTAGTCGTCGCCTTCGCTTTGCCGATCCTCCCGCCAGCTTTGAATCAACCGCTCAAGGCATCACCTTAGTACCCAACGGAGGCAGTGGTTACCGTATTAATTACACCTTTACCAGCCTTGCAGGCTGTGTGAACGAAGGCAGCGAAGTGATCTATGTCAACCCTTCTCCAAGTAAAATACCTGATCTCCCCTCCTTTAATTACTGTGTATCTGAACCGCTTACCCCGATTGATTTAGGGCTACCTGACTTGATGGGCGCACTCGATCCTGCCCAACAGATCGAATGGCTCACCAGTACAGGGCTGCCCTTGGATACCATCCCCTTTAATGGGAGGTACTTACCTGAAGATATCACCAATCTCCGTATTGGCACCTATGACTACTTGGTACGGCTGATCTCTCCAGAAGGCTGTCCTGGCCCTACCACGCCCATTCAGGCGATTGTAGGCGAAGTACCCCAAGCGGACTTTACCTTTAGAGAAGCCTGTGATGATCAAGAGGTACAAGTGTGGGATGCCTCCATTGTCATCAACAATAGCGACCCTAATTCTGTCATTACCCGCTGGCGGTGGGACTTTGGGGATGGTACTATAGTAGATGCACCTACAGGTGAGACCCAAACCCACGTTTACACTGATGAACCCAATGTGTATACCGTAACGCTCATTACCGAAACAGCGATTGGCTGTAGTGATACCGTTGCCAAGCAAGTAGTGGTTTATGAAAGCCCAACCCTTAACAATGAAACCGCCTACGTAGCCACCTTCGAGGAGGGACAAGACGGCTGGGTGGCTTCTAGAGAGACCGAGAATGGTAATGGCATTGGGCGCGAAGCCAACTGGGAACGCACAATGATTCCTGATACTACTGTAGCCACAGGAATGATCGGGGTGTGGCGTAATGATTATAATAATGATGAGAATAGTTGGATTGAAAGTCCTTGTATTGATCTTACGAACGTCGATAACCCCTTTGTGAATATGCGGATCAGGTATGATCTGGAACCTGGCGCAGACGGAGTGGTGATGCAGGTAGGTTATGACCGCGATTCAACCATTGAAGATGAAACCCGTCGCATTACTGTCTGGGAACGCTTAGGCGAGCAAGGCGCAGGACTCAACTGGTACAATACGCTTGGCGTAACGGGCTTTCCTGTCACAGATGATTTCCCCGGCTACGATGAACCCCGCATTGGTTGGTCAGACAGCACGGGTTGGGTAGAAGCTTCCCTAGACTTAGCTTCGGTAAAAGCTGCCGCTAATGGCGATCCTGTACGCTTTCGTCTCTTTTTGGGTAGTAATAATGACAACGTGGGCGGTGAAAAAGGCACTGGCTTTATCTTAGACCAATTCGAGGTATTAAATAGAGAAAGGGTAGTACTGATTGAACACTTCTCTAATCTTAATGAAGACAACCAGCAGGATTTTCCTCTTGAAGAATTTCTTGATAGTACCCGAGCGGAGGTAAACATCGTAGACCTCCGCTACCATACCATTTTGCCTTTTCAAGATGAAGTCACCTTAGTAGGCGTCAGCCAAGCGCCCAATTCAGGGCGTTCTCTGCACTACAAGGTAGCGAGTCCTCCACAGGTAGTAATTGACGGCGCACGGGTCAATCTAGCAGGGGAAGACTTTCGCATCTGGAGCGATACTACCGCCACCTATTACGGCCAACGCATCCTGACTAAAAGCCTCTTTGACATTGTGATTACCCCTCCTACAGGTGCTACCGCAGGCAATCCTGCTACCCTAGAGGCAACCGTGACAAGAAACAGCGTAGGCGATAGTACCCTTACCCCTAATGCCATCCTTGTCCATATGGCGATTGTAGAAAAAGAAGCCGAACACGGAGGGCGTACGCTCTACAACTTAGTAAGAAATATGCTACCCACCGCCGCAGGTACTCGCTTCGACCAAACTTGGAACGCAGGGGAACAGGTAGTAGTGCAAAATGCCTTTCAACCCTATCGAGACATTACTGAAGGGGAATTTATGCTGGTAGTCTTTGTAGCAGACGAGGAGACCAAAGACATTTACCAAGCAGCTTTTGTAGACCTGCCTGCTTCAGTAGGAAGTAGCTCTCGTGAAGGACTCGCGGAGCGCTTTGAGCAGGTGATGCTTTATCCGAATCCTACCAGTGGTCTTACCAATGGGCGCTTTACGGTAGCCATTCCCGCAGCCTTAACCCAAGAACAGCAGTGGACAGTCTATGATATGTTAGGCAAGCCACACCTAAGAGGTACTTGGCCGTTGAATACGTGGGAGGTAGAGATTGACGCCTCACGGCTAGCAGAAGGCACCTACATCTTCCAGATGGAGGGCATCAAGCAATTTTTTGTGGTGATGAGAGATTGATTGATGGATTGAAGGACTGAGGGATTGACTAAGAGATTGTATGCATGAGTGAATTAGTAGGTAGTAGGAAGGAAGTTCAGAGCAGTTATAAAATAAATATTCAAATATCTTTCAACACTTCAGTGGCATCAAGAACAGAAATAAAATGTTATATACCTATAGAATAAACGCGCAAACAAGAAAATTTAATTAAAACAATTCCATGACAACCAAACAAATCTATTTCCTCCTTTTCACCTTCCTTACCAACAGTTGTATGAGCCAAGACAACCAAAACAAAACCACCCAAGAAGACGATGACCTACCCGTACAGCACATCTACGAACCCGCCGAACGCCTTTATTACTTCAGGGAAAATGAACTGATTGGCTTTATAGACCGCACGGGGAAAGTAATTGTACCACCTACCTATGAAAGCTGCGGCGAATTTAGCGAGGGCTTATGCATGGTAGAGCTAAATAACAAACTAGGCTTTATCGATGCTAGAGGAAAGCTGGTGATTGAACCGCAGTTCGAGTATTATAGCCGCTTTAGTGAGGGTTTAGCCGATGTCTATATAAAAGGATATAGAAGTGAGCGAGGTGGCTATATCAACAAGCAGGGGGAGGTAGTCATTGACTTCCAGTACCATCTTTGTGATAGCTTCAAAGAAGGGCTGGCATCTGTGCAGTTAGGTTCAGGGCTGTGGGGCTACATTGACAAAAAAGCCCGTTTAGTCATTCCACCCATTTATGACTTTGCCTATGACTTTAGTGAAGGACTTGCATTAGTAGAAAAGCAAAAAAAGTATGGTTATATCAACCGTAAGGGTGAAGTAGTTATTGATTTTATCTACGACTCAGCAGAAAGCTTCTCAGAAGGCCTAGCAGCAGTAGCCATCGGGGATAGCCTAGGCTTTATCAACAAGCAAGGCGAAGAGGTGATCCCCTTACAATACATAGGCGGAAGTGGTTTTGAAGAAGGTTTAGCCATCGTATCTGTGGGAGAAGGTGACGATCCTGATCAATGGGATGTTTTCTACATCAACAGGCAAAACCAACGAGTAATTGCGCAGCGCTTTGAGGATATTCGCTCCTTTTCAGAAGGGTTGGCGGGTATAAAGCTCAATGGCAAGTGGGGGTTTATCAATAAGCAAGGAGAGATAGTAGTTCCTCCACAGTATGAGAAGGTAGGATACTTCAAGGGGGGGATTGCCCGTGTGGAGTCTCCACTAGAGGAGTACGCCTACATTGACACCACAGGTAAATACATCTTTAAAGAAGAATACTTTGAAACGCCTAGTGTCGAAGGATTGAAGGACTGATGGATTGAAGATGAATGAGTGATAAAGCGAATGAGTGATTGTGTGAATGAGTGAATAGTGGGTGATTGACAGCACCTAAACAGTAAAAGGTCTCAATCAATATATAGAGCTAAAAATATATAAGTCTATAATCTATAAAGCTATTTCCTATGATGTTTGAGCGTAGCCAAAGAAAAGATAAAGACAACTATAGCGCATCTTTTGACAATAAAAAGAAGCCAATGGGTGATCTGTTCGTAACCCCCCAGATCAGTAAAGAAGCAGTAAAGCTCACCAACGCCAAGCTTGCTGACCCTGAACTAGCCCAAACCAAAGAGCCTGATCCTGATCCAGACCCTCCACTAGAAACCAGCGACTTCCACCAGTACCTCAAGCAGGTATCAGGTAAAAACGTACTTAAAATTCCGATTACCCCTAAGAATATGAAACAACCTATTAAGGGCTATAAAGTGGAGGGAGCAGTGTCGCTTTCGGTCATCAGCGGTAAGCGCACCAATACCGAAGAAGCGTTTAAGGCATTCGACCTCAATCAACATCCCGAAATACGCGCTCAGTTAAATACCCAAAAAGGCGACATTGCAGGGGTCATCAAAACAGCCTCTATCGACTTAGCCAAAAAGAACTGGAAAGTGAGCGGTGAGGGCAGCTACGGCAAGCTCTTTTTAAGCTTGAAGCTATTGCTAGATGGGCCACAGCTTTCGCTCAGTGAGGAGGAACAAAAGATAACGCCTCTCTCACTACAGATAATGGCTGTAGGGCGCTTGGAAAATCCCGATGGGGTGACCGCAGACGTTTACGGCACGCTCAGCATAAGTCCTACTGAAGAAACTACCATAAAAAAAGTAAGACAGATCTACAACGCTGCTACCCCTACCAAAAAGAAGATCGCCAAGGGAGAGCTACTCCGAAAAAAAATGCTAGAAATAGGCAAGGAAGAGCAAAAAGCCGCCAAGAAAGAACTCGCCAATGCCCGTAGAAAACTAACGAGGCTCAAAAATAACAATGAGCGGGTCATTCGGAACTACATGAATAAAGTACTTGAACCAATAGGAGTGAAACCCGAAAAGAAAACTGCGCAACTTCAGAAGCTTATTGGCATTGGAGAGGGTAAAGCAAGCTACATAGTAAAAAAATATCCAAGCGGAATTGGTGAAGAGCCACTCACTAAGATAAAAGGCATTAAAGGAGGTACGCTTGATAAAATGCAAACCACCCCACTAAAAGGGATGATTCCAGAAGAGAGGCTTACCCGCCAACTCAAAGAAGTAGCTGAGGAAGTAACCCAACTAGAAACCAAACTTACCCATCTCACTGATGATATCGCCCAGCTTACCTCTAAGACTGCTGTACAGGTATTTGAAGAAGAAGCCTTCGACAAAGCGCATAAGCGCACCGTAAAGAAAATCATTGAGAAAATTTCGGCTCGGCAGGGACTCAAAGTAGTAGGCAGAATAGCGCTCAAAGTATTCCCCTTCGTCAATGTGGTGATGACCGCTTGGGATATTATAGAAATCGGCTTGCTGCTCTACAAAAACATCGGCAACTACGCTACAGGCAGCGATCAAGGCTCGATGATTCCACCCGATAGAGAAAAGAAGTACCAGCCTGAAGATAAAGCCTCCGTGGGGATCACCCCAACCGTGATGAAGCAGATCAATACCGCGCCCGATCCCGTACAGCGCATTTGGAGCAGCATTACCCACCAAGGCGCTCCTGGTAATCTTACCGATACCGAAGCCCAGCGCTTTTTACAGATCGTTCCCAAGAATATCAACGAGGAGCAAGCCGACGAGGTAATTACGGCGATGCTAAGTGAAGCAACTGAAACCCCCTCCGTAGCGCTGGCGAAGCTGCAAAAGATCATCGCTGCGCTACAAGGTACTACAGAAGATACCGAGGTGGGCGAGCAAGAACACCCCAAGAGCAGACAAAATACGGTGCAAAGGGCAGGTGGTACGCAGCAGAGCAAGGAATACCAGTCGCCTGTTTCAGGTAAACACATCACCAAAGATGCCAAAGAGGTACGCTATACAGGCAAAGTAGGCAACGCCAACGCAGGTATACTCACCATCGACAACCTCTCCAAAGCCCATCTCAAAATGGAAGACGAAAAGGTAACGCTCCAAGTCACCGCCTACGATTACAGCGGTAATTCTTACACCGTCACCAATAACGAGGTAAAGATTGTAGAGATTGCCTACTACAACAGCAAGCTAGACGAAGATGTAGTAAGTGAAGCCGCCGCCACCCATCAGCGTGTTGGCTATGAAATCCTCGATGGCGTACAATTCGACTTTCCTGCACCCAGCCAAGATGGCGCACTAGTGACGGGAAGAATCATTTCAGGGTATTTTAAGCTAGGGAAAGGAGGTGGGGAGTGATGGACTGAAGGATTGAATGAGTGATTGTGTGCATGAGTGAGTTGTTGGTAGATAGTGGTAAGAGGGACAGATTGAAGGACTGATGGATTGAAGGATTGACTGAGCGGTTATGTGAGTGAGTTGGGAGTAGATAGTAGTGAGCAGGTGGTAAGAGTGATTGACTGAGCGATTGAGTGAATGAGTTGGGAGTAGATAGTAGTGAGCAGGTGGTAAGAGTGATTGACTGAGCGGTTGTGTGATTGAGTCGGGAGTAGATAGTAGATAGTAGTGAGCAGGTGGTAAGAGTGATTGACTGAGCGATTGAGTGAATGAGTTGGGAGTAGATAGTAGTGAGCAGGTGATAAGGATTGACTGAGTGATTGAGTGAATGGTTAGTAGATAGTAATGGGTAGATGATAAGAGACAAGACACAAGATTACAGGCTAATTATTTGGTTTTTAAGGCAACTGACGAAGGAGCTCAGCGTAGCTAATCTCAATGCTACTGCCTACCCTCGCGAGAGGCCAGCCCTACGCGCATCTACCGCAAGTCTGAGCGTAGCGGGGACTTGTGGGTAACCAGACAAGAAGCAAGATTACAGACTAATTATTTGGTTTTTAATGCAACTGACGAAGGAGCCCAGCGTAGCTAATCTCAATGCTACTGCGCACCCTCGCTGAGCTTTGCGCCCACCGCGCTAATTGTTGTGTCGGGGTATTTTATTTAAGTCTCGATAAAAGCGCGTAGGCTTGGCCTCTCGCGAGGGTGGGGAGGCTAGTGGGCAGCAGCATGAGAGGGCTTGATCTTTTGGTTCGTTTTGCATCAAGGCAAAATGAACATGCAAGTATCTTTCATTAGCTCAGCTAGTTTCGTTGAGCTCGGTTGCATCAAGAACCAGAACGAAGTGTGGCTCAGCGAAGCTACAAAATGAATATCCAAACATTCTTCAACAACTCACTTGATTTCCCTTATTACTCCCAACCAATGTTGCCAAAATCCACCACCCAAACAGCGTTGACAAAATATTGTAACAATAAAATGTTGACAAATTTTATAAACCATTACGTGTTGCCAAATAAACTGCGAACGTTTGTCAACACCTTCCATCATTTAACAATTATCACCTAGCTATATGCTACCTAAACAAACAAGTATTCATCAACAGGTTTTTACCAATGCCCGCCGCCACCTCAACCTCTCTTTGCGCGCTATGGGCAAGGAGTTGGCCATTCACTACTCCCTTCTGAGTAAAATAGAAACAGGCAAGCAACGCCCAGGCCCTAAACTTATCAAACGCCTTACCCAGTTGACAGGCCATAGTATTGCGCAGCTCTACCACAACGACTTTACACAACCTGCCCTGCAACGCAGCACCCTTACCCTAGCAAGCGACCCGCTCGCCCTCAACCTCGATAAGCTCAATACCGCCCAAAAAAACTACTTGAAGAACAAATGGCTCGCAGAAGTAAAAGAACTTACCGACCACATTACCCAACGCCAACAAGCCCTAGCCGAAAGCCTTGAAAAGTACCAACACCGAGAAGAAGCAATCAGTAAGTTACAAGGTACTTTACAAGTACAACAAGCCATTTTAACCTTTTTGAGCGATCACCAAGCCGCTGCCTCCCTTCTAAAACAACAAGAAAACGAGGTAGCTCGCCTTACAGAAGCCTTGACAGCGTTACAAACCCAGCCCGGTATACAGCGCTTAGAAGAATGGCTCCTTGCCCAAGCAGCCCTAGAAACACTCATTTGGCGCAAACAAAACTTAACCAAGAAGATAGGGGAGCTAGAAGCCTTATTGTCTCGATAAAAGAAGTAACCAAAAAACAAGTTTCTGGCGAGCTTAGCGTAGCTACAAAATGAGCATCTAAGCATCTTTCAAAACTCGCTTGCTTCTATTAAAGCTAAAATGCTTGTCACTTTTTAGCTTTGCTGAGCTCACCATAGGCTCGGTTGCTTGATCAAAAAGTAACCAAAAACCGACCAACGGGAGCTCAGCGAAGCTAAATCAAAAAGCCCAATGCTGCTTGCGCACAAGTCTACGCACCCTCGCTGGGCTTTGTACCCATCGCACTCTTTGTTGGGTACGTTGAGCTCGGCTCGTTTGCCTCAAGAGATGAATGATGAGATTTGTATACGAAATATTTGTGTGAGTCTCAATAAAAGCGCGTAAGGCTGGCCTCTCGCGAGGGTGTGCAGGTTTGTGTGTAAGCAGCATGAGAGGGCTTGATTTTTTTGGTTCGTTTTGTGTCAAGACAAAATGAACATACAAGTATACCTCATTAGC
>ERZ1740058.1432-NODE-1432-length-11288-cov-8.987982_pt1 | contig 11288 bp, 12 predicted proteins | sample MGYA00581745_ERZ1740058 | MGnify/ENA primary metagenome ERZ1740058 (study PRJEB43018, sample SAMN04849742) | marine metagenome | isolation source: floating plastic debris | place: Pacific Ocean | collected 2008-08-30 | study: EMG produced TPA metagenomics... | reverse complement strand
TTGCTCAGATTGAGGTGCCATCCCCGCTGGGCTACATGGAAGACTTTCGGACGCATCGGCGGGATCTGAGGTCTTGAACACGACTGGTATTCTCCAGAGCAGCGCATGCTTGAGTGTTGCGCCGATGATGGATTGGACCGACCGCCACTGCCGCGTGTTCCATCGCCGCCTCAATCCCAACCTCCGCCTGTTCACCGAGATGGTGACCGCAAAGGCGGTCCTGTTCGGCGATCAAGAACGGCTGCTGGGATACAGCGCCGAAGAGCACCCGCTTGTCTTGCAGCTCGGCGGATCGGACCCGAGCGAACTCGCCAAAGCCTCGAAAATCGCGGCGGAATGGGGCTACGACGAGGTAAACCTCAACTGCGGCTGTCCGTCCGACCGGGTGCAGGGTGGCTCCTTCGGCGCTGTCCTCATGCGCGAGCCGACGCTGGTGGGCGAGTGCTTGGCGGCCATGGGCGAAGGCGGTTTACCGGTGACGCTCAAGTGCCGGATCGGCGTTGACGAGCAAGATCCAGAGCCAGCGCTCGATGCGGTCGCCGATGCTGCGGTGCGCGCCGGAGTGACATTCATCTGGGTCCATGCCCGCAAAGCATGGCTCCAAGGGTTGTCGCCGGCGCAAAACCGCACCGTGCCGCCACTCGACTATGGCCGCGTCGAACGCCTTCACGAGCGCTTGTCGTCAAAGGTCTGTATCGGCCTCAACGGTGGGCTCTCCGACGTGAATTCCATCGACTACGCCTGCCGCGCGACGGACGGTGCCATGATCGGTCGAGCGGCCTATCAGCGCCCCGGCGTCCTCGTCACGCTCGCGGGTCTCCAAGGCGCTGCCTCGTTCGCGCACCGTACTGCCGTCGCGAGGTCGATGGCTGACTACGCGGACAACTGGATGGGCGCGGGCGGACGGCTCGCCAACGTCACGCGGCACATGCTGGGGCTGTTCCACGGCGAGCCCGGCGCGCGCGATTGGCGCAGAACGCTCACCGAAGAGGCGCGCCTGCCTGAGGCAACACCGGATCTCATCGTCCATGCCGTGGACGCGGTGGAAGCGGCGGCAGCGCGACGGGCGATAGTCGCAACCGCCGCATGACCTTCCTCGACGGCTGGCTTCGCGATGTGGGGGCAGGGCTATCCTTCTTCACCCGCTGGCCGCTGCCGGCGTCCGCCCACGCCGTCCCGCTCGCCGACGCTGCCAGAGCCGTTCCCATCGCGGGCCTCCTCGCGGCACTGCCGTCGGCCGTCATTTTGCTTCTGTTGGGTGGTGCCGATCCGCTGGTTGCCGCCATCGCAGCCACCGCCGTCCTCGTCGCAAGCACCGGCGCACTCCACGAGGACGGCTTTGCCGACGTCGCTGACGGCTTCTGGGGCGGCAGGGACACGGCCTCACGGCTTGAGATCATGCGCGACAGCCGGCTTGGCACCTACGGCGTTGCGGCGCTGGTGCTGGCGCTCCTCGCCAAGGTGGCCTGCATTGCCGTCTTGATGAAGATGAGCCCGCTCTTCGCAGCAGGGGCGGTCCTTGCCGCAGCCCTCATGGCACGCACAGCCGCTCTCGACATTTGGATTGCCGGACCCTCCGCCCGCCCCGACGGCCTCGCCGCAAGCCGCCCAACGGAGGCGAGCTTTCACATCGCTGCGCTGATCGCAGCCGGGCTCAGCGTGGCGCTCATTTTCTGGCAAGCCCCCGCCGGCGTCATCTCCGCTACGTTCCTGTTGCTCCTCACAGTCAAAGGGCTGGGCGTCCTGGCGCGGCGCAAGATCGGCGGCGTCACCGGCGATGTGATCGGCGCTGCCATCGTCGCGGGGGACTTGGTATATCTCGCCACCCTTGCCATCTGGGCTTCACCATAAGCGGCAGGCTTTTACGTGACTGTGAGATACAAGCGGAAAATTTTGGCAGCGGCCGCGCTAGCGGCTGCGGCAGTGCCGTCGCCGGCACTCGCTAGCTTCTATAGCGAAGGTGAAGCCGGCAAAGTCATTTTCGCTGTGATCATCGCCATCGTGGTGGTTCTGGCGGCACGCCGCTATCGCATCCCGGACATACTGCGCACGGCCGGTGCCTGGTTCCTCGCCTTCGCCATCCTCATCGCGCTCTACAGCTACCGCGAGCCTCTGGAGGATGTGGGGCGCGAAATGATCGCCGCGCTGGTGCCCGGCATGGCCGTCGGCAACAGCGCTGGCGAGGTGGTGGTGCGGCGAAGCGTCGGTGGGCAGTTTATGCTGAACGGCGCAGTGGATGGCGAAGAGATCCGCTTTATGTTCGACACTGGCGCGAGCGCTGTGGTTCTCGCCGCGACGGACGCCGCCCGCGCGGGCATCGACCCGGCGTCGCTGGACTATCGGCTTCCCGTCATGACAGCGGCCGGAGTGACTGAGGTGGCCCCCGTGCGGCTCAACAATGTGAGTATCGGCGACATCAACCTCACCGGGGTGCGGGCCGCGGTGGCAAAGCCAGGTGAGTTGGACGTGAGCTTGTTGGGTATGACCTTTCTCAACCGCATCACGGGGTTTGAGGTGCGCCGCGATCGGCTGGTGCTAATCCCGTGACCACACCGAACGGGCAGAGCCCGCTAGATGACTTTCGCGCGCTCGCCCTAGCGCCCGCACCCGACCACAGCGAAGCGCTCGTTGCAGCCCACGCCCGCGAATCCCACCTTGCCAAGCCGCCCGGCTCCTTGGGTCGCCTGGAAGAAATCGTGGAGTGGCTGGCAGTTGTCACCGGCCGGGCGCCGCCTCAAGTGCGCAACCCGCGGGTGGTCGTTTTCGCGGCCGCCAATGGCGTGGCAGCAGAGGCGGTCTCGGCCTACCCGGCGGAGGTCAATCCGCTGATGCTGGAAGCGTTCCGGGCCAACAAGGCCGCCATCAACCAGCTGTGCACTGCCGCGGGCGTCGGCCTCTCCGTCTTCGATCTCGCCGTCACCGTGCCGTCCGGCAACATCCGCAAAGAGGATGCGTTTGCGTCCGAGAAGGAGTTGGCGGGAACGCTGGCGTTCGGCTTGGAGGCGACGGCGAACGGCGTGGATCTTTTGGGCCTTGGCGAGATGGGGATCGCGAACACCACCGTGGCGGCCGCCCTGTTTGCGGCGCTGTTTGGCGGAACCGGCACCGACTGGGCAGGCCCCGGCACCGGCGTCACCGGCGATGCGCTCAGCCACAAGGCCGCTGTGATCGACGACGCGTTGGCGCGGGTGTCGGGCACCACCGACCCGTTGGCGCTGCTCCAGCGCCTCGGCGGGCGCGAGGTCGCGGCGATGACGGGGGCGATCCTCGCCGCTCGCAGCCAGGCGATCCCGGTCGTAATCGACGGTTTCGTGGCAACCGCTGCGGCAGCTGTCGTCTACGCCATCGAGCCCAAAGCCATTGAGCATTGCCTTTTTGCGCACCTGTCGGCGGAGCCCGGCCATCGGCGAGCCCTTGAGGCGATGGGCGTTGAACCGCTCCTTGACCTGCGGATGCGGCTTGGGGAAGGCAGTGGCGCTGCGGTGGCGCTGCCGATCATTCGTGCGGCCGCGCTGACCCACTCGGGTATGGCCACGTTGGAGCAGCTGGGCGCCGCGCATCCGTCATGAGCTGCCAAATTGCTGCGCTACGGGCCATCACTGAGGAGATGTCGGGCTGCAGGATTTGCCGCGATCAGCCCGCGGGTCCGCCGCTGCCCCACGGTCCGCGACCCATCTTCCAGATCAGCTCCACGGTCCGCGTCGCCATTTGCAGTCAGGCGCCCGGCAACAAGGCCCACCAGGCGGGCAAACCCTTCTACGATCCCTCCGGGCGGCGGCTGCGCGAGTGGATGGGGCTTGGCGAGCCAGAGTTTTACGATCGCTCCAAGGTCGCGATCATTCCCATGGGCTTTTGCTTTCCCGGCTACGACAAGAATGGCGGCGATCTGCCGCCGCGCCGCGAATGCGCCAGCACCTGGCACGATGCTCTGTTTGGGGTGCTGCCCCAGCTCCGGCTGAAGCTGTGCATCGGCAAATACTCGCTCGCCTATCACCTGCCGCACCGCAAGAAGCAGTCTCTCACCGGGATCGTCCGCGACTGGCGGGAGATTCTTGCCGAAACCGAGCCCCATGCTGTCATCGCGCTGCCGCATCCGTCGTGGCGCAACAACGCCTGGCTCGCCAAGAACCCCTGGTTCGAGGCTGCGGTGTTGCCCGCGCTACGGGAGCGCGTCGCTTCGGCGCTCTCGGCCTAGCGGCGCCGCGCCCCATCTGCGCGTGAGTGCAGGAGTGAGGCCCCGTGAAGACGCTAAGATTTGTGCTGGGCGATCAGTTGGATCGCAACATTGCCGCGCTGCAGGATCTTGATCCCGAGCGCGATGTGGTGGTGGGCGCCGAGGTGCAGGAGGAAGCCACCTATGTGAAGCACCACAAGCAAAAAATTGTCTTCCTGTTTTCCGCGATGCGCCACTTCTTCGCCAAGCTGGCGGAGGAAGGGGTGACGGTCGAATATTATGAGATCGGCGCCCACCGCTCGTTTGCCACGGCCCTGCGGGCGGCTGTCAAAACCCATAAGCCGAAGAAAATCGTCGTGACCGAGCCTGGCGAATGGCGGGTGCTCGAAGACATGCGCACGTGGCACCAGCTCACGGGTGTTCCGGTCGAAATCCGCGACGATGACCGGTTTTTTGCCGACCACGCAGACTTTCGCCGCTTTGCCGAGGGGCGCAAAGAGTTGCGGATGGAGTTTTTCTATCGGGAGCTGCGCAAACGCACCGGCATCCTGATGGACGAGGACGGCAAGCCCGTCGGCGGCGAGTGGAACTATGACAGCGAGAATCGAAAGTCGCTGCCAAAACGCTTCACAGTTCCGGGCCGACCCGAGTTTCCGCCGGACGAGATCACGCAAGAGGTCATGGAGTTGGTGGAGGATCGGTTTGGCGACCACTTCGGCACGCTCCACGCCTTCAATTGGCCGGTGACGCGGGAGGGCGCGCTGGAGGCGCTCGACGCGTTCGTCACAACCTTCCTGCCCACGTTCGGGGACTACCAAGACGCCATGGCCGTTGGCGAGCCGACCCTTTTCCACGGGCTTGTCTCACCGCTCATCAACGCCGGACTGCTATCGCCCAAGGAAGTGGTTGCCGCTGTGGAGGAGGCGTGGGAGCGCGGCGACGTTCCGCTTAATGCCGCGGAGGGTTTCATCCGCCAGGTGCTTGGCTGGCGCGAGTTCATCCGCGGCGTTTACTGGCTCAAAATGCCGCAATACCGCGATACGAACGCGCTTAATGCCAAGCGGCCGCTGCCGGAGTTTTACTGGACCGGCAAGACCAAAATGCGCTGCATGTCGGAGGCGATCGAACAGACTCGCGACTATGCCTACGCCCATCACATCCAACGGCTCATGGTCACGGGCAACTTCGCCCTGCTTGCCGGTATTTCGCCGGAAGAGATCGAGGAGTGGTACCTCATCGTCTACGCCGACGCGTATGAATGGGTGGAGCTGCCCAACGTCCACGGGATGGCAATTTTCGCCGATGGCGGCGTGTTCGCTTCCAAGCCCTATGCGGCATCGGGTGCGTACATCGATCGGATGAGCAACTATTGCAGGGCGTGCGATTACAAAGTGAAGGTCAAAGAAGGCGAAGACGCCTGTCCTTTCAACTATTTGTACTGGAACTTTCTGATGGAAAACGAGGATCGCCTCAGAAAAAATAGGCGCGTCGGCATGATCTACCGTACACTCGACAAAATGAGTGACGACAAGAAGCATGCAATCACGCAATCGTCTCGCGAGTTCTTGGATGAGATCTGCGGCGTTTGATGATGCACATTAACCAAGGCAAACAAAACGCGGCTCGATCGCCAGTACCGATCTAGAAAGTTGTTGATAAACCGTTAAAGTGATCGCCTCGGATTTAGCGCTGAGTGAGGCGGTCATGGGCCAACCTTTTTACGCAACCGCAGTCGTGACGGCAGCAGTCATCCTGGGCGCGAGTGCTTCGGCGCAGGCGCAAGTTGTCGTGATGGACGCACCCGCAACGGCCGTGATCGTGGAAGCGAACAGCGAAGACGCACCGCCCGCCAATCCCGAGAGCATCGATCAGCTCCGCTTCTTCGTGGACACAATTGTGGGCGAAGTCGCGGTCGACGGCACGATGACTGTCGCCCAGATGGCGCAACTGCCTGAAAGTCCGTGCAGGTCGCAGGCCTACGTGTACGGTCGCGAACGTCCCAAGTGGCTCTATCAAACCGGGCGCTTGCTGCAGGCCATGCGAGAGCGGGCACCGATCCGCGTTTCGTTCAGCTGCGTCGACGGCTTCCAATCCATCAACGCGCTCCAATTTCTCGCGCCGCCGGGCGAGACAGTCGTGTCCGGGCTCCCGCGCCGGAGCGATATGGTCGTGTTGACCGAAGATACACCGTCGTTGCGTGCCGCTGCGGTGCTGAGCAATGCCGACCTCGCGGCGCCGGTGGACTCGGTCGGTACGACGCGGGAGGAGCGGGTGCGGCAGATCCCGCTCCCTTGATCAGCCTCGGTCAGCCCCGTTGACCGGCTTGCCGCCAGTCAGAACGCTTTGAAAGTGATGATGGTTTTGGTGTCCAGGATGCCGTCTACGGCGTGAACCTGCTCGTTCACGAAGTGGCCGATGTCCTGGTCGCGGTCCACGTAGAACTTGACCAAAAGGTCGAAGTCGCCGGCGGTGGAGTAGATCTCCGAGGCGATCTCGGCGTCGGCCAGCGCGTTCGCCACATCATAGGCCCGCCCGAGCTGCGCTTTAATCAGGACAAAAAAGGGCGTCATGGCAGACCTTCTGTTGTGACGGCCGGTTGTGGCAAAGCACGACTTGCGGCACGACCGCCGCATAGCGCGTTTGGCATCGCATCCGCGATGCGGCAGTCGCGCAATGGTCTAGGCGCAAAACCATAAGGCGGTCAAAGTGAACGAAGGTTCGAAGGGGTCTCCATCACACGATGGCAGCCCGGTCGGGCATGCGGCAGGCATCTCGCGCGTGCGGGTGCAAGCCGCCATTGCAGCGCTGAGCGCGCGGCCAAGGGTGCACGCGCTCGTGGCGCCGGTGGTTCAGCCGCTCGCGGCGGACGTGGCCTCAGCGCTCGGCGTCGACATCTCCATGACCGACGATGCGCAGGCGGTGCGGGCGATGGCCGGCGCCGCGGATGCGCTGACCATCAACTTGGGCATGCTGGCAGACAGCCGCTTCGAAACCGCCAAGGTTTTGGCGAACGCAGGGCCGCCGTTCCTTCTCGACCCCGTGAAAGTCGATCGATCTGCACCCCGCCTTGCGCTCGCTCAAGAGCTGCTCCAACAAAGCCCCGCCATCGTGAAGGGAAATGCCGCGGAGATGGCCGTGCTTGGCCAGCTCCCGCGCAGCGCCGTCACGGTCACCACCGGCCCGACGGACAGGGTGAATGCCGGGCGTCAGCGCTACGACCTCAATAATGGACACCGGCTGCTTGATGCCGTGACCGGTACGGGCTGCGCGGCGGGCGTCGTACTGTCGGCGCTCCTCGGGGCAGGCGCCTCTAGCTTCGACGCGACGGTCGCCGGGCTTTCGCTGATGAACTGCGCCGCTGAGCGGGCCGCGAAAGTCAGCCATGGGCCGGGGAGCTTCAAGATCGCATGGCTGGATGCGCTGGCCGCCATCTCGGCCGAAGAGATCGCCGCGGACATGGTCTGGCGTTACGGGACCCCGGATTTGTCAGTCTATCTCATCGTCGGGCCGGAGCATGGCGATGGCCTTGCGGTTGCTCAGCGCGCCGTTGAGGGCGGCGTCAGCCTGGTGCAGTACCGCGACAAATCAGGCAGCACGCAGGAACAGGTTGCGGCGGTGCGCCGTCTCGTGGAGGGCCTTACTGTCCCGGTGCTGGTCAACGACCGCGCGGATGTCGCCGTCGCGGCCGGCGCGGCAGGCGTTCACGTCGGTCACGGCGATCTCACCCCGTGGCAGGCGCGTGAGTTGGTGGGGGCGGAGCGAATTGTGGGTGTGACAGTGCATTCGATGGATGAGGCGGAAGAGTTCGATGGCGCACCCATCGACTATGCAAGCGTCGGCGGCGTCTTCGTAACAACCAGCAAGCACAACCCCAATCCACCCATTGGCATGGATGGGTTTCGGCGCATCAGCGCACGGCTGCGCCAGGCCCACGATGTGCCCATCTGCGCCATCGCCGGGATCGACGCCGCGCGGGCGGCGGAGCTGGCAGCGGCGGGCGCGGATGGCGTGGCGGTCATTTCAGCCATCACCAGCGCGAACGACCCCGCCGTCGCGGCCGCCAACCTCAGCGCAGCCATCGCAGGAGGCCGGACATGATTGCGCTCACCATTGCAGGATCCGATTCATCGGGCGGTGCGGGAATCCAGGCCGATCTCAAAACCTTCTCCGCCCGTGGCGTCTTTGGCGCCAGCGTCATCACCGCGATCACCGCGCAAAACACGCTGGGCGTCACCGGCATCCATTCGATCCCGGTGGACATGGTCATTGCGCAGCTAGCGGCCGTGCTCGACGATCTTGATGTGCGCGCGATCAAGATCGGCATGCTGGGCGATGAGGTGCTGATCAACGCGCTCGCCGATGCGCTTGAGCCGGTGTCCGTCCCCATCGTGCTCGACCCCGTCATGGTGGCAGCAACTGGAGCGCGGCTCGTGCCCGAAACGGCCGTTCGTGCGTTGCGCGACCGGCTGGTCCATCAGTCACGGCTGATCACACCCAACCTTCCGGAGGCCGCGGTCCTGCTCGACACAGAGGTTGCCACCAACGAGGCCGACATGCTGGCCCAGGCCAGAGCCCTCGCGCTCGGCAATACAGCTGTGCTGCTCAAAGGCGGGCACGGCGAGGGCGCAGAAAGCGTCGATGTCCTGGTGTCAGGCGACGCTGTGACCCGCCTCACGGCCACCCGTCACGCGACGTCAAACACCCACGGCACAGGCTGCACACTCTCCTCAGCCATCGCAGCGGAGCTCGCGAAAGGTGCGCCGCTCGACCAGGCGGTGAGCATCGCCAAGGAGTACGTCACAGGAGCGATTGCCGCCGCCGACGGGCTAAATGTCGGCCGCGGTCACGGCCCGGTGCATCATTTCCACGCCATGTGGTGAGTACGCGCTGGACTTTCTTGGTGTCCCGGCGCACTTCGCGGTGCGGGCGGCCGCACAACTCCCACCGAATGAACCCGACCCCATAGGCTGACCCATCATGACCGACGCATCATCAGATCCTAGCCCCCGCAGCGGATCAGCGCCTTTGGTGGCCTCCCAGCTCCTATCGGATTTGGCCGGCTTGTTCCGCGCCGAAGGGAGCCTGTTGCGCGCTGAGTTCGACGACCGTGTCACGCAGCTTCAGGCCGCAATCGCGAAGATCGCGGTGGGGATCGTAGTCTGCATTGTCGGCTTTACGGTGCTCGCCAACGCGGTGGTCATCGCCGTCGCCGAACTGATCGGCGAGGTCGACGCGACCCAGGATGCCATCGGTTGGGCGTCTCTCATCGTCGGGGTGATCCTCGCGCTGATCGGCGCTGTGGTGCTCAAAACCGGGATCGACGATCTGCAACCCTCCGCTATCGTGCCGGAACGCACGGCAGAGCGCGTGCCAGGGAGCGATGTCTCGGGCTAGAAGAGTTGGGTCCACACAGGACCAGGGGAGGGCGAGCATGGCAACGTCGCACGCTATGGATCACGATCAGAAAACGGATGCGGTCCTCTACACCGTCTCCGGCGCCATCGCGGAGGCGCGGCTGAACCGGCCAGAAAAGCTCAACCCGCTCTCGACCGAGATGGTGGAGGGCCTCTCCGCTGCTGTAGACCGCGCCTACGCCGACCGAGCAGCAGTGCTTATCATCCGCGGCAATGGGCGCGCCTTCATGGCAGGCGGTGACTTGCAGCGCCTCGCCAAGGTCGACCCCACGAGCGGTGTGGGCCTGATGATTGGCGCTATCCATCACTGCCTGGAGCGCATGGCGGCCGCGCCGTTCATCACAATCGCCGCAGTTCACGGACCGGTCGCGGGCGCTGGCCTCTCCCTCGCCATGAACGCCGATCTTGCCATCGCGGCCGACGATGCCCGTTTCACCATGGCCTACGCCCGCATCGGCGCGTCACCGGACTGTGGCGGCACCTACGCTCTGCCGCGTTTGGTGGGACTGCGCCGGGCCATGGAGATCGCGCTCTTCGCCGACGATTTCTCCGCGGAGGAGGCGGAGCGCATTGGCCTCATCAACCGCGTCGTTCCCGCCGCCGACTTGGATGACGCGGTGAGAGCCATGGCGGAGCGCCTCGCCCGCGGCCCGCGGCAGGCCCAAGCGCGCACCAAAGCGCTGCTGCGCCAGTCGTTCGACAATGACCTTACCGCCCAACTGAGCGCCGAAGAGACCGCATTCCGCGCGTCCGCAGCGACGCCAGACTTCAAAGAAGGCGTCACCGCCTTTCTGGAGAAGCGCAAACCCAAATTCGGCGACGGCTGACCGGAGGCCGGCCGCGCGCCGTTCTTTTACGCGCTCACGCGGGCGCTCACCATCGCAGCGACCGCGTTGGCTGTCGCGCCAGACAGCGTCCAGCCGAGGTGCCCGTGGCCGGTGTTGTAGAAAACGCCGGGCGCAGCGCCCGCGCCAACGCGGGGCATCATGTCCGGCATCATCGGCCGCAAACCCGCCCACGGGACCACATCGCGCTGGTTGATGCCCGGGAATAGCTCCTCGCACCACCGCTTCAGCGGCTCGATCCGCGCCACGCGAATGTCGCGGTTGTAGCCGGAAAACTCTGCCGTACCGGCAATCCTGAAACGCCCGGCACCAAGGCGGCTTGTGACGATCTTGGCGTCGTCATCGAGCAAACTGCGCCAGGGCGCGGCCGCCTGATCTTCCGGCCGGTGGAGGTTCACCGTGATGGAATAGCCTTTGACCGGATAAACGTTGATGCGGTCACCGAGTTGGTGCGCAATCGCCCGCGACCCGGCCCCTGCACAAACAACCAGAGCATCGAACGTGTCGGTGTGCGACTGCTCCGAGGTCATTTCCGTCCAGCGCACGGTGGGTTTCGGCCCCGGCGTCACCCCGTCCACGCCCGCGCGCCAGCGGAAGGTCACGCCGCGCCGCTCACACGCCCGCGCGAGGCCAACGGTGAGCTTGTGAATATCGCCGGTCATGTCGCTCGGGGTGAAAAAACCGCCCAAGAGATCATCCGGAAGGGCCGGTTCAAGCTCACGCAGTTCTGCGGGCGAGACGGCGAACCGCTCAAGGCCAGCCTGGTTGTAAAGCGCGTTGGTGCGCTGTGCGGAGGCAAAGCTCTTCGCATCGCGATAAAGGTGAATAATGCCGCGCTTTTCCAGGTCGAAGTCG